>Ga0315912_10005134_pt1 | contig 12124 bp, 11 predicted proteins | sample VfabasoilMG_FD_204469 | JGI IMG/M metagenome (GOLD analysis project Ga0315912, IMG submission 204469) | Garden soil microbial communities collected in Santa Monica, California, United States - V. faba soil | ecosystem: Environmental > Terrestrial > Soil > Garden | place: USA: California... | reverse complement strand
GCCGACACAGCTCGAGACGAATGTCATCGACCCCCTCGACGGCGCCGAGCAGCACGCGACGGTAGTCGTGCAACGTGGTCGGCCGGCTGGCAAAGATGACTTGCGGCGGATGCAGACAGAGCTCTGCGAAATCGATGCGGCCGTCCGCGCCGGTCAGCAGGTCTGCAAGGTCGGTGTCGGCACGATAGAGCAGCTCGGTCATTGCGTAGCAGAGCTGCTCGAGAATGGTCACGCCGGGATCGTGCAGGTTGTGATCGGTCCAACGCTGTCCGCACAGTGCCTGCAGGTACTCGATGCCGCGCGTGCGCAGCAACTCGAAATCGACGGTTGGCGCAGCACTGGCCGGCACCGATCTGGCTGGCGCCTCGCTCACCGTCAGCTGCCGATTGCCGACATTGGTGATCACGACTGCGACTCGCGCATGTCCGCATCGAACCACAAACGCGTCAGGTAGCACTGGATGCGGATCGGGGCGCCATAGTCCGAGCGCGTGCGGATCTGCAGTCGATAGCTCGCACCCCGACCGCTGCTGCCGTCCCACCGCAGCTGCAGCCGGTCGAGCCGCCGGCTGTAGTGGCCGTGCTGGCTGCGAATGCGCTTGCGCGGCACCAGCCATTCCAACAAGCCGGCGCGCGGATTGAAGGTATTCAGTGCCACCGCATGCAGCAACGCGAAGTGACCGGTGCCGACGTTGCCAACGCCGGCCATCACTTCGAATGCCTGACAGCCGGTCAGCACCTCGGTGAGGTCGTGCCACTGGCCATCGGCGGGCAGCGGTGTTACGGCACCGTCGGGCCGGCGACCGATGCGCCCGTCCATGCACACGGTGCCGCCGACATCGAGCGCGTGCCGCGGCTCGACATGATTGATGCCGACGTGACCACCGGGATCGAGCGTCAACAGCGTCGCGGGCTCGGCGTCGCTGGGTGCGCCGCGGCGGACCACCAGCTGATCGGCCTTGCCGCCGTAGCGCAGTGACCACAGCGGCTGCTTGGGATTCTGATCACGATAGAAGCTCAGCAGGCCGTCGTGGCCGATCGGCGTGGAAATCTCCAGCCCGTGATCGGGCGTCTTGCGAAACCCCTCATCGGTCATGTTGAGCATGGAGTCGACCAGGTCGGCAAAGTGATCCTTGCTGGGTCGCATGCCGTCACCGAAGTAGCTGCGCAGTGTTTCGCGATTGCGGCTGGTCATAGGTTGTCGCCGATGATGAAAGTGTTGCCGATGGCGAGACTCGCCACGCCTGTGACCTGCGGCGCTGCATCGCTGTCGGTGCGGCTGACTGCGATGAGATGCTGCAGGGTCGGGAGCAGAATGCTGTAGGGCGAGCGCGGCCGCAGGCTGACGCCGCCCGCTTGCTGGGAGGCACGCGCGGTGTCGGCGAGGTTGTAACGACCGGGGGTGCCATTGGTGATGTGCAGCAACGACACGCCGCTCACAGCTGCGACGCAGTCCAAATCACGTATCCAAGCCTCGACGTCATCGCCGTGGGCGGTCCAATCGAAGCGCGCCTGATAGCCGCCGCGATGCCAGGGCGAGAGATGCTCGACGATGCAACGATTGATGTGCCGCACGCTCAGGCCGGGCGGAGCGCCGCGCACCAGCTGCACGGTGCAGCGCACCTGCACATACTCGTACACGGCATTGCGCACTTGCAGGCTCACGAAGGGCGAGCTGCGCTCGCGCAGGTAGGCCGCGATGCGTTGCAGCTCGACTGCATTGACGCGCCGACCCAGCAGTGGATCCTCGGACGCAGCATCACTGCCCGGAATCACCACCACCAGCACGCGATTGGCATGCGGGGCCTCGGACTGGGTCTCTAATTGGACTCCGGGCGGAGCGTCGCGCGGATCATCGGGCCGCGCCGGCACCCGGAAGCACTTCACTTTGGTGATGTGATTGAAGCGGTCCAGCACCAGCCGCTCGTAGTCCCAGGGCGTGGTGGCGCGCTGTTTGTGCTGCAGCCGTTCACCGGTGCGCGTGCGCAACTGGCGAGCGTCCTCGCGCGGTCGCAGTCCGAAGGACGTACCAATCTGAGTGACCGCTTGCAACCCGGGAATCGAATGCACCGGCTGCTTGATGACGCCGGGAGCGAGCAGGCTCGCGCCAGCCGCGGTCGCGCGCCGGCACGCACTCAGGGCTTGCGCATGCACACCGAGCAGTCCCGCGAACGCGTCGAAGTCATGATCGGCAGCCAGACGCAGCCAGAACATGCCGGCGGGGAGCACGGTGTTGTCGGCACGAATGGCAGCGGGAAAATCCAGCGTCAGGATGCCCGAGGTGAGAAAGCCATCGGTGCTGTCCGTCAGCACGTGTGCCGCCGGCATCTCGTGCCAGCGATCCTGCGTCAGATAGGCGAACCGCACCTGCGGCCGCGGGCTGGGCATCTCCGTAGCTGCTGCTTCACGCAGCTCGAACAACAGCGTCAGCGGACCGTGCAGCTGCGGCGCGGCAATCCCGATCAGCAGGTTGCCGCGATGCGCATAGGCCGGGAGCGCCGTGGGCAAGGTGTCACGCCGCCGCGGGTAGATCTCCTCCATGCCGAAGGGATGCAAGTGCCAGACGTGGACCTGCGGCTGCGCTGCACCGCCATCCTGCGCCAACGCAATGTTGCTCTCCGCTGCGTAGTCGACCACCACGCGCTCCAGCGCCGGTGTGTAGGGGGGATTGGGCATCGACTGCGTGCGCTTGAACCGTGCGTTGTCCGACACCACGCGCGTCAACAGCGTCGGATATGCGGCATGACCAAAGGCGCACTCCGGCCCCGCCAGCTGTACGCGGACAAACCCGTTGCGCGTCACCGACGAGTAGTCGAACGTCGTGGTCGGTTCGGCCTTGAAGTACTTGCGGACGAAATCCGCATCCAGCGCAATCCGGCTGACCGGCGCAACCGTGCCGGCGGCGCTGTCGGCAAAGAGTCGTGTCCTGACCGCAGCATCCTGGTGCTGCCAGACCCCGTCATTGAGAATCGCCAGTGCGACGCTGAACTCTTCGGTACCCGGCGCACGTTCATAGCCGGCATAGTACTCACCGAAGCCACCACGATCGCGCGGCAGCCCGCTCCATTCGAAGTGCAGCTGCACGGCGGTGAGATGTTTGGCGGCCGCCTCGTGCATGCCCACGATCAGATATGAGGCCAATGCCGGCAGCGGGCCGAATGGATAGAGAGTGCGCGTGGCGTCGAGGCGCCCGAGATCGTTATAGAGCACCAGGTCGCGCACGCCTTGCACGCTGACTGCCACTTTGATCTCGCGCAACAGCAACTGCGACAACAGCGAATACGCATACATGCGCACCTGCGGTTGCAGCTCGATGCGCGCCACCGGCTGTCCCTGCGGCCAGGCAGACCCGTGCACGGCATGACGGCAGGCGACGATGGCGGGTGCTTCGCGCGGCAAGGTGACGATCAGCTGCGGCACCTGATCGGCCGACATGGCGACGTACGCATCTGGCGCCGTGTACCAGCCGTCTGCGCACGTGAGATGCACGCTGAACAGATTGCGGAAGATCAGATCGAAGACCAATGCTCGCCGCGGCGGCTCGCTGCCGAACAGGATGCCGAGCGGATCCTGCGGTCCATAGTGGTTGTCTCGATGGTCCTCCGGGCTGCGCGCCGGACGCTCACCCAGCAGTCGCCGTGCAGTGGCGCGAATGCTCGCCAGTTGCTCGGCATCGAGCTGCACTTCGGTACTCAACAACCAGCGACTGAACAGGCGTCCCAGGCGACGTTGGAACTCGGCCGCAGACTCACTCTGCACTGCGCGCTGCACGATGCTTGGCCACGCCTCCTGCTGATCCGGATGGGTGACGGCGAAGCTGAAGCGGATCTCCCGCGACCCTTCCTGCAGCAGCAACACGGGTGCTGCAATCGCCAATCCCAGGCGCGCATCGCGATCTGCCGCACCGGCTCCAAACAACGGATAGTCGCGCGTGCCACCCGGCGCGTTGACTGGAATGTCGTGCACCTTGGCACGCGTCACGAAACCGAATTCGCGCTCGGGCGAGATCAGCGGGTCGCATTCGAAGTGCAGCGTGTGCAGAGCGGCCACCCGGGCAGCCGTGACCAGCAACTCCTGTTGCGCGACGAACTCGAGCGGCTGGCCCTCGGCATCCTTGCCTGCCGCGAACAGTGTGCCGCGCCTGACCAGCACGTCGCCGGCAAAGCGCGGCTCACGAGTGCAGACCAGATGCACACTGTCTGCCACGGCCGGCCGCGGCCGCATGCGCAGACAGCGCTCGTAGTAGAACTCGGTGTGGCGCGCGGTGAACTGGTTGATCTCGCCCTGCACCACTTGGTACAGCTGCAGGAACGCCAACAGCAAGCCGGCAGCCGGTGCGTGCGACTGGCTGCGCAGGATGGCCGGCAGCAACTCGCGCGCCAGCCCTTGCAACTGCTCGATGGCGCTGACGAAGGTGTGGAGCGCGCTGCGCAGCACCTCCTGATCGCTGCGCTGGGCCTGCGTCGTGGGGCGATCCGTGGCGCGCCAGCGAGCATCCAGCCGCAGCAGGCGACGTTGCTGCCAACTGCCGGCAGCTGCGCCCTGCGCTGCGCCGCGCAGCAGTGCCTCACGCAACACCTCGCGCAATTGCAGCTCCACCAGCTGCTCCATGCGTTCCAACAACTGCCGAGCAGCTGCGTCCGTGTGGCCGTGCAGGCTCTTCATCCATAGATCGAGCCAGCCTGCCAGCGTCACGGTGTGCGCCGTGAGGCGCTGCGCGGGCGCGGCCACCGCGAGATCGCCGGCGAACTGTCGCTGCAGAGCGCGCGTGTCGATGCTGATGATGCGCGCCATCACCAACGCCGCATCGTCGTCGAACAGCTCGCGCCACGAACCCGCGGGCCGATTCGTCAGGTCGAAGAACTGCAGCCGCGCCGCGTGCGCCGCGCTCATCGACACGCGCTGCTCCAATGTCAGCTCGTCGACGCAGAAGTAGTCGGGCGCCAGTGCCACCGGCAGGCGTTGCGATTGATCGGTGCCGTCGCTCATGTGGTCACGACGCCGCAACCGCGCTCGGCAGCGCCGGCCCGTATTCCAGATACAACGGATACACCAGGTTGGTCCGGGTGTTGGTCGCACGAATCGTGTAGTCGAGCGTCAGACGCAGCACGCCGTTGTAGAGATCGCTGCTGTCGATCAGCAGCTCGTTGAGTGCAATGCGCTGCTCGAAGTAGAGAATCGCCTTCGTGATCACGTCGCGAATCTCGGTCAACAGATTGGCATCGACGATCTCGTACACCAGACGGCGCAGGTTGCAGCCGTACGTCGGATGCATGACGCGCTCGCCCGGTGTCGTCGACAGCAGGATCCGCAGACTCTGCTCGATGTCTTCGGCATCGCTGACCAGCACGGCCTGCCGTCCGCGCGCATCGAAGGCCGGTGGGAAACTCCAGCCCGTACCCAGAAAGCTGCCCATGTCAGCCGCCGATCAACACGGTGGGCAGGCCGAGCACGATGCTGCCGCCATGCGCAGTCGCATCGCCGAGGCGCGCCGCAGCGCGGCTGCCGATCAGCACGGTTGCCGAGCCTTGCACGATGGTGTCGGGCGGCCCGACGCACACCGCGGTGTCGCCCACCACCGCGGCTGGCAAGCTGCCGATCAGCACCGTGGGTACGCCGGGACCTGCGATCGGCCCGCCCACGTGGGGAATCGGTGGCAGCCCCGGTGTCACCATGGGACACACGTGCATGTCAGTGAGGCGCGCGGCGGGCGGCATTTCGCATCTCCGGATCAGCTTCGTTGCTCGTTCAATTGATCATCACCAGCGCGCCCTTCACCACGGTCTGCCCGGCCGCGGACAACTCGGCGCTGGCGCTGCCCTTGCCGACGAAGGCCACCTGCGCCTGGCAATTGACGTTGAGCCCGACTGCCTTCACGTCGGCCTTGGAGGTGAGGCTGATGGGACCAACGGCGTCCACGGCGAACCTGCCCTGGGCCTTGATGGTGATGTCCGCGGGGCTCTCCATGCAGATGCCGGTGGGACTCAGCGTGATCTGGTTGTCGTTCTGATCGTGGATCACGATGGACTTGGTGGTATCGCTGATCACGATCTTGTTCCTGCCGGGCGTGGTGAGCGTGATGACCTTGTCGGTCTCGTCGAACTCGAGCGTGGACTTGCAGCGCGTGACGATGGCCTTGATGTCGTTGGTGGCGGTGAGCACATGCGCGGGGCTGCGCTTGCTGCTATAGAGACTGCCGAGGATCACCGGACAGGAGGGATCTTCGTTGAAATAGCCGAGCACCACCTCATCACCAACCTCGGGCACGCAGAACGCACCGAAACCATCGGATGCATGCGGTGTGGCCAGCCGCGCCCAGATGCCCGCACTGTGCGCCTCGAGCACCGGCACACTCACCTGCACGCGATGTTCGCCATCGGGATCACCATCGAGCTTCAACACCACACCGATCGCCAAGCCGCGTGCCGCCGGCAGCAGACCGCCGGCGGCCGGTGCGAGCACATCGGTCCGTTCGGTGAACCAGTTGGGCTGCATGCCGAAGCGTGCCGTCGTCGTCCAATTGCCATCCTCCAGATGCTGCTCGACGCTGCTGACCAGCACCTGGCCCGTGAAGTGCGCACCGACACCCGTGACCTTGATCAGCGCGCCCGGCAACACTGCAGCCGATCCTTGGAACTTCATGTGACCGCGGATGCGCGCCAGGCCCGCCTTGAGCTGCTGTGAGCTGGCCCACTGCGTGAGACTTTCCTGCGTGGCCGCGGCGCCGGTCTGCAGACGGAAGACGTCGAGATTCAGGACCTGCGCCAGCGCGCTGGAATCCAGATCGCCCTGAGGGTTGAGTGCCGCGGGGGCCGCAGCCTCGCCTTGCAGCACCGCCTGCGTCTTGGGGTCCCAGCACACCGCCTGCGATTTGGCCAGCTGCGTGCGAGCGTCCATCTCGGCCTCGAACTCGACCAAGTCCTCGCCATAGCTGAGCTCCAGCACCGGCGGCGCCGCGAGCTGCGGTGGCTCGACCCGCACCTTGCCGTCGTGCACGACGACCAGCGCACCGCTCGCCTCGGCACGGGCCAACATGAAGTCCCAGTCGGTGCTGTAGTACTGCACCAGCATCTTGTGCGTCACCGTCGTGGCTGCGACCTGCGCGCTGAGGCCATGGCTCCCGATCAGCGTTGCGATGATTTCGCTGTCCTTGCGATCCTGGTAGTTCGCATTGCGGCGGCCCACGCACATGGCCACGGCCTGATCGCGGCATTCGATGATCAAGCGACTGCGATTGTCGGCGCCGACACGGATGCCGTGCTTGACCACCACACCTTCGAAACAGGTGCTCTGCTGTTTGCCATAGCCGGCATCGATGCGAATCCTGGCGCCCGGCCGGAATGTGGTTGCATCGCTCGCTGGAAATTTGCGCTCGGCCACATCGCCGTCGCGCATCTCGATGCGCGCGAAGGGAATCGTGTTCATGGCACGCTGCACGTGCACGCTCATGACCTCGAACTGCGCCGTTACATCCGCGTCATCGCTGCGCAGCGTCACGGTGACCAGCGACTCGGCCGCTTCGGTAGCTACGTCCATGTGCTATTGCTTCTTGCGTGGCGGCAAGTCGGTCGGGAAACGCAGCTTGGTACCCGGCTGCAGGTCGCGCAGACTCTGCAACCCGTTGGCGCGCGCCACCTCGATGCAACGGCTCGAGTCGCCGTAAATCTCCGCACACAGCTGCGGCAGCGTGTCGCCCTTGCGTACTTCGACTTCCTTGCTCTGATCCGCCGCCGCGGCGTTGGCTATCGATTCCACTTCCTTGCGATCCATCGAGCCGGTGAACGTGAGGTCGATGTTGGCGCGCAGTGCATCACCGTTCGGCGTGAACAACGTGAAGCGCGTCGTCATGGACTGCAGCCGCCCGCCGAAGATCAGTGAGCCCCAGACGATGCGCACGTATGGCGGCTCACGATCATTGCCGTCGTAGCTGTACACCGCCCTTTCCAGCTGCTTGAGCAACTGCTTCACCTCGGTGGGCCCACCCCCCACCGCCGGCACCACACCGGTGCCGTCCAGCACGATGGCGAATTTGATGGTGTCATTGCCCATGGAGCCGAAGCGCAGCGTCGAACCCGGGCTGCCGAGCGGCTTTTGCTCGTCGTAGCCAATGGTGCGCGAATGCGTGACTTCGGCGGGATTCAGCATCACGGTGAAGCTGCGACTGTAGTCCACCTTCATCGACTTGCTGCGCGGCACATAGGGCGTGAATGTCAGACGCGTCTTCGGGCCGGCGGAAATCGGCGGCAGTTCCCGAGCGACGGGTTTGCGAGCCTGCGGCGGCCGCAGCGCTGGTGGCGGTGGTGGTAGTGGTGGTGGCGGCACCACCGGATCGACTTGAGGATTGATCATCTAACGCTCCTGCTGTCGCTGCAGCTGGTCCCTGAGCCACTCCCGACAGCTCGCCAGCAACTCGGCCTTGATCCGCTGCACCAGCGCGCTCGACACCTCACCGCTCGCGCGCGCCGCAGCCATCTCAGTGCTGCGTTCCAGCACTTCAGAGCGGATCACCAATTCACGGATCTCGATGGTCATGGCTTCCTCACACCCGATCGTGCGTGCAGATCAGATAGCTGAACTCGATGCTCTCGAGCGCGATCGCGTTGCGTGTGGCATCCAGCCCCGCCACCGACCACTTCACCGGAAACGCGTGGTCGAACGACCAGGCGCGCAACGGATCGCGGTTCTCGTTGAGCAGGTACACGTGAATCAGGCGCGGCACGATGCGCAGCGCCAAGCCACCCTCCAGCACGCGGCGACACCAGTGAGTCAACGGTGAGCTCAGCGCCGCCACGCCGCGTTTCAGCGTCAGACGCGTGCTCTTCGTGCCCTTCGGTAGCTGCAGCACGTAGCGGTTCTCGCCGCCCTCGCGCACCGTCTCGAGCTCCATTTCCGCACCGATGCCGCTCACTTCCTGAAACTCCCAGTCGTGCTCGTCGCGGCTCAGACCGTCGAAGGCGACCCGGAAGTGAAAGGCAACGGGCGGATACTGGCTGCTCATGAGTTGGCGACCGTGAGTCCTTCATGTGCCACCACGATGGTTTCGACCGCAACCTCGTTGCCGGTGGACTTGAGGTCGGTGCCTTGGACCTTCATCGGGAAGGCGTTCTTCAACGTCCACACCATGGTCGGCTTGCCGGCCTCGTCCAACAGACTGATGGTCACCGGCTTGCGCTTGATGGTGTTCATCTTGATCTCGTTGAACCAGTCCCAGAACTTGTTATCCGCCTTGAAGACCCCCTTCTTCATGGTCACGTCGCTGTACTTCTTCATCCCGGGCATCTTGATCACCGACGCTTCCGGGCTGTCGCCGTGCCGGTACTCCAGCACTTGTGCCTCCGCGTCCAACCCCGAGATCTCCTGGAAGGACATCACGGTGGAGTCCCACTTCACTTCGAAACGAAATTTGGGCAATGGCCACAGCGTGGTCGATTGCGTCGCGCCGTCATCTGGCATGGTCGTTCTCCGTCACTAGACAAGGATGGGTGTGAGTCGCGCGGCCCCGCAGGCCTCAGGACTTCTGCATTTGCTGCTGGAAGGTGATCTCGATGAACTCGGCCGGCCGCGTCAGCGCCACCAGCACCGAGACGCGCAGGATGCCTTCGAGGATGTCCTCGGGCGTCATGGTTTCGCCCAGTCCAACGTGCACGCTGAAAGCGTCTTCCGGCACGGCACCGGCCAGGCCGCCGCGCTTCCAGATGCTGCTCAGGAAGTTGCCGATCATGCTCTTGATGGTCACCCAGGTATTGGCCACGTTGGGCTCGAACACCATGGCTTTGCCCGCGAGACGACAGGACTCCTCGAGCATGATCATGGTTCGCCGCACGTTGATGTAGCGCCAGTCGAGGCTGTTGCCATCCAGCGTGCGCGCACCCCACACCAGCACGCCTTCGCCGATGAACGAGCGGATGGCGTTGATGGACTTGCCCTGCGTGGTGACGTTGAGGTCCTCCTGATCGTCACTCGAGAGATTCACCGCCGGGGCGATCACGCCATTGATGCTGACGTTGGCCGGGGCTTTCCAGACACCGCGGGTGTTGTCGACCATGGTGTAGATGCCGGCCATCGCCGCCGCGGGCGGCAGCAGGTTCAGCCGATTGCGCATTTCCGCGAGCATGGTCGAGAACAGCGGGCTCAAGCTGATCAGGGTCTTGTTGAGCAGCAGCTTGTTGGTCTGGATGTCGGCAGCGCTGAGCTGGCGCTCATCGGTGCTCCAATCCCGGGTAATGTCCGCCACCGCCTGCAGCTGCTGCTTGATGCGCGGTGCGGTCTTTTCATCTGCAGTCTCCGGCAACCCCAGCTCCTTGCGGATCAGGCGCGCCAGCACCTCGCCGTTGGCGATGTTCTGGTAGCTCAGGTCCTTGTCCTGCACCACGGTGGTATTGATCCACGGATAGTAGGCGGCGGCGAAATCGAGGAAGTTGATGCCGAGCGCACCACGAAACTGCTCGATGCAATCGCCGAGCGGGTGCTGGCGCGAACGGTTTCCGCCCCACACGTCCAGGAGGGCGAAACGGTTCTTCATCTGGCTGCCACAGTGCTGCAGCATGGCTTGCTGCACCGTGATCGAATTGGGTCGATCGAGCAACATTGCATCGGGGATCACCAGCAGCGTCGGCTCCTGCTCCTTGAGCAACGGCTCGATGCCAGCGCTGAGCCGGTCGGTCTCGATGGCCTCACCGTAGTGACCCACCGACACCACGTAGCACGGGCCACCACCGTTCTGAAAGAACAGCAGCATGCTGTAGTAGAGAAGATAGCGTCCGGCAGCGTTGCCCTGCGCCCAGTCGAAGATGTATTCCTCATCGCCGAGCTTGAACGACGCGTCCTCGGTCGCATCGGAGCGGGGCTTGAGCTCGAACTGCGGGGTGGGCGCTAGGCCGAAATAGCGATGAAATTCCGCCATGGAGGTGATGCGCCACGGCACGCCGGTGAGCGGCTTGCCGCGATTGTCGGCGCGCTCGGTGTAGCCGATGAACGCCGGAACTGCGGTCGCGACCTCCACGACCGAGCTCGGAAAAGCGTTCTTCTCTACGATATAGACACCCGGTGTCTTCATCTGACCCATTGCAATCTCCTGTTGGCAAGGCTTGATCTGGAAATGATGTCGGCTTCAACTGGCCACGTAGATTTCCGCTATCCACCTGGTCTCGTTGGCGATCGACGCACGTGCAAGGTGTGTCGGGCTGGCCAGCGGCAGCCGCTTGATCAGAACTCTGTCGATCGCACCCTGCGAGGTGCGCAGTGCCAGGTGCTGTTGCGGGCGTTCGTGCAGCGCCATGGCTCGCTCCGAGAAGATCACTCGAGCACGCGTGCCGTCGGGCAATTGCTCGACGCGCGCTGCCGTGAACTCGACCAACCCTGCGGCATCGACGACGCGCAGTGGCTGGGAGTGCCAATCACCGGTGAAGTAGTACTTCCAATGGGGTGCGCGCGCCGCGAAGGCCAGCAGATATTCGAACGGCGCGCGGCTCAGTATGTCCGGCTCGAGAGTGAGTGTGACGGCGCACACCGGCGGCAGCCCACGGGATTGGCGCACCACGGCTGCAGCTCCCTCGGGCGCGACACGCAGCCGTCGCTGCGCTGCGAACTCGTGCTCCACCGCATCCCAACCAGCGAAGCACAGTGGCTGATCGCAGCCGGCCAGGCCTTCGGTGTAACTGGCGAACAGCGGATCACGACTCACGCCGAGGAAGCGCAGTTGCCAGGGCCGGGCCTGGCGCAGCTGCAGGCTCAATGCGGCAGCAGCCGCTGCGTCATGACAGAGCTCGAAGCCGGTGTCGATCGATCGCAACACGCAGCCCGTGGCGGCCAACGCCGCGGCGCTCGCCGCATCGGGCTCGAAGCGCAGCACACGACAAGCGCGGGGTGCAAAGAAGGCATGGTCGAGCCTGAGACTGAGGAGCTGTCTGAAGCACGTCACGCTCAGCCCCTCCGCGCGCCCACGTGGGTCTGCGGCTGCGCGATGCGATCCTGCTGCTCGAGCAGCTGCTGCCCGCCGAGGCTCACCATGCGCACGCGATAGAGAATCGACGGCAGGTACCTGCCGCCCAGTACACCCCACAGATTGCTCAACTCATGGATGCTCAGATCCGCGATCTCGAGCGAGACCCTGTCGATGCGTGCAT
>Ga0315912_10005133_pt1 | contig 12124 bp, 18 predicted proteins | sample VfabasoilMG_FD_204469 | JGI IMG/M metagenome (GOLD analysis project Ga0315912, IMG submission 204469) | Garden soil microbial communities collected in Santa Monica, California, United States - V. faba soil | ecosystem: Environmental > Terrestrial > Soil > Garden | place: USA: California... | reverse complement strand
CCTCAAGCCTCTGCTGTTCGCCGCCATGCTCGAGGAAGGTTCGATCACGCCGCGCATGCTGCTTCCCGACGTGCCCACGCACTATGAAGGGTTTACTCCCGAGAACTTCGACCGGCAGTACCGGGGAGCGGTGCCCGCCGATGAAGCGCTGGCCCATTCGCTCAATGTGCCGGCGGTGCGCATGCTCAGGACCTATGGCATCGCGCGCTTCGCCGACCTGCTGCGCGACGCGGGCATGACCACGCTGACGCGCCCGGCGGACGACTACGGCCTCACGCTGATCCTGGGTGGCGCCGAAGGCAATCTCTGGGACGTTTCCTCGATGTACGCCGGGCTCGCCGGAATCGCGCGCGCGGGACCGGCCGATGAGGCGCCGCGTTTCCGCGGCTTATCGGTACTGCGTGGCGAGCGTGCGCCTGCACGCGGACCGTCGCCGATCGGAACCGGCGCCGCCTGGCTCACGCTCGACACGTTATTAGAGGTGCCCCGCCCCGGCGAGGAAGGACACTGGCGCAATTTTGCTTCGAGCCGCCGGATCGCCTGGAAGACCGGCACGAGCTGGGGCCTGCGCGACGGCTGGGCGGTCGGCAACAGCAGCCACTACACCGTCGGCGTCTGGGTGGGCAATGCCAGTGGCGAAGGACGCCCGGGCCTCACCGGCTCGGCGATGGCCGCGCCATTGATGTTCGCGCTGTTCAACACGCTGCCCGCGAGCGACTGGATCGATCTGCCGACACATGCCCTGCGCCGCATCGACACCTGCGACAACGACGGATATCTCGCAACCGACGCCTGCGTCCCGACGCGGACCTGGATGCCGGTCGACAGCCATTTCGACGTGCTCTCCCCTCACAACCTGCGCGTCAATCTCGACGCCACGGGCAAACAACGTGTGGACAGCGATTGCGAGTCGCCGGGGCGGATGACGCGAAGCCACTGGTTCGTACTGCCGCCGGCCGAGGAGTTCTACTACCGGCGCGTGCACGCGGAATACCGCCCTTTGCCCGCACTGCGAAGCGACTGCGCCGCGCGAGTGGCCGGCCGGCCGGCGCTGGCATTGCTGTACCCGGACCCGGGATCCCAGGTGCTGATACCGCGCGAGCTCGATGGCAGCCGCGGACGCACGGTTTTCGAGGCCGTTCATCGGCGCCGGGAAGCGACGATTTTTTGGCACCTGGATGGCCGATACCTGGGTGAAACGCACACTTTTCACCAGCAATCGTTGGACATGGACCCGGGCGAGCACATACTGACCGTCGTTGATGACGAGGGAGAACGCGTCGTACGGCGCTTCCAGGTCATCGACACGCGGAAAGGCTTGTTATGAGGGTGTCGTGTTCGATGGATTCACGCTGACGACAATAGAGACCGACGAAGTCGCGATCCGCCTGCGCCATGGCGGTTCGGGTCCACCCCTCCTGCTCCTGCACGGATTCCCCCAGACCCACGCCATGTGGTCGAAGGTCGCGCCGCGTCTCGCGGAACATTACACCGTGGTTTGCCCGGATCTGCGCGGCTATGGCGGCAGCAGCAAGCCGGTCTCGAGCGCCAATCACGAAACCTATTCCAAGCGCGCCATGGCGCGCGATCAGGTCGAGGTGATGAAGAAGCTCGGCTTCGACAGGTTCCACGTCGCGGGTCACGATCGCGGCGGTCGCTGTGCCTATCGACTGGCACTCGATTCACCGGCGGCCGTCACCAAGCTTGCCGTGCTCGACATCGTTCCCACCGGCGACACGCTGCGGCGCGCCGACTGGAAGTTCGGCATGGGCTACTGGCACTGGTTTTTCCTCGCGCAGAATCATCCGCTGCCGGAGCGCATGATCAGCGCCGATCCCATCGCGTTCCTGTTCCGTCATGGCCAGGGGGCGTCGGACTTCGAGGCCTATGAAGATTTTCTGCAGAACGCGCGCGACCCGGCTGCCATCCACGCGATGTGCGAAGACTATCGCGCCGCGGTGAGTGTCGACTTCCAGCAGGACCAGGCCGATCGCGGCACACGCAAGATCGAGTGCCCCACGCTCGTCATGTGGGGAAACCGCGGGGTGATCCCCAAGTGGTATGACGCCGTCGGTATCTGGAAGGACTGGGCCAGCGACGTGCGTGGAGAGGAGGTCGAGAGCGGCCACATGCTGGCCGAAGAAGCTCCCGAGGCCACCTACGAAGCGCTGCGGAAGTTCTTCGGCTAGCTAGCTAGTGACGCGAGGTCTTGCCTCGCGTGGACGGCTCCACGCGCGGCGCACTTCGCCGTCGCAGCGCCGGATCCTCGCCCTTCGCCCGCCGCTTGCCGGCCGCTTCCGCGGCCTTCAGGTCCTCGGCCTCGCGACGCGAAACCGGGGCCGCGCGAATTGCCGCCTTTTCCACATCGTTGTTCTTCAGATACTCGTCGGTGCGCTTGCGATACCGACGGGTCGCCTCGTAGTCGCCCTCACCCTGGATCTTCTGCTTCGGCATGGGAACCTCCTTGGGTGAAGAATTAGACCCGAGAAATGAGCCCGGATTCCGCGCTGCGGCACAGTCCTACTTCACAATCAGCCGACCTGCAGATTCGCCCGCCGCGACGGTCCTTCAGACTGAATCCATGGCCAGCCTTTCATTCGCGCAGGATCTGCGCACTCAACCCGACGCACTGTCGGCGGACATGGATCTGTCCTCGGGGCTCGCGCAGCACAAACTCACCCGGCTGCTCGAACTGCGTGCCGTCATCGATGCAATGCGATGCGAACACTCGGCCGGGGACCCGTTGCTTTCCTGGGTCATTGCACGCGAGCGCTCCGGGAATCCGATTCGATAGATCCGCCGCTCCGATTGATCCGATCGTCGTCCGCCTGCGACAATGCGCGCCCGCTGAAACCACAGGTAGCCTTCACGCGTCATGAACGCGCCTCCACTTCGAGTCCTGGTCGCCGAAGACAACGACGACCTGCGTGAACTGCTGGTCACGCTGATCTCCGCCGAGCCGGATCTGAAATGCGTGGGAACGGCCTCCGACGTCGAAGCGGTCATCTCGATTACCACTGAACATCGCGCCGACGTACTGGTGCTCGACCTCGAGCTGCAGGGCCGGTCGAGCATCGACCTGCTGCGCACCGTTCGCAAGAACGGCAGCAAGATCACCATCGTCGTTTTCTCCGGGCACGCGCATCCGGAAATGATCCGCCACACGCTCGCCGCCGGCGCCGATGCCTATGTGCCGAAGAGCGGTGATTACGAATTGCTGCTGGACGCGATCCGCGACCAGCGCGCCACTTCCGTGGGTTGATGCCGGGCCCGCAGGCGGCCCGGCTGTTCTTCGACCCTCGTTTTTCGAACTCAGAACCGCCAGGCGGCGGTGAGCCACAGCGAGTCGGCGTCATCCAGGCCCTCGAGATCGAACTTCTCGTACTCGAAGCGAACGTTGAGTTTTTCCCCGATGTTGAGGCCTACGCCGGCGCCGTACACCAGGTCCTCGGACTCTTCATCGAACTCGACGCGACCGCCGAGCGTGTTCTCTACGCCCACGGTGGCATCGTAGAAGTAGTAACCCAGGCGTCCATACACCTCGAACCACTGCCCGAGCGGAATCGTGCCGATGACATACGGCGCGAATCCGTCCACTGCGCTATCGACGTTGAACCCCGGCACCACGGCGCCCGAGGGCTCGCCGAGATTGATGTAATCAAGCTCGAACGCCAGGAACTTGCTGAGCCGGTATCCCGCGAACAGCTTGTACGTGTCGTCGCTTTCATCCCAGCCTTCGATGGTGTCGTCCACCTCATCGACATCGTCGATCTGCGCATTGAATTGACCGAAGCCACCACCGAGGTACCAGCCCGCGTCCTCATCGGCAAAAGCGGCGGGCACCGTCGCGAGTGACAACGCGGCAACTGCCGCGGCGACTTTCAGATTCATGAGTTAGGTCCTTTCGTTGTGTAGAACGAACGCGATGTTGAACGGCGCGAATTGCCATCACACTCAGGCGGCAACGCTCATGCCTGTCGGCTCCCTCCGTCGGTCGCAGGGATCAGAGAAGTCTTACCGCACGCCTCGTCGCGCGACGATTGCCGCGCCCCGGTGCGCGCGCATGCTCCAGTGTCATGCTAGCTACCCTGGAGATCCACGTGCCCGCCGACGTATCGCGTCAGAGTTATCCATTCAGCCTTCCCGATCTTCCCTACCCCTATGAGGCGCTCGAACCGCACATCGACTCGCGGACGATGCGCCTCCATCATCGCGAGCATCACGCCACCTACGTGAAGAAGCTCAACGAAGCACTGGCGCACGATCCGCCGCTGCAGCGACTCACGCTCAACGAATTGCTGCGCGACGTCGACAAACTACCGGCGGAGATTCGCGACGCGGTGAAGAACAACGGGGGCGGACATCTCAATCACGATCTGTTCTGGCGCTCGATGACGCCCGCGACGATGCGCGAGCCGCGCGGCGCGCTCGCCAAGGCGCTCACCGACGGCTTCGAATCTGTCGATGCATTTCGCAAGAAGTTCAGTGATGTCGCCGCAAAACATTTCGCGAGTGGCTGGGTGGCGCTCGTGCTCGAGCACGCGACGAAAAAGCTCGTCATCGTGGAACTCAGGGACCACGAGGTGGTGCCTGCGGCCGACGCCACGGTGATCTTCATCCTCGACGTCTGGGAGCACGCGTACTACGTGAAATATCAGAACCGGCGTCCGGAATTCATCGCGGCGTTCTGGAACGTCGTCGACTGGCCACAGGCCGGCGAAAATTTTGCGCGCGGCGGCATCGATTCCGGGGTGTAGGATAGTTCTGACGATGGTACCCCCGGTCTGCCGGACAGGCGGCGGGTATCGCAGAGGTAGACTGCGGACATGCAAGAGATAACTCAACAAGTTGTGGAGACGTCCCGGCCCATGAATCGCACCAGAGTCATGATCGTGGATGACCACCAGGTCGTCCGGGCCGGCCTGCGAACCTTGATCAACGGGCAACCCGACCTCGCGGTCGCTGCGGAAGCCGGATCCGGACGCGAAGCCATGGAACAGCTCCGACAGCACACTGTCGACGTGCTGTTGCTCGACCTGTCGTTGCCGGACGTGTCCGGTCTCGACGTGCTCAAGCACGCCAAGGCGCACTACGAATCGGTGGGAGTGCTGATCCTGTCGGCCTTCCCCGAAGCGCAGTACGGACTCAACGTGCTTCGCGGTGGCGCCAGCGGATTCGTCGGCAAGGGCACCGAGGAAGCCGAGTTGTTCCGCGCCATCCGCACCGTTGCGCGTGGAGGCCGGTATGTCGGACCCGAGCTCGCAGACCTCCTGGTCGCGGGCGTACGCGGCGATCCGAATGCTCCCCTGCACAGCATCCTGTCGGAGCGCGAGTTCCAGATCTTCTGCAAACTGGCCCAGGGCGAATCGGTGTCCGAGATCGCCAATCGGCTGTTCCTCAGTGTCAAGACGGTCAGCACCTACCGCAGCCGTATCCTCGAGAAGATGTCCATGAAGAGTAATGCCGACATCACCACCTATGCGCTGAGGAATAACCTGATTCAATAGTTAGTCTTGGCCGACGGGCCCACGGACGAGGTGATGCCCCCTTCCCAGCAAACCGTTTCCGGAACTCCGGCGGACTCCAAACGCCACGGCCCTGTCGATGCGGTCCGCCCCAACGGCGCCCTAGGCAAGCCGCTGCGTATCCTTTTGGTCGAGGATTCGCCGCTGTTGCGCAGCAGGCTCGAGAGCATGCTGGCGCAGTACGCGGCATTCAAGGTCACGGGCCTCGCATCCGCGGAGGCCGAAGCCGTGGAGAAGCTCGATACCGTCCCCTACGACGCGATCGTCGTGGACGTGGAGCTGCGCCCCGGCAGCGGCATCGGCGTGATACGCGCGGCACGCGCGCGGAACAAGGACAAGGGCGATGGCAGCCACGTGTGGATCATCGTGCTGACCAACTACGACCTGCCCACGGTACGTGAACGCTGCATGGCGGCTGGCGCCGATCATTTCCTCGACAAGATGCGCGAGATCGATCAGCTCATGCCGATACTGCTGCAGATCGCGGGACGAAAACCCTGATTCGATTGCCCTGACCGGGCCGCGCTTCCGCCTCCACCATGCCACCCGCCGCTGCCAGGCGGTGGCGTGCGCTCGGCATGGAGCGCGCGAGGTCGGTGTCCATTCCGGGGCCATCGTCTCCCACCAGCATGACGTAGCCGTCGCCCTCGGGCTCGATCACCACCTCGACGTTCCGGGTGCCACCGCGCGCGATGATGTTCGCCAGCGCCTCCTGGGCCACCCGGAACAGCGTGAGCTGGGCCACCGGGTCGAGGCCCAGGTTCTCATCCGGAAGCGTCGCGACACAGTCGATACCTGCGCGCTGGCAGTGTTCTTCGAAATGACTGCGCAACGCCACGGCCAATCCAAAGTGATCGAGCAACGACGGGCGCAGGCTCTCGACCACGCGCCGCTTGAGCAGCATGGCCTGGTTGAGCATCTGCATGACGGAATTGAGCTTGTCCGTGGACTCCGCGTCGAGCGTGCCGCCGACGCGCGCGGACAACCACGACAGGTCCATCTTCGCCGCGGTGATCAGGCCTCCGAGCTCGTCGTGCAGCTCCCGGGCAAGCGCCGACCGCTCGGTCTCCGCGAGGCGCAGCAGATGAGTGGATAGGGACGAAAGCTCTTCGGTGCGCGCAGCAACGCGCATCTCGAGCTCACGCTCACGTTTTTCATCGGTTTCATGCATGTCGATCCGTTGCCCCGACGGGCGTAGCCGCTAGCGTCAATCTTTCGGCAAGTCCTCGAGCAAATCAACGAGATCTTCCGCGTGCTCTTCTTCCTGCGCAAGGATCGATTCGAGCAGGCGTCGCGATGTCGGATCGCGCTGACCGATGAAGGTGATCATTTCACGATAACTCTCGATGGCGATGCGCTCGGCGATCAGATCCGCCTCGAGCATCGGGCGCAACGATGTCGACTCGTCGTAATCAGAATGCGCGCGTGTCAGCAGCGTGGCCGGATTCAGGTCCGGATCCTCGCCGAGTTGCACGATGCGCTCGGCGAGCTGGTCGGCGTGTTTCTGTTCTTCGTTGGCATGTTCGAGAAATTCCGCCGCGACGAACTTCGCGCGAATGCCGTGGGTGGCGTAGTAGTGGCGCTTGTAGCGCAGCACGCAGACGATCTCCGTCGCGAGCGCGGTGTTCAGGAGTTCGACGATGGCCTTGCGGTCGGCTTCCGGAAAGCTCGGAGTGACCGCCCCTTTCATGATCTCCCTGCGCGCGCGCGAACGCAGCGCCTCGAGGTCGGAGAGAAACGCCGGGTTCGAACTCATGGATGTTCCTTGCGCGCGCGGCGCCGATAGATGTTTGCCAGAAGAGTGAGCCCGGCTATCCACAGGGAGCGGTGCTTCAGGACCGACGCGCCCACCAGGCCGAGCTTCAGCGCATTCAGTTTCGCCCACGGCGACTTGCGGGCGGCGCTCGAAATGTCGCGCAGGTTGAGCTCGAGCCACGCGCGCTGCAGCTGCATTTCGGCGTCGAGCAGCCGCGCGCGTTCATGCGGCGAGTTCATCGGGGCTCCTCTGCTCGGCCGCCGGCGGCGGCGCCGGCGCATGGGGCTTCTCGAGCGTGCGCGAGAAAACATCGATATCGCGTTTGAGACTTTCGATGAACCACGCCATGGATCCGACTTCGCGCGAGGCCACCTTGCGTTTCGCCACCAGCAGCGCAATCACGGCCACAACGACGAGCAGGCCCACCACGACCGACAACACCGGCACGCGCATCTCCGGCGGCAGCACGACCGCCAGCAACACGATGCCGGCCCAGACGGCGAAGAAGATGGCCGCGCCGGCCATCACCTGGAGCTTGAGACGGCTCGTGAAGGAATCGATCTCGGTCTGGATCGCAATACCCGCCGCATCCACGCGCGTTTCCACCATGCGCAGGACGTGCGCCGTGAGTTCGCGCGCGGGCCCCGACTGGTGTTCCTCGTGATCCTCCTCTGGAGGCGGATTCGAAGACGTGTCCGCGGCATTCATCATGGACGACGCGAAGTCTTGGTGACGAGCAGGGCCACCACGCCGCCTAACAAGGCCGCGAGCGCCACCGCCTGCCAGGGATTGGTGCGGACGTAATCGTCAGCACGATCGGCGAGGGTTTCGGCCACTTCCTCCGCGTCCCTGGCCGTGTCCGCGAGACGTGCCTTCGCCTGATTCAGGGTCTGGGTCACGCGTCCACGCACGGCATCCGCGGCTTCCCCGCCTTGCTCGCCGAGCGATCGCAGCAGGCTCTCGGCCTGGTCGACGATGCGATTCAATTCTTCGATGGCAGGGTCCACGGGGAGCTCCGATTGGTTGCGTTTGCGGATTCAGGATGACGCCAAGTCGCAGCGCGTCACACCGGCATTGCTGTGTACGGAATGTAAGACGGCACTGACTCGCATACGGCGCTCTTACTGCGCGCGCGGCACCAGAACGAGGCAGATACTAGGTCTGTCTAGTGGAGATGTGGAAGAGTGACGCGACGAGCCCCTCCCCTCGAAGTTATTTCGCGTCAAACGACCACCGAGCCAACCGTCCAGCGCCCTCCGGGCTGTTGGGCGGCTTGGCTCGCTTTTATTGGGGCCAGCCTCGTTCTCGGCGGCTGCCAGGTGCTTCCCAATATGCAGTTCGCGAGCACGCTGCCGCTATCGCGTTCTCGCACACCCATCGACATCGAAGGGCCCGATGGAACGCTGAGCCGCGCCGAACGCGCGCGCGTGACCCGCGAGCTCGCGAGCACCGGGGACACGGCGCTGCTCGACTATCACCTCGCCGCCATGCGCGATATCGGCGCGCCGCCGCTGCTCACCGGCAACCAGGTCGGCCTGCTCATCGACGGGCCGCGCACGTATACCGCCATGTTCGAGGCGATCGAACACGCGCGGGAATACGTGCTCGTCGAGAGCTTCATATTCGAGGAAGCCGTCATCGGCGATCGCAAGTTGAGCGCCCTGCTGTCGCAGGCCGCGGCCCGGGGCATTCGAATCCACATCATCTATGACGCCGTGGGTTCGCTCACCACCGAAGCGAAATTCCTCGACGGCCTCAAGTCGTCCGGAATTTCACTGTGCGCTTTCAATCCGCTCAACCCCCTCGACGAGCGATTCTCCGGCGTGAACCAGCGCGACCATCGCAAGATCGTGGTGGTCGACGGGAAAACCGCTTTTGCCGGCGGCGTGAATTTCAGCCAGGCCTATCGAATCGCCTCCACGCAGGCGCGCCGGCGCGGGCTCTCGAAGCAGAAGTCCCTGCAGCAGGGCTGGCGCGACACGCACATCGCCATCACGGGCACTGCCGCCCGGGAGCTCGAACGCCTGTTCCGCGCCACCTGGCGCGACGCGGAATGCGGTGGCGACGTACAGCCTGCGTTTCGGGACGAAGCGGTCGACGCCGGCAAGACGCTGGTGCAGGTGGTGGCAAGCACTCCCCACGATGACACCAATGAGATTTACGCCACTCTTCTCTCGGTCATCACGTACGCGCGCCGGAGCATCGACGTCACCATGGCGTATTTCGTACCCGACGACGCGCTCGAAAATGCGCTGCGGGACGCCGCACGGCGCGGAGTGGCCGTGCGCATGATCCTGCCTTCGTACAGCGACTTCTCCGGCGTGTTCTACGCCGGGCGCGCGCATTACGACGAGCTGCTCGAAGCCGGCGTGCAGCTGTTCGAGCTCGAGAGCGCGTTCCTGCATTCCAAGAGCATCGTGGTGGACGGAGTCTGGTCGTCGATCGGCTCGACGAATTTCGACTGGCGCAGCTTCGTGCACAACAACGAGATCAGCGTCTGCGTCATCGGCGAGGAGTTTGCGCAGTCGATGTCGGGCATGTTCGCCGCGGACCTCGCCGAATCCCGGGAAATCACGCAGGCCGCGTGGAAGAAGCGCGGCCTGCGTGAGCGTTTCAAGGAATGGATGTGGCTGCCGATCCAGTACTGGCTGTAACCATCTAGCGGCCGTCGCGATCCGCATCTCCCGGGAGCACGCGCTCGACGCTGTGCCACGCCGAACGGATCGCCTCGCGTGCATCCGCCCACGCCAGCTTCGACTTGCCCTTGGCGATGTCCCAGCCCGCTTCCAGGCGCGTCTCGAGATCCTCGAATCGCGCCTGCGGATTTTCCTCGTACGACTTGTACGCGTAGCGATAGGCCGGATCGAAGTCATCCCAGGAGTACTTCGAACTGTAATAGGGCTCGTCCTTGTAGTTGCGCTGCCAGTGGGTGGTGAAGCGCTCGATTCGATTCTCGGGTTTCATTTCGGTCTCCTGTCCTGTACCAAACGAGACAGGGCCGGAGGTGTCACCACCCCGGCCCTGCAGTTTTCAGCTTCTTGCGAAGCTTATTTCTTGACGTCGATCTGGTTGTTCACCGAACGAACATGGTCGACTGCGCGAGCCAGGTCCGCAGCGGTCGACTTCGCTTCCGCGTTGTCGACGAAGCCCGAGAGCTGCACGACACCTTCGTGCGTCTCGACGTTCACCTGGTGCGCCTTGGTGCGCGCATCGCCCGCAAGGGCTGCTTTCACCTTGGTGGTGATCGCGCCATCGTCGACGACCGCTTCAGCCGAACGATCGACCGTACGCACGGCGAGGTTGTTGTTGACCTGCTTGACGTCACGCGTGTTCCTGGCAACTTCCGTGGCGCGCTCCTTGCTCGCCGCGCTGTCGACATAGCCGTTCAGCTGAACGGTGCCCTTGAACACTTCCACGTCGATCTGGTGGGCCTTGGTGACCGGGTCGGCAATCAGAGCAGCTTTTACGCGCCCGGTGATCACCGAATCGTCGATCTGCTCACCGGCCGATTTCTGCGTGCGGGTAGAGGCGCACGCAACCATCGCCATCGTGACGACGAGAACGATTGCACTGACAAAACCTTTGGACTTCTGCATAGGGACCTCTTATCTCCGCGCCGTGTTGGCGATGAAACTGACGATTGCAAGGATGAGGAATACGAAGAACAGGATCTTCGCGATTCCCGCTGCGCCTGCTGCAATGCCGGCAAAGCCGAACACGGCGGCAATGAGCGCAATGACGAAAAAGATGACTGCGTAATGAAGCATCGACATCTCCGCTTTGATTGACACCGGAACTCGGTGCCGGCGGAGCGCATCATTGCGTTATTGCAAAAGCGTAGATGCAGGGCTGCGGGCGAATGCCGCGTAGGCGCCGGACCACAAGGGTGTGGTCCTTGCGGACTACAGGCGTGGGAGAACGGCGGTGCCCGAACGGCGGCGCCGCCATCGCCCAACTAGTCGTCGGCGAGCTCGACGACCTCGTCACATTGACGTGCGAGCTTCGGATCGACATGCGCACGATCGTCGATTCCCAGCACGACGACGCCATCGTAGCTTTCGATGCGCTGTCGAAGCTGCGCGACGTTGAGGCTCGGGAAGCGGCCGGACTCCTCGGTCGAGGATTCGCCCTGGGCGAACAGGTGATCGGTGTCGTCGAACATCAGCACGGCGTTCGACGCCTCCGCGGCCTTGAACAGCGCGTCGAGGTTCTTCTCGGTGTCACCCACGTACTTGCTGACGATGCGATGCAGGTCGATCTGGAAGAGATCCACCGACAATTCGTGCGCGAACAGCTGCGCCGCCAGTAGTTTGTTCTTGCCCGAGTGGCCGGCGAACATGATGCGCATGCCCTTGCGCGCACCGCTCTGCGTGTCCTCGACCTTGGCACGCCGCGTCGCCAGCAGCCGCTCGAGCACCGGACGTAGTTGGTCGCCCTGCATCAGTCGAAGCCGCGGCCGGGGAATTGCGCCTTGAGTACCGGACGCCAGAATTTCTCGGCCAGCACCCGGAATCCCGTGCCGCTCGGATGAATTTCGTCGGCCCAGTGGACGTGATCCACGGGCAATGCCGTGCGCATGTCCACGACCTTGAATCGTGGCCGCGCCGCCGCGAGCGCGGTGAGCCGGGCATGCAACTCGTCGACGAGGTAGCGCGCGAGCTCGTGTCCTTCGGTGTCGGGGTCGATGCCCTTGGCGACGAGGACCGGGCGCATCCAGGGGCCGGCCTTGCCGAGGCCGAACGGCCCGGTGGCCTTGCGGCCGGTGGGCTGGAAATAGCAGTAGCTGTGCGCCACCACCACGCAGTTCGGGCGCAACGCATCGCGCGCATCGAGCAGCCGCGCG
>Ga0315912_10005132_pt1 | contig 12125 bp, 10 predicted proteins | sample VfabasoilMG_FD_204469 | JGI IMG/M metagenome (GOLD analysis project Ga0315912, IMG submission 204469) | Garden soil microbial communities collected in Santa Monica, California, United States - V. faba soil | ecosystem: Environmental > Terrestrial > Soil > Garden | place: USA: California... | reverse complement strand
CCGCAAAGCCGGTCAGGCCCGCCCCTGCGGCTCAGCCACAAACGATCGTTGGGCGGGTGGCGGCGGCAACCGAGGAGCTAGCGGCGGGGCTCGTCGAGGCGGCCGCGGCGACCAAGGAGCTGGGGCTTTCGATGCAACAGATCGCGTCCGGCGCGGAGGAAGCCGCCGGCGCCTCGCAGGAGCAATCCGCGGCGATCAAGCTCATCGCGGCTAATCTCATGACGGCGCGCGCCGAGGCGGACCAGTCGGGGCGGCGCGCCGAAATTCTAACCACCACGTTGGCGGATGCGACGGCGCAGATCAGCGGCTCCGTTCGCGCAATCGAGCGCAATTCCGAGCGCCAGCTTGCGTCCGTTCAAGTCATTGCCGAGCTCGAGCTGCGCGCCAAGGACATCGCCGAGATCACGCAAGCCGTCGGCCGCATTTCCGATCAAACGAATCTGCTGGCGCTGAACGCTGCAATCGAAGCAGCCAGGGCCGGTGAGCACGGTCGGGGTTTCGCGGTCGTAGCGGACGAGGTTCGCGCGCTCGCGGAGACGTCCGACAGAAATGCACGCGATGTGCGCGAGCTCGCTTCGGCTATGACGACCGATGTGCAACGAGGCGTCGCCGCGCTCCGCACGGCGGCAGAAGCCGCCACCAAGGAAGCCCAGTCGGCCGTGGCGGTCGTCGAGGCTTTGCGCCTCAGGCGCGCGGACGTCGTCAAGATCGCGGAAGGCAGCCGCGAGATTCTGACGTCTGCCGCGGAAGCGGAGCGCGCCGCATTGGAAGCAGAGTCGGGTGCGAGTGAGATCGCGAGCGCTGCCGAGGAGCAGTCGGCGGGCGCGGGCCAAGCTCAGTTGGCCGTGCAGCAGCAAGCCAAGTCGCTGGAGCAAGCTGAGAGCGCGGCACAGATGTTGGCCAAGCTCGCGGAGCAACTTCGCCGGGGCAGAGCCACGTCGGACGCCGAGGAACAAATCGGTTCCGCGGCGGAACAGCTATCCGCAACGATCCAAGAGCTTTCGAGCGCGGCGACCGAGATCATGACGGCCGTCGAGCAAGTCGAGCGAGCGTCGCGGCTCCAGGCAGCCGCTACTCAACAGACGTCAGCCGCGCTCGGCCAGATCGAAAAAACCGCCAAGCTCGCGCAGGCGAACGTGCGCGTTGCCGACGAGCGCATCCGGGACGTCGAGGCGGCGTTGAAGGCGGGCCGGGCCGCTGTCGAAAGTCTCGTCAGCGGCGTCCAGGCAGGTCTCGCGGATACTCAATCGAGCATCGCGACCGTCGTGCGGCTCGGCACGACCGGCCGCAAGGTCGAGAAAATCGTCGACGCGATTGCGCTGATCACGATCCAGACCAGCATGCTCGCCGTGAGCGGCTCGGTCGAAGCCGCGCGGGCAGGCGAGTCGGGCCGCGGCTTCGCCATCGTGTCGAGCGACATCCGCGGACTGGCGCGCGAGGCCTCGGCCAACGTCGACCGCGCGAAAGAGACCGTCCGCACGGTGCTCGAACAGATCGCCATCCTGAAGAGCGATCTCGAGCAGATCGGCGTGGCCGCAGAGAGCGAGGTCGACGACAATCGCCGCGTCTCGATCGTGTTGGAGAAACTCGTTACGGAGGTAGCGGAGACGCGCGCCGCCAATCAGACGATTGTGGGCCGCGCCGCCGAAATCCTGTCCGCGATCGCCGAGGCCGCGACCGGGGCACGGCAAGTGGCGGCGGCCGCGGAGGAAGCCAGCGCAGCCGTCAAAAAAGCCACCACCGCGGCGACGGAGCAGTCGCGCGGCGCGGAGGACCTTGCTGCCGCCATCGAAGAGATCGCGTCGCTCACGGACGAGCTGAAGAGCGGCGATGCGTGAACAGCGTGCGGCGGAGGCGGCGGCTCGCCGCTTTCTGACATTCAGGCTCGACGGGGCTCTCTATGCGCTGCCGTCCGAGCACTTGCTGGAAGTCATTCACGTTCCTCCCGTCGCGCGCGTACCCTTGAGCCCGCGTGCTTTGCTCGGCGTCGCGAACTTGCGCGGCGCCGTGTTGCCGCTCGTCGACCTTCGCGGCTTGCTCGGAGCGCCCGCTTCCGCGACCACGGCGACGAAGGCAATCGTGCTCGACGCCGGCGCGCGCGTCGCGTTGGTCGTGGACTCCGTCGACTCGCTCGCCGCGGTCGACGAAGACAAGATCGAGACGCGCGAGTCGGAGCTTGGGGCGCGCGACGGTGAGCTTCTCTCCGGCGCGTTTCGCTCGCTGCGCCACGAAGAGGTCGCCAAGATACTCGACATCGAGCGGCTCTTGGCCGCCGCGTTCACGCAGCAGGCGAAATCGCGACGGTCGCACGGCGACGCGTCGCTCGCTGCCGACGACCGCCGCCGCGCCGCGCCGGCTTCGGAAGCTTCGACGATGCTGGTGACGTTCGACGTCGCGGGGCAGGAGTTCGGTCTCGAGCTCGAGGCCGTGCAAGAGATTCTTCCGGCACCGACCGACATCGCGGTAGTACCCCGCGCGGAGACCTTGGTGCTCGGAGTCACCTCGCTGCGCGACCGGCTGCTCCCGTTGCTTTCGTTGCGCGGTCTGCTGGGGTTCCCGGCGGCGCCGCTCGCCGACGGGCGCGAGAAGGTCGTGGTCACGAACATCGGCGGCGCCCAAGTCGGGCTCGTCGCCGATCGGGCGCGGGCGATTCTTCGCGCGGCGCTTTCGTCGATCGATGCGCTGCCGCCGTCGCTTGCGGCGCGAACCGGCGGCGAATCGCGCGTCAAAGCCATCTATCGCGGCGACGGCGGCCGCAGGCTCGTGTCGATCTTGAGCCCTCAGCAGCTCTATCGGGAGGACGTGATGCGGCGCTTGAGTGAGAGGACGCAGAGCGACAGCAGGCAACCGGTCGCGGCGAATTCGGCGCCGCACGCGGAGCAAACGTTTCTCGTGTTCCGCTTGGGCAAAGACGAATTCGGGTTGCCGATCGATGCCATCGACGAGGTCGGCGAAGTGCCGTCCAAGATCGCGCGCCTGCCGAAGACGCCGAAGTTTCTCGAGGGCGTCGTCAACCTGCGCGGAGAAGTTCTGCCGGTCGTCGATCAGCGGCGGCGCTTCGACATGCCGGCTGCGGATGAGCTCGAACGCCGCCGGCTCGTCGTCGTGCGCACCGACCGGCACCGGGCGGGCCTGATCGTGGACGGCGTGTCGGATGTATTACGAGTCGCCACGGATTCGGTCGAGGCGCCTCCGGCACTGACGGAGCAAATCGCCCGCCTCGTGCGAGGTGTCATCAATCTCGACGAGCGCCAGCGCATCGTGCTGGTGCTCGATCCGACGGAGCTTCTGACGGCCGCCGAGCAAGAGCGTCTCGATGCCTTTCAGAAAACCGCCCGAGAAAATGCGTGATCAAGGTGCTCGTCGTCGACGACTCGGCGCTCGTGCGGAAGCTGTTTGGGCAAGTGCTCGCCAACGAGCCCGATTTCGAAGTGCAGTTCGCGCGCAACGGCGTGGAGGCCCTGCAGCGCGTCGAGAGCTTCCGCCCGACGGTCGTGACGCTCGACGTTCAGATGCCGCAGATGGGCGGCCTCGAATGCCTCGACCGAATCATGGTCGAGAACCCATGTCCCGTACTCATGGTTTCGTCGCGAACGGCGGTGGGCGCGGACGAGACGCTGGAGGCGCTGCGTCTCGGGGCCGTCGATTTCGTGCCGAAACCCTCGGGAGCCGTTTCTCTTCGAATCGACGAGTTCGCGCCGGAGCTCGTGCAGAAGATCCGCATGGCGGCCACGGCGAAGCTCAAAGCGAGCAAGCGGCTCCGAGAACGAGTGCTGTATCGCACGAGGCATCGGGTTCGTCGAGCCATTCCTCGGGTTGGCAAGCGACGCGCCGCACGCGCGTCCGGCGATGGCCTCGTGCTCGTCGGCACTTCGACGGGCGGTCCGCCCGCGCTCGAGGCGCTGCTGACTCCGTTGCCAGCACACTTTCCGTGGCCGATCTTGGTTGCGCAGCACATGCCAGCCACTTTCACGGGAGCGCTCGCGAATCGGCTCGACGGGCTGTGCGCCGTCCGTGTCGTCGAGGTGGCGCGCCCCACGCTGCTCGAGCCGGGAAGCGTTTACATCGGTCGTGGCGATGCCGACCTGATCGTGACGCACCGATCCGCCGGTCTCATGGCGATGAGCGCCCCCGCGGACGCAGATTATCCCTGGCACCCGAGCACGAATCGGCTCGTAGAAACGGCGATGAAGCACGTCGCACCCGCTCAGCTGATCGGCGTGTTGATGACAGGCATGGGGAACGATGGCGCCGCAGCCATGGCGCGTCTGCACCAGCTCGGGGGCGCCACGATCGCGGAGTCCGAGGAAACCGCCGTCGTCTGGGGCATGCCGGGCGAGCTCGTAGCCGCGGGCGGCGCCGATTGGACGGAGCCGGTTCACAAGATCGCCTCTCGCTTGTTGGAGCTCACTCCACATGCCGCTGATCCGTAAACCGCCGTCGGCAGGCTCGGGCACGGCGACGCCGGCTCCCGATCCGACTGCGCTGGTCGACGCGCTCGCACACGGCAACGACGACGAGCGTTGGTCCGCTGCGCGCGCGGCCGCCGACTATCCGAGCATGGTTCCTGCACTGGGAGACGCGGTGGCGCGCGAGCGAAGCCCGGCCGTGCGCGAGGCGCTATTTTCGGCATTGGCCCGTATCGCGACTGCGCAGAGTGTCGAGGCAGTCCTGCCGTTTCTTCGCTCCGACGAAGCGCTCCTTCGCACCGAGGCGTCGGACGCGCTGCTGGCGATGAGGAGCGCGGCCGGGCCGTACGTGCCCGCGCTGCTGAAAGATCAGGATCCCAGTATCCGAATACTTGCGTGTGTTCTGGTTCGCGACATGCCGAGCCGAGACGTCGCCAACCTCTGTTGCGAGCTGCTGAGCTCGGAGTCGGATATCAACGTCTGTGCCGCGGCCGTGGAAGCGCTCGCGGAAATCGGCGAATCATCGGCGCTGCCCGCTCTCCTGCGTTGCGCAGAGAGGTTCCGTGATACGCCATTCCTGCAATTCTCGATCAGGCTCGCCATCGAGCGAGCCCGCTCTCATGCGCCAAGTACACGTGCCTGAATTTCCGTCACTCACACAGGACGAGTTTCGCAGACTTTGCGAGTTTCTGTACCGACGAACCGGCATGATCTTCACAGAAGCCAAACGCTATTACGTCGAGCGCCGCGTCGTGGACCGGATGTTGGCCACGCAGGCAGCCTCCTGCGAGGACTATTTCGCGCGCTTGCGCGCCAACGTGAGCGGCGAGATCGAGCAGTTCGTCAACGCATTCACGATCAACGAGACCTACTTCTATCGCGAAGAGCATCAGCTCACGTGTCTAACGTCGGACTTGCTCGCCGCGCGATTGAGCGCCAAGGGGCGAGGCGATCCCATTCGTATTTGGTCGGTGCCTTGCTCCACGGGCGAGGAGCCGTACTCGATCGCAATTTGGCTCCTCGAAAACTGGCCGCACGTCGACGAGCACGACATCGAGATCGTCGGCTCGGATATCGACACCGCTGCCGTCGCGCTCGCACGCGCCGGCGTCTACGGCAAACGCGCGCTGATGCGGTTGCCGCCCCGAGTGGTAGACAAATACTTCGCGCCCGATGGCGGCACGAGCTGGCGAATCCTGGACGAGCTGCGCGAGTCCGTGCGCTTCACGGCCGTAAACATTTTGGATCGCGCCGCGACGGGGTCGCATGGGCGGTTCGACGTGATCTTTTGCCGCAACGTGCTCATCTATTTCGACGATATCGCGCGGCGTAACGCGGCCGAGAACCTGTTCGAGAACCTGCTTCCCGGCGGGTTCGTCTGCCTCGGGCACACGGAGTCGATGAGCCGCGTGTCGCCATTGTTCGAGGTGGCTCGTTTTGCCGACGCGATCGTGTATCAACGGCCCGAGGTGCCGAAACGTGCCTGACGAAGTAGCGAAACGCGTCTTGGTCGTCGATGACGCGGCGCTGGTGCGCCTCTACTACCGGACTGCGCTCGAGCGGGCCGGATTCGAAGTCGCGGAAGCGCTCAACGGAGTCGAAGCGCTCGAGCACGTTCTCGCCGAGCGCTTCGACCTCCTGGTCGTCGACGTCAACATGCCGCAGATGGACGGCCTGAGCTTTCTGCGGACACTGCGCGCGAAGAATCTGCCCCTCTCGTCCATACCGGCGTTGGTGACGAGCACCGAGTCGGCGCCGCGGCGCATCGCCGAAGCAAACGCCGCGGGCGCGAACTTCTACATCGTCAAGCCGCTGCGCGCCGAGACGCTCGTGCAGTACGCGTCGCTATTTTGCGGTGCCAGACATGGATGAGCTGCTGACGCAATTCTTGATCGAGTCGCGCGAGCTCGTCGACAAGGCCGGCGAGGATCTATTGGCGCTCGAGAAGGCTCACGACGCCAAGCGCTTCGAGGACGCATTCCGCGCTTTCCATACGTTGAAGGGCGGGGCCGGCATCGTCGAGTTCGGCGCGATGCAAGAGGCGCTCCATTGTGCGGAAGATGCGCTCGCCGCGGCACGCGCCGAGTCGCGGCCGGTTTCCGCGCTCGAAATCGGCAACTGTTTGGCCTGTCTCGATCAGGTCGCCGAATGGCTAGCCACGATCGAGCAGAGCGGCGCGATCCCGCAGAACGCGGACGCCGGGGACATCGTGGCCCTGTTCGCGCGAGGCGCCGCAACCCCGTCGACGGCGGGCGCAGCGCCGAGCGCCGCGGCCGATGCGTGGGTCGACACGTTGCTGGGCGCACACAGCGACACAGCATCCGAGGCGCAGACGGCCGTTCGCTACACGCCCGCCGCCGACTGTTTCTTCAGGCACGAGGATCCGCTCGCGCTAATTGCCGGTTTGCCGGGTCTGTTGGCCGTCGATGTCGAGCCGCGCTCGCCCTGGCCGACGCTCGCTGACCTCGATCCGTTCTCGTGCAATCTGACGATCACGGCTCTGCTCGCGACGTCCTCGGTAGAGGTTGCCGCTGCGCTCGGCGGCGAATCCGGTCGTGCCGAGATCGAAGCAGTCGCCGGTCGAGCGCTGCCGCTCGACGCGGAGTCCCTCGCGAGCGCCGCCGCAGAGATTCTGGAAGCACAGCTGCGACTGCTCGACTCCGCGGACACGGCCTTTCAGCAAGGCCGGGTCGCATCGGTGGGTCTCGTGGCGGCCAACGTGCTGCGTTACGTCGGTCGAAGCCTGGAGTCCGACAACGTCGCAACCGCCGCCGCAATGGCGATCGCCGAGGGGCGCGTCGCGCCGCTGGTGCAAGCGATCGCCGCGGCGTTGAATGCCGCGCCGCCGGAGGGTGTCGCCGAGACCGGCCGTCGGAAGGAGGCCGCCCAGACAATTCGAGTGGCCGCGGAACGAATCGACGCGCTCGTTCGTTTGACCGGCGAGCTCATCGTCGCCAAGAACTCGTTGGGGCATTCGGTCAAGTTGGCGGAGGCAGAAGACTCCGACCTGGCAGTTGCCCTGAAGAACCAGCATGCCGCGCTGGAGCGGTTGGTGACCGAGCTGCAACGCGCTGTGGTCGGGATGCGAGTCCTGCCGCTCCGCGTCGCCTTCCGGCGGTTCCCGCGCTTGATACGAGAGTTGTCGGCCGAGCTCGATAAGTCCGCGACGTTGGCGATCAGCGGGGAAGACACGGAAGCCGACAAGACAATAGTCGAAGCCATCGTGGAGCCGCTCGTGCATCTCCTTCGGAATGCTCTCGATCACGGCGTCGAGGATGGCGCCACGCGGGCGGCCGCGGGCAAGCCGGCGATGGCCACGATTCGGCTTCGCGCTGCTCGCGAGGGAGAGCACGTCGTGATCGAGGTCGCGGACGACGGTGCGGGCATCGACGTCGCTGCGGTAAGACGGGCAGCGAGCGAACGGAGTCTCAAGCCCCGTGAAGCCATCGCCGCTATGAGCGACGAGGAGGCCCTCGACCTGATCTTCATGCCGGGCTTCTCTACGGCCAAGACGGTCACGCATCTGTCGGGCCGCGGAGTCGGCATGGACGCAGTCCGTACCGCCGTGGCTCGGTTGGGCGGCGCAGTCGCCATTCGTACAACGGTTGGCCAAGGCACGGCGGTGCGCGTCACCCTGCCGTTCAGCGTGCTCGTGACCCAGGTGATGACCGTCGAGGCGGGCGGACAGCTCTTCGGAATTCCGCTCGACGCAGTCGTGGAAACGCTTCGCGTCGAGAAAGAGAGGATCTTCCCGGTCGGCGCCGCCCACGCGATCGTCTTGCGCGACCGCACGATTCCACTGGTCCGTCTCGCGGACGTGCTCGGAAATCGCGCGAAGGATCGGGCGGACGATTCGGGCCCGATCGTGATCGCGCAGCTCGACGGCCAGCTCGGCGCGGTTCAAGTCGAAAGCATCGGCGAGCGCATGGAGATCATCTTGAAGCCGCTCGACGGCCTGCTTTCCGGGATGCCGGGGCTCGCGGGGTCGGCGCTGCTGGGGGACGGAGGCGTCTTGTTGGTCCTGGATCTTGCGGAGGTAGTTCAATGAGCGTGCGAGTCTCGGAGGCAGGCCTGATCGAGCTCTACGGCCGCTGCGGCGTCGAGGACGCGGAGGCGTTGCAGCGCCATCTTTTGGCTGCGCCCGGCGCCACCGTAGAATGGAGTGGCTGCGAGCGACTGCATGCTTCAGTCCTGCAAGTATTGCTGGTTGGCGAGCCCCGAGTGCAGGGGCAGCCGACCGCGGAATTCCTGAGAAAGCACGTCGCGCCGATCATCGGCCGGTCGACCAAGCAGCCGGGCCAGCACGCAACGGACGCGCGCGATCACCGATACGCCCCGAGGACCAACAGATGAACTACAAGTTACTGATAGTGGACGACAGCAAGCTCGCTCGTATGGCCGTGGCCAAGGTAATGACTATCTGCTGCCCCGAGTGGCAACGCATCGAGGCCGGAAGTGCCGCCGACGCGATGGAGGCCGTGCGCGACGAGAAGCCGCATGTCGCGCTCGTGGACTTCAACATGCCGAACAAGGACGGCCTCGCATTCGTCGCGGAGTTGCGCGCGCTGACTCCCGACATGCCGATCGGAATCATCTCCGCCAACCATCAGCAGGAAGTGGTCGATCGCGCGCGAGCTTTGGGCGCAACGTTCTTGCCGAAACCGGTCACCGAGACGGCGCTGCGCGAGTTCATGACGACCGCGTCGCAGCGGTTGCAAGGGCGAGCGTCGTGAGCTCCGACGCCAAGGACGACCTCGACTTGACCGAGCTCGAGCTCGACGCTCTTACGGAGCTCGTGAATCTTGGCGTCAGCCGCGCCGCAGCCAACCTTGCCGTCATGGTCCGCGAGGAGGTCGTCTTGACCGTTCCGAAGGTGGCATTGTTGACTCGAAGAGACGCCATCAGAACCATCGGCGAACAAGAATCGCGAAGCCTGGTGGCGGTCCACCAGACGTTCGAAGGCGAGTTCGTGGGCAGGGCATTGTTGATCTTTCCCGAGGAGAACAGCTTGGAGCTCGTGCGGGCTCTCGTCGGTAGCGAGCTATCGAACGAGGAAATTATCGAGCTCGAGCAGGAAGCGCTCGCCGAGACAGGAAACGTCATTCTGAACAGTTGCCTGGCGACGATCGCGAATTCACTCGAGAGCAATCTCAAGATGTCGTTGCCTGAGGTGCTGCGCGGCGAGGGTGCGCGATTCTTCAACCTGCCGCCGCCTCCGGCGGCAGGCCCGACGGTATTGTTCGTCTATATCAATTTCGCCCTACGACGACGCGATATCGCCGGCTATATCGCGATGATGATGGACTTGCCGTCGCTCGCGGCACTGCAGAAGTTGTTGCGCAAGCTGATTGCTGGTATGGGCGGAACTTCCCGCGCGTAATTACCGATGGCGCCATCGCACGACGAACATTCGATTCTGGACAGCGTTGCTGCCGGATTGATCGTCCTTCGACCCGACACGACTATCGCTCGGTGGAATGCGTGGATGGTCTCGGCGAGTGGCCACGCTTCGAAAGAGGTGGCCGGCAAGACGATCGCCGAAGTGTTTCCGAGCAACAGACTCGGCGCAATCGAAAGAGCCATTAATTCCGCGTTGACCGGCGGGGCCTCCACGTTGTTGACCAATGCGCTGCACCCGTTGCTGTTGCCGCTGCAAACTCTGACCGGCCGGCCGCTGCTGCATGACGTCGTCGTGTCGCCGCTTGCGCACCCGCAGTCCGACGGGTGCGTGGTGCAAATCATCGACGTCACGGAGGCAACGAGGCGCGAGCGCTTCCTCCGCGACCGACACAACGCACGCTACTACGCGCTCGTCGACAGCGCGCCCGACGTCATTCTCAATGTGGACGCCGAAGGCGTCATTCGGTTGGCAAATGCCGCCGCATCACAACATTTCGGCTACTCGGCCGGTGAGCTCGTCGGTCAAAGGGCGGCGCGCCTCTTCGAGCCTGAGTCCGCGTGGCTCGATATCTGGCGGGCCGTAAGCAGCGATGGGGCTCCGGCAAGCCCGGTCGAAGTACGGGTTCGCCTCAAAGACGGCCAATTGCGCTATTTCGAGCTTTCGGCCGCGCCCTGGAAAGACGGCAGCCGCGTATTTGCCACGGCTATCCTCCGCGACGTGGAGAAACGGCGCGCCGCCGAGATAGCGCTGCGCGAGAGCGAACGACAATCACGGGCGAACGAAAGAGCGCTGGTGGGGCTGAACGACGCGTTGAGGGAAAGTACCGCGCAACTGCGACTAATGGATCAGCGCAAGAACGAGTTTCTCGCAACGCTGGCTCATGAGCTGCGAAACCCCCTGGCGCCAATGAGTAACGGACTGGAGTTGCTCAAGATCGCCAAGGACGATCCTGCGTTGATCGAACGAACGCGACACATGATGTATCTGCAGCTGAAGCAAATGATCAGGCTCATCGACGATCTTCTGGACGTCGGCCGAATCAGCAACGATCGGATTGCGCTCAACAAGGAAAGAACGTCGCTGGAGAAAGTCATTCGCTTGGCAGTCGAGACCAGCGGCCCTGCGATTCACGCGAAGCACCACAGTCTCACTGTCGAGCTTCCCGCCACCGAGTTGCCGCTCGATGCTGACGCAATCCGCCTCACACAGGTGTTTGCCAACTTGTTGAACAACGCCGCGAAGTACACTCCGGCTCATGGCACGATCGCGATCAAGGCCGAAGCGCACGAAGGCTCGGCGATTGTGCGCATCATCGACAACGGCATCGGAATTCCTCGCGAGTTGTTGCCCGAGGTCTTCGAGATGTTTGTGCAAGTTAATCGCTCTCTCGAACGCACTGAAGGCGGGCTCGGTATCGGCCTCTCGCTTGTGAAGCGATTGGTCGAGATGCATGCCGGCTCGGTGGAGGCATTCAGTCGGGGTTTGGGCTTGGGCAGCGAGTTCGTGGTTCGTCTGCCGCTCGCGCGCGCACGTGCCGCCGCAGAGGAGCCCGCAACAAGCGAAACCAGCCCGGAAGGTGCTGCGAAGGCACAGCGAATCCTCGTTGTGGACGATAACGACGACGCAGCAGGTACCCTGGCGTTGTTGCTGGGTCTGATGGGTCACGAGGCGCGCACGGCGACCAACGGCGTGGAGGCGCTCGAAGTCGCAGCGCCATTTCATCCAGACGTTGCGCTGCTCGATTTAGGAATGCCGAAGTTGAACGGCTACGACACGGCTCGAAGACTGCGTCAGATGCCCTGGGGACGCGACATGCTGATCATCGCGCTCAGCGGCTGGGGGCAGGAAGCGGATCGGGCCAGATCGAGCGCCGCTGGTTTCGATCACCATCTCGTCAAACCCGTGGATGTTGCCGAGATCCAGCGGCTCATTGAGCGCAGTCAATCTACCCCCCGTGCCCGCGCGCGAGCCGCCGACGCCCGCCAACCGGTGTAGCTCCGAGCCGGGGCCTGGCGGGCCAGGGAGGGGGGACAGGCTGGTTGTTGCAAGCGAATAATAGTTAGGACCTGAACATTACAATTTAGTCATGCAGCACTAAAATGTGCGCCGTCGCGGCCTTCAGGGGGTTGCCGCATACCTATTAGGGAGTTCTACCGTGTCGAGTCTAAGCAACCTCTCGCGCGCGGTGCGCTCTGTGCTTTCCGCACCCAACGCCGTGAAGGCGACGGTCGCCTGCGGCCTTTGTGTCGTCACTACCACTGCTTTGGGGCAAGCCGGTGCGGCAGAACCTGGAGCCGGGGAGACGATCGTCGTGA
>Ga0315912_10005131_pt1 | contig 12127 bp, 10 predicted proteins | sample VfabasoilMG_FD_204469 | JGI IMG/M metagenome (GOLD analysis project Ga0315912, IMG submission 204469) | Garden soil microbial communities collected in Santa Monica, California, United States - V. faba soil | ecosystem: Environmental > Terrestrial > Soil > Garden | place: USA: California... | reverse complement strand
GTGGGCGGTTTGGAGAAGGTCGCCGACGTGCTGGCGGAGGACTACACGCTAGGTGCGCTCTTCCAGGACAGCGATCTGCGCGTCTCGCTGTCGCCGCATCTTTTGCAGGTGATCACGGGCGGCGCCAGCACTCGCCAATTCTTGAATCGGCACATGCGCTGGGCCCAAATGCGTCGCCACATCGCTCCTTGGGTCTACGCGCTGGAAATCATGGGTTACCCCTGCTTGTTTCTCGCGGCGCTGTGGCTCATCGAGGGCATGTCGCTTTCGGCCCCGCAGCTGGCTGCCCAGGGCGTGTGGTCGCTGGACGGTTTGGGCCATCTCGCGCTCGCTCTCGGCGGAAGCTGGGTGCCGTGGGTGCTGTTGCTCAAGTGGACCGTGGACGCCGTGGTGTACATCGCGTTAGCTGCGCGCCCGTCGCTGCGCACGCTTCTGCTCCTGCCCGTCAAGGACGCGCTCATGCCCGTGATCTGGGTGGTGGGTGGGTTGCGTCGGACCGTGAATTGGCGTGGCCAACGCTTGTGGGTGAGTGCGGGAAGTCGCTTGTCCGTCTTGCCCCAACGACGCCCGGTCGGACGAGAAGACAACCGTTGGGCCACGCCCGTGATCTGATGGGCCCGGTGGGCCCACGCCGCAATTTCGGCCCTACCGTCGCCAGTTTGTGCCTGGGGTGCGGCGACCGAGAGGATGATCTAGCGTTCCGGGCGGCCGTGAGCGGGCCACGTTTTTAGCCCATGGCGACCATTCTTATCGTTGAGGACGAGGAAGATCTCAGGCACGTGCTGATCTTCAATCTTGAAGCCGCCGGGCACCGCGTGATCGCGGCGTCCAGAGGCGCCGAGGCCATCCGCCTCGTCAAACAAGAGGTGCCCGACTTGGTCCTGCTGGATGTGATGCTTCCGGACGTCACCGGGCTGGACGTGTGTCGCCAGATCAAAACCGAAGCGGCCACCAAGCACACCTGCGTGGTCATGTTGACCGCGCGAGCTGAAGAGATCGATCGCGTGGTCGGCTTTGAGCTGGGCGCGGATGACTACGTGACCAAACCGTTCAGTGTGCGCGAGCTCGTGCTCCGGATTTCGGCCATCTTGAGGCGCCACGCGGTGCAGCACAATGATGAGGCCAGCGTAGAATTTGGCGTCTTACGCCTCGACCGAGCGGGCTACCGCGCTTGGGTCCAAGGCCGCGAGCTGGAGCTCACGGCGCTCGAGTTCAACCTGCTCCTCACACTGTATGATCGGCGCGACCGCGTGCAGGCCCGCCCCACTTTGCTCGAGGACGTGTGGGGCGTGAGTGCCGACGTGACGACGCGGACCGTGGACACGCATGTGAAGCGCTTGCGCGAGAAACTCGGTGCGGCGCGCGACTACATCGAGACCGTGCGCGGCGTTGGGTACCGGTTCGTGGGGCAATTACCGCCGAACCCCTGAAGGAGGTGCGGAGTGTCACTCGTTCAAGCCGCCACGCTTGGTCACGACGCGCGTGGCTTGTGCAAGGTGGCCAGGGTTTGTGGCGGCTGTCCCCAGATCGAAGCAGATCCGGCGCTCAGCCGAAAGCGGACGCTCAGCAGCGTCCTGCAGCTGTTTGGAGCGGCAGAGTGTGTACCCCGCCAGCTGGACGCCTACATGGAACAGTCGCCCATTGCGTACAGAAACCGCGTCCGATTGCGGGTGCTTGATGACGGTCGACTTGGATTTTTCAACAGCGAAAAGAGCCCGTCTTGTGTGGTGCTCGATGTGACATTGCGTCGGCTGCTCGAAGAGTTGCGTTCACGCCTCTCCGGCGCACCCCACGTGCTCAAGGGCTATGCGCACCTCGAGTTGCGCACGGCCGACATGAACGGCCATGCAGGATTATTGCTGACGCGCTGCGCGCCAGGGTCAGCTGAGACGCGCATGCATCATCCTCGGCATGAACCTCGAGCTGATGACATGAGCGGTGATGGCTACTTGGGCACTGCGCTCGCTGATTTGCTCCAGGGGGTGCCCATCTTGGTCGGCGAGAGCCACTGGGCCAAGGTGCCGCAACAAAAATTTCCGCTGACCGAGGCAGTGTTTCAGTGGGTTCCACTGGATGGCTTCATGCAGGTCAATTTTGCCGTCAATCATGCGCTGATCAAGTGGCTCATGGGGGGAGCGCGAGCGCACGGCATCTCGAGCGTGCTGGACCTGTATGCGGGGTCGGGGAATTTCCTGTTGCCGCTGTTAGCACAAGGTTATGCAGGGCTGGGGGTAGAGAGCAACGCCAGCAGTGTGCGCTCTGCCCAGCAGTCAATTGCTCAACAAGGCCTTGCAGGTGAGTTCGTCCACAGCGATGTGGCCGCGTGGCTGCGCGACAATCCGCGCCATTTTTCCTTGACTGTGGTGGACGCACCGCGCGCGGGTCTCCGGGACCTGGCGGACGCCGTCGGTCGTTTGCGCAGCGATCACATCGCCTTGGTCTCATGCAATCCGCGTTCCCTCGTGCGCGATCTGGTGCGACTCGTAGCGCTCGGTTACACGGTGCAATCGCTCCGGGTCTTTGACATGTTTGCCTACACGGATCACGTCGAACTTGGCGTGTGGCTCAGTCGAAATGGATGATCATGAGCAGGGCCTCAGCGCCGCTTTTCACTGGACACCCGTGCAGAAGTTGCCCTAGCTTGTGCGTCCCATGAGTGAGAGCAATTCGGATCCAAAGTCTCCTCCCGTTGTTGTCGTGCGCAAGGCCGTCACCCGCCGCGCCAAGTCTGCGGACGACAGTGCCAAGTTTGCGGACGACAGTGCCAAGTTTGCGGACGACAGTGCCAAGTTTGCGGACGACAGTGCCAAGTCTGTGGACGCGACAACCCCCACCGCGCCAGCTGTTGCATCCCCCAGCACGGCCAAAGGGGCGGGGACTGCGGAGCGACCGGTTGGCTCGCGGGCTCGGGTCGTTCAACCACGAGTTTTTGAGCCGAATTCGCCTACAGCGACGGGAAGTGCAGGGGCCAGCTCGGCGCCCTCGTCGCCCGCGCGTGGAGCGGCCGCAAGCGGCGCTTCTTCGTTGAGCGGTGCTTCTTCGTTGAGCAGTGCTTCTTCGTTGAGCAGTGCTTCTTCGTTGAGCGGTGCTTCTTCGTTGAGCAGTGCTTCTTCGTTGAGCAGTGCTTCTTCGTTGAGCGGTGCTTCTTCGTTGAGCAGTGCTTCTTCGTTGAGCAGTGCTTCTTCGTTGGGCAGTGCTTCTTCGTTGGGCAGTGCTTCTTCGTTGAGTGGCGTTTCGGGCGGTGAGGCCGCGGATGCGGCGTTCGCCGGCTTGGGCTCGTCGTTGCTGGGCTCTAGTCTGTCCGGTCAGGCGCTCAGCACTCGCTACGATGCGCAGATCGAAGTGCAGCTCGCTGCGGAGCTGAGCGTCGCCCAAAGTTCAGTGCGCGCCGTCATCGAGTTGCAGGCGGAGGGGGCGACGGTTCCGTTCATTGCCCGCTATCGCAAGGAAAAGACGGGTGGCCTCGATGAGGTGCAGATCCGGACCATCTTCGAGCGACGAGCGTACTTGGTGGAGCTGGAGACGCGTCGCGCATCGGTGATCGCCGAGATCAAGAAACAGGGCAAAATGACCGACGAGCTGGAGCGCAAGCTGCTCTCCGCCACCACCAAGGCAGAGGTGGAAGACCTGTACCTCCCGTACAAGCCCAAGCGCCGCACCAAAGCCATGATTGCCAAGGAGCGAGGCCTGGAGCCCCTGGCAGATTCGATCTGGGCGCAGCCCTCCGGCGTAGAGGTGGAAGCGGAAGCCCTCAAGTACGTCAGCGTGGAAAAGGAGGTCCCTGACACCAAGACTGCGCTGAGCGGGGCACGGGACATCATCGCAGAGCGTCTGGGAGAAAACGCCGAGTTACGCCAGGCGGCGCGTGAGGCGTATTTGAACGAGGGTGTGCTCAAGGTCTCAAAGAACAAGGACTTTGAAGAGCAGAAGACCAAGTTCGACAACTACGCTGAGTTCTCCGAACCGGTCAAGAACATTGCCTCCCACCGCTATTTGGCCGTGCGCCGTGGCGAATCAGAGGGCGTGCTCAGCGGGTTGTTAGTGATCGATGAAGAGGGGTTCGAGATGAAGGTCCGCAAACAGACCCCCTTGAACGAGGCCAGCCCGTTTGCTGATCAGCTCAAGAAAGCGTGTAAAGAGGCCACCACGCGCCACCTGCTCAGCTCCGCACAGATGGATGTGCGGGTGGAGCTGAAGATGCGTGCCGACAAGGAAGCCGTGGGCGTGTTTGCGACCAACCTGCGCGAGCTGCTCATGGCGGCTCCTTTTGGCGCGCGTCCGGTCATGGGCATTGACCCGGGCCAACGCACCGGTTGCAAGATCGTGGTGCTCGATCACACTGGAAAGCTGCTGGAGAACGACACCATCTACCTGGTGCAAGGGGATGCTGCCGTGCTGCGGGCAGAAGATATCGTGCTTGGCATGTGCAAACGTCACGCGATCGCCGCCATCGCAGTGGGCAATGGAACACATGGTCGTGAAACCGAGAGTTTCATCAAGAAACTGCTCAAAGATCCGCGCTTTCCCGCGCGGGAGCCCAAGCCGTTTTGCGTGGCGGTGAGCGAGTCAGGCGCCAGCATCTATTCAGCCAGCGACGTGGCCCGTGAAGAATTTCCTGAGCTCGATCTGACGGTGCGTGGCGCCATCAGCATCGCTCGCCGTCTGCAAGATCCGTTGGCTGAGCTCGTGAAAATCGACCCGAAGAGCATCGGCGTGGGGCAGTATCAACACGATGTTTTCCAAACCTTCCTCAGCAAGAAGCTGGATGAAGTGGTGGAGAGCTGCGTGCATGAGGTGGGCGTCGAGCTCAACACGGCCAGCGCGCCGCTCCTTTCGCGCGTGTCAGGCCTGGGACCATCCGTCGCCAAGCGCATCGTCGACCATCGCAACCAGCGGGGCTCCTTCGAAAGTCGTGCACAGCTGCTCGAGGTGGCGGGTCTAGGTCCGCGCGCGTTTGAGCAGGCTGCGGGGTTTTTGCGCATCCGCGGCGCTCCCAATCCACTGGATGGCAGCGCTGTGCATCCCGAGCGGTATGAGCTGGTCGAGCGCGTGGCCACTGATTTGGGTGTTCCGGTCAGTCAATTGATTGGGAGTCGCGAGCTTTTGCAGCGGGTCAATCGTTCCAAGTACCTGTCCGCGAGCGTGGGCGCGTTCACCATGGATGACATCTTCGCCGAGTTGCTCAAGCCCGGGCGCGATCCGCGCGACAGCTTCGAACCGCCCAACTTCCGGGACGATGTGACGAGTGTGGCTGACCTCAAGATCGGCATGGCCTTGGAAGGGGTCGTGACCAACGTGACCGCGTTTGGAGCTTTCGTTGACATCGGCGTGCATCAGGATGGCCTGGTGCACCTGTCCAAGCTGGCTGATCGTTTCATCAAGGACCCCAGCGAGGTGGTCAAGGTGGGCGACAAACTCACGGTGCGAGTGCTCGAGGTCGATCTGGAGCGTAAGCGCATTTCTCTGACCGCGCGCAAGGACGAGGCCATTGAGAATCGTGGGGCTGCGGCCACACCGGACGGGCGCGGGTTCGACAAGAAGCGGCCCGGAGGCGGTCACTTCAAGGGTGGAGCACAGCAGCGTGATGGATCGCAGCGTCGTGACGGGCGTCCCGACGCTGCGCGACCAGACGGAGGCGGGCGCTCCGATGCTTCCGGGCGCGGTCCCGGGGGAGACAAGCTCACCCACAATCCGTTCGCGGACTTGTTCCGACGCTAAGACGGCGCTGGTCAGTGGAGTGCCCGCTGGGCTGGGCACTCACGAGCCCAATTGCACGGCTCGTTAATGGAGCTTTGCTTAGTGCATGGACTCTGCAGCCCACACGGCCTCGCGCCCTTCGGAACTGAGCGAAAGCGATCGAAAAATTCTCGCCGACTACTGGCGCTCGCGCGGGGAGGGTGAGATGGGCGCGGAGCTGTTCTTTGTGCGGCTGCTCGACGACCTGCGAGTACTGGGAGCCGCGGGTCCTTTGCTGAAACTCGGTGAGCGTTGTCGGCGTGACGAACGCAAACACGGACTCTGGGGTCGCGATTGGGCTGTGTGCTTTGGGCATCCCGACGTGAGCGATCCGGTAGCGCAACGCACGCGCGCTCTGACGTTTCCGCGCGCCGGCGAGCGCGACAATCGCCTGTTACGGATCACCTTTGCGGCGCTCACTGAGAGTTGCGGGTGCCAAGTGCTTTTGGACATCCGTCCGCGCATCACCTTTGAACCGTTGCGCAAGAACAATCAGCTGCACTTGGCGGACGAGGTGGTCCACGCGCGTTTGGCCTGGGCCTTTCTCACGACGCTCTCTGCGTCTGATCGACGCCTCATCGAGCGCTATGTGCCGCTCCTGCTCCGACTGCTGCCCCAGGTGGTGTGTGATGGTCCAGAGAGCGATGACTACGACTACTTGGTGCCCTGGGGCTATCTGACGCCCAGCGTGCTGCGCGCCGCGCACCAACGAGCTCTCGTGGAAGTGATCGAACCGGGCCTCGAATACTTGGGGATAGCCCCCGCGAGCCGTCGGAGGACCGCATGAGCCCCGCGTCGAGGAAAGTCCCCAACGAGGCGGGGCGCCTGTTTCGCAGCATCGTGGTTTTGGGGAGCAGCTTGGCTCTGGGCTGCGGTGGCAAGACCTCGCCCTACTCAGGTGATGACGACAACACGTCCACAGGCAGTGGAGGAGACGACTCGTCCGTGGGCACAGGGGGAACTGTCGGAACGGGTGGGGCGGTCCTACCAGGCAGCGGTGGCGTCTCGCCGGACGGCACGGGTGGGACGCCGCTAGAGTGTCCGCCCGAACAGTGGGACTGCGATGAAAATCGTCTCGAGCAGGAATACGGAGCGCCCTCTGAGGAATTTTCCTGCGCGTACGTGCTGCCCCAAGATTGCGCGTGCAATCCAGCGCTTCCGTTGGATGCGGCAGATTGCACAGATGGCACGGTGCGTACGTGCCTGGTTGGAGGGTTCGCTGAGCCGGGCGTACCGCTTACGGAGATTGTTCCGTTTGCGTGCGAGTGTGTCACCTACGATCCGAATTATCCTTACTGCGCCTCCGCGTGCGAGACTCGTGGAGTCGCCTCCGGTGCACCCACCTACGCTACTTGTAGCGAAGACGAATTGCCCGCCGACGTACTGTGCGGGTGTGAAGTGCCGATCTTGCGCTGACTGCGCCAGTGCTCAGGCGTTGGCCAACTGCTGCGCCAAGTCGCGATGTTGCTCGAACTTGGCCAGGGCCGCGCCGCTGCGGACCAAATCCCGCGCGATTTTTGCGCCCGAACCCGAAAGCACGGGCGCGCGTCGATTCCACAGATCGATGGCAGCGCCCGCGTTCTCTACCAGCATGTCGAGCAGCGGTCCTTTTTCACTGCCGCTCAGCAGCTTGAAAAATGTGCGCGCGTTGTCGGGTGCATCCCCTGCGGGCAAGGTCGCGTAGTTGATGTCCAGTTTGGTCGAGGGCACCAACTCACCCGTGGCGATGTGATTGGCTTGCACCCACAAGTAGCCGGTCTTGCCTGTAATCGAGATCTCGTCCAAGCCAGGTGTTCCCCACACAACCAGTGCTCCCTCGGATTCGAGGAGACTGAGTGCTTGAGCGACCACGCGCGCGGTGGCCTCATCGATGGTGCCGATCAACTGATGCTTGATGCGCGCGGGATTGGAGAGCGGACCAGCCAAGTTGAAGATGGTGCGTCCCCCCGCGGCCTTGCGATAAGGAGCCACCTTACCCACCTCAGGGTGATGGGTGCGGGCAAAGAGGAAACACAGCCCCGTTTCCTGCTGCAATTGTGCCGACTCTTGTGGGGAAAAATCAAAGGGGATGCCCAAATGATCCAACAGATCAAAGCTGCCGTTGGGGCGGCTTGAGCCGCGATTGCCGTGCTTGGCGACCGGAATACCCGCTGCTGCAAGAATGAAAGCAACCGTTGTGGAGATGTTATATCGAGACAGGCCACTTCCGCCGGTGCCGCACAGATCGAAGCAGGGCGTGGTCACAGGAACGCGCATTGCGTGTTTCTGTAAGAACTGGACCGCAGAAAATAGCTCCAGGCTGGTTTCTCCACGTGCGGCCCAGGCCTTGAGCAGCGCTGCACCCTCATCCACCGGCAGCGTTGCGCCGGTGAGGAGAGCCAAGAACTCCTGGGTCTGCTCGCCACTCATTCCGCGCGGATCGGCTGCAAGTTGTAGGGCAGAAGCGAATGTCAGGTGCATGTGCGGGGACTTTGGAACCAGAGCGGGGGTCTGTAAAGCTGGGCGCTCGGGGCTGCCTGAACATTTCAAGGTTTGGGGAGTAAAAGTCGGCCAAAAATGCACGAATCTTGCCCCTCAAGGCTGGCCTTCATCCCCCGTCGCAGCTAGCACTGCCCCGCTCCACCCTCTGCGCCGCTAGCTCGCTTTGCCCCCCATTGGTCCACGGCACGAGAGCTAGTCCCACGGCACAAGCCAGCCTAAGGCGCAGAACCAGCCCCCTTTGTCATGACCACCAATCAATTCCCCCCGGACTCCGATCACGACGCGCTGGGTGATCCGCTGCGCCCTTCATCGGAATTTCGACCGAGTCAGCCGGGTCTACGCCCGTCGACCTTTTCGGTACCTCCCAGCTCGCGCCCTCCGCTCGTGGCCCCGCCGGCGAGTGTGGCCCCGCGTCTACCCAGCAAACCCGTCGCGCTGTCAGACATCCCTGAAGTCAAGCCGGGTGCGGCCAGCGCTGCCCTGGTCAACAAGGCGTCGGCTCAGCTGGCCACAGCGGCCAAAGCAGCCTCGCGCGTGATGGGCGTCGAAGCGCTGCAAAAGCGCATCGATACCGAGCAAAAGGCCCGACATAAAGCCGAAGAGCAGAACATGATGATGCGTCTGGAGTTGGGTGAAGCGCGCAAGGAGATCTTGCAGCTCAAGCGTCAGGTGCAGCAATTGGAGCGCGACCTGTCACGCGCTCGGCCCCTGAAGAAGTAGCGAGTAGAGCGCCGCAGCAGCGGGTCAGATGTGGGCTTCGTCGCTGATGGGTCGGTCTTCGAGCAGTCCTTCGCGCACGATGAACTTGACCACCTCGCGTACCGAGTCTCCCGATTTGAGGCTCGTGAACAAGAACGGCCGCTCGCCCCGCATCTTGCGCGCGTCGCGGTCCATCACTTCAAGCGATGCTCCCACATAGGGGGCCAAATCGGTCTTGTTGATGATCAAGAGATCGGACTTGGTGATCCCGGGGCCGCCCTTGCGCGGCACTTTGTCGCCACCGGCGACATCGATCACGTACAAAGTGAGGTCGGACAGCTCTGGGCTGAAGGTCGCGCTCAGGTTGTCTCCACCACTCTCGATGAAGATCACCTCAGGGTTGTGACGCTTGGCCATTTGCTCCACCGCGTCCAGATTGATGGAGGCGTCCTCACGGATGGCGGTGTGCGGACAACCGCCCGTCTCCACGCCCAGGATACGATCCTGCGCGAGCGCCGCGTTGCGCGTAAGAAACTCGGCGTCTTCCCGGGTGTAGATGTCATTGGTGACTACGGCGATGTTGTAGGTGTCGCGCATCGCTCGGCACAGCGAGAGCAGGAGCGCGGTCTTGCCTGAGCCCACTGGGCCGCCAACGCCAACACGAAGAGGTCCGTTCATGATTTCTCCTTAGGATCGAAAGATGCGGGTGTATTGCGTCTCATGAAGTGAGCTGAAGATGGCCAGGCCAGGTGACGAAGCCCCGATTTCCTCGTCGCTGACCAGGGCGCTCTGCGCGAGCACGTCGGGTGCGTGCACGAGCACGCCGTTCAGTAGTTTTTGTCCCGCGATGGGCCCCAGCGGCACCAAGCGACACAATGCGCTCACCTGTTGTTCGAGCCAACTGTACACCACGAGCAGCTCCGCGTCGTCGTCACTCAGGTTGAACAAGCAGGACGCGAGCGCGAGCGCCTCACAAAAGGTTTGAGGCTGTGCGGGAAGAGTTGCCTTTGGATGCAACGCGCACAAAACCCGCAAGAGCGCGCGAGCCATCTGGCCATCCTGCTCGCGGAACTCCTTGCTCTCACGATTGGCCAACAGATAGGCACTGAGCCAGCTGAGCTGCGGCCAATCCTCGGCGCGGACGGCGACGCGCATGCGCCTGAACAGGGGGAGCTCCAGGTACGTGAGCGTGCTCTGCATCAAACTGCTCAAGAAGTCCGTGCATTGCTCGAGCGTGGTCAGGTACCCCTGGGCGTGGGCGGTTTCCAGCCCGCAGGAGTAGGCGAAGGCGCCCGTGGGCAGAGCTTGGGAAGCCAATTGCAAAAGCCGCAAGCGTGCGAGCGCAGACGCGGCCGACACGTCACTTAGCGCTGTGGAGGTGCCTGTGGCCTGACTCATGCTCATGGGACACGTCGTGCTCAGCTCCAGCGCTGGGCAGGTGGTGGTGATGGTGGCTTTCCGAATGGGAGTGGGGGTGGCTTGCATCACCTTCGCTCGGTCTTCGCTCATCGTGACGATGATAGGCGCCTGGTTCGGGCTCGAAAGGCAAGACCGCTTGCTCCACCATGAATCCCAATTGCGTGATCATGTCGTCCAGCACGTGATCGGATTGGTAGCTGAGACGCCCCGTTTCAATCTGCAGACGCACATGACGATTGCCTAGGTGATAGGCGGCGCGAGTGAGTTCGAGCGGGTCTGGCGAGTTGATGACCGACAGGACTTCGCCGGCGGCGCGCACCATGAACACCACGCCGTCATCGCCACACAGGCAGTCTCCGTTGCGCAGGGAGCTACCCCGGGCAATGTGGAGCCCGACCACTTCACCGTTGCTGGCGACGACCCGACTGCGCACGCGTTGACGCGCGTCAAAGTCGAGACGCAAGTACGCCCGAGGGGCTGCCACAGGAGCACAACGTTGATCCAAGTGTCGCACAACTATCTCCTTTGTTTACATCAAGCGGGGGGACTCTTTCCAAGAAGAGACCGGGAACGTAAGGAACACAAGCCAAGTGGGCGCGGGCGAGGTGGGATAAAAGCAATCGGCGCTAAAACAGGAAATATCGTTGAGCGAGCGGTAGTACGGAGGCCGGCTCACACGTGAGGAGCTGCCCGTCGGCGCGCACCTGATACGTTTGAGGGTCCACTTCAATGGTGGGTAGGTAGCCATTGTGGATCATGGATTGTTTGCGTAGCCCGCGGATGCCAGACACGGCGTGCACACGCTTTTTGAGCTGCAATCGTTCAGGTACGCCCCGCTCCAGTGCTGTGCGCGAGACGAAGGTCAAGCTGGTCGCATGCAGCGCGCCACCGAGCGCGCCAAACATGGGCCGGTAGTGCACGGGTTGCGGCGTGGGGATGGACGCATTGGGGTCGCCCATGGGCGCTGCTGCAATGAGACCGCCCTTGATGATCAAGGCCGGCTTGGCCGCGAAAAAGGCCGGTTTCCACAGCACGATGTCCGCGAGCTTTCCCTCTTCCAGTGAGCCCACCTCATCAAAAATGCCGTGGGCCAGCGCGGGGTTGGCCGTGTACTTGGCGATGTAGCGCTTGGCGCGAAAGTTATCGTGTTCGGCGGGATCGCTGGCCAGGCTTCCGCGCTGCACCTTCATCTTGTGCGCGGTTTGCCAAGTGCGGACAATGACCTCACCCACGCGCCCCATGGCTTGCGAATCCGAGGAGATCATGCTGAACGCCCCCAGATCGTGGAGGATGTCCTCAGCGGCGATCGTCTCGCGGCGGATGCGCGACTCAGCGAAGGCGACATCTTCAGGGATACTGGGATCGAGGTGGTGACAGACCATGAGCATGTCGAGGTGCTCGTCGATGGTGTTGACCGTGTAAGGGCGCGTGGGGTTCGTCGACGAGGGTAAGACACAGGCCAAACCCGCCGCGCGAATGATGTCTGGGGCGTGCCCGCCACCTGCACCCTCGGTGTGGTAGGCATGGATCACGCGGTCCTTGAATGCCGCAAACGTGTGCTCCACAAAGCCTGATTCATTGAGGGTGTCGGAGTGAATGGCGACCTGGACGTCGAAGCGCTCGGCCACGTCCAAACAGCAGTCAATGGCCGCGGGGGTTGTGCCCCAGTCCTCGTGCAGCTTGAGACCAATGGCTCCAGCTGCGATCTGCTCCTCGAGCGGGGTAGGCAGGCTGGCGTTGCCTTTGCCCAAGAAGCCCAAGTTCATGGGCAGAGCGTCGGAGGCCTGGAGCA
>Ga0315912_10005130_pt1 | contig 12130 bp, 7 predicted proteins | sample VfabasoilMG_FD_204469 | JGI IMG/M metagenome (GOLD analysis project Ga0315912, IMG submission 204469) | Garden soil microbial communities collected in Santa Monica, California, United States - V. faba soil | ecosystem: Environmental > Terrestrial > Soil > Garden | place: USA: California... | reverse complement strand
GTGAACGAGGCGCTGGAGACGGTGGTGGAAGCGAACACGCTGCTGAGCGGGCTCGGCTTCGAGAGCGGCGGCCTTGCCGTCGCCCACGCCATCGCCCAGTGCTACACCGCGATTCCCCGCGTGCACGATCGGCACCTGCACGGCGAGATGGTCGCCATGGGCACGCTCGCGCAGCTCGTCATGGAAGCGCGCGCCGACGAGGCCACGCGCGTGGCGGCCTTCTTCGCCGCCGTCGGCCTGCCCATCCACCTCGGGCAACTCTCGATGGACGAGCGCGACGGCGCCGCGCTCGCCCTGGTCAGCGGCATGGCTCCGCACTTCCCCTTCGCCCACAACATGCCCCTGGCGGTGACGGCGGAACGGGTGGAGTGGTCGATCCGCGAGGCGCATCGGATCGGATCGGTCGTCGCCAGGGATACGGGCGACGAGGCGTATCGACGCCTGCACGCCGGCACGCATTGAGCGAGCGGTCCCTCGACTGGCACCTGTCGCCATGGACGACCTGATGCGCTTCCCGCTCGCCACGCGGCGCGATCCCGCCGTGGAGACCTGGCTGGATGGTCATTGGAGCGAGCTCGGCGCGATCGCGCGACGCTGGTTCCAGTTTCTCCGCGATCGCGGCGACGACGTGCGCGAGCTGATGCACGACGGCCATGCCACGGCGTGCGTGTGCGATGCGGCGTTCGCGTACGTGGGCGTGTTCAAGGCGCACGTGAACGTCGGGTTCTTCCGCGGCTCCGCGCTGGACGATCCCGGCCGACTGCTGCTGGGTGCGGGGCATCACATGCGCCACGTGAAGCTCGGGCCCGGGCGGAACGTCGATGCGGCCGCGCTGGAGCGCCTGGTGCGCGCGGCCTATGCCGACATGCAATCCCGCGTACTGCCGCAACGTCCCTGAATCGCCCGCGGGCGGGCTACCAGAGTCGCCACCAGGGTCGTCGCGCGGCAGGTGCCGGCGCCGGACCCTTCACGCCCTGCGGTGTAGGCATCGCGGCACCGGGCTCGCCCGGATCGCCCTGCCGCTCGAGCGCCTCGGGCCAGCGCTCCCGCTCGTTGCAGCCCCCGACCAGCGCGAACGGCGAGAGCGTTCCGGGCGATCCGATCGCGGGCAGGCCGACCAGTTCCTGGAAGTCGCCATCCGCATGCAGCCTGCGATCCGCGACGCAGCGCGCCAGATGCGCGAACGCCGCACGCAGGACCGGTTCGAACGCGCCCGGTTCATGGAACGCGGCCACTTCCCCGGTGCGCACGAGCACATGCGCGCGCGCGTCCTGCGCGAGGCGAGTCGGCCATTCGGCGAGCAGGCGGTGGTGGCGCGGACCGAGCATCTCGCGCCACGCGGGCAGGTCGGCGGACCAGCGCTCCAGCGCCACGGGCATCGGCGCGAACAGGTAGGGGTAGGTGCTGCCGTCCTCATCGGTCGTCGGCCGCAGGTCCGTGTCCCGGAACAGCGCGAGCCAGAGCACGGGCAGGCAGTCGCTCGCCTCGTACTCGCGTCCGGAACGCGCGAAGAACCCGGCGTACCCGTCGTCCGATTCGGGCAGGCCCTCGGCGTCGGTGCAGTAGAGGTTCGCGCGATTGCTCATGGGACTCCTTCGTGGCCTCGTGTCCGGAAACGTCGAGCCGGCGGTGATCGCACGCCGACGCAACAGCGCCGTGTCGATCATCTCGAAAGCACGGCGGTGCACGGCGCCGCTCCCGCGCGCATCCCAAGGACGATCCCAGCACCGCCACCGTCGCCAGTCGCGCAGATGGAAAACGCGGACGGTCCCGCGATCGATCTCCGCGCCCGACGCCCGGCTCGAGACCGCCGGCGCCGATTGTGCCGATCCGGGCGGCAGCGCTTAGACTCCGGACTGAGATCTCCGGGAAGGCGGGGCCCGGCGAGCTAGCGCACCGGTCGCGTCCTGGGCCGGCGCCGGGATTGCACCGGGAGCGTCATGGCTTGAACGACAAGGGCGCCACGGCCGACCGTGTCCGCACGCCACGCGGCTTGCGCGTGGGTCCGTGGACGCTCGATCCGGAACTCGAGACGGTGCGCGGGTCGGACGGCGAGCTCAACCTCGATGCGCTGCCCCGGCGCGTGCTGTTCGCCCTGGCGAAGGCGCCGGGGCGGCACCTGGACAAGGACGCGCTTGCCGCGATCGTGTGGCCGGGTCGCGACGTGTCCGATGCGATGATCTCGCAGACCATCTATCGGCTGCGCACGGCGTTGGGCGACCGCCATCACCGCTGGATCGAGGTGGTGCGGCATCGGGGTTACCGGCTGAGCGTCGAGTCGCAGGACGCCGACTCGGCAGCGCCATCGGCACTTCCCGACGTCGCGACATCCGCGGCGGGGGCGAGCGAGGCGCCTGCGATGGTCCCGCCCGATGCGCCCGTCATCGATCCGTCCGAGGCGGTGGTGGATCGGTCGAAACCGTCGTCGGCTGCCGCACGGCCGGTCGCCCGCCCGCTGCGTCGCGACCTCCTGCGTGCCTCCGTGGCCGGCGTCCTGCTCGCGGGATTGGGCGTGCTCGTCTCGCGCGGCGTGTCCAGCCGGCGCACGCCACCGGCCGGCACGCCGCTCGCCGTGCTGCTGGCGAGCGCGCGCCAGGCGATCGAGAGCTATCGTGCCGACGACGTGGCGATCGCGCTGCCGCAGATCGAGGAGGCGCTGGAGGCGACGCCGCGCTCGGCGCGCCTGCAGGCGGCGTTCGCGGACCTGCTGAACATCGACTACGAGGTCGGGGCGACGCCGTTCGAGCGGCTGCGTGCCGATGCACTGCCGGCTGCCGAGCGCGCTGTCGCGCTCGATCCGGCCAGTTTCGAGGGCTATGCCGCGCTCGGGCTGACCTACGCGAACCTCGAGTCGGTCGACCGCGCGGTGGCGGCCTACCAGCAGGCCGTGGCCTTGGCGCCGGACCAGCCGATCCTGTGGTTCCGGCTCGGCAATGGCCTGACCCAGAAGTTCCGCCTGCACGACGCGCTGCGCGCGTTCGAGCGATCTCAGCAGTTGCGTCCGGGGTTTGCGAAGACGCCGCTGGCGTCGGCCTTCACGCGCGCGCTGACAGGCGAGCACGATCCCGCCGCATTCGACGCGAGTGTGCAGGCGATGCCGGACTACGCCTACGTCGCGATCGAGGCCGCGATGTCGTCCACCTGGGCGGGCGACCTCGTGCGCGCGCGCCGACTGCTCGAGGATGCCCTGGCGCGTGATCCGAACCACGCCTGGCTGATCGCGCTGTCGGCCGAATGCGCGATCGCGGCCGGCGCGCGCGAGCACGCGCGTGCCCTGCTCGCACGGGTGGCGACGATCGCGCTGGACGCCGATCCCTACGTGTGGATGGGGCTGCTCGGCGTCACCCGCAGCCTGGGCGTGCCGCTGGCGCCTGCGCTCGAGCGTGCGGTGCTGGACAGCCCGCGGCGGACGGGCCTGGAACAGTGGTGCGCGGCTGCGGCGCTGGAACTGAAGGGCGACCCCGAAGCGGCGCACCGGAGCGCGAGCGCGGCCTACACGCTGGATCGGGAGGCGGGCGTGCTGCTGCGTCCGTGGCTGCTCGACCTGGGCAGCGCTGCACTGCTCTCACATCTGGCGCGCACGCGCCGGCGCGATGCCGCTGCGGCGGGGGCGCTGCGAGCGGAACTGGTGGCGCGCCTGAACGACGCGCTCGGCCAGGGTCTGCGCGTGCCGCCGGCGCAGGCCATGTCGGATTCCCTCGTGCGGGGTTGAGGACACGATCGGGCGCGCGAACCCGGAACGGGAACGCCCGTCCCGCGATTCGGTGTCGCGCGCGCCCGTGTGAGAAAAGAATGGCGCCCCGTGAAGCTTAACTCGCGGCCGCCGATGCAATCTGCGCCGAGGATGGAGTCAGGCGGCGCTGCCGGTGCGCGATGCGTGCTGCGAGCAATCCGCCCGATCCGCCACTCGACCTTGGGGCGGCAAGCACGCCTGCCGTCGAGTGGAACGCGCGATGCCGGCGCGGCCATCGGTCCGGGCACGCGACCGGATATGGGCGGTCGCGAAAGCAGATGCAGGGACGCGCCGATCCTCCGATTCGAACCCGGGAGGGCATCATGAATCCGCGTCTGAACGACACTCCGCAGTGCGTCTCGCATGCTGCGTGGCACCGATTGCTGCTGAACGCCTGCCTGCTCGCCTGGTTCGCCCTGGCCGGTGGCACGGCCCGCGCCGAGGCGGGCTTCCTCGACATGGGGGCCGACCACAGTTGCGCCCTCACCCCCGCCGGTGGCGTGAAGTGCTGGGGTCGGAACTTCGCGGGACAGGTCGGTGACGGGACGCAGATCGACCGTTCGACGCCGGTCGACGTGGTCGGCCTGCAAAGCGGCGTCACCTCGGTCAGCACCGGCATCTATCACTCCTGCGCGCTGCTGACGAACGGGTCGGTCAAGTGCTGGGGGTTGAACACGTCGGGGCGCCTGGGGGACGGTACGTTCAGCACGCGGCTGGTCCCCACGTCCGTGGTTGGACTTCCGGGCGCGGTCGCCGAGATCGACGCGGGTGGCGGCCACAACTGCGTGGTGACCGCCACCGGCGCCGCGTACTGCTGGGGCTCGAACGCGTTCCTGCAGATCGGCGACGGGACGGCGGTGAGTTCGCGGCCCACGCCAACCGCGGTATCCGGACTCGGCTCGGGCGTCCTGCACATCACCGCAGGCAACGACCAGTCCTGTGCCGTCACCACCACGGGCGCGACCCTGTGCTGGGGCAAGAACGTGTCGGGCGAGCTCGGTGACGGCACGAACACGAACCGGAACGTGCCCACGCCGGTCGTCGGCCTGGGATCGGGCAGCGTGGAGGTCTCGTCGGGCGGCGAGCAGAGCTGCGGGCTGGACACCGTCGGGGCGGTCCGCTGCTGGGGCAATGGCGGCGCGGGCAAGCTCGGCAACGGCGCCTTCGCGAACTCGAACGTGCCCGTCGCGGTGTCGGGGCTGTCGTCCGGCGTCTCGTCGATCGCAATGGGCTTCACGCAGAGCTGCGCGTTGCTCGTCGGCGGCGGCCAGCGCTGCTGGGGCGAGAATTTCGCCGGCGGCATCGGCGACGGTACGCGAACCTCGCGCAACGTGCCGACCGCGGCGCTCGGCCTCGATCCCGACCTGCGCGCGATCGCGGGCGGGTTCCTGCATACCTGCGCGCTCACTTTCGCGGGACAGGTGAGGTGCTGGGGAGAGAACCTCGCGGGCCAGATCGGGAACGGCGTGCTCTCGTATCCGCCTTCATTGCCCGTGCAACTCGCGGCGACACCGGTCGTGATCGCCGGCGGCAGTGGTGGCCACATGTGTGCGGTCACCGCCGCGGGCGGCGCCTCCTGCTGGGGTGCGAACGGATCGGGAGGGCTGGGGAACGGCGGCTTCGTCGCCCAGGCCACGCCGGTGGTACCGAGCGGGCTCGGCAGCGGCGTGGCGACCACGGCCAAGGCCATCGGCGCCGGCGGTGGCCACAGCTGCGCGATCTCCACCACCGGGGCGCTGCAGTGCTGGGGCCGCAACAACGCCGGACAGCTGGGCGACCTGACGAACTTCACGCGCACCGCGCCGGTAGCGGTCGACGGGCTGGGATCGGGCGTCTCGCGCGTGGCCCTGGGATTCGAGCACACCTGCGCGATCGTGTCGGGCGGGGTGAAATGCTGGGGACTGGGCTCGAGTGGACAGCTGGGCAACAACGCGTTCGCGCCCTCGACTTCACCGGTGAACGTGCAAGGGATCGCATCGGGCGCCACGGACGTCGCAGCCGGCTTCACCCACAGTTGTGCCGTGGTGTCGGGTGCGGTGTCGTGCTGGGGAAACAACGCGTCGGGGCAACTGGGCACGGGCGTCGCCGGAGGCACGTTCTCGACGCCGCAGGCCGTGCCGAGCCTCGCCTCGGGCGTCACGCAGGTCGTCGTCGGCAACTTCCATTCGTGCGCGCTGACCTCGACGGGCGGTGTCCTGTGCTGGGGCGCGAACGGGAACGGCTACATCGGTGACGGCACGTTCAGTCCCCGCCTCACGCCAACCGCGCCGATCGGGCTGGGTTCGGGCGTGGCCGAGATCGTGGCCAGCCGGGAAACGACGTGCGCCCGCCTCGCGACCGGGTCGGTACGGTGCTGGGGCGACAACGCGCGCGGACAGATCGGCGATGGCTCCAATGTCGCGCGGAACACGCCCGTGGCGGTACCGGGAATCTCGGGCGCCACCGGCGTGTCCATCGCCGAGTTGTTCTCCTGCGCGGCGACCGCGTCGGGCCAGACCTATTGCTGGGGAAACAATTTCGACGGCAGCCAGGGCGCCGGCGTGTTCGGCTACTACACCCAGCCCCAGGCCGTGTCGGGCGATTTCTTCAGTCCAACCGTGGGAACCGTCTACGCGCAGATCCCGCCACTGCCGCCACTGCCGCCGACCTCGCGTGGTGGCGGCAAGCGCGTGCGGGTCGCGAAGGGCACGATCGTGGTCGGTGCGCCGCTCGCGACCATCGACGGGGCCGAATCGGGCGAGGTGTACGTGTACACCGGGGGATCGCTGGACACCGGCGCCGGCGCGGCAACGCCGGCCGATTCCAAGCTCGGTTGGGGCGCGAAGGCGCTTGCCGAGGCGAACCTCGCGACGCTGCAACTGCCGATCCCGCTGAACGGCGACAAGTTCGGCGCCGGTGGCCTGGCGATCAATCCCTCGGGCACGACGATCGTGGTGGGCGCACCGGGCCAGGACGGCGGGCGCGGTGCGGTGTACGTGTTCAAGCGCCCGGTCGATGGCTGGGCCAGCACGAACGCACCGACGCAGACGTTCAGCGGCGCCACCAGCGGCGACGAATATGGCGCCGCCCTGGCCATGACCAACGCCGGCACCGTGATCGTGGGTGCGCCGGGTTCGACGAACGACGCGGGCAAGGCCTACGTACTGCGGCCCGATGCGAACGGGAACCTGCAGGCGGCCGAGACGCTGGATGCCTTCGAAGGCGGCAAGGACTACGAGCAGGCCGGCGCACGCTTCGGCGCGGCGATCACCGGCGAGGGCTCGGAGCTGTTCATCGGTGCGCCCGAGCAGGACGTGGGCCCGGCCCAGGACGCGGGCGCGGTGGTCGTGTTCCGCGAGCCGAACCAGGGCCAGTCGTACTCGTTGCGCGAACTGATCACGCGGATCGATCCAGCCCTCGCCGACAAGTTCGGCTGGTCGCTCGATCTGGACGACGGCACCCTCGCCGTCGGCGAACCCGGCCACGACGAGGACGGTGCACCTGATGCGGGCGCCGTGCGCATCTATGACGAGGATCCCTCGGGCACCATGGAGGAAACCGCGTCGATCACCGACCCCACGCCAGATGCAGGGGCGGAGCTGGGCACTTCCGTGGATGTCGAGGACCAGACCGTGGCCGCGGGTGCCCCGTACGATGACGTGAACGGCAACGAGGACCAGGGCTCGGTGCAGGTGTACACGCCCTCCACGCCCGACGGCACCATCAGCGGCAACCTGGACCCGACCGGGACGGTGACCAATCCCGATGGCGCCGCCGGCGACGAGTACGGATCGGATCTGTCGTTGAACAAGGAGCTCGCCGCGATCGGCGCGCCGAACGGGGATGGCAGGACTTCCGCGAAACGGCGGCTGGGCATCAAGGCACTGGCCGAAACCGCGACGGGCGAGGCGCTCGCCTATGCGCAGAACCGCTTGTTCCGCGATGGCCTGGAGTCGCCGCGCGGCGCGCTCGACGGCTGCGACACGCCGAACCTTTCGATTCCCGACGCGAATGCGATCGGACTCGTGCGCGAGCTCACCCTCGCCGGTAGCGGCAGCGCCAGCAACGTCGAGGTCGAGGTCGAGCTCACGCATGGCTTCGTGAGCCACCTGAACCTGGCGCTCACGCATGTGCCGAGCGGCAGGACCGTGCCGCTGTACGCCGCTGCGGTACCCGCCTCCAGTTGCGCCAGCAACGACATGGAGGTGCGCTTCAGCGACCACGCGCCCGAGGGATTCGCCAGCAGCACGTGCAACGACACGGACCCGGCCGTGGACGGCGCTCGCATTCCGAAGGACTGGCTGATCCAGTTCCAGGGCGTGAGCCGCGCGGGCCCGTGGCGTTTGACGGCGAAGGACCAGACCGCCGGTGAAACGGGAACCCTGGCGCTGTGGTGCGTCAGCGTGCGTTGAGGCGCGGATCGCACTGGCGTCGGTGGATGGCCGGCATGCGCTTCGCGCATGCCGGTCCGGATGATCCGCCACCGGCCGCGCATCGCCGGTGCGGATGCGTGCGCTGCGGAACGGGCGTACGTTTCGGAGTAGGCAAGTCCATCCCATCTGTTGCGGAGCCACGCATGAATCCGATTCGAATCCTCCCGGGCGCGGCGGTGCTCGCCCTGCTCGCGGCCGCCGACCCCGCGCGTGCCGAAGTCTCCGAGCAGGAGGCCATCCAGGCCCAACTCGCCGGTGCCATGGCCTCCGCGGACTACGCGACGAAACATTGCCCGAAGATCCGCATCGACCAGGCGAAGATCGCCTCGTTGACCGCACGCTCGGGCATGAGCGCGGAGGAGCTGCGCGCCTCGGAGGACTACGTCGACCAGCGCGACACGATCCAGTCGCTGGTGGAGAGCCAGCCGGTTGCCTTGATCTGCGCCCTGTTGCCCGACGCGCACGGCGGCTATGCGCGCGGGATCCTCACGGGGAAGGACTAGCGCCTGCCACCGGCTGCCCACGCTCAAGTGCAGGGCGGAACCCGAAGGGGTTCCCCCGCCCGCTGCCGAAACGTCACGCAAGTACCGGTGGAACCCCTTCGGGTTCCGCCCTACGTGCTATGAAAGGACCGGCGGAACCCCTTCGGGTTCCGCCCTGCGCGTCGATCGGGATCAGCCGCGACTCGCGGTCCAGCGCCGCACTTTCATCTCCAGCACCTGCAGCGGCACGCCGCCGTCGTTCAGCAGTTCGTCGTGGAAGGCCTTGATGTCGAAGCGCGGGCCGAGCGCCTGTTCGGCTTCGCGCCGCAGGCGCTGGATCTCGAGCATGCCGATCTTGTAGCCCAGAGCCTGGCCGGGCCACACGACGTAGCGGTCGACCTCGGCCTCGGCTTCCTTGGGGTGCGAGCCTTCGGTGGCGATCACGTAGTCGATCGCCTGCTGGCGGGACCAGCGCAGGCCGTGCATGCCGGTGTCGACCACCAGGCGCACGGCGCGATGGATCTCGTCCTGCAACCGGCCGAGGTCACCGTAGGGATCGTCGCGGTACAGGCCCATCTCGTGCGCGAGCGCCTCGGAATACAGGGCCCAGCCTTCGCCGAATGCATTGGAGAACAGTACGCTGGACAGCACCGAGGCGTCGCCGCCGATGCTGGTGGCGCCCTGCAGGTGATGCCCGGGATTGCCCTCGTGGTAGGTGAGGGTCTTGAGCTTGTAGCGCGGCCAGATCGCCGTGTCGCGCAGGTTGATCCAGTAGATGCCCGGGCGTGAACCGTCGAGCGCGGGCGGGTCGTAGTAGCCGCCGCTGGAACTGGCTTCGGCCTCGAGCGGAATGGCGCGCACCACCACGGCCTGCTTGGGCAACGTGCCGAACCATTGCGGCAGCATCGGTGCAATGGTGGCGAGATACCCGTTCAGGTCGTCGAGCAGGCGCGCCTTGCCCGCGGCGTCGTTCGAGTACAGGAACCTCGGTTCGTGGCCGAGCTTCGTCATGCGCGCACCGACGCTGCCCTCGGCGTAGCCCTCGGCACGCAGGATGGCGTCCATCTCGCGCGTGATGCGCGCCACCTCGGCGAGGCCGAGGTCGTGGATCTCACGCGGCGTGCGGCGCGTGTCGGTCATGTGCAGGATCATGGCCTGGTACAGCGCTTCGCCCTGGGGCAGGCGCCAGATCCCGGCCTCCGCGCTCGCGCCGGCGCGTTGCGATTCGAGCATCGCGACGAGGCGCGCGTTCGCGGGGAACACGCTGTCGCGCACCAGTACGGTCGCGCGCTGCTTCCATGCCGCGGCGCCGTCGAGCTTCGCCGCCAGCACCTTCGCCTCGAATCCGGTCACCAGCGCGTGCGCCGCCGGATCGCCGCCGCTGCGGCCCTGCACGCTGGCGATGGCCTTGCCCAGGATGAAGTCGGGCGGCACCACGCCGAGCGCGCGGTCGTGCCGGACCTTCTCGATGACCTCGTCGACGGTGCGCGCATAGCCACCGAGCCGCGCGAGGTAGTCCTCGGCATCGACCGCGGTCTTGATCGCGTGCTGGCTCTCCAGCAGCTTGGGCACCGCGTCCTGCGGTCCGGACAGCTGGGTCACCGCATAGGGCACGTACCACATGCCCCAGTCGCTGAAGATCACGCCGTAGTCGACCACGTCCGCCGGGGCGAGCGCGCTGTGGACCTGGGTCGTGAGCAGGGCATGGAACACGCGCTCGCGCTCGCCCAGGGATTCCGCATCGACCTGCGCGAGCCGCGTGCGCAGCGCGCGGAACGTGGCGCGCTTCGCGTCCTCGTCGGCCGGTGCGCGCGCGTTGAGCCTGCCGCGCAGTCCGGGGCCGGAGACGTTCTCCGGCACGCCGTAGTAGCTCGCGATCTCCGGGTACGCGGAGAAGTACGCGCGCGTGATCTCGCCGTCGAGCTGGGCCAGCGTGGGCCTGGTGGGCGATTCCGTCGAGGGATTCGAAGAGCACCCGAGCAGGGCCGCGAGCAGCAGGAACAGGACGACGCGCGTTGCGGACATGCCTTGGGCTCCGGCCGGGATCGGGGACGGGCACGATATCACCCGGCATGCGCGCAGTCGGACGCCGCCCGGTGCGGACCGACGTGCGGCTGGTGGAATCGAGATGGCCGTATGCTCGCGGGACCCGGATCCGGCCGCCGATCGGAATGGAGCGCCATGCACCTTCGCGCGATCCATGTCGCCTGCGCCTTCGTGCTCTCGCTTGCATCCTGCGCCGAGGCCCGCGCCGCGTCTCCGTCGCAGCCGGTCGCGGAGCTGATCCGCCGGTTCCAGCACCATCCGCTCGTGCAGTTCGGGGAACTGCACCGCAACGTGCAGCAGCATGCGTTCCTGCAGGAACTGCTGCGCGAGCCCGGGTTCATCTGCCAGGCGGACGATGTCGTGGTGGAGTTCGGGAATCCGCGGCTGCAGGCGGTCGCGGAGGCGTATACGACGGGCGAGGCCGTGGCGGAGGACGTGCTGCAGGGCGTGTGGCGCGACACCGAGGTGCCGTTCGCGTGGAACTCGCCGCTGTACCGGCGCTTCTACGACACCGTGCGCGCGATCAACGTGGATCGATTGTGCCCCAGGCCGGTGCGCATCGTGCTCGGCGCGCTGCCGCTGGACTGGTCGAAGGTGCGCACCGTGGCCGACCTCGAGGCACTGCCCGAGCGCGACGCGCACCTCGCCGAGGTGGTGGAACGCGAGGTGCTGGCGAAGGGCCGCCGCGCGTTCATCGTGACGGGCAAGTTCCACGCGCTGAAGAAGCTGCCGAAGCGGACGCCGGGCGGCGCCATGGATCCGCCGTTCGCCCTGCTGATCGAACAACGGCATCCGGGCAAGCTGTTCAGCGTCGTGCCCGTGCCTACGGCGGCCGCCGCGCGCACGCTCGGCATGGGCGCGGCGCCCAGCCTGGGGATCGTCAAGGGCAGCGGACTCGAGCGGTTCGACTTCGGCATCATCACGCCCGGCCTCACGGTCACGCTGGTGAAGCAGGACGGCAAGCACGTCTGGCGCCCGAACAAGGACCACGGCTGGCCCCGCATGGGAGAAATCGTGGACGCGCTGGTGTTCCTCGGCGGCGACGAGACCGCGCTGTTCCCGCCACCGTCGATCTACCTCGAACCCGCGTACCAGGCGGAACTGCGTCGTCGCGTGCAGGTGATCAAGGCGTGGAGCGGGCAGGATTTCCCGACGGTGCTGGAGGAACTGATCGAGGAGGCGAAGCGGGTGGGGGAGTGATCCTTGATCTGGGATTCGCGTTCGGGCTACGCGTACCGGCACGCATGAAGTCCCTCGACACTCCGAACCCCCAAGGCCAGTCCCCTCTCCCCCGTGGGGAGAGGGTTAGGGTGAGGGGGTGGCGACACCCTTTCACGTCGTCGATCGCAGCCGTCCGATCGCAGGCGATGGACCGAGGCCAGGGCCCCCCCCCCCCCCCCACCCCCCCCGGGGGGGGGGGGGGGGGGGGGGGGGGTGGGGTGAGGGGGGGGTAGTAA
>Ga0315912_10005129_pt1 | contig 12130 bp, 11 predicted proteins | sample VfabasoilMG_FD_204469 | JGI IMG/M metagenome (GOLD analysis project Ga0315912, IMG submission 204469) | Garden soil microbial communities collected in Santa Monica, California, United States - V. faba soil | ecosystem: Environmental > Terrestrial > Soil > Garden | place: USA: California... | reverse complement strand
TCAGACCCTTGGGCCCGAGCAGATCCTGCTCGTCACTCTCATCGTCAAACTGGCCGTGATCGCGGTGCTGGCGACGATGCTGGCGCGGTTCCGTCTGTTTCGGCGCATTCTCCTGACTGAACGGCGCGACTGGCCCGAGCGACTGATTTTCGCAGCGGGCTTCGGGATTCCGCTCACGGCTGGCGTTGGCGCACGGCTGCTGTTGCACTACAACGCGGCCGACCTCACACTCTCCGGCTCATTTCTCACCGGCCTCATCGCCGGCCCGTACTCGGGCGCCCTGGTCGGATTGTCCGTGTCGATTCCGGCCATGTTCGCGGGCGAATGGGGCGCGCTGCCATTTGCCGTCGGCTGCGGATTTGCGGGCGGCGGCCTGCGCGAGATCTGCCCGAAGGAAGAGATCTGGAAGTTCACGCCCTTCTTCTTCACAAGGCTTGTTCAATCGATCTGGCGGCAAGTCCGCAACGTCACGCTCGACTGGCAACTCGTACTGGTGGCGGCGCCGGTGATGCTGGAAGTCCTTCGGCTGACGATCGCGGCACGTTTCAACAGCGTGGACGGATCGGTGGTCCGGCTGTTTGCGCTGCCGGAGCAGTTGCCAGGGCAGCCGACGAGCGCCTGGCTGAACGTGCTCGTGGCGCTCGTCACCGTCATGGCGGTCGCGATTCCGATCAAGATCTGGAACAGCGCGCGCATCGAGCACCGCCTGGCCGAGCAGGAACATTTGCTGATGGTGGCGCGCGTGGACGCGCTGGCCAATCAGATCAATCCGCACTTTCTCTTCAACACGCTGACGTCGATTTCGTCGCTGATTCGATCGCAGCCCGAAACCGCGCGGCTGCTCATCGTCAAGCTGTCGGCCCTGCTCCGCCGACTGCTCCGGAGCCAGGAGCATTTCGTCACGCTGCGCGAAGAGCTCGAGGCCGTCGACGAGTATCTCGACATCGAGCGCGTGCGCTTCGGTCCGACGCTTGTGGTGGACAAAGAAATCGAGCCGACGGCGCTCGACATCATCGTGCCCAGCATGATTCTTCAGCCCCTGGTGGAAAACTCGATCAAGCACGGCCTGGGACGAAAGCTCGGCGAAGGGCGCATCACGATTCACGCATCGCGCGCCAACGGCCTGCTGGTGATCGAAGTCCGCGACAACGGCGTCGGCCTTGCGCAGACGCGGATGGAAACCGAGTCGGAAGGCGGCATCGGTCTGCGCAACGTCAACGAGCGGCTTCGCGTGATCTACGGACCGCCCCATCAGCTCAAATTGCTGAGCAGCCCGGGTGAAGGCACCTCGGCGCGCATCGAGATTCCGGAAATCGTGACCACCGATCGGGCGACGGCCTAACCTTCCATGTCAGATTTGCGCGCGGTAGTTGTTGACGATGAGCAGCTGGCCCGAGAGGAGTTGTGTTTTCAGCTCGAGCAGGTCGGCGGCGTGGAGATCATCGGCCAGGCGTCAGACGGCGTGAAGGCGCTGCAGATGGTCGGCGAAATCAAACCGGACGTCGTGTTTCTGGACGTGCAGATGCCGGGCCTCACGGGATTCGAAGTGGCGCGGCGTTTGCTGCTGGTTGATGCGCCGCCGAGCGTCGTGTTCGTGACCGCGTTCGATCAATATGCGATCGATGCGTTCACGGTGAATGCCGTTGACTACGTCCTGAAACCCGTTGACGCGAAGCGGCTGGAGCAGACCCTGGATCGATTGCGACAGCGCGCCATCCCACAGCCAACGGCGCAGATGCCGCTGTCCCCCGAAGATCTGGAACGCGTGATCGAGGCGGTCCAGGCGCGACAGGGCCGGCGCGATCAAATCGCGATCCGCGTGGGCGAGCGATTCATCCTGGTGCAGGCCGATGAGGTTGTGCACGCCTCGCTCATCGACGACTCGATCGTGGTGGCCACGCAGCACATGTCCGGGACCTCGAACTACCGGACGCTGGACGAGCTGCAGGCCCGGCTGGACCCCGGTGTGTTCTGGCGCGTCCACCGGTCGCACCTGGTCAACATCACGAAGATCAAGGAAATCGTCCCGTGGTTCAGCCGCAATTTCCTGCTGAAGATGAAGGACGCCAAGACCACGGAAATCCCGGTCAGCCGGGCCCAAACCAAGCGGCTGCGCGAGTACCTGCAGCTTTAGGACGGGCCGGCCGACAAGCCGGGGGAATCCGACCCCGGGAGTCGGTTTCCCGCGTAACTAATTAAGGTTTCCGGTCGTCTAAGCTTGTAAGCTGAAGCAGGAGTCCCTTCTGTCGAACCCCAACGAAGACCCGAATGTGACGCCAACCGACCCGACCGGCGAGCAGCCGTACGAGTTCAGGCCGGCGGTGTTTACCCCCGCGGTCTTTATTCCGGCGCATCCGCCGCATCCGGCGGACGCAGCCGAGGCGGTCAAGCCGGTGCAGGCCACTGGTCAGCCGGCGTATTCGGAATCCATGCGGAACGCCGAGGGCGGTCCGTGGTCGCGGACGCTCGCTCGCGTGCTGGAAGAAATGGTCGCGTGGATGAAGACGGTGGTCTCGGCCGCCGTGTATGCCACGCTGATCGTGACGTTTGGTTTCCAGGTGGCCCGCGTCGAGGGCCAGAGCATGATTCCGACGCTCCACGATCAGGATCGGCTCATCGTCAACAAGTGGATCTATCGCTGGCATGAACCGCAGCCGGGCGACGTGGTGATGCTCTATTACCCGGAAGATCCCGAAAAATCGTTCGTCAAGCGCGTCGTCGCCAAGGAATCAGACACGATCCGCAGCGAGTTCGGTCATGTCTTCGTGAACGAAATCCCGCTCAGCGACGATTTCATTCCGGAACAGTACCGCTCAGACGACTCGTGGGGCCCGTACGTGGTGAACAAGGGCTACTACTTCGTGATGGGCGATCACCGGAACAACAGCTCCGACAGCCGCACGTGGGGCCAGGTGCCGAAAAAGTACATCATCGGCAAGGTCCAGATCCGCTGGTGGCCGCTGGACAGACTGAAAATATTTAAGTAATTACCGATCGATCTATCGATCTATTTGGGGCGATGAGTACATGGCCTCAATCTCCCGCTGGAATTCTGCCTCCACAAACCGGCGTTTGACCTTCAGCGTGGGCGTGAGTTCGCCGGCGGCTTGAGTGAGTTCGCGCGGCAGCACATGGAACTTCTTGATCCTTTCGAACTGCGCCAGATGACGGTTCACACCCTCAACAGCTTCAGCGAACTTCGCGTGCACATCCGGTCGAGCCATTAAGGCAGCGGCGGCCGCCAGATCTTTGGGCCGTTCCACGCCGAGTGCCGTCGTGAGTGTGGCAAGTTCCGGCACGATGAGCGCCGTCAGATAGTTGCGCCGATCGCCCAGCAGAATCGCCTCGGCAATCCAGGGATGATCGCGCAAGGCGCCTTCGATCGGCTGCGGTGCGATCTTCTTGCCGCCAGACGTCACGAGCAGGTCCTTCTTGCGGTCGGTGATTTTCAGGTAGCCGTCCGCGTCCAGCTCGCCGATGTCGCCCGTGTGAAACCAGCCATCCTTCATCACCGCGGCGGTCTCATCGGGGCGGTTGTAATAGCCGAGCATCACGTTCGGGCCCTGGACGAGGATCTCGCCATCGGCCGCGATCTTCACGTGCACGTTCGGCAATGGGCGGCCCACCGTGCCGAAGCGGACTTCTTCGAGTGTCGGCGCCGCTACAACCGGTGACGTTTCCGTGAGGCCGTAGCCTTCCATCAGGCGCAAGCCGACGCCGTAGAACCACTGCGCGAGCGGCGCGCTGAGGGGCGCGCTGCCCGACACCAGCAGCCGCGCGCGGCCGCCGATGCCTTCACGAATCTTGCTGAACACCAGTCGATCGGCGATCGACGACTGCAGCGCGAGCCATGGTGATTCCCTGCGTCCGGCCGACAGCACCAGGCTGCGCTTCATGGCGACTGCGCTCGCCCATCGAAAAACCCTGGTCTTGACGCCGCCCTCTTCCAGCGCTTTCGCCTGCACACGCGCGTGCAGTTTTTCGTAAACGCGCGGCACGCCGGTCATCACGGTCGGGCGGACCACCTTGATGTCCCGCCCGATCGTGTCGATCGACTCGGCGAAAATCATTGAGACGCCGTTCGACATATAGACGTAGGAGACCAGCCGTTCGAACCCATGGCAGAGCGGCAGGAACGACAACGCCACGTCTTCGTGCGTCACTTCGAGCACCTGCGCCACGCCTTCGATATTGGCGATGAGATTCGCGTGGCTGAGCATCACGCCCTTCGGCTGGCCGGTGGTGCCCGACGTGTAGATAATCGTCGCCAGGTCGTTCGGCTGGACCTGCTTCGCGCGGTCATGAAACGCGCGGCCTACTCCCCAACCATCGCGAATCGATTTCGCTCCGGCTTCAGCCACGTCGTTCATCAGGTGGATCGGAATCGAAGACGCCGCGCGGCGAGCGGCATCGGCGTGATCAGGGTCGCTGACGATGATGTGACGGAGCGCCGGCAGCGTTGAGGCCGTGGACAGAATCTTCTCGAGCTGCTGCTGGGTGGAAACGATCGCGATTGAGGCGCCGCTGTCGCGAGCGATGAAGGCCGCCTGCTCCGCGGACAGCGTTGGATAGGCCGGCACCGTCACGGCGGCGCTCGCCAGGATCGCAAAATCGGCGAGCAGCCACTCCGGGCGGCTCTCGGCCAGCAGCAGCACCCGATCGCCGGGAACGAGACCGAGACCCTGCAAGCCCAGCCCGATCTCGCGCACGCGCTCGATCAACTCGCGGCCAGAGACGTTGACCACCGGCCCGGTGCCGCATCGGCCGAGCAAGTCAGGCTTCGGGAACCGGCCGCTGGCAAAAAACGGCAGCTCGGCGATGGTGCGCGGCAGCGTGGCGATCTCGTCCGTCACCGCTCAGTACCCCTGCGCCTTGTCGACCACGTTGATGAGCGAGTCGCCGCGGCAGAAGCGCTCGTAGTTTTCAAGAAAGAAGTCCACCGCCGGCCGCCAGTAGTCGGCGCCGAAGGCCGCGGTATGCGGCGTAATCAGGACGTTCGGCATGCGCCAGAGCGGGCTCTCGTCCGGCAACGGCTCTCGAATGAACGCGTCGAGGCCGGCGCCGGCGATGGCGCCGCGCTCGAGCGCCGCGATCAGCGCCGCGTCGTCGATCAGCCGGCCGCGCGCCACGTTCACCAGCACCGCTGACCGTTTCATCAAGGCGAATTCGGCTTCGCCGATCATTGCGCGCGTGTTCTCCGTTCGAGGCGTCGCCAGGACCACCGCGTCGGCCTGCGGCAGTACTTCGCGCAGATGATCGGGGCCAACCACAGAGGTCACGCCGGGAGGCGCTGGCTTGGCCAATCGCCGGCGCACGCCAATCACGCGCATGCCCAGGCCGGCGCCAAGCGCGGCCACGCGCGATCCGATCGCGCCGAGTCCCACCACCAGCAGCGTCGAATCCGCCAGAACCGGCACACGGACCGCCTGGATCTCGGCTTGCGCCCAGTCGCGCACCGACTGGCGATCGCGCGCGGTGTGCAGCTGCCGCCGAAGCGCCAGCACCAGCGCGATCGCGTGCTCGGCAATCGGCTGACTGTGCACGCCTCGGACGTTCGTCACGACGATTGGGCTGTTGACGATCTCCGGCACCAGCAGCGGCGCCACGCCCACCGCCGTGGACTGAATCCATCGCAAACGCTTCAGCAAGACGACTTCAGCACTGCTGATCTTCGATGCAATCAGCACGTCTGCGTCCGGCAGGGCCCGCGCACGCTCTTCCGTCGTCCGCGCTTCGATCACTTCCGCATCAGTCAGCACCGATGCGATACGGCGCACTTCAGGTGAAGGGAGAACCCAGACCGGCGGATCGTTCACCGACGCGACGATTCGCACTGCCGCCTCAGCTCTTTCGCCGGTAGTGGCCGCTCCGTCCGCCCTTTTTCTCGAGCAGACGAACAGGACCGATCACGATCGATTTGTCGACCGCCTTGAGCATGTCGTAGACCGTCAGCGCCGCGACCGTGACGGCCACGAGCGCTTCCATCTCCACGCCGGTGCGCGCCTTCGTCCCCACGCGCGCGCGAATATCGAAGCCGCGGCCGCGCCGAGCGGGCCGCATGTCCACGTCGACGTGCGTCAGCGGGAGTGGATGACAGAGCGGAATCAGATCGGCGGTCTTCTTCGCCGCAAGGATGCCCGCCAGCCGGGCCGTTTGCAGCGGATCGCCCTTCTTGACCGCACGCGTTCGGATGGCGCGCAGCGCCGCCGCATTCATGCGGATCGACGCTTCTGCGACCGCTTCACGTTCGGTCTCGGGCTTGGCCGCCACGTCAACCATGCGCACGCGTCCGCGCGCGTCAACGTGGGACAGCCCGCTGGGACTAGAGGATCTTGTTCGGCGCGGCATTGGCTTTGCTGCCTTGTGCAAGGAAGAACGACAGGCTTTCCAGGGAAATGGTGAACTCGACGTTCTTCACTTTCACGCCCGCCGGCACCTTGATCGCGCTCGGCGAGAAGTTGAGGATCGCTTTCACGCCCGTTGCAACGATGCTGTCGACCACGGCCTGGGCGACCGGGGCCGGGACGGCAATGACGGCCACGTCGATATCGCCGGCGCGCGCCACGTCAGGCAGTTCATCCGAGTGGCGAATTACCACACCGCCGCGCGACTGCCGGCCGACACGATCCGGATCGTTGTCGAAGAGCGCGACAATCTGAAACCCGGCCTGGTGAAAACCCTGATAGTCCGCGAGCGCGCGTCCGAGGTTGCCCGCGCCGACGATCGCGATGCCCAACGGGCGATCCAGTCCGAGGATGCCGCGCAGATGCGCTTTCAAGTCGCTGGTGTAGTAGCCGACACCGCGGACGCCGAACGCGCCGAAGTACGCCAGGTCCTTCCGGATCTGCGCCGCGTTCAGGTGATACCGCTCGGCCAGGTCGCGAGACGACGTGGTCTTGACGCCAGACTTCTCGAGATCCTTCAGGCAGCGCAAATAGATCGACAAGCGGGCCGGCGTAAATTCCGAAACCGCGTAAGCAGGAGCACGTTGCTTCTTCTTCTTCCGAGCGGGCACGACGCGGATTGTAATGTACGGAGCCCCGGGTCTTTAGACCCGGGGTACCTCTGGCAGCCGGCGCGCAATCGAATCGCGGACGGCGGTGACCAGTTTGTCGCGGTCTTCCATTCCGATACCGGTCGTCGGGATGGGCGCACCGAGGTTAACGCGAATGGTCACTGGCCAGATGAGCGGGCTGCCTTTGCGCATGGCGTTGCGCCCGCCCGACACCGCCACCGGAACGATGGGTGCCTGGGCCTTGATGGCCATCAGGAAGCCGCCCTTCTTGAACGGCAGCAGTTCGCCGGTACGGCTGCGAGTTCCCTCTGGGAAAATGACGAACGAGTTGCCCTGGCGCAACGCCGCGGCGGCACCCTCGATGGCCGGCCGGCTTTGCTCGGGATTGCCGCGCTGCAAGGGCACGAATCCTGCGGCATCGAACGCCCACACCAGAATCGGCAGGCTGCGAAGTTCCGCTTTGTAGACCACGCGCAGCCGCGGAAACAGCGGCTCGAGCGCCCGGAAGATCGCCGGCGGATCGATGTTGCTGGTGTGATTGCAGGCGTAGACCGATGCCGGCTGCAGATACTCTCGGCCTTCGACGATGACGCGGATGCCGACGAGGAAGAGGCCCGCCCGGACACCCCAGGCACCGGCGCGGTACATCAAACGTGGATCGCGGGACACGCCTGTCCAGAGAAGAACAGGCGGTCCCGCGATCAGGACATACAGACTGACAGTAAGGACTGCGGCGACGGTCCGCGCGGCTGCGACGAGCACAGACGCGCTTCTGAGTTAGACCGCGCGCACGGACTTGCGCGTGGCGACCTTCGACGTCACCTTCGGCGCCGGCGGCGTGACCACCGCGGCCACCGACACCGACTTAACCGCCGGACGCACCACCACACTTGAGGGCTTGGCCTTGGGTGGCGGCGCTGCTTTGGCCTTGGCCGCGAAGCTGCGCTCGAGCGCCTTCTCGACCTTGCCTTCGACGATCGGCGTCTTCTCGCCCATCACTTCGGTGATTTCCGAAACGACCAGGAACTTGGCGCGGTCCAGCATCCGCTTTTCGCGGAACGACAGGCTCTTGGACTTCGACAGGAACGTGAGGCTCTTCAGGACCTCAACCACGTCGTAGATCGAGCCGGAGCGCATCCGGTCGGAATTGTCCTTGAAGCGGCCTTTCCAATTCTGGTGGCTGTCGATGTTGCCGTCCCCCAGCAGATTGAAAAGCCTCTGAACTTCGTCATCATTGATTGCGCGGCGGAGGCCAACGCCATCGACGTTGTCGACGGGCACAAAGACGGTGGTCTCCCCAGCCATTCGCAGCTGGTAGAACCCGCAGGTGGTGCCCATGATGGTCTTCGTTTCGATGCGTTCAATTACCCCTAGACCGTGATTCGGGTAGATGACCTTGTCGCCGATTTCAAACGCCACGTGTCCCCCGGCTTTCCGTAGATGAAGGCTTCGGCTGGTGTATCTCGAGTAGGTACGTCTGAGAATTGTAGCGGTTTTTGGGCGAAAAATCAACGGATCCGGGGTGGTCACGCCCCGAAAATGCCCGAAAACCCGCTCAAAACGGAAATCGCTGGCCGTCTGAGACGACGTCTGGGGCGCCCAGTTCCCGATTCGTATGGTTCAAATGGATGAACCACACCCGAGCTGAGCTTCCCTTTAGCAGATTCCGGGTGACCGGGATGAGGGGATGCGGGATGTCGGCCTGGGAGCGGCCCGGCAGCTCGTCGATCGAAGCGAAGGTACCGTCCAGGAAAGCGAGTTCGACGGTATCGACCAGCGGGCGCAGGCTCCGGTCCCATCGCGACCACTGATCAATGTCGGGGATGAACAGTGCGCTGTGCCCCTCCCGACGGATCAGATACCCCACCGTATCGGTGAATTCGTCCCGATGAGGCACCAGGAACGGCGTCACCCAGATATCGCCGGGCAGCTTGATGCTCGAGTCGGGCTTCAGGACGCGAAGGTCGATGTTTGAGCGACTGACCAGCTGACTCCAAGGGCCGTTGCTCGTCAGATAGCCGGCCATCCGGTCCGTGCCATAGACCGGAACCGCCTTTGCGTCGAGCGACTCGCGGCCGAAGTACATCAAGCCGGTGTAATGGCCGATGTGACCGTGAGTCAGAAACACCGCGTTCGGGACCTTGCCGCCGTTGAGCGTTCCGAGCTGGGAGACCATGTCCGGCGTCGCGTCGAACAGATACGAGAGACCGAGTTGTCGATTGACCAGCCCGAGACTCGCCACACGCTCGGGCTTCCGTTTGCCTTCGCGGATGTCCTTGCAGGGCGACTGCTCGCATCCGAGTTGAGGGATGCCGGCGTCTTGCGCGATGCCGAGGACGACGAGCTCCCAGGACGAGGAGGTAACAGAGGCTTGGCGGAGGTAACGGAGCGGAGAAGACGGAGTGAACGGGGCCGTCCCTGCGAGGAACAAAGCGGCAATGAACAGGGACTTCATGGGATTCCCTGCGGAAGATTACAATAGGTTGTTCGATTGCCTGCTCCGTGCCGGAGTGGCGAAACTGGCAGACGCGCGGGACTCAAAATCCCGTTCGCTTAAACGCGAGTGTGGGTTCGATTCCCTCCTCCGGCACCAAAATGCGCCTGATTCTTCAAATTCTGCAAGCGACCTCGGCGCGACGTGCGCCGAATGCGGCGGGGAAATAGCTAACCTTTAGCTTCACCAGAAACCCGGCTTAGAATCCCTCCCGGAGAAACCAATGGACGCGTTAGCGTGGCCCGGGGCCGTGGTGGCAATCGCCGTGATTTTCATGGTCATGTTCAAGGGTTCGATCAGCAGGTTTCTTGATCGAACTAAGCGCGTTGGTAAGGACGGCATTCAGGCCTACGACGAAGCCCCGCAGCCGATCGAAAAGAGAGCCGCCCTGAATGTATTTCTTGAGGGCTACCAAAGCCCGATGCTGCTTGAGATCGAAAATAGGATTGAAGAAGACATCAAGAACCGTGGACTCTCAAATCCCGAAGATGCTCACAGGGCGCTGGTCAAGAGTCTTGCGGGAACCGGGATTCTTCTAGAGTTCGAACGCCTCTACGGTGTGATTTTCACGAGCCAAATAGCGGTGCTCCTTTACCTGAATGGCAGGTCGGAGATTGGGACGCCAAAGGATGACCTGACGGATTTCTATGCCGACGCCACCAGCCGTTTTCCGAAACTCTACGAGAAGAGTTCGTTCGATGAGTGGCTGGCATTTCTTCTCCGACAGGGCCTAATTAGGGAAGATCCCGAGGGCCTCAACATCACCGTCAAGGGGCGAGAGTTCCTCAAGTGGCGGGTCGATGCTGGTAAGAGCGGCCCCCACTACGGGTAGCTCAGGCCTGTCTCACCTCGGCCAGCGTCGGCTGCATTCGATTGAGCTTGGCAACCGCGTCTCTCAGGTCGCTGGCGTTGACGATGTTGTAGCGCTCGAACACGGAGCGCGTCTTGTGACCGCTCAGCTGCATGGCCACGCGCTCGGCCACGCCCGCGCGAATCAGGTTTCGGCAGGCGGTTCTCCGAAAATCGTGGACGATCTTTCCCGGCAGACCGGCGGCTCGACGTGCTTTGACGAACGCGCGGTGGAATGATCGGATTTCCTTCGGGCGGTCGGTGCCATTCCATCGGACAAATACAAATGGCGTGATGAAGCCCACCTTCAGCATCTGCTGATGCTCGCCCCAGCGCTCTTCAAACACGCGCCGAAGTTGGTCCGTCATGGGAAACGTGCGAGGCTCGCCGGTCTTGCCAACGCCCGCTGGCAATCGGATTTCGCCACCTTCTAAATCTACTTGCGACCATTTCATCGGCAAGATTTCGGACCGGCACCGCCAGCCGGTGATGAAAGCGGTGATCAAGACTGGACGAAGCGGCGCGGCTAGGTGCTTGCAGATCGCGTGGAGATCCGCCTCTTCAAAAAATCCCTGCCGGGCGTTTTGTTCGCGCTGCATGACCATCGGCGGACACTGGGCAAGCAAGCCGCCCTCGATTGCCACCCAGAACATCCGTCGCAGGGTCGCCAATTCTCTATTGACTTCTGCGGGCGTCGGACACCGCCGCACTTCCGGGACCAGCACGGTGCCGTCCTTGTCGAGCTTCGCGTGTTTGACCACGAACTCGGTCTGCTTGCGCTTCGCAATGTAGGCCGTGATGTCCGCCACGGTGATCGACGCCATGCGGCGGCCCGCAAAGAACGGACGCAGATGCAGCCGCAACCGACGTTCGACGCTAGCCGTTGAACGGTTGTTCTTGGCGCGATAGTTGTCGAGCAGCAGCTGGGCGGCTCTTTCAAACGTCAATTGCTCCGCTCTGGGCACGACAGGAAGACCGTTGTCGCGCGCCCCGGTGCGCTTGCGCAGCAACCTTTCTGCAGCCGTGCGGCTCGTGCTCTTGGTAGATTCGATAACACGCTTGCCGGACGCATCGCGGTAAGCGACATACCACACGCGGCCGTCGCCAATGCGGTAGATGCTTCCGCTTCCAGAATCCCGGCGCGGACGTTTCGGTTTGTCTGGGTCACTCATATAGGTTCTTCTCCCTTGTCCCGCACCCCGCGAGGACATGGTGACGTTACCGTTGGTAGCCCAGTCGTATCGAGTCATGGCCGCACCTCTTTAGCGGCTCATGTCGGCCAAATCGGCAGACTCTGCCGGGATGCCCCTGCAGTTCCTCGCGGCGCGGGCCGAAACTGGATCAGCGCCGCGAAATCGGCGCTGGTTGAGTTAGCAGGACCAAACCCTCCGAGGAACGCGGAGACGGCGGCCGGGAAAGAACCGGGACGTAGCCTGCAATTCAGAGCGAGCCACCGTTTGCGTGGCAAGCGCGTTCACCCTCCGAAATAGCGGAGCGGACCACTTGTTGGTTTTTCACCAATGGAGGGGTCCGTGAGTTCCGCAAGATTTCCCAAATTCGTCACTGTGAAGATGTCGCGCGAAATGGCACGCGACGTCAAGAAGGCCGCACGCGCCAAAAACGAGACAGTCATGGGTTGGTGCCGATCTGTGATTGCGGCTGCTTTGACGAGTGCGCGATGAAACGCAATTCAGCAGTTCTTGTCGAACCAGGCCATTCGATGAATCCGCGACTTGCTGTCGGTGTGCAGGAAGCCGCAGAAGCGCTGGGCG
>Ga0315912_10005128_pt1 | contig 12130 bp, 6 predicted proteins | sample VfabasoilMG_FD_204469 | JGI IMG/M metagenome (GOLD analysis project Ga0315912, IMG submission 204469) | Garden soil microbial communities collected in Santa Monica, California, United States - V. faba soil | ecosystem: Environmental > Terrestrial > Soil > Garden | place: USA: California... | reverse complement strand
CAGCGACGAGCGCTTCGACCTCGTGCTGTCGGTCATGGTGGACACCTGGGCCGCCACCTCGGCCGGCGCCTATTCGCTGGCCGAGAACGCGCTCTACACGGTGGAAGCCTTCGAGGACTTCTTCGACCACCTCACCGAGCGCGGCGTGGTGCAGATGAGCCGCTGGCACCCCGAGAACGCCACCGAGTCGCTGCGCGTGCTCGTGCTCATGGACGAGGTCATGCGGCGGCGCGGCATCGACGACCCGGCCGCGCACATCATCGTGCTGCTCGACCGCGTCGTGGAGGGGCCGCAGCAGGCCGTCATGCTCTGGTCGCGCCAGCCCTTCACGCCCCAGGCGCTCGGCCGGCTCGACCGGCACCTGCTCGTGCGGCCCGAGGAACTGCGCCTGACCAAGGCCTGCTGGCCGGGCGAGCGCTACGACAACCCGCTCTCGGACTACCTGCACAGCCCCGACCGGCAGGCCTTCGTCGCGAACCACCCGCGCGACGTGACGCCCACCACGGACGACCGGCCGTTCTTCTTCCACTCGGTGAAGCTGGCGGACGTCTTCGCCGAGTGGGAGCAGCACTCGATCAACGAGCGCGCCGTCGTGGTGCTGGTCTCGGTGCTGCTCGTGGTGCTCGTCATCGTGGCCCTGGCCTTCGGACTGCCCTTCGCCCTGCGCTGGTCGGCCCTGCGCGCCGAGGGCGGGCCGGGCAGCAGCCTGGCGCTGCTGTACTTCTGCGGCCTGGGCTTCGGCTTCATGCTGCTCGAGATCCCGCTGCTGCAGCGCTTCGGGCTCTACCTCGGCCATCCGACCTACACGCTCTCGACGATCCTCAGCGCGCTGCTGGTCGGCGCGGGCTGCGGGAGCTGGCTCGCCGGGCGGCTCGCGGGGCGCCGGCCGCTGGCCGGCCTGCGCATCGCCCTGCTGCTCGTGCTCGCGGCCATCGGCGTGCTCGGGGCTTACGTCCCGGCGCTGCTGCACGACACGCTGGCGGCGCCGCTCGGCGCGCGCATCCTCATCACGCTCGCCATCGTGACGCCGCTCGGCCTGCTGCTCGGCTGGCCGCTGCCGCTCGGCGTGCGCGCGCTGGGCCAGGGGCGTGCGGCGCTCGTGCCCTGGGCCTGGGGGCTGAACGGCGCCACCTCGGTGCTGGCCTCGGTGCTCGGCGTGGTGATCGGCATCCACGCGGGCTTCCACGCGGCGGCGCTGGTGGGGGGCGCGGGCTACCTGCTGGCGCTGCTCGTGTCGGGCGCCCTGCCGCGCCGCACCTGAGCTGCGCGCCAGCGTCGCGCCGCCTCAGTGCGCGGGGCCCTGGGTGGTCGCGGCGGGGAAGCGCTGCCCCTCGGCGGGGCGGTACACGACGACGCGCATCGCCTGCAGTGCGAACTCCTGCTCCACGACGGCGTGGGTGTCGAGCCAGTCCTTCTCCGGCGCCGGCTCACCGACCGCGTGCACGTCGATGAACACGAGGCGGCGCCGCCCGGCGGACAGCGCGAGCACGTCCTCCGGGACCCTGCGCTGTTTGAGCTGGCCGACCCACGAGGCCAGCTCGACCTCGGGATCGAGGTAGCGCGCCACGCCCAGCAGCCCCGAGGGGATCGAGTGCACGAGCACGAGATCTTCCGGTGTGTACATGGCATTGACGGTGGCGCAGACCTCGCGATAGGGCTCGCTGTCGCGCGAGGGGATGCGGTAGAGCGCGAGCAGCCCCGGGACCCAGGCCGCCACGATCGCGGCGCACGCGAGCCACGCGAGCCACGGGCGCAGGCGGCCGATGCCGTAGCCGAGCAGCAGGAAGGCCGCCGGCATGCCGGCCAGCGCATACCGGGGGACCAGCGACGAACTCGTGTGGCGCAGCAGGTCGGCGACGGCCGGGCCGGCCACGGCTGCCGCGAGCCACAGCAGCACGAGGCCACGCGCCGGCGAGAACACGCGCCGCCACCGGCTGGCGACGAGCCAGGCCGCCACGAGGGCGATGGTGACCAGCAGCAGCTGGTCGGCGGTGCCCGAGCCGCCCCATTTGCCCCCGTTCGAGAAGAAGGTCCAGGTCAGCCACAGCGGCGACTGGGCGAGCTGGCCGGCTTCGGGGAGGCCGTCCAGCCAGCCCTCGGTGACGCGCCACGCCGACAGGCTCTGCGGCAGCAGGCGGTACCAGGGCAGGACAGCCGCCAAGACGAGGGCGGCGCCGGGCAGCAGCCACCAGCGACGGCAGCGCCCCGGCAGCACGAGCAGCCACAGGCCGCAGGCCGCGACCACGAAGGCCGAGTAGTAGTGCGTGTACAGGTTGGCCGCGATGGCCGCCAGCCAGCCCAGGAAGCCCAGGGCATCGCCGCGCTCGTGGACGCGCAGGGTCAGCGCCAGCAGGAGCAGCGCGAGCAGCCAGATCAACGAGTACATCCGGCCCTCGATCGAGTAGCAGATGCTCGTCGGAGCCAGAGCGAACAGGAGCGCGGCCGGAACGGCTGATCGACGCCCGCCGATGCGTCGTGCCAGGTGCACCAGGAGCGGGACGCAGGCGAGGGCGCACAGCACGCTGAAACCGTGCAGCGCGGCGTCGCGGGTGCCGAGCAGCAGCGTCCAGCCGTAGAGCAGCACGTAGTAGAGCGGCGGGCTCGTGTCGGAGAGCCGCACGGCGCGGAGCACGCGCGACAGGCCGGCGGGCGGCGCCTCGTGTTGCAGCCAGGCCGAGGTATCGTCGGCGGTGAGGGGCGCGCTCCGTTCGACGTAGTCACCGAGTTCGGGCCGTGCTTCGGTCGCAGGATGTTCGAGGCTGTGTCCTGTGGCCATCGCGAGCGAGAAAATCTCGTCAGCCCACAGACTCTGCTTGCCGATCCACAGGCCGCGCGCGCCTATGGCGATCACGAAGACCACCAGACAGGCGCGACGAAAGGAACGGCGTGCCACACTCATCCCTGCCACTCCCCACGCACGGCGTCGCGACCGGGACGCCGGGAACTCCGGTGCCGCTCTCGGTGGTCATCCCTGCGCGCAACGAAGAGGAGGGGCTTCCCGGAGTGCTCGCGGACCTCGCGCGCCAGCCCCTGCCGGCCGGCACCGAGATCGTCGTGGTGAACGACGGGTCGACCGACGGCACGCGCGCGGTCGCCGAGCAGAGCGGCGCCCACGTGCTCAACCTGTCGGGGAACGGCTACGGCGGCGCGCTGAAGGCGGGCTTCCAGGCGGCCCGCGGCGAGTGGCTGGCCTTCCTGGACGCGGACGGCACCTACCCGCCGGCCACGCTGGTGCGGATGTGGGAGGCGCGTCGGCGCGAGGGCGGCTGCATGCTGCTCGCCAACCGCTTCACCTCGTCGAATCGCATGCCCGTCGAGCGCAAGATCGGCAACCGGGCCTTCTGCCTGCTCGCCTCCCTGCTCACGCGTCGTGCGATCCCCGACCTGTGCAGCGGCCAGCGGCTCTTCCCGAGGAACCTGGTGGGCGAACTGCTCGACCTGCCGGACGGCCTGGACTTCTCTCCGGCGATGACGCTGCACTTCGCGGCCCGCGGCCACCAGCTGTCGTGGATCGACACCGCCTACGCCGACCGGGTGGGCAAGTCCAAGCTCTCGGTCGTGGCCGACGGCTGGCAGTTCCTGCGCACGATCCTGCGCTACTCCTGAACCGCGGCGGGGCCGCCGGCCCGTCGACGAGGGCTGTCGACGGCGCGAGCTGGCGCAGCCCCGCGCGTTCATCCCTTGCCGCCGCCCGTCTCGAACGCCAACTCCGGCACGCCCGGCTGTCCCGAGGCACCGCCGGACCTGCCTCGCCGCGGGCGGCGCGGCCTGGACGTGCCCGACTTGGACCTGCCCGAGGAGCGACGCGAGCCGCTGCCGAGGTCGGCCGAGCGCTTCTCGCGCCAGGCCTGCAGCAACAGCACGAGCATCGGGATGGCCTGCAAGGCCGCGAAGGCGAGCAGCGTGACGGGCAGCCCGTCGGGCTGCGGCATCACGAGGGCGAAGCACGCGGCGGATGCGAGCAGCAGCAGCGCACAGATCTGGGGCAGCAGCCACAGCACGCTCACGTGGCCGGAGACGGCCTTCGGTGTCGGCAGGAAGCGCAAGGGCACGCGGGCGATGGCCATGAGCCAGGCCAGCGTGTACACCGGCCAGGTCGCGACGACCAGGCACATCGGGCGCCACATGACCCGGCTGGGGATCGAAGGATGCCTGAAGAAGTGCACCGCGGTGCGTTGGATGCACATCGACATGACGACGAAGGGCGCGAGGTGCATCAGGTAGGCTTCGAAGTCGATGTGCGCGACGCGCCTCCCGCCGAGCAGCATCGCGAGCAGGAACAGCAGGTGCACCGTGAAGAAGGGCCCGATCCAGTAGTGCGTCAGGCGTGCGGCGTAGGTCAGGCGATCCCAGCCCCGCAGCTTGAAGAAGGCGCGCGGGAACTCGGTCAGCAGCACCTCGAAGACGCCGCGCGACCACTTCAGCTGCTGGTGGAACCAGCCGGTGATGTCGGGCGGGGCCAGGCCGGGAGCCAGGGGCTCGGCGACGTAGGCCGAGCGCCAGCCCTGGGCGTGCAGGGCCATCGACGTGGCCAGGTCTTCGGCCAGGCCGGGCCGGTAGCCGCCGATGGACTGCAGCGCGCTGCGGCGGATGAGGGCGTTGCTGCCGATCATCGTGGGCGCTCCCCAGCGGTCGGCGCCCATCGACGTCGGGTTGTAGAAGTCGTAGGAGCTCTCGGAGGACGCACGCGCGGTGAAGCTGTGGTGCTCGTTCGAGAAGGTGAGCATCACCTGCACGAAGCCGATGCGCGGGTCGTCGAACAGGCCGACGGTGCGCTCGAGGAACTCCGGCTGCGGGACGTGGTCCACGTCGAAGACGACGACGATGTCGCCGGAGGTCCGCGGCAGCGCGGCGTTGACGTTGCCCGCCTTGTGGTCGACACGGTCGGGGCGCGTCAGGTAGCCGGCGCCGAGGCTGCGGGCCAGCTCGGCCAGGCTCTCCACGCGAGCGTCGTCCAGCAGCCAGGTCCGGTGGGCTCCGCGCATCCGGCACGCGGCCGTGAGCGAGCGCGTGACGAGTTCGATCGGTTCGCCGCAGGTCGTCACGAAGACGTCGATGCTGCGAGGCGCGCGCGCCGGCGCCACGGCCGGACGTCGTCGGGCCGAGAGGTACAGCGCCCAGGAGGCAGCCAGCTGGAAGAGGCTGTAGCCCGCCGCGAGCGCGAGCAGCAGCGCCAGCTCCGGCGAGCGGATGCGCCCCGGCTGTTTCCACCAGGCGTAGTACCAGACGAGGGACGCGCACGCGAGCGTGACGAGCACGCGCAGCAGCCAGATCCCGAGGCGCTCGTCGCTCGTCAGCCGGTCGACGCCCGACGCGCCGGCTGCCGAGGCCTCGCCCGGTACGGGGTGCGACACAGGCTTGTGCTGGGGGTCGGACGCGCCGGCGTGGGGAGGCTGCTCGTTCATCTCGGGCTCGCGAGAGAACGATCGACACGAATCGGATCGCCGCTTGAGGCGCGACGGCGCTGCGACGAAGGCCTCACGGTCGGTCGCCGCTGACGCGGAACAGCTGGACCTCGAACCGGTAGAGCACGTCGTCCAGGCGCCTGCGGCCGAAGGTGGCGAGCCACTCGCCATGCGTGTCCAGCCAGGCCTGGAGCTGTGCCGGCTGAGCGTGCACCAGCTCGCCGCGTTGGCGCCGGATGGAGAGGAAGACGCGCTGCGGTGCGGCCGCACGCACGACATCGTTCAGCTTGTCCACATCGTCGGGCAGCGGGCGGGTCGGTTTGCCGACGTAGAACTCGACGATGCCGGTCTCGTCGCAGAGCAGCAGATCGTCAGGCCGGGTGATCGCCACGAGCTGTTCGCCCAGGCGCCGGAAGTCGTAGCGCTGGCCGTCGCGGGCATCGGAAATGAGCAAGGGGAGCTGGGAGAGGCCGACGAGGGCCACAGCGAGGGCGGAGCGGACCCCGGCGTGCGAGGGCCGGCGGTCGGCCCAGCGTGCGATGCCGAGCACCGCGAGCAGCAGCAGCGCCGGTTCGGCGGCCGAGAGGAAACGCGGCCCGACCGCCTTGAAGGCGCTCACGGCGCCGAGCAGGCCTGCCGGCGCCAGCCAGGCCAGCACCGGCACGGCCGCCTCGAGCTGCGGCCGCCTGACCGCACCCACGACGAAGGCCGCCGCCAGGGCGCAGGGCAGCAGGCCCAGGTTGTAGACCTCCGAAGCGGCGAGGCGCCAGGCGGGCATGCGCACCGGATCCGTGGGGAAGCCGTCGCGCAGCACGCCGAGGATCTCGTGGCGGAGCACCCAGCCGGCGAGCAGGCCGGCCACGACGAGCACCGGCACGAGGGCCGCGCGCCGCTGCAGCCGTGCGCGGACGAGCAGCGGGGTCCCCAGGATGACGAGCACCGGGAGCGCGGCCATCAGGTGTGCGCCCACGGCGAGCACGCCGAAGCCGGCCGCGAGGATGCGGTCGCGCCGGCGCCCGCTGCGCAGGGACGTGAGCGCGGCGAGCAGCGTCAGCCCGCCGAACAGGAAGCACGCGCTCTCGTAGCGCGCGAACTGGCTCTCCATGACATGGCGCGGACTGAGGGCCAGCAGCGCCAGCGCGCACAGACCGGCGCGCGTGCCGTACAGGCGGCCGATCCACCAGGGCAGGACGAGCAGCGCCAGCAGACCCGCCAGCAGCGGGAACAGGCGTGCCGTGAACGGCGAGACGCCGAACAGCGCGAAGGCTCCCGTGGTCGCGAGCTGGCTGAGCGGTTGCGTGATCCACGCCCAGCGTTCGTGCCAGAGTTCCTCGGCCTTCAGCGAGCCGGGCTCGGCGATCGCAGCGCGCGCCGTCCACAGCGTGTAGATCTCGTCGCCGGTGAGGGCGCCGTCCTCGACCTGGGTGAGGCGCAGGAACACGCCGACCCCCAGCAGGGCCGCACAGAGCAGTAGCGTCGCGGTCGTGGCGCCATGCGGGGGCGCAACGGCTGACGGCGGATCCCAACGGGCGAACATGAGAGCCTGCAACCTCGGCAGGCCGGCTGGCGAGGATTAACCTTCAACCTGAGGATCGCCGCCCGCCGAGAGTATCGCGCTGGGCTCGCTCGTCGGGAGCCCCGGGCTGCGAGCCGCTGCGCGAGACGGCTGGGATCGGCGCACTCACCGGGTTTGCCAGGCACTTCACCCATGTCCACAAGCCAGGTGGGCCTGATCGAGACGCTCGCCATGCGCGAGCGCTTTCGCGACAGCTACTGGCTCGAGCACGATCCCATCGCCCCGGACCGCCTGCTCTGGCGGGCCCAGACCTTCCGCCACACGGTGCACTGCCTGCCCGGTCAGCGCATCCTCGAACTCGGCTGTGGCAGCGGCATGTTCACGCGCGCCTTGACGGGCGTCACGCGGGGTGAGAGCCCGATCACCTGCCTGAGCTTCCAGCCGGCCCCGGCAGACGCGACGGTTCCGGCAGCCGCGGCCGCTCCGGGCGCGACGGACGCCGCCGTCGAACGGCTCCATGCGACGGCCCTGCCCGGGCCGCTCACCGGCCGGCGCTTCGACTTCATCGTCGGCATGGACCTGCTCGACCGGCGCCACTGCGACCGGCTGCTGCCCATCCTGCACGACCTGCTCGAACCCGGCGGACAGCTGGTGCTCTACGAGAGCAACCCCTGGAACGTGGTCCACAAGCTGCGCGCCTTCTGCGCGCGCCTGGTCGGGCGGCCGGATCCGCGCGACCTGCTCAGCAAGCCGCAGCTCTACGAGCTGCTCTCGGAGATCGGCTACATCCGCGTCTTCGCGGTCTTCAACGACTTCGTGTACGCGCCGCTGACGCGCTCGCTCGTGTGGTTGTTGCGCAACCTCTCCATCCTGCTCGAGAACGCGCCCGTCGTGCGCACGCTGGCCGGCTCCATCCTGCTGCATGCCCAGAAGGCGCCGCGCCAGTCACCGCCGCGCGACGTCTCGCTCGTGCGCCACGAATCGCTGCGGGGCGCCGTCTCGGTCGTGATCCCGTGTCACGACGAAGAAGGCAACGTGCGCTCGCTGGTCGAGTCGCTGCTGCGCCTGTACGGCGGCTACATCCACGAGATCGTCCTCGTCGACGACAACAGCAGTGACGGCACACGGGGGGTGATCGAGGCGCTCATGCGCGACGAGCCGCGCGTGCGTGGCGTCTTCAGGACACCGCCGAACGGCGTCGGGCTGGCGATCCGCGACGGGCTGGCAGTGGCCACGGGCCGGTGGGTGCTGACCTCGGATTGCGACTTCCAGCACCTCATGCCCGAGTTCCGCGACCTGTTCGACGCGGCGGCCGAGGGCTGGGACGTGGTCGTGGGCAGCCGCTTCTCGCGCCACAGCGTGCTGCTCAACTATCCCTTCACCAAGATCTTCGCCAATCGCGCCTTCCACAGCATCGCGCAGCTGCTCCTGCGGCGCCGCTTCCGCGACGTGACGAACAACCTGAAGCTCATGCGCCGCGAGGTCGTGAACGATCTGGTGCTGCACCAGGCCGGCTTCGCGGTGAACGCCGAGATCGGGCTGCAGCCGCTGCTGCTCGGCTACCGCGTGCGCGAGGTGCCGATCTCGTGGATCGATCGCACGCCCGGCATGGGGCGCTCCTCCTTCCGCCTCGCCCAGGTGGGCTCGGGCTACTTCCGCGTGCTCCTGGGCCTGTGGCGCCGCGCGGCCTTCGGCGTCGGCCCGTATCGCAGCCTGGTGCGGGGGGGCGACCCGAAGGCGGCGGCGAGTGCGCCGGTCGGCTGGTCGATGAGCGCCGGCCCGGCTCCGCCCACCAGCAGCTCGGGCTGAACTGCGTCAGCGCCGGCGGCGGTAGATGGCCAGCGGGCCGTCGGCCTGCTCGTACACCGGTTCCCACAGTTCCGGATACGTCGCCATCACCGGGCCCGCGTAGCGCCGGCTGACATCGATGAAGTGCAGGTCGTCCACGATGACGTAGTCCACCGGCACGCCGTCCAGCAGGCGCTGGGCCTCGGGCACCGACGCCTCGAAGGGGGGCATGACGGCATGCCGCCCCGTGTGGATGTACGCGAGATGCGGACAGGAGGTCGCCACGACGGCGTCGGCCGGGCTGTGGTCGGCCAGCCACCCCAGCGCGCGGTAGAACTCGCGCCACTCGCGTCCTCGCTCGAACACGAAGAGCTGGCCTTCGACGGCCGGGCCACCCGCGCGCGGATACGGCACGCTGTCCCGGTACACCGAGTAGAACTGCTTCAGCGCGAAGGCCTGCATGCAGAACACGAGCAGGCACAGCCCGACGGTGGCGGCGCGCAGGATGCGTGATCTGCGCGCGACGGCCGCCAACGAGCAGGCCGCGCTGAGCGCCAGGAGGGGCGCCAGGGGCGCGACGTAGCGCGGGATCTGCGCGGGCCAGGGCAGCAGGGCGATCAGGCCCATCGACGCCGCGACGTAGAACACGATGAGGAGCGCCCCGCGGCGCAGCAGGAGGTACAGCCCGAAGAGGACCGCGCAGGAGAGCAGGATCAGCGGCACGTAGACGGGCCAGTCGGGCAGGTCGATCCCGAGGAAGTCGCCCAGGTACAGGACCGACCACTCCCAGAAGCCCAGCGTGGTGGACACGCACTCGCCCAGGCCGATGCTGATGCGGCTCAGGTTGTCGGCCAGGCGCCTTTCCATCTCCTGGCGGGTCAGCGCGCCGGCCTCGGGCCGGAAGGGGTCGAGCAGCGCCATGTTCTCGGCGTAGCTCACGTTGTAGTAGAGGTAGGGCGCGCGTTGGTACTCGTAGGCCGGGTGTGCGTACTCGGGCCCGCCGCGCACCTGCGCCACGTAGCCCTGCCAGGCCAGGACGCAGCCGGCGGAGACCAGCGTCCGCCCCGCAAACGACTTCCAGCGCCTGCGCACCAGGGCTTCGAGCATCCACGCCCCGAACAGGGCGACACCCGCGCTGCGCAGGAAGAAGGCGGCCGCCGCCAGGGGCGCAGCGAGCAGCCTGAGGCGCCTGCGCGTCGAGGCCTGCGCCAGCAGGAAGGCCAGGGACACGAGCGCGAACGGCACCTCCGTGAACAGCAGGTCTTCCAGGTAGAGGACGTGGAACGAGAGCGTGGCGAGGACCGCGGTGAGCAACGCGGGCCAGGCCGACACGAGGCGTCGCGCCCAGGCGTAGATGGCTCCGGCCATGACGAGCGCGCTGAGCGCGCTGCTCCAGCGCAGCGCCTGTCCGACCTCCAGCGGGTCGCGGCTGTCCAGCACGAGCTGGTGCAGCGCGACCCACGCCGGGAGCAGCGGTGGATACTGGATGCCGTGGATCTCGCCCGGCTCGTTCAACAGCCTGTAGCCCGTCCCTTCGGCCAGCGACGTGCCGAGCACGAAGTACACGCCCGCGTCGTAGCGCAGGTCGATCGGCCCTTGCAGGCGCGGCAGCCAGTGCACGCAGGTCAGCAGCAGCAGCAGGGCGAGGTGGACGCATTCCAGCCGTCCCCACGCCTGGCCGGGCTCCCCTGATCCGCGCATCTCACCTCGTCCCGCTCTCGGCGACTCCACGCGGTCACACCATGGGTCAGGCGCAGACCCTGATCAAGCATCGCTCACGCGCTGCGTTCGCCGCCGGCGTTGGCGTCGGCGGCTCAGCGATCGCCTGACCGTGCCGGCAGGTGAACCGGCGTCGCGCCCTGTTCCAGCAGCAGCGCCAAGGCCTCGGCCACGCGGGCGTGCAGCCATGCGCTGGGATGCCCGTCGTTGGTGTTCACCGTCGTCTCGGCGGTGGTGTGGCCACGCACCAGTTCGCGCACGTCGACGCACGGCAGCGCCTGCGCGCGGAAGACCTCGAGCGCCGGCTCCACCCAGGCGGCCGTGGCCTCCGGACGATGCAGGTCCGGGAAGACCACGCCCAGCACGCGCGCCCCGCGCGACCGGGCCTCGGCGACGAGGGCCTCGAGCTGCTCGCGCTGGCGTGCGACCACCTCGGGGCGCGCGAAGCAGGCGGCCAGGTAGTCGGTGTGTGCGGACAGGTCGCGCCGCGGCCAGCGCCAATAGAGGAAGTCGAGCAGGTAGGAGCGCGAGATGAGGGCCGCGACGCCCGGAGCGAGGTCGGCGTAGGGCTTGAAGCCCGGCCGCAGCAGCCCGAACTCGCTGGCCGCTCCTTCGATGTCGTTCACGTAGTAGCTGAGGACCACGATGTCGGGTCGGCCCGGATGGCTCGCGAGACGTCGCCGCTCGACGAGGGTGTCGGCTCCGTTCCAGCCCAGGTTGTGGACCTGGAGGTCCGGCAGCAGCGCCTGCAGCCGGTCGGAGAAGCGTTCGGCCACGTCGGCGATGCCCACGCCGGCCACGAAGGAGTCGCCCACCACGAACAGCCGCGGCCGGCCGTCGTCGGCGTGTGCGACGTCGCGATAGCCGAGCGTGTTCGACACCTGATGCCAGTAGCGGTCGAACCACGCGCGGGCGGCCAAGGTGTAGCCCACGGCATGGCTGCGGGCGACGAAGCTGAAGCCCAGCTCCACGGCGAGCAGGATCATGACCGGCAGGCCGGCGCGCAGCACGCCGTGGCGACCGTGCCGCCAGGCGGCCTGGAGCGCGAGGGCGCCGGTCGCCAGCAGCAGCACGCACTGCAGCGCGTGCAGCAGCGCCGTGTCGAACGGGCACGAGATGAAGAGCGTCGCGGCGCCCAGGCCGAAGCACAGCAACGGCGCCAGGCGGCCGCCGCGCCGCGCACCGAGGCATGCGGCGGCCGACGCCAGCTGCAACCCCACGGCCACGTAGAGCGGCCACGGCCGCGGCAGCGCCAGCGTGCCGCCCGACGGGACGTAGCCGGTCCATTGCCACGACAGCGCCAGCGCGGCCTGGGACAGCGCCAGGGCGAGCACGGCGAGGGCCAGCTTGGTGGTCACGGCGCAGCAGGGGCCTCGGGTGCGGTGGCCGGCGGTGTACGGCCCGCGAGAGGGGCCGTGCCCATCGGGCCTCGAGCCCGCCCGCCGCCTGCCGACTGTATCGATCGCTGGGCCGCCGATCCTGTGCGCCAGGCGGCCGGCGAGAGGCCCACGGCTCACGTCGGGCAGCGACGGCACATCCCCGTGCGACCCGACCCGCACGAGCGCCGCGCGCGCCCCGCGTCCAGCAAACAAAGCCGGCTCGTGCGGGGTTCTCCCGCACGAGCCGGTCTCATCCCCTGTGTCGGGGCAACGCTTGTCGATCGGCATCAGCGTTCGACCAGGAGGCCGAGCCCCGGGGGCGC
>Ga0315912_10005127_pt1 | contig 12132 bp, 8 predicted proteins | sample VfabasoilMG_FD_204469 | JGI IMG/M metagenome (GOLD analysis project Ga0315912, IMG submission 204469) | Garden soil microbial communities collected in Santa Monica, California, United States - V. faba soil | ecosystem: Environmental > Terrestrial > Soil > Garden | place: USA: California... | reverse complement strand
AACACGCAGACGACCTGAGCTTCGTGTGGGTCGAGGGCGGGCAACGCGTCCTAGAGGACAGCGGGCGCGCTTCCAAGTCGGAGCAAAGCAAGTTCACGCGCTCGGCGTTCGCTCACAACGTGGTCACCATCAACGGCAAAGACTTTCCGATCACCGGGAAGCCCTACCGCACCGGGATGCGCGCGGCCGGCAAGGCCGACGGCTGGTACGCGTTGACTGGGCGCAATCCGCTGTTCGCTCGAACGGCGACGCACGAGCGCACCTGGCTCTACCGACCGGGCAAACTGCTGCTCGTCATCGACAACCTCGAAACACCGGAAGAGGCGACGTTCGACCGGTACTTCCACTTCTGGTACACGCTGCAGGTGAAGCTCAACGAGGCGGGCGAGGCCACCTCCAAGATCAGGAAGTCAACGGTTCGCGTCTTCGACGCTTCGGGGGACGACCAGGTGACGTCGAAATTGGTGCGCGATCAGAAGAGCCCAGTCCAAGGGCAGGTATTTTTGAATCCGCGCACCGTGAAACCGAACGACGTGCTCCAGCTGACCTCGAAGGGGCAGAAGGTGACGCTCGTCACGGCGTTCGTGGTCGGCGAGTCCAAGCTCACGCCGAAGGACATCGACGTAAGCTTCGAGCACGACGTTTACTACGTTCGGGTCGGCGACGAGAAGCTGGCGCTGAGTCGCGACAACGAGGCCATGACGTTCGAGCTCGGCGTAGCAAAGGGCGAATCCAAAGTCGCCAAAGAGAACGAGGTCAAAGAGAAGGCCAGAGCCGCCGAAGCCGCCAAGAAGAAAGACGCCGCCGAAAAGGCTGGCGAGGGCGCTGACAAGGCGGGCGCTGACAAGGCGGGCGCTGCTGGTACCACCGGCGGTAAGGCGGCGGCGCCGAAAGGCCCTACGGCAGCGAAGGCTCCCGCGGCGCCGAAAGCACCCGCACCGGCGGCGCCCAAGGCGCCCACCGCTCCCTGAACGACCGCACGCTCGGCGCGGCTTCCAGGAACCCATCGAGCATGGACTCGGCGAGAATTTCCATCCGCTGAGCGCGGAAGAGTGCCCTGAAGAAGAAATCTGGGCCATGGGACGTGGCTCGCGGAACCAACGTTCGTGACGTCGAAAGCGCGCGATCGAGTGGCCGGGGCGCATCGTTGGCTCGGCCTGGTGATGCTGCTTTCGGGCTGCACCAGCGGCATCAAGGCTGCTGACTCACACACCGCGGGCGGCGATTCGACAGCCACGAGCGGCGTTTCCGCCGTCGGAGCCGGTGGCAGCACGATAGCTGCCGACGCGGGCAGCGACGGGTCGACAGGGAGCTCGAGCTCGACGAGCACCACGACGGGCGGAGGCTCGGCGGCGGGCGGCTCCACGACTTCCGGAGGCGAGGGAGTGCTCGACGAGTTCACGCGCCTGACGCGTGCCGAGTATCAGGCGACGGTCACGCAAGCGCTCGGTGTGAGCGCCGACGTCCACCTGCTCCCCGAGGACGGTCGGGTCGGCAAATTCACCTCGAACGCAGAGTTGACCCCCGATCCGGTGCACCCTTACCTGTTGGCCTCGGAAGAGCTGGCAGCGCTCGCGGTGCCCGATAGCTTGCCCGCATGCGACCTGGAAGAGCCGGCTCGCTGTATCGAAGAAACTTACGCTGCCGCCCTCGCAGGGCTGTTTCGCCGCGAGTTGGGCGAAGCAGATGTCGCGTCGCTCACCGGGGTGATCGACGCCGTGGTGCTCGGCGGTGGGTCCGCGGACGACGCGACGCGCGCCATGCTCGCCGCGGCCATGCTGAGCCCGGACTTTCTCTACCGCGCGTCGCCTTCTGCGGGCGATCGGGCGCCGGGCGACGCAGTGCACGTCGCGCGTCGCCTGGCCGAGCGCCTGAGCTTCGCCCTGTGGGACGCCCCCCCAGACGGCGAGCTCGACCAGAGCCTCAGCGAGAGCGACGATCTCGCCGAGACGCTGGTCGCCGAGGCTGCGCGCATCACGCGCGACGCTCGCGCCGTCCCCGTGCTCGCGCGCTTCTTCGGTCAATGGCTCGACGTCGATATCGACCTCCGCCGCGAAGATCCGGACTTCGAGGACTCGGCGGACTACCTCGAGCTCTTGGCGTTCGTCGCAGACGCGGTCGAGAGCGGAGTGCCCGTGCAAGACTTCGTGGGCGGCAAGCAAGGCTTTGCGCATGAGGACAACCTCGAGCTTTACGGCCTCGGTGAAGGCGAAGGCTCGGGTGCCGTGGTGTCCGTGAGCTTTGCGGATGACTCGAGCAGGCGCGGGCTTCTGGGACACGAGCTCTTGGCGGGGTCGACGCGGCATCCTGATGTCTCGCGCCGCGAGATCTTCCGCGGCCTTTTGGTGCGGCGCTCGCTCTTGTGCGACGAGATCCCAGCGCCGGATCCGGAGCTGGTGGCTTTGGCGGGTGAAGTAGAAGACCGCACTCAGGATGGTCGCTGCCGCAACTGTCACCTGCGGCTCGATCCCATCGGTCGTGCTTTTGCCGATCTCGACCCTGACAACGAAGCGCCAGTGCCCCAGCCCGAGGTGCTTTCTCACGACGAGCTGGAGGGCACATACCCCAGCGCCGGCGCGCTGCTCGAGGCCGTCGCTGGCAGCCGCGCGTTTGCCGAGTGCTTCTCGCGCCAGTGGCTGGCGTTCTTCCTCGAGCAGCCGCTCTCCGCCGTCGACGCGGCTTGGGTCGCAACGCTCGCCGACCAGGTGCACGACGGTGCCAGTCTCGGCGACTTGGTGGAACACACGGTCGCCGCGCTCCACGAGCGCTCGCTGTCGCTCGTGCCCTGGTGCGAAGGATCTTGAGCATGCGCCGCGCAGAACCACCCCGTCCCTCCCTGATTTCGCGTCGCAGCTTCGTGCGGGGGCTGCCCGCGGGGCTTGCCGGGTTAGCCCTGGTCTCGCCGTTTTGGTCGCGCTTGATCCGCCGTGCGGTGGCACAAGACGCAGCGACTCAGCGGCTCCTGGTTTGGTACACCGCCGACGGCACCGTGCCGGAGTGGTTCTGGCCCGCCGAGGCGGGCACGCTGGCGATCCGCTCCGATCGTACGACGGACCTCAGCGGCACGGACTTCAACGAGAGCTTGCCCGACGCCGACCTGCCCACCTTTCTGCTTCAGCCCATCGCGCCGTATGCGGATCGCACGCTGCTCGTGAGAGGGCTCACGAACCCCGGGCAAGGCGACCACGCGCCGGCGGTGCGCAGCTCGCTCACGGGCGAGGCGCTCGAGGGCGAAGAAAACACTGGGTCTTCGCCTTCGCTCGACGGGCTCGTCTCCGAGGTGCAGGCCGGGAGCCAGCACATCGAATCGGTGCTGCGCACTGGGGTCTACGGCAACCGCGTTTCGTACAACGGCACGCGCGACGTGAGCCGCCCCATAGCAGGCGACTTCGTCGAACCGTCATGGCAACCGGTGAGCGACGCGCGCCGTGTGCTCGACGCCGTGGGCGGACTCACCACACCCAATCAGAACGAGGGCTTGCGAGCCACGAGTAGGCTGGCGGTTCTCGGCTCGGTCCGCGGTCGCGTCGAAGCCTTGCGCTGCGCCGCCGGCACCCCGGCCGCGGACAGGCTCGAGGCCTACGTGGAAGAAGTCGCGCGGCTCGAACGACTCGAGCAAGAGCTGGCCGACGCGGAGCCGGAGACCCCGACGGAACCGCTCGTCGATCCAGAAGCTGCCGACGTCCAAGAGGCGGAGCGGGACATCCGAGGTCTCGCCACCGTCGCGCCGTTCGTCAGGGACCTCGCGGTGACGGCGCTGGCTCTGGACTATGCGCCGGTGGTCACGCTGCAGTGGGGTGCGTCGGGCGAAAACAAGATCGAGGGTGGCGAGCTCACCGACTATCGCTACGACTTCCTGCCCGATCTCGAGTACCGCGGCGCGGGCGACCACGGCTTGGCGCACCCCGAAGACGGCGCGTTCCAAGAAGCTGGCCACAACATCAGCGCCGAGGTGTCGACGCGCGATCGCGTGCGCATCTTCCGCTGGTACTTTGGCCAGCTGCGCGAACTGCTCGATCGCCTCGCGTCGCTGCCCGATGGCACCGGAACGATGCTCGACACCACGACCATCTTGTGTGTCTCCGAGTTCGGAGGACCGCGCGCCAACAGCACCGCCGACCAGCACTCGACGCGCAACCTACCTTACGTGCTCATAGGTGGCAGTCAGGTGCCATTCCAGACCGGGCGCTTCATCGAAGTGGAGCGGTCGCACGGCGATTACCTGTTGACCCTGGCGCGTGGCTTCGGGAGCGACGCCTCCGAGATGGGCGTCGGCTCGAGCATCATCGACGGTATCCTGCGCGGATAGCGCTCGGCGAGGCTGCGAAACCTGCCGGCCTTGGCTGCGGAAACTGCAGCTTGTTCGCGCGGCGCGACAGAGCGCGACGGACGCTTGGCCCACCGAGCCCGGCATGGCATGTGTGCTGCACGTTCGGCCGTCCATGTCGCTTCCGGCTTCCTTCGAGACTTCCCGTTGGCTTCGCGCCGGCCTGCTCGTCCTCCCGCTGATGATGGGCGCCGCGCTGGTGGGCAGTGGACTGTCCGACCGCCGGCGCACCCACGAGGCCTCCGAGCTCTTGGTGCGGAGCCAAGCGGAGTGGTTCCTCAGGTCTTTGGTCCAATCGTTTCGGGATACCGACGGCCCGCTAGACGCTGCTGAGCTCGCCGCGGTCTACGAGGAGCTCGAAAGCGATGGGCTGCGCTACCTGGCGCTCTTGAGGCCAGACGGTAGGGTTGGGATCGAGGCGGGCGAACCGCTCGCTAGTCCGACAGCGGTCATCGCCAGCGCGAGCGGACGCGCGAGTGACAGCCTCTTGCGATTGGAACGCGCCGGAGCTCGGGTGCGCGTGACCGCGGAGCCCCCGCTGCGGCGGCCGCGCCGGCTGCTCCGACCTCCCCGGGCTCAGCGCGCCCACGCCCCCGGAGGTCGGTTGCTTTTGGCGATGGAGTTCGAGCCGACGGTTGCGGACCGACTGCGGGACGACGCGGACCGCGCCTTCGCGCTCAGCGTGGCGACTGCAGTTCTCTTGATGCTGGTCGCTGGCGGGCTGTGGTACCAACTGCGCCGCCGCGAGCTGCAAGCGCGGGCGCTCGAGCGCGAGCACCGGCTGGCGCAACTCGGAGAAATGTCCGCGGTGCTCGCCCACGAGATGCGCAACCCCTTGGCTTCGTTGAAGGGCCACGCGCAGCTCTTGCTCGAGAAGCTGCCCAAGGAGACACGCGAGGCGAAGAAGGCCGAGCGCATCGTGATCGAGGCCACGCGCCTCGAGAGCTTGAGCCATACTCTGCTCGACTTCGTACGCTCGGCTGAAGTCGAACGCACGCCGAGCGACATCGTAGCCTTGATCGAACAGGCCGCCGACCAAGTCGCAAAAAACCGCGTTCGCATCGCTCTGCCCAGCACCCCGCTGCGACAGGTAGCGGTCGATCCGCTGCGGATGCATCAGGTGCTGGTCAACCTGCTCGACAACGCAATTCAGGTGTCCCCGACCGATCGCGACGTCGATGTCGTCGTGAACCAGACGGCCCGCACGCTGACGCTCGAGGTGCGCGACCATGGACCGGGCCTGCCGGCGGGCGAGGAACAGAAGGTCTTCGAGGCATTTCACACCACGAAGACCCAAGGCACGGGCCTCGGCCTCGCGATCGCCCGGCGCATCGTCGAACTGCACGCTGGACGGCTCTCCGCGCGCAATCACCCGGACGGCGGCGCCGTGTTCGCGCTAGAGTTGCCCCTGTAGTGGCACAAGTCTTGGTGGTTGACGACGAAGAGGGCATCCGCGAGTTCATCGCCGAGGCCCTCGAAGACAAGCACGACGTCGCGACGGCGCGGGACGCAGATCAGGCACTCGCCGCGTTGGCCGCGAGGAGCTTCGACTTGATGCTCACCGACCTGAAGATGCCCGGCCTGAGCGGGCTCGAGCTCTTGGTGCGCGCGAAAGAGCTGCAACCCGAGCTCGAGGTCATCGTGCTCACGGCGCACGGCACCGTGAATACGGCGGTCGAAGCCATGAAGCAGGGCGCCTTCGATTTTCTGCAGAAGCCGGTTTCGGGCCCCGACGAGCTCAGGCTCCTGAGCGAGCGCGCGCTCGAGCGCCGCAGGCTGCTCGCGGACCGCGAAAGCCACGAGCGCTTGCCCGCAGAGCCGCCGCTCAGCTACGGCGACAAGACGATGCAGCGCGTGGTGGCGGCGCTGAAGAAGGTGGCTCGCACCGAAGCCACCGTGCTCTTGTTCGGCGAAAGCGGCACCGGAAAAGAGGTGGCGGCGCGCGCCCTGCACGCTTGGAGCGAGCGAGCGAGCGGACCGTTCGTCGCCATCAACTGCGCGGCGCTCTCCGACAATCTGCTAGAGAGCGAACTGTTCGGGCACGAGAAGGGCGCCTTCACGGGCGCCACCGCTGCACGGCGGGGCCGCATCGAACTCGCCGCGCAGGGCACTTTCTTCCTCGACGAGGTTGGCGAGCTGAAGAGCGAGCTTCAGGCAAAGCTGCTCAGGGTTCTGCAAGAGAAGAGCTTCGAACGGGTCGGCGGCTCGCGCACCGTACGAGCGGACGTACGGTGGGTCGCCGCCACCAACCGCGATCTCGCGGCGATGGTGAAGGCCGGTCAGTTTCGCGAAGACCTGTACCATCGCCTCGCCGTGTTCCCCATCGAGCTGCCTCCCCTGCGAGAACGGCGCGACGACATCCTACCCTTGGCGCGCACGCTGCTCGCTCGCATCGCCGCCAATCTGGGCCGGCGCGGACTCACGCTCTCTGACGAGGCGGAGCGGGCCATCGTCGGCGGCGAATGGTCCGGCAACGTGCGCGAGCTCGGGAACGCGCTCGAGCGCGCCGCGATCGTGTGCGAAGCCAGCGAGATCGGCCCCGGCGACCTCGACCCCGTGCCCGTCTGGCGCAGCAAAGCTTCGGCGGAGCCGAAGCCGCTGCCGCCCGAGGCTGCGGGCGGAGCGGTCGAGCCGCTGGAAGTCATGGAGCGGCGCGCCATCGAACGCGCGCTCGGAGAAGTCGATGGCAACCGGCGCAAAGCCGCCGAGCTGCTCGGCATCGGCCTGCGAACCCTGTACGACAAGCTGAAGCGCTACGGGCTTTGAGCAGACCCGTCTGGGAGGGCGAGCCGCGAACTCGTTCCACAGCGTTCACCAGGATTCCACGGCGGCGCCACCACATCGTACGCAGGCATCCGTTAGCTTCTTGTGCGAGCAGAGCTCATCTCACCCAAGGAGTACGCCTCATGAAGCACACGTTTATCGCTGTGGCGCTTTGCGCCAGCTCCCTCGCCGCAACGCTGACGCTCCCCGTCCAGGCGCAGACGGAATTCCTGGCAACCGCCGTTTTCGATATTCCGGAAGCGAATCAGGGGGTTGGCGTCGACAGGAAACACTTTTATGCGGTCGACGACCGAACCATCGCCAAGTACACGAAGGGCGGGCAATTCGTGGCCAAGTGGGAAGGCCCCGCGGATGGCCCCATCGTGCACCTCGACAGCGCGACGGTCGTCCACGGCAAGATCTACTGCGCGCACTCGAACTATCGCTACTTCCCGATGACGAGCTCGGTCGAAGTCTGGGATGCGAAGACCATGCAGCACATCGCGAGCCACAGCTTCGGGATCTTGCTGGGGTCGCTCACGTGGCTCGATATCCACCATGGGCACTGGTACGGTGCTTTCGCGAACTACAATCGCACCGGGCGGCTTCCTGACGGGACCAACGCGGATATTCCCTACTCGTCCGTGCCTGAGCTCGGCAATATCACCTCGACCGTAGTCAAGTTCGACAAAGACTGGCAAGTGATGGAAGGCTGGGTGTTCCCGCCCGAGCTCCTGGAGAAGTTCGAAGAGATGAGCAACTCTGGCGGTTCGTTCGGGCCGGACGGACGCCTGTACATCACCGGTCACGACTACGGCGAAATCTACAAGATCCGCTTCCCGGAAGCGGGCTCGGTGCTCGAGGTGGAAGAGGTGTTCCTCGCAGATATCCGAGGGCAGGGCATCGCGTGGGACCCCTTCGAACCGGGCATCATCTACGGCATCGTTCGCGCCACCTCCGAGGAGGAAGACATGGGCATCTCGAACAAGGTGTCGGTGTTTCAATCCAACATCACCCTGCAAGATCCCAAGGATTGGCTCCGCGAATTCTACCGGGACACGCCCTGAGCAGATCCGACGGAGCCGAACCCCCGTGAAGCTCGCGCGCCGCGGGGGTTCTCCCGAATGAAGCACGCGCTTCGGTGCGCGGCGATCAGTTCGATTTGTACCAGAACACGTCCGCCAAGTCGTCGCCGTCGAAATCGCCCGCGTAGGGGGCGGACTCGACGAGGGTGAAGGCATCGCCGATGATCGAGCTGATGCGGGTAGTCACGTGTTCGCCGCGGCTGCCCGTGTGCAACCATACGGGGTCTTCTGCGCCGGCTTTGTTCCACAACACATCCGAGGTGCCATCTCCGTCGAAGTCCCCCGCGGTCGGCGTGTAGGTTCCGTTGACGGTCACGCTGACCGAGCTGAACGTGCGGTTCGAGTTGCCGAACCAGATCGAATCGGAGCTTTCGCCGGGCCTGTACCAGAAGACGTCGTCTTCGCTGTCGCCGTCGAAGTTTCCGGTGAACGGCTCGTACGTGCTGTTCACGTTCGAAGGCGTCACAGTGTCGAAGGTCCTGTCGCTTCGCCCGAACCACACCTTGTCGGCGGTAGACCCCGCCGCGTAGAGGAACAGATCGCTCCTGCCGTCACCGTCGAAATCGCCCGACATTACCTTCGTATACGTTCCGGTGATGTTGGCGGGAGTCGTGTTGTCGAAGCTGCGGTTGCTCTTGCCGAACCACAGCTTGTCTGCTGCAGAGCCGGGTGCGTACCAGAAGATATCGTCTTCACCGTCCCCGTCGAAGTCCCCTGTCACCGGATCGTACGTTCCCGTGACGGAGTGCGTGACCTGGTCCCAGCCACGAATGCTGCGGCCGTACTGCACGTAGTCGTTGCCGCTGCCCTCGCGGTACATCAGCACGTCGTCCTCGCCATCTCCGTCGAAGTTGCCGACCGCGATCTCATAGGTCCCCGTATGCTCCATCGACTCTTGCGCGAACAGGAGTTGGTCCCAGTCCTTGTTGCCGTAGTCGCGGACGTTGCCGATGCCGTACCAGACGCGGTCGTTCGTGTTCCATCCGTAGAAGAAGTTCAACCCGGCGGTGTCGAGCTGGCTGAGATATCCGTCGTTTTCCGACGCTGGATTGCAGTAGTTCGACGTCGAAGTGAGGTCCCAGTATCCGAACTGCGTGTCCCCGTAGATGATGGGGTTCCCTTCCGGGTCTTCGTCCCGCGCGCACCAGCTCGGTGCACCGTTTCTGCTATTTTGCTCGTGGTCGACCCCCAGCGCGTGGAAGAACTCGTGGACGGCGGTTGCCTCCACACACCACCGATGGTTGCTGTCCCACTGTCTGCCGGTCACACCGGTGCGGGGATTCATGCCCGTCGGGTCTCCTGTCCAACACGCAGGCCATTCTACTTCCGGACCGTCGCCCAGGTCGCGAGGCTCGCCGTTGAAGTGATTGAGCCACATGCTGGGCGTGGCGCTGGGCGGTCGCGATCCCACTTCGGAGCTTGGCCAGTTGGTGGCGTTTTGCTGAATGGCGATGTCGGCGCCGTCGGGGCCACAGGTGCCCCAGCCCGTAAAATCCAGTTGGGTGACCGGTTCGAACGTGGCTTCGACCACGTCCCTCACCCATCCGCGCTCCGTTCCATCCAGGACCGAGTTTCCCGTTGTCCAGCAGACGGAGATGTCGGTGTCGCTCCAGAGTGCGCCGCTTGCGTAGAAGAAGCGCTGCTCCGTCTCCTCTACGGGTTCGTCGGAACCAGTGCCGACGTCACTGGCGCACCCCACCAATCCCACCAATCCCAGATATACCCATCCCTTGGTTTTCATGTCGCCTCCTGATCGCCCCTCACAGCGGAGGTTAGTGCATCGTGTGGTGTCGCACAAGTCGTTTCTTCGGGGCTGACGTGTGCATTAGGATAACTGAGAACTAACAGAAAAATCACTCAGTCGTGACCGGTCATTGGCCCCGTCAGGTCGCGGGCAAGCGGGTTACCATGCCACGCCCACCGTTTGGCATGTGCCAAGCAACCCAAGCGTATGCGCTCGCTTTATCGATTGAGAGCGCCACTACCTCGTCCCAATCGGGTGTGGCGAGGTGGACGGGGAAGCCCGCGCGCGCCGCGCCCGTGGGCGTGAGGCTCTGCACGAAGATGTCGCTCGTCGGCGACGGTCCCGGATTGCCAGGCTGATCTCTGACCGTGCCTACGAGGTACAAGGCGCCTGTGCTGCTGGCAGCAAAGGCGTTGGGGTTGTCGCCCGTCCAGTATTGGCCTCGGTCGGGCAACTCGGCGTATTGCGGAGAGTGGTCGAGGAGGGCTCCGTCCGCGTCGATCGTGTAGATTCGTTGGTTTTCGAGAACGAAGAGGTCGCCGTTGGGACCGACCGCCATGGCTGATGGCGATCCCGATTCGGACAGAATCATCGGATACCCATCGACGACATCGCCACTTACATCGAACGCCGCGAGCCGCGTGCTCGCATCTCCGTCCTCTACGAACCGAACAGCGAAAAGGTTCATGGTGAGGCGGCCGTCTGGCGTGAGGGCAACGGACTGCGACCAGATCGCCGTCTCCGGCGGCGTGCTGCCGGCGTCCACCAGCTCCGCGTCGCGCAACACGCTTCCGTCTTCGCGATACGAAGCCACGTAGGGTCGTTCTGCGTCGTAGTCGAACAATTCGCGGTTGTCGGCCGTGCCTGCCACGTACACGTTGTCGCTGGCGTCGGCCGCGATGTCGCTGACCTGGTCGCGGAACTCGACGTCGATACGTTGGGGCCAGCCGGGCCGTACCTCACCCGTCGGCGTGAAGGCGGTGATTTCGATGTCGTCTCCCTCTGGAGGCTCCGCGAGGATGTCGTATCGCGTGGTCGCTGCTACGTACACATTGCCAGTAGCGCCGACTGCTACTCTTCCGTGCTCGCTGCCTACGGTCGAGCCGTCGATGCTCCGCTCCCAGGCAATGGTACCGGTTGCATCGAGTTTGACGACGCTCGCCGTCCTATCGTAGTTCTCGGTCACGACGACGGCACCTCCATCTGGACATGCGGCGATGTCTGACGGCCTCCTCTTGCCGAGGGGCACGTGCAGGACCTCCACAAGCTCAGTCCCGTCGGAACGCGTCACGGACACCTCGGCGGCGCTGTCGGACGTGGACTCGCCGCATGCTGGGCAGAGGCCTACTGCGACGGCGATCTGCAGCGTCGCTCTCGTCATGCGCGGCCGAAACATCTCGAAGTGCGGCGGCTAGCGCGCGACCCGCACCACGCGCGTCTTCGACCAGCGATCGTGCCAGCCCGAGCCCGAGCCCAGAAACGAGAAGGCCTCGAACGGGACGAAGCGGCACAGCGTGCGGCCGAAGATCTGACCGAAACTCGCTCTGCTGCCGTCGAGCGCGACGACGCGCGTACGCGTCACCAGCTTGCCCGGTGTGGCGCCGATGACGCCCTCGAAGAACACGTAGTAGCCGATCATCACCGGCCACGAGATGAAGCCAGCGATGTCGGCCTGGCCAATCACGCCGAGCACGGCTCCGAGCACGAAGCACACGACGAAGTAGCAGACGTAGTCGATCAGCAGGTTGGCGAAGCGTTGCCCCTGCGAGGCGTCCATCAAGTCGTCGCCATAAGCCAAGCGCTCGAATGGCGGCTCCTCCGCTCGTGGCGCGCTGTACGGATTCGTTAGGTCTCCCATCGCCCCTCCTTCCCCGGTTGAATTCTCACCTTACAGTGACCGCTTACCCGCGGTCCACGAAATCCGGCAAGTAGCTACGCAGATCTGGGCCACATGTGGTGTGCCATGTGTGGCGTGGTGCGATCAGGTGACCAGACACAGCGTTTTCGCCGCTACGTGGAGCCGAGCTTCGGTGCCCCATTGAAAGCGCAAGTGATCGGTCTCGATGCCGTCGCCGAAGATGACGCCGTCTTCCATGCGCGAGGTGATCGCGAGCGCCTCGCCCGCGGCCACCGTGCCTTCCGTGAGGTCGGTCGATGTGGCTATGCTGGGGAAAGCTTCGCGGACGAAGTAGGCGAGCTCTGGTGCGGTGGGT
>Ga0315912_10005126_pt1 | contig 12132 bp, 7 predicted proteins | sample VfabasoilMG_FD_204469 | JGI IMG/M metagenome (GOLD analysis project Ga0315912, IMG submission 204469) | Garden soil microbial communities collected in Santa Monica, California, United States - V. faba soil | ecosystem: Environmental > Terrestrial > Soil > Garden | place: USA: California... | reverse complement strand
CACTTCATCGACTTGTTGTTGGCCGTCGAGAAACATCCGGCCATGCTGCTGTATCTCGACAACCAGGCGTCGATCGGCCCGAACTCGCGCGCCGCGCGGTTCGTCGGCAAGCGCGGCACCGCGCGCAAGGCTGGCATCAACGAAAACCTCGCGCGCGAAATTCTCGAGCTGCACACGCTGGGCGTGGATGGCGGCTATACGCAGACCGATGTGACCACGTTCGCCAAGGCGATCTCCGGGTGGTCGATCGGCGGTCAGGACACTGGTCGAAGACTCGCGAAGCTCGGCGTCGACAACGGCACGCCGGGCGAATTCCTGTTCCGCGAAGTTTTCCACGAGCCCGGCGCAAAGAAATTGCTGGGCCGGAGTTATGGCGACGATGGCGTGCGGCAGGGCGAGGCGATACTGCGCGATCTCGCGATGCGCCGCGAAACAGCGCGGCACGTATCGACGAAACTCGCGCGCCATTTCATCGCCGATGATCCGCCGAAAGCGGTTGTCGAACGCATGACCGACGCCTGGCTCGATTCGAAGGCGAACCTTCCCACGGTCTACCGCACGCTGGTCGAATCGCCCGAAGCGTGGGAACAGCCGCTGGCCAAGTTCAAGACGCCGGTCGATTACATCCATTCCTCGTATCGCGCGCTGGGTATTCCCTTGCGTGAGAAGCGCCGCGCGCTGCAGCCCTTCGAAGCGCTGGGACAGCGCAGTCTCATGCCCGGTTCGCCCGCGGGCTGGCCGGATTCGAGCGCCGACTGGGACGGTTCATCGGCGCTGCTCAAGCGCATCGCGTGGGCAGACGTGGTGGCGCAACGCATGGGCGACTCGCGCAATGCGCGCGACCTGGCGCCGGAGTTGTTAGGCGGCACGCTCTCCGACGATACGGCAAAGGCCATCGCGCGGGCCGAGAGCGGGGCGCAGGCACTGACACTTCTCATGGCGAGCCCGGAGTTCATGCGGCGCTGAGCCGCGGAGACCCGCATGAAGACACCCCCGGCGAAAACGAACGCAATCTCGCGCCGTGTTTTTCTCGAGACCTCGCTGTTTGCCGGCGCCAGCACGCTCATGGCGTCGCGCCTCGCGTTCGCCAGCGCGCCGACGGATTCGCGCTTCGTGTTCGTCCTGTTGCGCGGCGCGCTCGATGGCTTGTCCGCCGTGCCGCCGGTCGGCGATCCGGACTACGCAGGACTGCGCAGCCAGATCGCGTTGGCGAAAGCGGGTGAGGGCGCGGCGCTGCCGCTCGACGGTCCCTTTGCGTTGCATCCGGCGCTGGGGTTCCTGCATCGCAGCTACGCGGCGAAGGATCTCGCGGTGTTGCACGCCGTGGCCACGCCCTACCGTGAACGTTCGCACTTCGACGCGCAGAACGTGCTCGAGAGCGGCGATTTGCGTCCGCACGGTTCGACGAGTGGATGGATGAATCGCGCGTTGTCGGCATTGCCGGCCGGGAAATCGCGCGAAGCGGGTGTCGCGCTCGGCGCCAATGTTCCGCTGGCCATGCGCGGGCCTGCCGAAGTGGCGTCCTGGTCGCCGACGAAGATCTCGGCGCTCGACGAAGGAACGCTGGCGCGTATCACCGATCTCTACGCGCGTGATCCGCTGCTGTCGCAGCGGCTTGCCGACGCGCTCGAAAGCGACGCCATCGCCAACGAGGCGCAGGCTGCTGCGGAGGCGGAGCCGGAAGAGATTCCGATGATGAGCAACGTGGTCGAGCGCGACGCGAAGGAGAAGCGCAACTACAACGCACGCTACGCCGAGACTGCGCGCGCCGCGGCCGGATTCCTGAAGCGCGACGACGGTCCCCGCGTCGCGATGTTCGACACCACGGGGTGGGACACGCATGCGAACGAAGGCGGTGCGCAGGGACAGCTGGCGTTGCGCTTGCGCGGCCTCGATGCAGCGCTTGCCGCGCTGAAGGAATCGCTGGGGCCGGTCTGGCGCAAGACGGTCGTGCTGGTCGCCACCGAGTTCGGTCGCACCGCGGCCATCAACGGCACGCGGGGTACGGATCACGGCACGGGCGCCGCGGCTTTCCTGTTAGGTGGCGCGGTGGCGGGTGGCCGCGTGCTCGCGGACTGGCCCGGCCTGTCACACTCGAGCCTGCTCGATGGCCGTGATGTCCGGCCCACGTGCGATCTGCGAACCGTCATGAAGGGCGTGCTGCGTGATCACCTGGGTGTGCCCGCGCGTGCGCTCGACAGCACCGTGTTCCCCGACAGCGCCTCCGCGCGCCCCATGGACGGCCTGATCCGCAGCTAAAAGGGGACAGATCTATTTATTCACCGGACTAGTGGGCTGCGGAACCGCTTCGCGAATAAATAGATCTGTCCCCTTTTTGCTGAGCTTCGCCTCGCGGATCGGCAGGTTGATGAACGCGGCGGCGAGCGCCAGCACGATGTCGGCGTACCACATCCACGAGAAGTCACCGAACGCGGTCAGCGCCTTGCCGCCGAGCCATGCGCCGAAGAATCCGCCGATCTGGTGCGTGAATGTCGCGAGGCCGAATAACGTCGCGAGGTAACGCACGCCAAACAACTTGCCGATGAGGCCGGCGGTGGGCGGCACGGTGGCGAGCCAGGTGAAGCCGAGCACGGCGGCGAACACGTAGAACGTCAGCGGCGTCTTCGGCGCCGCGAGGTACAACGCCACAGCCACCGCACGGCTGAAATACATCGCGAACAGCAGCCACTTCATGCGCATCACGCCGCCCGCCCAACCCGCCATGAGACTGCCGGCCACGTTCGCGAGACCGATGATGGCGAGCGACCCCGCGGCCACCGAGGCCGGGAGGCTGCACAACTTCACTTCCCCGGGCAGGTGCGTGACCAGAAATGAAATGTGGAAGCCGCAAGTGAAGAAGCCCGCATGCAGGCACCAGTAGCTGCGATCGCGCGATGCAATCACGAGCTGTTCGCGCAGTGTGAGCGCACTGGGCGCGACGCCGGTGACAGACGCGCGCGGACTGTCGGGACTGCGCCGCACGAGCAGCGGTCCCGCAATCGGGATGGTGGCCAGCGCCGCGACGGTCATGGTCCACATCGCGGCCATCCATCCGAAGCTCGTGATGAGCAACTGATTGAGCGGCGCGAAGACGAACTGTCCCAGGCTGCCGCCCGCGTTGACGAAGCCTGACGCCAACGACCGCTTCTCGGCGGGGACGCGCTGCGCAACGACACCAATGAGCACCGAGAAACTTCCCGCACCCGCGCCGGCCGCCATGAGCACACCCAGCGTGAGCAACAACGTGAACTCGTGCGTCGCGAACGGCGTCAGCGCCGTGCCGGCGGCCAACAACAACGCGCCGGCGATGAGCACGGGCCGCGAGCCATGACGATCAGCCAGCGCGCCGAACACGGGCTGCGCCACGCCCCACATGAGCTGGCCGATCGCGAGCGCGAAACTCATGGCGGCGTAGCCGACATGCGTGCTGCTGATGATCGGCGAGATGTAGAGCCCCAGCGACTGGCGCATGCCCATCGTGATCATGAGCACGGCCGCGGCCGCACACATGAGCAGCACCATGCGCTGGTTCATCGCGGGCGTTGCGTGGGTGTCGGCGTGATTATTCATCTATTACCGCCCACTCACCGCGAGCCGCCGGGCTTCGGTCCTTCCTTGCCGGGGGAAGTCCAGCGCAACACGAAGTAGCTGGCTTGTTTGTCCCCCGCATTGCGCATGCCGTGCAGGTCGTTGGACGCGAAAAAAATCACCGAGCCGGCGGGCGCCAGTTTCGGGATGCCGTTGATCGTGGCTTCGATCACGCCCTCACGCACATACACCAGTTCCTCGTCAGGATGTTTGTGCGCTGCGTGCGAAGCCTTGCCGGCGTCGATCGTGGTCACGTGGGTTTCCAGCCGGTCGACCGTGGCCGTGGTGGCGTCGAAGACGGCGCGGCGCTCTCCGCTCGCGGTCTTCTCCACCGGGAAGGAATCCCACGCGTAGACACCGGAACCGAGCAGGGCGGGTCCCGCGTTTCCCTGGGCGATGACCCCGGTGGTGATGGCGCCTGCGGTGAGGCCGAGTACGAGAAAAGAAATTTCGCGACGTGTCATCCGCGCTCCCCTTGCGACGTTGGTCCGATGGCGAGCGGAATGATCGGCGACGGATCATGGTCGCGCCAGAGACAGTTGTTGCGGGTTTCTATCGCACTGTTAAGGCCCGCTATCCCTTTCGAGAGAGGCGTCGAGGCAGACACGGCGTCGTCCGACTGAAATCCCGTTGGGATTCAGCAGACTGACCCGCTTTCGGGGTTTGCCTGTGCCACGCGGCGCAATGTGACGATCCATTTGTTACGGCAATATTTGCCTTGACAACTATTTCACGGAGCGAAAAGCTAGCGCTCCCATCACCCGTCCGAGCCGCCATGAGCGCCACCGCCCGCCGCATCCGCGAAATGACCGATCCGGTACCGCCGCCCGAAGACAACGTGCACCGCGCGATCTGCCGGCAGCTCAAGTTCGTATGGAGTTCTTTGATCCGCCGAGTGGATGTCCACATGCAGCCGCTCGAACTCACGGGCATGCAGTGGGAACCCGTGCTCATGTTGTGGCTCAAACGTGCGGACACGGTGGCGGGGCTCGCGCGCGTGAGCCAGATGGGCGTGGCCTCGATGACGCGCATGCTCGACCGCCTCGAAGAGAAAGACCTTCTGCGCCGCGAGCGCAGCGAGACCGATCGCCGCGTGGTCAACCTGCATCTCACCCCCAAGGGAAAAAAAGCTGCCTCGAAGATCTGGCCCATCGTGGTCGAAGGCATGCATGTCCATCTCGATGGTTTCAAGAAAGAAGAACTCGCCCAGCTCAACGACCTCCTGGGTCGCATGCTGGCGAACGGAGCGCGCGATGCTGAAAAGAACTAACGTCCGAGTGGTCGCGTTGCTCGCAGCCGCCGCCATGCTTGCGGCTTGCGGCAAAGAGGCGGGCGGACCGCCACCGCCGCCGGAAGTGGGCGTGCTCACGCTGGCGCCCCGCGCCGTCGCGATCACCGACCAGCTGCCGGGCCGAACGACCGCCTTTCGTGTCGCCGAAGTCCGTCCGCAGGTCACAGGCATCGTGCAGAAGCGCATGTTCGTCGAAGGCGGTGAGGTCAAGGCTGGCGAGCAGCTCTACCAGATCGACCCGGGCAGTTATCGCGCCGCGTTGAGTTCAGCTGAAGCGGCGCTCAAGCGCGCCGAGGCCCAGGCCGTCACGGCCAAACTACTCCAGGAGCGTTATGCGCCGCTGATGGCCGCGAACGCGGTGTCGCAGCAGGAAAATGACGAAGCCATCGCCGCGCGTGCACGCGCGGATGCCGACGTCGCCGAGGCCCGCGCCGCGGTGGAGACCGCGCGCATCAACGTCGTCTACACGCAGGTGTTGTCGCCGATCACAGGGCGCATCGGGCGCGCGCTCGTCACCGAAGGCGCCCTGGTGACGTCCGCACAGCAGAACGCGCTGGCCACCGTGCAGCAGCTCGATCCCATTTACGTCGACATCACGCAATCCTCCACCGAGCTGCTGCATCTGCAGCGCCAGCTGGAGACCGGCGAACTGGTGGCGACCGACAAACACGAAGCCCAGGTCAGCCTGACGCTGGAAGACGGCACGCCATACGCCGAACACGGACGCCTCAAGGTGTCGGAAGTGTCGGTGGATCCGAGCACGGGTTCGGTGCTGTTGCGCGCGGTGTTCCCGAATCCGAAGCGCGAGTTGCTGCCCGGCATGTTCGTGCGTGCGCAGCTGACGCGCGGCACACGCGCCGCAGCGCTGCTGGTGCCGCAACGAGGCGTTTCGCGGAATGCGAAGGGCGAAGCCACCGTCATGGTGGTGGACAAGGAAGACAAGGTGAACGAGCGCGTCGTCACGGCGGATCGCGCGATCAACGGCGAATGGCTCATTACTGCAGGCCTCACCGCGGGTGAGCGCGTGGTGCTCGACGGCGTGCAGAAGGTCAAGCCGGGCTCCACCGTGAAGCCGGTCCCTGTCGCCGAGCAGTCGAATGCGGAGGCCCACGCGAACGCCGCCTCTGAAGTGGCCAAGCGCTGAACCGGCGGTAAAGAGCAATCATGTTGTCCCGCTTCTTCATCGACCGGCCCATCTTCGCGTGGGTGATCGCGATCATCGTCATGATCGCCGGCGCGGTTTCCGTCGTGAGACTGCCCGTGCGCCAGTACCCGGCCATTGCGCCGCCTTCGGTCGGCATCAACGTGAACTACCCGGGCGCGTCGGCGCAGACGGTGCAGGACACGGTGATCCAGGTCATCGAGCAGGCGCTGAACGGCATCGACAACCTTACGTACATCACTTCCGAAGCGAACTCCGACGGCTCAGCAACGATTACGCTGACGTTTGCGCAGGGCACGGTGCCGGACACGGCGCAGGTCCAGGTGCAGAACAAACTGCAGACCGCGATGCCCTTGCTGCCGCAGGAAGTCCAGCAGTCCGGAATCAGGGTCAATAAACCGGCGCGCAACTTCCTCGTGGTGATGGGCTTCATCTCCGCCGACGGCAGCATGAGCAACGAGGACCTGGCCGACTACGTCGCGACGAACGTCCTCGATCCCCTCAATCGCACGCCGGGCGTCGGCGACGTCACGATGTTTGCGTCGCAGTACGCGATGCGCATCTGGCTCGATCCCGCGAAACTCAACAACTACGGCCTATCCACCAGCGACGTGGTCACCGCCATCCGCACGCAGAACGTGCAGGTGTCCGTCGGCGCCATCGGCGGATTGCCGGCGGCGCCGGGGCAGGCGATCAGCGCCAGCATCATCGGACCCACGCGCCTTTCCACGCCCGAGCAGTTCCGCGACATCCTGCTGCGAGTGAACCCCGATGGTTCGCAGGTGCGCATCGGTGACGTGGCGCGCGTGGCGCTCAATTCCGAGAGCTATACGCGCGACACGAAGTTCAACGGCAAGCCCGCGGCCGGTGTCGCCATCCGTCTCGCGGCGGGGCAGAACGCGCTCGACACCGTCAATGCCATCCACGACACCATCGATCGCCTGTCGCCGTTTTTCCCGCGCGGCCTCGAGGTTCGTTATCCGCTCGACACCACGCCGTTCGTCAAGACTTCGATCCTCGAAGTGGTCAAGACGCTGGTCGAGGCGGTGGTGCTCGTCTTTCTGGTGATGTTCGTGTTCCTGCAGAACGCGCGCGCCACGCTGATTCCCACCATCGCCGTCCCGGTCGTGTTGTTAGGCACGTTCGGCGTGCTCGCGGCTTTCGGCTTCTCCATCAATACGCTGACCATGTTCGGCATGGCATTGTCGATCGGCCTGCTCGTGGACGACGCCATCGTCGTGGTCGAAAACGTGGAGCGTGTGATGGCCGAGGAGGGGCTCAATCCCCGGGAGGCGACACGCAAGTCCATGGACCAGATCACGGGCGCGCTCGTAGCCATTGCGTTGGTGCTGGGCGCGGTATTCGTGCCCATGGCGTTCTTCGGCGGATCGATCGGCGTCATCTACCGCCAGTTCTCGATAACGCTGGTGTCGGCCATGGCGCTGTCGGTGCTGGTGGCGTTGATCCTCACGCCCGCGTTGTGCGCGTCGATCCTCAAGCCGCTGCCGCCGTCCGGGCACGTGGAGCACAAAGGGTTCTTCCGCTGGTTCAACAACACATTCGATGCCGGCAGGGCGCGCCACGAGCGCGGTCTCGCCAGCATGCTGAAGCACTCGCGGCGTTCGATGTTCGTGTATCTCGGCATCGTGCTCGTCACGGCTCTGCTGTTCACGCGTATTCCCTCGTCGTTCCTGCCTGCCGAAGATCCCGGGTTCGCGTATGGCCAGGTCACGACCCCGCCTGGCGCGTCCAAGGAACGGACCTGGGCAGCGCTGGACGAGGCGCAGAAATATCTCCTGGAACAGGAGAAGGACGCTGTCGAAGGCGTGCTCACGGTGAACGGGTTCAACTTCGCAGGCCCGGGTCAGAACTCCGGCCTTCTCTTCATCAAGCTACGCGACTGGGACGAACGCAAGAAGAGCGGACTGTCGGTGTCGGCGGTGCTCGGCCGCGCCAATAAGTACTTCAGCACCATCAAGGATGCGCAGGTGATCGCCATCCCGCCGCCCGCCGTGCTCGAGCTCGGCAATACGGCGGGCTTCGACATGATGCTCCAGAATCGTGGCGGCCTCGATCGCTCGCAGTTCCTCGCGGCACGCAACCAGTTGTTGGGCGCCGCGGCGCAGGACAAGCGGCTCGCGGGTGTGCGCCCCAATGGCGTCGAAGACGCGCCTCAGTTCAAGCTCGACATCGATCGCGAGAAGGCGAGTGCGCTCGGTGTATCGGTGGCCGACATCAATTCGACGCTGCAGACCGGCTGGGCCTCGACGTACGTGAACGACTTCATCGACCGCGGCCGCGTCAAGCGCGTGTATGTGCAGGGCGATCCGGCGTCGCGCATGCAACCGGAGGACCTCAATCGCTGGTACGTGCGCAACAAGGAGGGCGGCATGGTGCCGTTCTCGGCGTTCGGCCACGGCGAGTGGACCTATGGTCCCCAGAAGCTGGTGCGTTTCAATGGCGTTCCGGCTTACCAGATCCAGGGCGGGCCCGCGCCGGGCAAGAGCTCGGGTGATGCGATGAAGGCGATGGAGGAACTTGTCGCCAAACTACCGCCGGGTGTCGGCCTAGAGTGGAACGGCCTGTCGTTCGAGGAAAAGGCCTCCGGGTCCCAGGCGCCGATGCTCTATGCGCTGTCGCTCGCCATCGTCTTCCTGTGCCTCGCGGCGTTGTATGAAAGCTGGTCGATTCCGGCGACGGTACTGCTCGTGGTGCCGCTGGGTGTGCTCGGTGCGGTACTGGCGACACTGGGTCGTGGGCTCACGAACGATGCGTACTTCCAGGTCGGCCTGCTCGTCACCATCGGTCTCGCGGCCAAGAGCGCGATCCTGATCGTCGAGTTCGCGAAAGAGAACTTCGATCACGGCATGGATCTGGTCGAGGCGGTGATGCACGCCACCAAGCAGCGTGTGCGACCCATTCTCATGACGTCGCTCGCGTTCATGGCGGGTGTGTTGCCTCTCGCCATCTCCTCCGGTGCGGGCTCCGGCGCGCAGCACGCGGTGGGCACGGGCGTTATTGGCGGCATGTTGGCGTCCACGTTCCTCGCCGTGTTCTTCGTGCCCGTGTTCTTCGTCGTCGTATTGAAACGATTCAGGGTGAAGCCGGTCGTGATGAAAGTGGATGAAACTCCTGCGGATGCGCCATACGCGGGGGCCACGTGAGCGCACCCCTCGTGAACTCGAACCTGACGAGGATGGTCTTGCGCAGCGCCGCGTTCGCGGTGTCGCTGGCGCTTGGCGCCTGCACGATGGCGCCGCACTACGAACAACCGGCGGCGCCGGTGCAGGCGGCGTATGAACACGCCGATGTCGATGCCACGAACACGCCGGTAGCGCCGCCCGCAGGTGACATTGGCTGGAAGGAATTCTTCCCCGATCCCGAGCTGCAAAACCTTCTGGCGCGTGCGCTCGCCAACAACCGTGACCTGCGCATCGCCACGCTCAACGTCGAGGCGGCGCGCGCGCAGTACCGCATCCAGCGCGCCGATCTCCTGCCGGCCATCGATGCGCAGGGGTCGTCGACCAATGCGCGAGTGCCGGCGAGCCTGTCGCAGACCGGGGAGAGCACGCTCACGCGCACCTACAGCGCTGGCTTCGGTGTCTCCGCCTTCGAGCTCGACCTGTTTGGCCGCGTGAACAGCCTGCGCAAGGCGGCACTCGAGGACTATTTCCGGCTCGAGGAAACTCGCACCGCCGCGCAGCTCGTGCTCGTGTCGGAAGTCGCCAACGCGTGGCTGACATTGATCGCCGACCGGCAGTTGCTGGCATTGGCACGTGAAACGCACGACAGCCAGCGCAAGTCCTACGACCTGACCAAATTGCGCTTCGACTCGGGCATCTCGAGCGAAGTCGACCTGCATCGCTCCGAGACGTCCTGGCGCGAAGCGGAAGTCGACATCGCGCAGCAGACGCGCCGCGTCGCGCAGGACGTCAACGCGCTGGCGCTGCTCGTCGGTGAACCGCTGCCCGCGGAAGTCGCCACGGGCGATCGGGCATTCGAGGCGCAGACATTCGCGAAGACGTTGCCGGCCGGTCTTCCGGCGGAACTGCTGGTGCGCCGTCCCGACGTGCGCGCGGCCGAACATGCGCTGAAGGCGGCCAATGCCGACATCGGCGCGGCGAGAGCGGCGTTCTTCCCCAGCATCGAGCTCACGGGTTTCTACGGCAATGCGAGCAACGATCTGTCGGCGCTTTTCCAGTCCGGGCACACGGCCTGGAGCTTCTCGCCGCAGATACACCTGCCGATCTTCGCTGCCGGCGCCAACAAGGCTGCGCTGGACCTCTCGCACGTACGCAAGAGCATCGAAGTGGCGCGCTACGAACAGTCGATCCAGAGCGCGTTCCGTGAAGTGGCCGATGCGCTGGTGACGCGCGCCACGCTCGATGATCAGCTGCGCGCTCAAGAGGCGCTCACGCGCGCCAGCGACCTCAGCTACAAGCTCGCGGATACACGGTATCGCGGCGGCGTCGACAGCTATCTCAGCGCGTTGATCGCGCAGCGCGACTTCTACACCGCGCAGCGCCAGCTGATCGTCACGCGCCTGGCCGGCGCGGTGAACCTCGTGCAGCTGTACCAGGCGCTGGGTGGCGGCTGGAAGGAATGAGAAAAGGGGACAGATCTATTTTTCGCAGCGAAAAATAGATCTGTCCCCTTTTCTCAGTAACCCAGCGCGAGGCCGGTGTTCCTGCGCGGGTCGATCGCGCCGTAGAAGATCATTCCGCCGACCGGCTTGGTGTTCAACGCCGGCGCACCGATGAGGATGGCGGCCACGTGGTTCTCTGGCTGAGGCGCAATGAGTTTGTGGCCCATGGCGACCAACAACGCACGCGTATCGGGACTCAGCGCGCGGGCCTCCACATAGGTTTCTTCGGGCAGCCACTGCTGGTGGATGCGCGGCGCATCGACGGCCTCCTGCAGGTCCATGTCGAAGTCGACCACGTTCAGGAACGTCTGCAACACCGCGGTGATGATGCGGCTGCCGCCCGGCGTGCCGACGATCATCCAGGGCTTGCCGTTGCGCGTGACGATGGTGGGTGTCATCGAACTCAGTGGCCGCTTGCCGGGCTCGATCTTGTTGGTGTCACTCTGCACGAGCCCGTACATGTTGGCGACGCCGGCCTTCGCCGTGAAGTCATCCATCTCGTTGTTGAGCAGCACGCCCGTGCCTTCGGCGGTGACGCGCGCGCCGAACCAGTCGTTGAGTGTGTAGGTGACTGCCACCGCGTTGCCGAAGCGATCAGCGATCGAATAGTGAGTGGTGTGAGTGCCTTCGCGTTCAGCGACGCCGGGCTTGAGCTTCGAGGAGTCGCCAGCGCGTTGCGGGTCGATCAGCTGGCGCAGTGTTTCCGCGTAGCGTTTGTCGAGCAGCTTCTCCAGCGGGTTCTGTACGAACGCGGGGTCGCCGAGCAGGTGGTTGCGGTCGACGTATGCGTGGCGCATGGCCTCGATCTGGAAGTGCACGGCGCGTGCGGAGCCGTAGCCGAATTCACGCAGTGGATAGCCCTCGAGGATGTTGAGCATCTCGCAGAGCACGATGCCGCCTGAACTCGGCGGTGGGGCGGCAACGATGTGGAAACCGCGGTAGTTGCATTCGACAGGCGCGAGCTCCCGGGTCTTGTACGCATCGAGATCCGCCTGCGTGAGGATTCCCTTGCCGGCGCGGCTGGAGGCGATCAGCGCGGTGGCGGTGGGGCCCTTGTAGAAGCCATCGGTGCCGCGCTGGCTGATATTGCGCAGCGTGGTCGCGAGGTGGCGCTGACGCAGAGTGTCGCCTGCCTTCCACGGCTGGCCCTGGCTCAGGAATATCGCGGCCGACGCGGCATCCTTGCGGAAGTCGCCGGTGGCTTCGCCCAGCATGTCGACGTCACCCTGTTCGAGCACGAAGCCGCGATCGGCCAGCGTGATGGAGGGCGCGATGAGCCGGGCGCGAGGCATCGTGCCGTACTTCGCGCGCGCGTATTCGAGGCCGGACACCGTGCCGGGCACCGCCACGGCGAGATGGCCACGCGTGCTGAGGTCGGGAATCACGTTGCCCTTGGAATCGAGATACATCGTCGCGGTTGCCGCGAGCGGCGCGGTCTCGCGGAAG
>Ga0315912_10005125_pt1 | contig 12132 bp, 12 predicted proteins | sample VfabasoilMG_FD_204469 | JGI IMG/M metagenome (GOLD analysis project Ga0315912, IMG submission 204469) | Garden soil microbial communities collected in Santa Monica, California, United States - V. faba soil | ecosystem: Environmental > Terrestrial > Soil > Garden | place: USA: California... | reverse complement strand
TGTCACCCCGCTGAACGGCAGGCCGCGCCCGCGTGCCATCGATGTCCGCGCGCCTATAATCCGCTCCCCACCCGCACCCGGAGCCTCCCGTGGCCCAACTCATGAAGGCGCTGGTCAAGCGCGAAGCGACGAAGGGCATCTGGATGGAGCAGGTGCCGGTGCCCGAGATCGGCCCGAACGACGTGCTGATCCGGCTCGAGAAGACCGCGATCTGCGGCACGGACCTGCACATCTACAAATGGGACGAATGGTCGCAGCGCACGATCAAGCCGGGCCTGGTGATCGGCCACGAATTCGTCGGCCGCATCGTGGACATGGGTGCGGGCGTGCGCGGCTACACGGTGGGCCAGCGCGTCAGCGCCGAGGGGCACATCGTGTGCGGCGTCTGCCGCAACTGCCGCGCGGGTCGCCAGCACCTTTGTCCGCACACGGTGGGCATCGGCGTGAACCGCCACGGCGCGTTCGCCGAGTTCATCGCCATGCCGGCGTCGAACCTGTGGCCGATCCCCGACCAGATCCCATCCGAGCTCGCCGCGTTCTTCGATCCCTACGGCAACGCCGCGCACTGCGCGCTGGAGTTCGACGTCATCGGCGAGGACGTGCTGATCACCGGCGCGGGCCCCATCGGCATCATCGCCGCGGGCATCTGCAAGCACGTGGGCGCGCGCAACGTCGTGGTCACCGACGTGAACGACTACCGGCTCAAGCTCGCCGCCGACATGGGCGCCACGCGCGTGGTGAACGTGGCGAAGCAATCGCTCAAGGACGTGGTCGCGGACCTGCACATGGAAGGCTTCGACGTGGGCCTGGAGATGAGCGGCAACCAGCGCGCGTTCAACGACATGCTCGACTGCATGTACCACGGCGGCAAGATCGCGCTGCTCGGGATCCTGCCCAAGGGCGCGGGCATCGACTGGGACAAGGTGATCTTCAAGGGCCTCACGCTGCACGGCATGTACGGCCGACGCATGTACGAGACCTGGTACAAGATGACCCAGATGGTGCTGACCGGCTTCCCGCTCGGCAAGGTGCTCACCCACCAGGTGCACATCGACGACTTCCAGCGCGGCTTCGACCTGATGGAAGCGGGCAACTGCGGCAAGGTGGTGTGCAGCTGGTCCTGAGCGGGGATTCCGCGGGACGCGACGCGGGCCAACGCGACGAGGCCATGCAGACATGCCGCACCCCTCCCGATACGTCGCCCCCGCGCAGGCGGGGGCCCAGTGCCTTGGCTTTGCCGTCGCTTGCGTCGAACAAGACGAAGCCACCGGGCCCCCGCCTGCGCGGGGGCGACGGTGAGGGGTGGTTGGGAAGTCGCGGCAAGCACGTGCTGGGTGCAGGAACGCACCGCGGACGTGGGCTGCTGCTGATCCTCTTGTTGACCGCGTCGTGCGCGACCCGCGCGGAGGACGACGACGCCCTCGCCTGCGCCGGGCCCGACCGCGCCTACGCGAGCGAGCTCGTGCCGCCGTCCCTGCTTTCCGGGCCCTGGCACACGCTGTCGCCGTGCGTGCAGATCGTGGGTCACATGGCTCAGTTCGAGCTCGAATCGCCGTTCGGCACCTTGCAGGTCGAAGGCGTCGCGCTGCTCGCCACCCGGATCGAGGAACTGCCCGCGGTCGCGACGCTCGAGGAAGCCACCCACGCAGGCGCGTTCGGCGGCGCGTCGATGGCGGGCGTGGAGCAGCGGGCCGGGCGCCTGGGTCGCATCCTGCTCAATCCCATCGACACCGCGCGCGAAGCGCCCGAGGGCGCCAGGCGCTTCCTGCAGCGCCAATGGGATCGCGTCGCCGATGCCGGGCTGCGCGTCGCCGACCGGGTGTCCTCGGTCACCGAGGAGGGCCAGCCGTACCGTGGCGTGAAACCGCCGGTGATGGAGCGCGAGGCCGAGGACGAGCGCGGCTGGGGCGAACGCAACCTCGCGCGCGGCCAGAAGCTCACGCTCGACTGGCTCGGCTACGGCAAGACCCGTCGCGCCCTGGCCGAGCGACTCGGCGTGGATCCGTACTCGAGCAATCCGTGGCTGCGCGAGCGCCTGGACCAGCTCGCCTGGTCCGCGTTCGGCGGCGAGAAGGCCCTGTCCATGGCGCTGGGCGCACTGGGACCGGCCGCCGGCACCACGCTGTCGATGAGCAAGCGCATCGACGAGGTGGTCTGGCGCCAGGATCCCGAGCAGGTCGCCGAACGCAACGGCGCGCGCCTGGTCAAGCATGGGTGTCCGGACGCCGAGGTGCGCGCGTTCCTGCGCCGCGGGTCCTATTCCCCCACGCGCCAGTCGGCGTTCGTCGACGCGCTGCTCTCGCTGTCGGCGGAGCGCGACTGCGGGGACCTGCTCGTGCTCGCCGCGCACGCGCGCAACGAGTTCGAGGCGTCCTATCTCACCGATGCCATGCGCATGCTGCAGACCGTGCCGCTGGACGACAGGCCGGCCCGCCTCGTGCTGATCGGCACCGGCGTCGCGCTCGAGCGCGGCAGTGGCGAGGCGCGGTCGCTGGTGCTGCCCCTGCCGATCGACAGGCTGCAATGGACGTCCGCCGCGCAGGCGTACTTCGAGCAGCCCGAGTTCGGCGTCGTGGACAAGACCCTGCTGCTCGCCGGTGGCGCGGAGCTGCCGGCACTGCAGGTGCTGACGCGCCGCGGCTGGCAGGTCGACGAGTTCGTGGCCTATCCCCGGTCACCCCCGTACGCCCGCTGAGCGCGTGTCGCGTTCCGCCCGCCGGCGGGGATGGGGTGGGCGCGGTCCGATCGGTATGATCGCCGCGACCTTGGGGGATGCGGGCATGAAGCTGCTGCTGCTGGCATGGCGATCGTCGTGGTTCGGGGCACCGCGCCTGGCGACGGCGCTCGGCGATGCCGGATTCGAGGTCGCGGCGCTGTCCACGCCTGGCGCCCTGCTGCCGCTCTCGCGCCGGATCTCCCGGCGCCTCGACTGGACGCCGGGCGCCGATGCGTCCATCGACGAGTTCGAGCGCGCGCTCGACGCTTTCCGACCGGATCGCCTCGTACCCACCTGCGACGCCTCCGTCGCCTTCCTGCACCGCTGCCATGCGGAGGCGAACCTCGATGCGGGCCTGCGTGCGCTGATCGCGCGTTCGCTCGGCGATCCCGGCGGGTATCTCGCGGCGTCGGACAAGTGGCACACCACGCTGCTCGCGCGAGCGCTCGGGATCGAGGTGCCGGCGTCCGCGCGCGTCGAACAGCCCGGCGATGCCTACGACTTCGTCGGGCAACACGGCTTTCCCGTGGTGCTGAAGGGGTGCCGCGGCAGCGCGGGCACGCAGGTCTATCCGTGCGACGGGCCCCGCATGCTGCGCGAGGCGCTCAAGCAGTGCGACGAGCGCCAGGGCCGCCAGATCCAGCGCTACCACGAGGGTTCGACCTGGTCCTCGACCTACGTCGCCGATCGCGGCAGCGTCCGCGCCATGGTCGTGGCCGAGAAGATCGAGACGCATCCCTACCTGGTCGGCCCGTCCACCGTGCTTCGTTTCGCGCACATGCCGGTGATCGAGCGCGGCACGGTGCGACTCGTGGAGTCCCTGGGCGCATCGGGCTTCGGCTCCGTCGACTGGTTGTGCGAACCGGGCGGCCGCGCCCTGCTGCTCGAGCACAATCCGCGCGCGACGCCGCTGGTGCCGCTCGGCGCGCGCGTCGGTCCCGACCTGGTCGCGGCCTATCGCGCCTGCCTCCAGCGCGATGCGGCGTGGCGACCGGCGGCGCAGCGCAGCGGCGTGCGCATCGCGCTGTATCCGCAGGAACTGCTGCGCGCGCCGGGCAGGACGGACTTCGGCGATGCCTGGCTCGATCGCCCCGACGACGAGCCCGTGCTGCTGGCCGAGCTGGCCTCCCGGCATGCCGAAGTCGCCGCCTACGAGCGCCATCGCGCGCAGGCCGCCGCCGATCCCCGATAATGGCGCCCCCCACGCGCGGAGCCCCACGACCATGGACTTTCCAGCCCAGGATCGCCTGCAGGACGAGCTGAGCGGCATCCGCGAGCAGGGCCTGTACAAGACCGAGCGCGTGATCACCACGCCGCAGTCGGCCACCATCCGCACCGACGACGGGCGCGAGGTGCTGAACTTCTGCGCGAACAACTACCTCGGCCTCGCCGACCATCCCGCCCTGATCGAGGCGGCGAAGCGCGCGCTGGACACGCACGGTTTCGGACTGGCCTCGGTGCGCTTCATCTGCGGCACCCAGGACCTGCACAAGCAGCTCGAGGCGCGCATCGCGCGGTTCTTCGGCACCGACGACGCCATCCTCTACACCAGCTGCTTCGACGCCAACGGCGGATTGTTCGAGACCATCCTGGGCGAGGACGACGCGGTCATCTCCGATGCCCTCAACCACGCCTCGATCATCGACGGCATCCGCCTGTGCAAGGCCGAACGCCGGCGCTACGCGAACGGCGTCATGGCCGAGCTGGAGATGCACCTCAAGGAGACCCAGGGCAGGCGCACGCGCCTGATCGCCACCGACGGCGTGTTCAGCATGGACGGCTACCTCGCGAAGATCGACCAGATCGTGGCGCTGAAGAAGAAGTACAACGCGCTGCTGATGGTGGACGACTCGCATGCCACGGGCTTCGTGGGACCGACCGGGCGCGGCTCGGCCGAGGTGCCCGGCCTGATGCACGAGGTCGACGTGTTCACCTCCACGCTCGGCAAGGCGCTCGGCGGCGGCTCGGGCGGGTTCACCACCGGCCGGCAGCCGATCATCGACATGCTGCGCCAGCGCTCGCGCCCCTACCTCTTCTCCAACACCCTGCCGCCCCCGCTGGTCGCGGCCTCGCTCGCGGTGTTCGACCTGCTGACGGGCTCGGGCGAGCTGCGCGAACGGGTGAACGAGAACGCGCGCTACTTCCGCGAACGCATGACGGCCGCGGGATTCGAATTGCGGCCGGGCAGCCACGCGATCGTGCCCGTGATGCTGCACGACGCGGCCCTCTCCCAGAAATTCGCCTCGGCCCTGCTGGAGGAAGGCATCTACGTGATCGGCTTCTTCTTCCCCGTCGTGCCCAAGGGCCAGGCGCGCATCCGCACGCAGATGAGCGCGGCGCACACGCGCGAGCACATCGACCGCGCGGTGGAAGCCTTCACGCGGGTCGGCAAGCGGCTGGGCGTGCTGAAGTAGCCGGCGTCCCGGACGCGTCCCCGGCGATGCCCTCGATGCTCGACAACCCGCTGTGGCACGCGCTGACCACGCGACAGGCGCACCTCGCGCACGGCAGCGGCGGCTTCCGCCGGTTTCCCGGCGCCATCGCGCCGTTCGCGGCCGTGCCCGAGGCCGGCATCGACATCGGCCGCGAACTCGATCGATACGTGGCGGACGACGAGCGCGTGTGCCTGATCGGCGTGCTGCCCGCGGTGCCCGACGGCTGGCTCGCCGAAGGCGCCGACGAGATCGTGCAGATGGCCTGGGAGCGCACGCCCGACGCCGAAGCGCTGGCGGAGACGCCGGTCGAACTGGGCGAGGCCGACGCCGACGACATGGTCGCGCTCACGAACCTCGTGTTCCCCGGCTACTTCCGTCCACAGACCTACCGGCTGGGGCACTACTACGGCCTGCGCATCGACGGCCAGCTCGTGGCCATGGCCGGCGAGCGCATGGCGGTGCCCGGCATGACCGAGGTCAGCGCCGTGTGCACGCATGCCGCGCACACGGGCAAGGGCTACGCGGCGGGCTTGAGCGCGCACGTGATCGCCGGCATCCGCGCACGCGGGGAAACGCCGTTCCTGCACGCAGGCATCCGCAACGCGCGCGCGATCGCGTTGTACCAGCGCCTGGGCTTCGTGCTCGTGCGCACCCTGGGCCTGGTGTGGCTCCGGCGCGCGCCCGATGGGCAGGGCCGTTCATCCGTCGTTGGCCCGGCACCGGGACACTGACGGGATCGGACCCTGCACTGGAGCGCCTCCCTCCATGTCCCTCGCGCATCGATTCATGGTCAGCCTCGCCTGGACGCTCGCCCTCCTGGCCGCGACGCCGTCACCCGCGCGCGCGGATCCGACCGTGGCGCAGGCCGAGATCGCGCAGCTGCGCGACTTCGTGCGCGCCTCGGCCTGCCGGTTCGTGCGCAACGGCACCGAGTACGCGGCGACGCAGGCACTGGGCCACATGGACATGAAGGCGGAGCGGATCGGCAGGCGCATCCAGACCGCCGAGCACTGGATCGAGTTCGTGGCCACGCGCAGCAGCCAGAGCGGCAAGGCGTACCGGATACGCTGCGCGGGCGAGCCCGAGCGCGATGCCGGCGCGTGGCTGCGGGCGGAGCTCGATCGCATGCGCGCGAATCGCCCCGACGCATCGCCGGGCTGATCCAGGTCAAGCGCCGCTCGCCAACTCGCGCGCCATCCGGGCTAGAGTGTCGGCACCCTTAGAATGGAGGCCTCCCATGGCCGAGCACCGCATCTCCCTGAACTGGCAACGCGAGGACGGACCGTTCGAGCGTGGCAACTACGTCAAGGACCACCATATCCGCTTCCAGGGCGGCCAGGTGCTCGGCGGATCTGCCGCGGCCGACTTCGGCGGCAATGCCGGCTACGCCGATCCCGAACAGATGCTGCTCTCGGCACTCAGCTCCTGCCACATGCTCACCTTCCTCGCCGTGGCCGCGAACCGGGGCTACACGCTGGACAGCTACGCCGACGATGCCGAGGCGGAGCTCGGCAAGGATGCCGAAGGCCGCACCGCCGTGACGCGTGCGCTGCTTCAGCCCCGGGTCGCGTTCTCGGGCGAGAAGCGCCCAAGCAATGACGAGATCGCCCAGTTGCACGCGCGCGCGCACAAGGCCTGCTTCATCTCGAACTCGGTGCGTTCCCAGGTGGACGTGGTACCCCGTTTCGACTGAGCGTCCGCATGCGGGTCCGGATCGCGTAGGGCGAGACGCCAGCGGGCTTCGCCCTGCTTGCAGTTCCTACGCGACGCCCATCCAACCTCCTCGGAAGGGCGCCCGCGCGCGGCACCGGGCATCCAATCGCGTCGGTCCCTCGTAGTCCCTTCAGATCCGGGACCGTCGTCCCCGTGCGCGGACTCGCCCCGATGGGCGAGAATCCGCTCCTTTCACGGCCGTCTCACTGCCCACCGCCTAGGGTCCGCGGCCGATCCGGCTTCCGGCGACGATCATGCGGCACGAGCTTTTCTCCAGGGAGGGGTGGCGATGAATCCGTTGGAGGACGCGACGGCGGCGGCCGGCGGGGGGCGCGTGATTCGGGCCGCGCGCGCCGTGCAGGCGTGGTTCGATACCGCCAAGGTCGGGGCGGACGGGCCTGCCGACGACCGCATCGACTGGCTGCGCGTGCTGCCGTTCATCGGCATGCACGTGATGTGCCTGGGCGTGTTCTGGGTCGGGTTCTCGTGGTTCGCGTTCTGGACCGTGGTCGTGCTCTACCTCGCGCGCATGTTCGCGATCACCGGCTTCTACCACCGCTACTTCTCGCACCGCGCGTTCAAGACCTCGCGCGTGGCGCAGTTCCTGTTCGCCCTGCTCGGCGCCGCCTCGGTGCAGCGCGGTCCGCTGTGGTGGGCCGCGCACCACCGGCATCACCACCGGCACGCGGACACCGAACTCGATCCGCACTCGCCCGTGCGGCGGAGCTTCTTCTGGAGCCACATGGGCTGGTTCCTGACGCGGCGCGGGTTCGCCACCGACCTCAGCCGCATCCCCGACCTCGCGAAGTTCCCCGAGCTGCGCCTGCTCGACAGGTTCGACGTGCTCGTGCCCATCGCGCTCGCCACCGCGCTGTTCCTGCTCGGCGGGCACCTCGAGCGCACCGCGCCCGGGCTCGGCACCTCGGCCGCGCAGCTGCTGGTGTGGGGATTCTTCGTCTCCACCGTCGTGCTGTTCCACGCCACCGTGACCATCAACTCGCTCGCGCACCGCTGGGGCCGGCGCCGCTACGCCACGCGCGACGAGAGCCGCAACAACGGCTGGCTGGCCGTGATCACGCTCGGCGAGGGGTGGCACAACAACCACCACCATTTCCCCGGTTCCGCGCGCCAGGGCTTCTTCTGGTGGGAGTTCGATCCCACCTGGTACGTGCTCAAGCTGTTGTCCTGGTTGCGCGTGGTGTGGGACCTCAAGCCCGTCCCGCGCCAGCTGCGGGACGCGACGTGAGCACGGCACCACGCGGCGCGCGCGAGGGGCGTTCCCCATGCGCATCGCCGTAGTCGGCTCGGGCATCGCCGGGCTCGCGAGCGCGTGGCTGCTCGGGCGCGAGCACGAGGTCGTGCTGTACGAGGCCGGGGACCGGCTCGGCGGCCACACGCACACGCACGACGTGGAGCTCGCCGGTCGCCGCTACGCCGTGGATTCGGGCTTCATCGTGTGCAATCCCGGCAACTATCCGCTGTTCACGCGCATGCTGGACGAACTCGGCGTGCGGACGCAGCCCACGACCATGACGTTCGCGCTGCGCAACGACCGCACCGGCCTCGAGTACAACGCCGGCACGAACGGCGGGCTGTTCCTGCAGAAGCGGCGCGTGTTCTCGCCGCGCCACTGGCGGATGATCCGCGACATCCTGCGCTTCTACCGCGAGGCGCCGGCGCTGCTGGACGGATCCGATCCTGGCCCCACGCTCGGCGAGTACCTCGAGGCGGGGCGCTACTCGGCCGGGTTCCGCGACGACCACCTGGTGCCGATGGCGAGCGCCTTGTGGTCCTCGCCCTCGGCGCGCATCCTGGATTTCCCGGCGCGGTACCTGGTGCGCTTCATGGCGAACCACCACATGCTGCAGGTCTCGGATCGACCGACCTGGCGCGTCGTGCGTGGCGGATCGGGCACGTACGTGCGCGCGCTCGAATCCCGCTGGCGCGTGCAGGTGCGATTGTCCACGCCCGTCCTCTCCGTCCGGCGCGATGCCGAGGGTGTGGAACTGGGCACGGCCGGCGGCACGGCGCGTTTCGCGCAGGTCGTGCTCGCCTGCCATGCCGACCAGGCGCTCGCGCTGCTGCGCGACGCGAGCGCGGCCGAGCGCGACGTGCTCGGCGCCATCCCCTACCAGCACAACGACACCGTGCTGCACACCGATGTCAGCCAGCTGCCGCGCGACCGCCGCGCCTGGGCGGCGTGGAACGCGCTCGTGCCCGCGGTGCACGAGGAGCCGTGCACGGTGAGCTACTGCATGAACCTGCTGCAGTCGCTGGACGCGCCCGAGCCGCTGGTCGTCACCCTGAACCGCACGCACGCGATCGACCCCTCGAAGGTCCTTCGCCGCATGACCTACCATCATCCGCTCTACACCACCGCCAGCGTGGCCGCGCAGTCGCGCCGGCGCGAGGTGAACGGGGTGAACCGAACCTGGTACTGCGGCGCCTACTGGGGCCATGGCTTCCACGAGGACGGCATGCGCAGCGCAGTCGACGTCGCGAAGGCCCTGGGCGTGTCGTGGTGAGCGCCGGCCCCGCCGCCGCGAGCGCGCTGTACGAAGGCTGGGTCCGCCACCGGCGCCATGCGCCGCGCGCGCACGCGTTCCGCTACCGGCTGTGCCTGCTGTACCTCGACCTCGCCGAACTCGAGACGTTGTTCCGGGATCGCTGGTTCTGGTCGCTCGATCGCGCGAACCTCGCGCAATTCCGGCGTGGCGACTACCTCGGCCCGCTCGACCTGCCGCTCGACCAGGCCGTGCGCGAGCGCGTGCACGCGGCGACCGGGCGCACACCCGCCGGACCCATCCGCCTGCTCACGCACGCGCGCTATTTCGGGCACTGCTTCAACCCCGTCAGCATCTACTACTGCTTCGAACCCGACGGCACCACGCTCGACACCCTCGTGGCCGAGATCACGAACACGCCCTGGGGCGAACGGCACGCCTACGTCCTGCCCGCCGCGACGGCGACGCGCCACGGCAGCGCGCTGCAGTTCGACTTCGACAAGGCCTTCCACGTGTCCCCGTTCCTGCCCATGGCGCGGCGCTACCACTGGGCCTTCCAGCCGCCCGGCGCATCATTGCGCGTGCACATGGACGTATTGGACGGCGGACAGCGCCAGTTCGACGCCACGCTCGTGCTCGAGCGCCGCGCGCTCGACGGCGCCGGCCTCGCGCGCTGCCTGTGGCGCCATCCGCTGATGACGATGCGCGTGGTACTCGCGATCCACTGGCAGGCGCTGTTGATCTGGCTTCGACGCAACCCCGTATACGATCATCCCCACAAGCAAGAAAGGCGCGCGCCGTGAGCGAAGGACATCCCAAGGTGCAGCTCGACCTCGTCCCCGACGGCGCGGCGCCGCCGTGCCAGCGCGAGCCCGACGCCGGGCAGGCGTCCGTGCTCGACGCGGCCTCCGCGCTCGCGCAGGACCATCCGTGGTTCCGGCGCCGGCTGCACGCGCTGCTGGGGAACCTCCGTGGCTGCGAACTGACGCTGGTGGAGCGCGGCGTGCCGTTGCGCTTCGGCACGCCCGATCCCGGCCGCGCCACGCTGCACGCCACGGTGACCGTGCGCGATCCGGCCATGTACCGCGTGATCGCGCTGCAGGGCAGCGTGGGCGTGGGCGAGTCGTACATGGACGGCCTGTGGGACAGCGACGACCTGACCACGCTGGTGCGCATCTTCGTGCTCAACCGCGACCTGCTCGATTCGATGGAGCGCGGCTGGGCGCGCATCGGCGGCATGGTGCTGCGCGGCCTGCACGCGCTCGCGCGCAACTCGCGCCGCGGCAGCAGCCGCAACATCGCGCGCCACTACGACCTCGGCAACGAGCTGTTCTCGCTGTTCCTGGACGAGAACCTGATGTACTCCTCGGCCGTGTTCCGCGATCCGCTGGAACCGCTGGAATGGGCCTCGAAGCGCAAGCTCGAGCGCATCTGCCTCAAGCTCGACCTGCAGCGCGACCAGCGCGTGATCGAGATCGGCACCGGCTGGGGCGGCTTCGCGCTGCACGCCGCGCGCCACCACGGCTGCCACGTCACCACCACCACGATCTCCGCCGAGCAGCATGAACTGGCCAGCGCGCGCGTGCGCGAGGCGGGGCTGGAGGATCGCATCACGCTGCTGCGCCGCGACTACCGCGACCTCGAGGGCCAGTACGACCGCCTCGTCTCGATCGAGATGATCGAGGCGATCGGCCCGCAATACCTCGACACCTACTTCGCGAAGTGCAATGCGCTGCTCAAGCCCGACGGCATGGCGCTGATCCAGGCCATCACGATCGAGGACCACCGCTACGCGCAGGCGCTGCGCAGCGTGGATTTCATCCAGCGCCACATCTTCCCCGGCAGCTTCATCCCCTCGATCTCGGCCATGGTGGCCGCACTCGCGCGCCGCAGCGACCTCAAGCTGTTCCACCTCGAGGACATCGGCGCGAGCTACGCGCTCACGCTGCGCCGCTGGCGCGAACGGTTCGTCTCGAAGCTCGACCAGGTGCGCCGGCTCGGCTATCCCGAACGCTTCGTGCGCATGTGGCTCTACTACCTCGGCTACTGCGAAGGCGGATTCCTCGAGCGCTCCATCGGCGACGTGCAGATGCTGCTGGTGAAGCCGGGCAGCCGGCGCCGCCAGTTCCTGCCGGACCTGGACCCGGCGTTGTGAACCGCGCATTCCTGGGCAACCTGCTCGCCTACCAGCTGCTGTGGTGCACGACGGTCTACGGTGCCGCGCATGGCTGGTGGTGGCTCGGGTTCGTCGTGCTGGTGCCGTTCGCCTACTGGCAGATCGGGCACGGGCCGGCGCGCACGGCGGACTCGTGGCTGGTCGCCGGCGCCCTGGTGCTGGGATTCACGCTCGACAGCGTGCTCGCCGCGACGGGGCAGTTGCACTACGCCTCGCCCGTGCCGTCCACGCAGTGGGCGCCGGCATGGATCCTCGCGCTGTGGATCGGATTCGCGCTCACGCTGAACCATTCCATGGCGTGGTTCAAGGGCCGCTTGCTGATCGGCTCGGCGATCGGCTTCGTCGCCGGACCGCTCGCGTACTGGTTCGCGGGCCGCACCTGGGGCGCGGTGCAGTTCGCCGATCCGGCATGGCCGGCGCTGTTGGCTTTGGCGGTCGCCTGGGCGATCCTCATGCCGCTGGGGTCGTGGTGGGCGGAGCGCCTGCATCCAACCCTGCCTGCCGGGCGGTGAGTACATTTGTAGGAGCGCGCTTCAGCGCGCGATCCGTTCGCCCTGCCACTCTCTTCGGGGAAAGTGAAAAGATCGC
>Ga0315912_10005124_pt1 | contig 12134 bp, 4 predicted proteins | sample VfabasoilMG_FD_204469 | JGI IMG/M metagenome (GOLD analysis project Ga0315912, IMG submission 204469) | Garden soil microbial communities collected in Santa Monica, California, United States - V. faba soil | ecosystem: Environmental > Terrestrial > Soil > Garden | place: USA: California... | reverse complement strand
GTCTTTCCGGTGGACGAGGCCCGTCAGGCCAGCCGAACGCGGGCCCCCCGTTCCTTGACGCCTTGACGATCGAAGGACATGCCCGCGACCTCCTTGCCGCCACCGTGGCCCGGTGGATCCCGTCCAACGAGCAGCTCGAATTCGTCCGGGCCATCCCGGTCGGCGATCGGTGGTGGGTGCACTTCGCCCAGCGCGTGGCGGGGGTGCCGGTGTGGAATTCACGGGTTTCGATGCATCTTCTGGCCGACGGGCGGGTGAACCGCATCGTCAACCGCGCCTTCCCGGGGATGGCGATCGACACCCACCCCACGGTCTCGACGGAGGCGGCCGCCCTGGCGGCGGGACAGGATCTGCCGGCGGATGCCGAACTGGTGGAACACCCCACCCTGGTCATCCTCCCCATCGACCGGAACGGTTCCACCGAATACCGGCTCACCTGGCAGGCGACGTGGCGCACGACCGCACCGGCCGGACGGTGGCTGGCGTTCGTCGACGCCCATGACGGCCGGCTCCTCTGGCGGTTCAACACGGCACATGCGGCGGAGGTGAGCGGCCGCGTGACCGCCGACCTCGAGCCGAACAGCCAGGGCGAACCCCTGGTGGAAACCGCCATGCCGCACCTGACGATGGTGGCCGCCGGCGGCGGCCTTTCCTTGCCGTTGGCGATCACGACGAACGGCGCTGGGAATTACGCCCTCGTTTCGCCGAACGCCACCGGCCGGCAGCTCACCCTGCTGCTCGCCGGGCCGTACGCGGCCGTCTACGACGGACCGTCGCAGCAGCCGGTGCCGCCCTCTCCGTTCACCGTGCCGGACGTCACACCGCTCGACTTCCCGCTGCGACTGGCCGCCAACCACTTCCCACAGGCCGGGCTCGATGCGTTTCACGTCGTCAATCGTTCGCACGACTACGTGAAACAGATCGATCCGTCGCTCACGGCGATCGACTTTCCCGCGCCGATCCTGTTGAACTTCACCGGCGCCTGCAATGCCTACTGGGACGGCGCCACGCTCTCGTTCTTCGGGCCCAGCGCCAATTGCGCCGATGCCGCGCGCACGGCCACGATCGTCATGCACGAATATGGTCACCTGGTGACGGATTATCAGTACCGGCCGTTCTTCCCCTCGCTCCCCATGCACGAGGGTTTCTCCGACTACCTGGCCTGCACGATGACCGACCAGCCGATCGTCGGAGACAACTACCGATACGGGTCGAGCGGCCCCGATTACATTCGGCGGATCGACGACGACCGCCGGTGGCCCGACGATGCCAGCATCGACCCGCACTACGAAGGCCTCATCATCGCCTCCACCCTCTGGGACCTGCGCGAGATTTACGGAGCCGCTGTGGTCGACTCACTGTGGCACTACGCGCGGTACGGCTACGCCGACAACTTCGACGACTACTTCGTCGACTTCCTGATGACGGACGACGACAACGGCGACATCTTCGACGGCACGCCGCACTTCACACCCATCGTGGGCCGATTCCAGGCTCATGGCATCGGCGACTACGCCATTCACGTGGCCCATGCGCCCGAGCCGGACACCGAGGATCTCGAGAAGACCTTTCCGTTGACCGCCAGCTTCCTTTCCATCTTCGCGCTCATCCCCGGCTCGGTGCAGATCCATCTCGAGGTCGAGAACGGCGGTGAGACGACGCACGGCAACTTTCAGATGACGCCGACCGGCGGCACCCGCGAATTCTTGTACCTGCTCGGCCCGCAGCCGGCCGGCACCGAGGTGCGCTACTGGTTCAGCGCCTCCGACACCACGGGTACCACGGTGCTGTGGCCGCCCGAGGGAGATGACGGTCCATTCCGCTTCCGGGTCGGCACCGACACCGAGCCGCCGGCGATCGTGCACGTGCCGCTGGATGATCAGCCGGTGGACGACGACTCGCGCCTGGTGACGGCGCTCGTCACCGACAACCTCGACCACGGCGTCGGGGCAGTTCGCCTCGTTTACCGCCGGAACGGCGCCGACACGACCGACGTCGCGATGACCGGGACGCCGCCCGACTTCCGCGGCGCGCTCCCCGTCGACGCTAACGTGATCGGCGATCAGTTCGAATACCGGATCCAGGCGGCCGACTCGGCCATGACGCCGAACATCGGCCGCTTTCCGACCACCGGCTGGCAAATGTTCCGGATCGTGGGCGGCTACGGCCGCGATTTCGAAGCCAACCAGGGAGGCGCCGTCGGCGGCGGCGACTGGGAGTGGGGCGTCCCCGGTTTCAACCTCGTGCCTCCCTCCGGCCAGAAGGTGTGGGGCACCAGCCTGCTCGGCGCCTACCACAACAACCTGGCCTCCACGCTCGAGTTCGCGCCGGTCAACCTGACGGGCTTCGAGCGTGGCACGCTCAGCTTCCAGCATCATCTCGACTGCGAACCGTTCTACGACGGCGGCCTCATCGAGGTGTCGGACGACAACGGCGCCACATGGGAGATCCTGACGCCGGACGGCGGCTATCCGTTCGAACAGATCGATGCCTCCCACCTCCCGGGCTTCTCGGGCGGTTTCGAAGGATGGCGTCCGGTGGAAGCCAGCCTGGCGCCCTATGCCGGCATCGCCTCGCTCCGCATCCGCCTGCGATTCTTCGCCGACGGCGGCGTTACCGGCCCCGGCTGGTACATCGACGACATCAAGATCACCGATCGAACGGCCCGCCTCCGCCCCGCCGGCCTCATGGCCTCGACCAGCAACACCGGCCATGTCACCGTGACGTGGGGGATGCCGCCCGGCTACCAGGAGGCCCCGGCCGGTCCGGTGGTGGGGTATCACGTCGATCGGGCCACGGAGATCGGCGGCGAGCGTGTCCGGCTCACCGGCCAACCCCTCACCATTCGGCAGTTCGAGGAGGACGGCCTCCCGGAGGGAGAGTCGTGGCAATACTGGGTGACGGCCGTGTACGGGGGCGGCGAAAGCCAGCCGGCCGGGCCGGCCACCGCCTCACGCGTGCGGCCCGTCTACGAAGGGGACTGGTCGATGATGGACGCGGTCGTCGACTCGGGCGCCGTGCTCGACACCGTCCTCGTGGTACGCAACACCGGTACCGGACACCTCCACGTGAACGCCTGGCCGGCTCTCCCGGGGCAGTCGCTGGACGACGTGCGCCGGCGCCTCACTCTCGTCCCTTCCACGACCGACTGGGACACGCTGATGGTCGATGCGTCCGAGTCGGACACGCTGGTGGTCGATCTCAAGTGCATCGAGGTCCGCCAGACCGCCGATTCGCTCCTGTTCCGCCTCACCGCATGGCGTCCCTGGGGCGATCCGACCAGCGACTTCTCGGTGGCCGTCGAGCTCGATCTCGACGATGACATCTCCACCGGGTTCCGCGGCGACGTGTTCGGCCTGGTCGGCGCGCGGGCCCTGGCGCTCATCGGCGAGCCGGCCGGCCTCTTCGTGGCCGCGGCCGGCGGGGGCTACATCTACGACGGGTCGCTCCTCACCTGGTCCGTGTCAACCGGTGGCGAGACGGCCATCCTCGGTTTCGACAAAACGCGAGGGCAGGCTCCGCCGGTCATCAGCGTGATCGTCCGGGTGTACGACGGTGCCTCGGCCCTCACGGCCGATCGCGCGCCGAACGCGGTGGACTACCCGTGGCTCAGTGTCCCCTTCCGCCATCTCGAGATCGCCGCGGGTGGGGCGGCCAATCTCTCTTTCCAGATGGGGAACGGAGCGTTGTCGCCGGGCGCATACAACGGCGCCCTCCTCCTCGAGACGAGCGACCCCGTGACTCACGAAGTTCACCTGCCGCTCGCCCTCACGATCGACAACGACGTGCCGGTCGTCTTCGGCACGTTCGTGGCGCAGTCGGTGCCGGAAGGTCTCGAACTCACGTGGACGACGACGAGCGCGGTCGATCACGTGGGCTTCCGGTTGGTGCGCCGGACGCTGTCGCCCGTCGCCATGGAGGAAACCGGCATCGGCCCCGAACTGATCCGCCCGTCGGTCGATGGCGCCACCTATCGCGTGATCGACACGACCACCCAGCCCGGCTTCACGTACGCGTATCGCCTCGCCGACATCTCCCGGAGCGGCCGCCTCACCTGGCATGGCCCGTTCCCGGTCACGGCGCCCGGCGCCGTGCTGCCGACCACGCTCCAGCTCTCCCCCGCCCGCCCGAACCCGGCCCCTGGCGCCGCGTCGCTCGCCTGGGCCCTGCCGGCCGCGGGACCCGTCGATCTCACCCTCTTCTCGGTGGACGGCCGCGCGGTGCGCCACCTGCTCCGCGACACGGTGCACGAGGCGGGGTGGCACGAAACAGCCTGGGACGGCCGCGACGATGACGGCGGCGCGGTGCCATCCGGCGTCTACTTCTATCGACTGGAAGGGGCGGGCACGGCGGTCAGCCGGAAGTTGCTGTTGGTGCGGTGATCTAGTACCGAAACAGCGTGGCCAGGCTCAGGAAGTACTGCTGGCTGTCCACGTCGTCGCTGCCGATGGGCGGGACGATGCGGCGATAGCGGCCGTCCGACTGCAGTTCATGGGCGTTGGCCGTGTCGGTGAGCATGGCGCGCAGCAGCTCGGCCGCCAGGCGCGACTTGAGGCGCGGATCGAGGATCGGGAAGGTGGTTTCGACGCGCGAGTCGAGGTTGCGCTCCATCCAATCGGCGCTCGAGAGGTAGATCTCGGGGTCGCCGGCGTTCTCGAAGTAGAAGACGCGGCTGTGCTCGAGGAAGCGGCCGACCAGGCTCACGACGCGGATGTTGGGTGTGGCGGAGGTAGCGGGGCGGAGGCAGCAGATGCCGCGTATTACCAGGTCGATGGCCACGCCGGCCTGCGCCGCGGCCACCAGCGCACGGATGATACGGGGGTCGGTGAGCGCGTTCATCTTGGCCACGATGCGGGCGGGCCTGCCGGCCCGGGCATTGGCCGCTTCGCGCTCGATCATGGCCATCGACCACGAGCGGATCGAAATGGGTGCCACGATCAGCTTGCGATACGAGCGCTGGCGGGAGAGCCCGGTCAGCGAATTGAAGAGGTCGGTGGCGTCGGCCCCGATGTCGGGATCGGCAGTCAGGAAGCCGTAGTCGGTGTACACCCGGGCGGTATTGGGATTGTAGTTGCCGGTGCCGAGGTGCACGTACCGCTTGAGGCCCGCCTCTTCCTGGCGCACCACCAGGGCCAGCTTGGCGTGCGTCTTGAGGCCCACCACGCCGTACATGACGTGGACACCAGCCTCTTCCATCTTCCGCGCCCAGACGATGTTGTTCTCCTCGTCGAAGCGGGCCTTGAGCTCCACCAGCACGGCCACCTGCTTGCCGTGCTCGCTGGCCCGGATGAGCGCCGCCACCACCGGTGAGTCGCCGCTGGTGCGGTACAGGGTCTGCTTGATGGCCACCACCCGGGAATCGTCGGCGGCCGCCCGGATGAAATCGACCACCGGCCCGAACGAGTCGTAGGGATGGTGGAGCAGCACGTCCTGCCGGGCCAGGACGTCGAAGAGGCTCTCCTCCCCTTCCAGCACCGCCGGGACGCCGGAGCGGAACGGGGCATCCTTCAAATGCGGCCGATCGAGCCGGTACAGGCTCATCAGGTCGTGGAGGGCCAGCGGGCCGTCCACCTGGTACGTGTCGATTTCCTCGAGCTCGAGCGCCGTGGTCAGGTAGCGCCGCATCGTCTCGGGCATCGCCGCATCCACTTCGAGGCGCACCGCCGAGCCGAAGCGCCGGCGGCGGAGCTGCTCCTCGATTTCCTTGAGGAGGTCGCGCGCCTCGTCATCCTCGATCTCGAAGTCGGCGTCGCGCGTCACGCGGAACGGGTGGCACACGCTCACCTTCACTTCGGGAAAGAGGCGGCCGATGTGCGCGGCGATGACTTCCTCGAGCAGGATGTAGCGGTCGCCGTCGCCCGAAAGCTTGAGCAGGCGCGGCACAACCGGCGGCACTTTCACCCGGGCGAAGCGGGTTTCCTCCACCTCCTCCTTCTCATTCCACACCGACAGCTCGACGGCCAGGTTGAGCGAGAGGTTCGAGATGTACGGGAAGGGGTGCGAGGGGTCGACGGCCAGGGGCGTCAGGATGGGGAAGATCCGCTCCTCGAACTGGCGCGCCATTTCGGCCGACTCGTTCGGCGTGAGCGCATCCCAGGGGACGAGGTGGATGCCGTTCGACGCCAGCTCGGGAAGGAGGCGCTGCCGATAGCAGGCCATCTGCTCCTCGAGGAGCGGACGCAGGCAATCCGAGATCGACTTGAGCTGGGCCTGCGGCGACATGCCGTCCGGCGACAGCCGGGCCACGCCGGCATCCACCTGCTGGATGAGGCCGGACACCCGGATCATGAAGAACTCGTCGAGATTGGTGGCGAAGATCGAGAGGAACTTCAGTCGCTCGAGGAGGGGGTGCGAGGTGTCGAGCGCTTCGTCCAGCACGCGACGATTGAACTCGATCCACGACAGCTCGCGGTTGATGAGGACGGCTTTGAGGTCATCGACGTCGGCGAGGGGGAGGCCGGCCGGTCGTCGGCCTCGGGTCACCTTCGTCGGAGCGGGTCTACGGGGCATGATCCTCTCGACTCAACCGGGAGCCCCCGGTTCCGGTCCGGTTCGTCCCGGGACCGACCGGGAGTGCGTGACACGTGTCACCTGACTGTCACATAACGGGTTAGGAGATTACGATCTCCTTCTATCCTAGCCAACCGGGCCCGATCAAGTCCAATCGCCCGATCGACTCTGGGGAACCCCCGGCCGGCCGATAACATTGACACGCCCGTCCCTCCGACGGCATCCTGACCCTGATGATACGACGCCTCCTCCACCTCGCCCTGATTCTCGCGGTTGCCGCGGGCACCCTCGTGCCCGCCGGGCTGACCCGCTGCCAGGTGCAGAAGTCGTGCTGCGGCTGCGGGCCGGCGATGGAGATGGCGGGGTGCTGCTGCGGGCCCGAAGCGGCCGGCAGCGCCGCACCGGTCCCGGCCCCCCGGGCGGACGTCCCGCTCGACTGGACCGCCCTCGCCGTCGACGCCATGGTGGCACCGGCCGGGAGCGACGATCTCTTCGCCCGGACCCTGGCTCCCCGGTTCCTCGATCCCTCACGTGTCGACCACGTCCCGCTCTTCCTCGCGCATCACGCCTTCCTGATCTAGTCGCCCTCCTCCACAGGCATCCGTGTGTCCGCGCCCCGCGTCCGGGGCGCCGTCGTGCCGTATTTTTCGAGGAGGAGCCGTGCGTTCCATCGCCGCCCGTTCGGGCGTTTCGTCGCTTGTCATCCTGGCCATCCTGTCCGGTCCGCCGACCGGGCGCGTGGCCGTTGCCGCCGAACCGGGCGGCGCATCGTCAACGCCCGCGGGAAGCGCGGCCGCACGGGACTCGGTCCTGTCCCCACCGGCCGGAACCAACATGCGTCACGGCCCGCTCACCGCCGCCGTGGGCCGGCGCGACAGCCTCACGGCACCGCCCGTCGATTCACTGGTGGCCCGGGCCCTGGCCGGCTCACCCGACCTGGCCGCGCTCGAGGCACGGGCCGAAGGTGCCCGTCGGGCGGCCGGCGCCACCGGGGGCCTCCTCAAGCTCGACATCGGCGTGATGTACGAGCGGCAGCACATCCCCTTTCCCGTGGCCGCGGGCGGGGAGCACGGCAACACCGGGATCGACCACACGACCATGAACATGGTGGGCCCGGATGTCGAGCTGGCCATTCCCTTCCCCGGCGGCGGCCGGGGTCGCCGCGAGGCGCGCGACGGGGACGCCACGCTCTGGCAGGCCGAGCTGGACGCCGCCCGTCGCTCGTTGGAACGCGACATCCGGGAACGCTACGCCGAGATCTTCGCCATCGATCGCGAGCTCGCCTCCCATCGCACCGTGCGCGAGATGCTGACGGCCATCGAGGAATCGCGACGGGCCCGCGTGGCGGCCGGCGCATCGGCCAAGGAGGCGTTGCAGGCCTCGCTGGCCATCGCCCGTCTGGACGAGCGCTGCGACGACCTCGAGATCGAGCGCGCCCGGGCCGACGCGGCGCTCCGCACGCTGGTGGCCGACCGGGCACTCGACGAGATGCCGACCATCCGCTCTCTTCCCGATCTGTCGATCCCGGCCACACCGTGGGACTCGACCGTCGTGGCCGGCAGCACCGAGCTGAACCGGCTCCGCGCGCGGGTCCGGGCGGCCGAGTTCGAGGTGAATGCCGTCGGCGCGATGCGAACGCCGGTGCTCACGCTGGCGGGCGGCTGGCGTTGGGGCGCCGACGAAGCCTCGGGCGGCAACGTGCGGCTCGGCGTCGACCTTCCGGGACTGGCCGGACTCGAAACCGGCGGCTCCGACGAGGCCGCGCGCGCCGAGGTGCTGGCCCGCCAGGCCGAGCTCGAGCAGGCCGAGGTGCGTGTCCGCAGCGATGCCGTGGGACTGGAACGCGAGTGGATGTGGAACGAGCTCCAGCGTCGCCGCTATGCCGACACGATCCGGCCGCTCGCCAATGCCACCTTCGAATCGGCCCGGGCCTCGCTCCTCGACGGGAAAGGGGAACTGGGCGATGTGCTCGAATCGCTGATGCTCTGGGTCGACGCCGAAACGGGCATCGCCCGCCGCGAAGCCGATCGCTTCCGGCTGGCCGCGACGATCGATGCGCTGGTCCGCCCGGCCACCCCGCCGCCCGATGCTCCCCCTTCCAACGGAGGTTCGCGATGACTGCGCTTGTGTTGTGGGGGCGCGCCGCGCGCGCCGTCCGCCTGATGGTTGTGCTGCTTCTCGTCGGCGCCGCGCCGACTCTCCTGTTCCACGGCTGCGCGAAGCGTCCGGCCGCGGTGATGTACCACTGCCCGATGCATCCCACCTACATGTCGGATCACCCGGCCGATTGCCCGATCTGCAACATGGCCATGGTGCCGGTGCCGGCGTCGGAAACCACGCCGACGGAAACGGCAGGGTCGCCTGGAACCGGCGCGTCCGGTATGGAGGGCTCGATGCCTTCGATGGGTTCCGATCAGGGCACCATGCCGCCGGCCGCGGGAGGCGGCCAGGATCATGTCACCGTCCACATCGCTCCCGACGAAGCCCGGCGGAGCGGCATGGTCACGGTGGAGGCGGATTACGGCCGGATCGCCCGGGCCACCCACGCGGTCGGCTACGTGGTGGCGGACGAGTCCCGGCGCACGTCGGTCGAGGCCCGTACGGGCGGTTGGGTGCGCTTCCTGCACGTGGCCGCCACCGGCCGCACGGTCGAGGCCGGCGAACCCCTGCTCGTCTTCGAATCGCCCGACCTGCTGGTCGCGCAGCAGGAGTACGCCTCGGCGCTCAATGCCGCGGATCGCCTGTCCAGTGACGCCGCGCCCGAGATCCATGACAACCTGAGGGCCCTGGCCGCGTCGGCTCGGTCCCGGCTCGAACTGTTCGGCCTGCCGAAAGCCTCCATCGAGGACCTGGCCCGGACACGGCAACCCCTGACGCGGGTGCCCCTGGTCTCGCCCGCGCGTGGCACGGTCATCACCAAGAATGTCGTGGAGGGCCAACGCGTCGAACCGGGGATGCTCCTCTTCGCGCTGGCCGATCTCTCGAAAGTCTGGATCGAGGCGCGCCTATTCGAGAACGATTTTCGCTCGGTCCATATCGGGCAGACCGCCCGCCTCACCGTAGCATCCGAGCCGTCGTGGGACGGCGTGGCCACGGTATCCCAGGTGGTCCCCTCGGTTGACGAGGCCACGCGCACGCTCCTGGTCCGGCTGAACGCCTCCAATGACGACGGGCGCCTGGTACCCGGCGCCTACGCAGACGTGGCCTTCGAGGAGTCTGCGGAAACCGGCGTGGTGATCCCCGTGTCGGCCATCCTCGACACGGGGGCGCGAAAACTTGTCTACGTGAAGCGGTCCGACGACCACTACGAACCGCGAGAGGTCGTGACCGGCCCCACGGACGGCCAGTCGGTGATCATCACTTCGGGGATCGCGGCGGGAGAGGCCGTTGTCGCACAGGCCGCGTTCCTCGTCGATTCCGAATCGCGCCTCAAGGCATCGATCACCCGGGCCTTGACGGGCGGCCATGTTCACGGCGGAGGCGGCGAATGATCGAGCGGATCATCGCCTTTTCGGGCCGCAACCGCACGGTGGTTCTGCTCGGTGTGGCGGTGGCGGTCGTGGCCGCGCTCCAGGTGCTCCAGAGGATCCGGTTGGATGCACTGCCGGACCTCTCCGACACGCAGGTCATCGTCTATTCGCGCTGGGACCGATCTCCGGACATCCTTGAAGACCAGGTGACCTATCCCATCGTATCCACGCTGCTGGGCGTGCCGAAGGTGAAGGCTGTCCGAGGATTCAGCGACTTCGGCTACTCATTCGTCTACGTCATCTTCGCCGACGGCACCGACATCTACTGGGCGCGCTCGCGCGTTCTCGAATATCTCTCCAGGATCACGCCACAGTTGCCCGAAGGCGTGCGCACTGAAATCGGTCCGGATGCTTCCGGCACCGGCTGGGTGTTCCAGTATGCCCTGGTCGATGATTCCGGAACGCACCGCCTCGACGAGCTGCGGAGTTTCCAGGACTGGACGCTCCGCTATGCGCTCCAGTCGGTGCCAGGCGTGGCCGAGGTGGCCAGCCTTGGTGGCTACCAGCGCCAGTACCAGGTGACTGTCGATCCGAACAGGCTTCTGGCGTACGGACTTACCATCGACGACGTGGCCCGCGCCGTGCGCGAGTCGAACAACGAGACCGGCGGCCGCCTCATCGAGGTGGCCGGCACCGAGCTCATGGTCCGGAGCCGGGGCTATGCCCTGACCACGGACGACTTCGGTTCCATCCTCCTCAAGGCCGGCCCAGGCGGAATCCCGGTACGCCTCGGCGACGTGGCCCGCGTGTCGCTCGGGCCTGAACTCCGCCGCGGCGTCGGCGAGCTGAACGGCACGGGGGACGCCGTCGGCGGGATCATCGTCATGCGCCATGGCGAAAACGCTCAGAAAGTCATCCGGCGGGTCCAGGCCCGGCTGCACGATCTGGCGCCTTCCCTCCCGAAGGGAGTACGGGTCGTCACGACCTATGACAGGTCCGACCTGATCGAGCGAGCCATCCACACGCTGAAGCATGAACTGACCATCGAGATGATCGTAGTTTCGCTGGTCATCCTCCTCTTCCTGTGGCACATCCCGTCGGCCATCGTGCCGATCCTCACCATACCGATTTCGGTGCTCCTGGCGTTCATCCCGCTCTACGCGTTCGGCGTGACGATCAACATCATGTCGTTGGCCGGCATCGCCATCTCGATCGGCGTCCTGGTGGACGGGGCCATCGTCGAGGTGGAAAACGCCTACAATCGACTGCACCAATGGCAGGTTGGGGGCCGGGTCGGCGACTACCATGCCGTTCGTCTCAAGGCGCTGCAGGAAGTGGGGCCGTCGGTATTCTTCTCGCTCCTGGTAGTGTCGGTGTCGTTCCTGCCGATCTTCGCCCTGGAAGGGCAAGAGGGGCGTCTGTTCCAGCCGCTGGCCTGGTCCAAGAACCTTGCCATGGCCTTGGCGGCGCTGCTGGCCATCACGCTCGATCCCGCGCTGCGTATGCTCTTCACGCGGATGGATCCGTTCGTAGTCCGCCCGCGACTCCTCGCGAAGTTTGCCACGGCGCTGTTCGTGGGCACGTACCGCGCCGAGGAACACCACCCGATCAGCCGGGTGATCCATCGGGTATACGACCCGGTATGCCGGTTCACGCTTCGGCACCCCCGGGCCATCATCGGCGGCGCGCTGGTCCTCCTCGCGGTGAGCCTCCCTTCCTATTTCCGACTGGGTCGCGAGTTCATGCCACCGCTCGACGAGGGTTCGCTCCTCTTCATGCCCACCACGCTTCCCGGAATCTCGATCGCCGAGGCCGAGGATCTGATGATCCGCCAGGACGCCATCCTCAAGTCGTTCCCGGAAGTGGTGAGCGTGCACGGCAAGGCCGGCCGGGCCGACACTCCCACCGATCCGGCACCGCTCTCGATGATCGAGACCACCATCGTGCTGAAGCCACGCAACGAGTGGCGGGCGAAACCGCGCTGGTACACCGGCCGGCTCCCCGACGCCCTTGCCGGACTGGTTCGACCCATCTGGCCCGACCGGATCGACCGTGAGGAACTGATCCGCGAGATGGACGGGGCGCTCCACTTCCCCGGCGTGACCAACGCCTGGACGATGCCGATCAAGGCCCGGATCGACATGTTGTCGACCG
>Ga0315912_10005123_pt1 | contig 12135 bp, 11 predicted proteins | sample VfabasoilMG_FD_204469 | JGI IMG/M metagenome (GOLD analysis project Ga0315912, IMG submission 204469) | Garden soil microbial communities collected in Santa Monica, California, United States - V. faba soil | ecosystem: Environmental > Terrestrial > Soil > Garden | place: USA: California... | reverse complement strand
CGCGGACCCTGGCCTCGATCGTTTTGTTCAACAGACGCTCATTCGCGTCGCGCCGCTGCAGCGACAGGCGCACCAGGAGCGCCTCACCCGCCGCGTCGGCGACGCGCTCGATGCAGAAGCCGCGCTCGTCGGCCAGAGCATTGTGGTTGTCGTCGGCACCGTTCGGCAGCTCGCCCTCGAGCAGCTCGGGCACCCAGTTCGTCAGGACCACGCGGCGCTCGGACGGTGTGCCCACGTCCAGCGTCAGGACCAGTCGGCCCTCGTCAACGAGACCATTGCTGTTGTTGTCCACTCCGTCGTCCGTCTCCCTGGGCGCGTACTCGAACGCCAGTCGCCGGATCGGTGACCAGACGACTTGCCCGTTGTGGACCTCGAGACCCTGGGCATACTCGAGCGAGTCCGTCGCCGCCCCGGGGGCCAGTCGGGGCTCGAGCGTGGACCTCCCTGCGATGCGCAGTTCGGATACCACGTGCTGCAGCGCCGACTCGATCTGCGACTCGAGATGGGCCTGGGAGATCCCGGATTTGAAGACCGCGCTGTTCGCGCTGCCCGTCATGCTCAGGGCGGCGAAGACCAGCGCGAGGATCAGGACGGCGATCAGCAACTCGACGAGCGAGTATCCCCCAGCGTTCGATCGGCTCTTGTCGGTGTTCATCGGCGGGCCAGGATCGTTCGGGCCACGGAGCTCCGGCGGCCGCTAGGGCCGCCCCAGTCCAGTCGCAGCATCACGGGCAACAGCCGGTAGTCCCCGGAATGGTCGGCGCTGTCGATGATCCCGTCTCCATTCAGGTCGCGGGGCATTCCCAGCTCGGGCAGGTCGAGATCCTCGCGCAATTCGACCCCGAACCCGGTGTCCAGTTCCGGGAGGACGATCTTTCCGACCTGGCCGTCGGCGTCGCCAGCCAGCGCCACGAGGCCGGGGACAGCGAAGTCGGGCCCCGGGGACGGTCCCAGCGCCGGATCGTTGCTGGTGATCGAGTCGTAGCGCCGGAAGATCGTGGCGAAGTCGGCGCCGCCGAGGTTCTCCAGGATCGCGTTCATCCCCTGCTGAGCCAGGGCCGACTCGCGGTTGACCTCGTTCAGCTTCACGGAACCGACGAGCGAGCGTGAGATGGCGACGAAGACTACGGCCATGACGGCCATGGCGATCATCACCTCGACGATCGTGAGCCCGGCCGTGCGCGAAGCGCATTGCGAGTCGGATCCCGCGGGCAGCCGGACCCGCCTCATAGCCTTACCTTGTGCCATCCTGCCCATCCGGGGAGCCGCCGCGCCGGGCCTGCTTTCCCGCCTCCGCAGGGTCCATCGGTATCCGGCACCCCCAAACATGAATTACCGTTCGGCAGCCGGCTCCTGCCTGCCGCGTAGGCCCATCCGGGCGCAGGCAGCGGTGGTTCATGAGCGATTCGCAATCGAGAGCTCCCGGCCGCTGCCGTGCCCTCGCACGCTCGCTCAATCCGGCAGCTTGAAGTCGAGCGCTGCCTGCAGCACCGGATCGCGGCCGGCGAAGTAGTCGTCGGAACGCAGCAGGACGCGCTGCCGCGGCTCGTGCGTCAGGCGCGTATCGTCGGGCTTGCCGAAGGCGTGGTAGCGCGTGGAGACGCGCACCAGCACGGTCTGGTGATTCGGCAAGGCAACGGTCTCCGCGTCGCCGTACTGGTTCGGTGCTCCGCCGGTCGGCTCGCCGATCAGGATGGCCTTGGTATCGCGTTCGAGGACGCTCACGAAGTTGCCCGCGGCAGAAAACGTGTATCGGCCGGTCAGGCCGAACAGCACGCCCGGGCGATTGATGGCCGGGTTCTGCAGGGCCTTGATCAGCGGTCCGAAGGTCGTGTTGTCGCCGCCGCCGTTGGCCCGCACGTCCACGATCACGCGCGTCAGCTTCTGCTCCTCGACGCGGCGCACGATCTCGGCCGCGAACTCCGACAGCGATTGGCCACTAGAAGATCGCGCTGCGACCTCGTTGAACTGCACGTACAGTGCGTGCTCGGCTTCGAGGGTTTCGAGCCGCCAGCTCGCGTCGTGGCCTTCGAGCCAGCGGGCGCCTGCGCGTGGGGCGAGCGGGAACCTCCCGAACATCTCCATCAGGTTGCCCGCGGACAACTCCAGCGGGAGCTTCTTCGCTGCGCCCTTGTGTTCGAGTTCGACTTCCCCGCGGCCGCGGTCTGCCAGCGCACCGACGCCCGCAAGGATGTCGCCGCACACCAGCGCGTTGGCGAGCTTCGAGCGCAGGTTCCAGTCGTTGTCGCGCGTCAGGAGCGGAGAGAGACGCTTGCAGAGCTCCTCGATCGGCACGCCGCCGATGGCGCTCACCCGGGCGCCGACCCACTCGCGCTGTGCCTCGGGCGCGCCGACGACGAACCAGCCGTCCTCGAAGCCGTACAAGCGCAGCGGCAGGTAGCGCGACTGCATGGGCCACACGGCCGAGTGCCCATCGCGGCCTTGCGCCGAGAGCCGCGCGGTCAGGCGCATGAACTCCGCCAGCGCTCGCGGTTCGCTGGCGCCCTTGCAACTCGCCGCGAACTCATCCAGGCCACGCATGAACTGCTCGCGCGGGCAGCCGAACCAGGGCGAGGGATGCAGGCGTTCGACTTCGGAGAGGAAGTGCGCCGCGTCCTGCTTCCAATCCTCTGCGAGGTCGGGCGGGCGGGAGGCAGGGAGCAGGGCGGCGAGCGTGAAGGCGATGGCGATCGTCATGGGCGCATTCTTGCGTTCTCTTGCGGCCCACCACGCTTCCCATTTCCCGTCGAATCGGGGCTTGCGTCCGCGGTCAACGCCCGGATAGTCTGCCCGTATTGAGACTCGATCTCAACTAGAAACCGCCGCCCACCCCGACAATCCTCGTGAAGCCCAGCGCACATCGCTTGCAGCAGCTCGCCGATCCCGCCCGGATGTTCCTGGTCAGCCTGTGCCTCGGCGACCAGGACCTCGAGCGTCTCGGCGCCACGGCCGCTTGCCGCCACGCCTGCGTCGCGCCGGCGACGGCCGCGCTTTCGGCGCTGCACCGGGTGTGCGCGCAGGACTCGGCGGTCGCGCGCGCGGTGGGCGATGTGCTCGACCTGCGGCACCTCGAGCGTGTCCTCTTCGTGCGCGATCGCAGCGCGGCCGAGTTGCGCGCAGAGGCGCGCGGTCAGGCGCGCCTCGGCCGCGGCGAGAGCCTCGCGGGCTGGGCCTGGGCGCTGGTGACCGACGACCGGCCCGAGGTGATCGCGCTCGGCCAGCGTCTGATGGCGGACGTCTATGTACGTGGGCTGCGCTCGCTCGCCGCGCCGACAGGCTGAGATGACGCCCCCCACCGCAGCCATGGCGCGGCCGGCTCCTCGACGGCTCGCGCAGGCCGGGCCCAAGCCGGCCTCACGGGGCGTGCTCAAGACGCTGCGGCGGGTTCACCTCTACACCGGGCTCGCGCTGCTGCCTTGGGTGCTGCTCTACGGCTTGACGGCCCTGCTGTTCAACCACGCGGGCTGGATGAGCGATGCGCGCGAGCTGTACCTCGACGCGCGAGAGCTGCGGGCGGCGGGCTTCACGGCGCTGGCGCCCGCCGAGGAACGCGCCGCCGAGATCGTGCGCGAGCTCGGACAGCGGGCGGACGGCGGCGCCCTGCGGCTCGTGCCGGGGTCCGCGAATTGGATCGGCAGCGTGACGCTGAACGGGAAGGGATCCGAGCGCGAGGCGCGCTTCGCGGTCGACCCGGCGCTGCGCGGCGCCCGCGTCGTCATCGAGCTGGCCTCGACGCGCGAGGCGCCGGCCGCCTGGTCGCGCCCCGCGAAGCTCGAGTTGCCGGGCGCGCCTTCCGAGGCGCAGCGCGCGCAGCTAGCCCAGGCGGCAGTCGCCGCGGCAGCCGGGTTGGGCGAGCCGCTCGAGGAGGCGACCCTGCGCCGCATCCCGGATCTCGGCTTCCGCGCGCGCGACGGCGAGCGCGAGTACGCCTGCACGATGAAATCGAATGGCGAGCTCGAGACGCGTCCCTACACGGGAGGCGCTCGGCTGCGCGAGAAGCTGCTGCGCCTGCACGTGCAGCACGGCGACCCGGGCTACGCCGGTGCGCGTTCGCTGTGGTCCTGGATCGTCGACGCGATGGGCATCGCGATGATCCTGTGGGCCGTGAGCGGTCTGCTGATGTGGTGGCCGATGTGCGCGACGCGCGTCTACGGCACGATCGCGCTCGTTTCGGGTGTGGCCGCGATGGGCCTGCTGGCGCTCTCGCTTTGGCGCGCGCTGTCGGTCGCCTAGGCGGCTCGGCGGGCGGGGGGTTCAGCCCTGCACGATCGTCTTGAAGCCGCCGTTGGCCATGCGCTTCAAGTCGAAGGGCATGGACTTCGGCATCTTGTGCTTCGACATCTCCAGCATGACCTTGCCGTTCACCGCGTCCCGGTGCGCCCGGTTCTTGTAGACGATGAACGAGTACCAGACCGTCTCGGCCGGCTTGAGCTTGACCATCTTCTTGAAGCCTCCGCCGCAGCCGGGCATCACCGAAAGGTCGTCGGCGACACACTCGAAGTACTGCAGCGCGCCGTGCTTCATCCACATGCGCTTGCCCCAGGTCGCCATCTTCTTGTACGCGGCGATCTTCTTCTTCGGGGTGGGGATCACGTATCCGTCGACATAGGTCATGGCTTGTCTTCCTGCGTCCTGAGACGCCGCTGGCGGTTCGAACCGATCCGGGGACAGTCTAGCGCTGCTCCGTGAAGTCTCACAGATTCGGCCACATCATCGAGAAGATCCAGCCTGTCGCCAGGGCGTACAGCAGCGCGTCCACGACCGTCTTGAAGGTGGTCGACCACTTGCGCTGGTACCAGATCGACATCGGGATCACCCCCATCGCGTGGGTTAGGAACGTGATGACGGCGATGCGATGGAAGACCGCGTGCAAGTCGGCACCCGGAGGCATGAACGTGCCGACGACGCAGGCCGTGCACGCCGATACCACCAGGGTGAAAAGCAACCACAGCCCCATGATCTTGCCCATGTTCCACGGTCCGTTCGGAAGAACGGTCAGGAACATCACGGGCCCGGCGACGCGCTGCGCGTCGTACTCCGGCGACTTCATGTATTCGATCGAGCGGGGATGCGGCGTCGTGTAGTCGTTCGGCGGGATGTTGAACGGACGCAGCGCCTTCATCACACCGTCCTCATCGGGGAACTTGGCGTAATCGCGTTTGTGCCACGGCGTCATGTGAATGATCATCGAGAGCACGAAGACCGCCACGCCGGAGACGGCGATGGGCAGCAGCAACGACAGGAACGGGGTCATGGGGGCCTCGAGTCGTATTCTTGCGGGGCAGGTGCCCGGGTGCCAATCGACTCCTCCCCTGCCACAAAAGGCTCCGCCGGTGGTAGGCTCAGCCCAGGGTCATTCGCTCCCATGTCCCACGCCCTCGCTCGCGCGAACGGGTTGAACTTCTTCCTCGGCGTACAGTCGCAGGAGGCGGGGTGAACACATGAACCCGGAGCACGAGCGAGAGATGTGGCGCCTGTTCGTGGCGGCACGCGCACTGCCCGCGGCGGAGCGCAAGAAATTCCTCGCGCGCGAGTGCAGCGACGCAGAGCTCCTGGCCGAGCTGGAGCGGCTCTTCGCCGCGCCGCCCGGTGCGCACCCGCTCCCGCCCAGGCCGTCGAACGAGTTCGCAGCGGGCCGCGAGTTCGGGGACTTCACGCTGCTGGAGGAGATCGGCCGCGGCGGCATGGGCGTCGTCTACCGCGCGCTGCAGCGCCCGCTCAAGCGCATCGTGGCGGTCAAGATCCTGCCCGCGAGCTTTGCGCTCACGCAACGCCAGATCGAGCGCTTCGAGCGCGAGCCGCAGAAAGTCGCGCGCCTGCAGCATCCCAACGTGGTCGCGGTCTTGACCGAGGGCCAGGAGCAGGGCGTGCACTTCTTCGCCATGGAGTTCGTCGACGGCCAGAACCTGGCCCAGGAGCTCACGCGCCTGCGCGCGGACCTCGACGCAGCCGGCGATGCGCGCGCGCATCTGCCCAGCTCGCGCGACTCGGACTACTTCCGCGCCGTGGCCGAGACAGCGCGCCAGGCCGCCGACGGCCTGCACCACGCGCACCAGCACGGGATCGTGCACCGCGACGTGAAGCCCAGCAACCTGCTGCTCGACAAGGAGCGCCGTCTGAAGATCGTCGACTTCGGCCTCGCGCGCGACGCGGAGCAGGGCAGCGTCTCGCTCACGGGCGACCTGATGGGGACGCCGCACTACATGAGCCCCGAGCAGGCGCGCGCGATCAAGCACAAGGTCGACCATCGCACGGACGTCTACTCGCTCGGGGTCGTGCTCTACGAACTGCTGACGCTCAGGCGGCCCTTCGAAGGCAAGACCTCGCAGGAGGTGATCGCGAACCTCCTGCACCGCGATCCGCCCAGGATCCGCAAGCTCAACCACCGCGTGCCGCGCGACCTGGAGACGATCTGCCTGACGGCCATGGCCCGGGAGCCGCGCGAGCGCTACCCCGACGCGGCTGCATTGCGCGACGACCTCGCGCGCTTCCTCTCGCACGAGGCGATCCACGCGCGTCCGCCCACGCTCGTCGCGCGCCTGCGGCACTTCGGCGTGCGGCATCGGATCCCGCTCGCCGCCGGCGCGCTGATCCTGATCGGCGGCGGAATGGGATGGCGGGTCAAGACCGTCCTGGCGTCGGAGCGCGTCTACGTGAGCATCGACGCGCCGGGCCACGACGGTGCGATCGTCTGGGATCGCGTGCTGACGCCGCTCACCCCCGAGATCGCCGCCCCGCAACGGCTCGGTCTCGCCCCGGTACGCAACGCGCGCGTCGCGCCGGGACTGCACCGCTTCGTGGTCGAGGAGCCGAACGGCTCTTTCGCCGAGCTCACGCGCGTGCTGCAGGTCTCCGGCGAGGACTACCACTTCTCGGCCTTCCTGCGCCCGACGAAGACCGTCACCGGCCCGGAGCAGAGCGCGATGGTGGAAGTCCCCGCCGGCGAGTTCGTCTTCGGACTCGACATCTCCGGGGACGACGCCTGGCCTCCGTACTACCGCGAGCAGCGCATCAGCCTGCCCTCGTTCTGGATCGATCGCTGTGAGGTATCGAACGCGGAATACGAGGCGTTCGTGAGGCAGACAGAGCGGACGTGGCCGAAGCTCTGGCCACCCGATGGAAGCGCGGGATGGAAGGCCCTGCCGGAGCACTGGCCGCAGCTGCCCGCGACCTGCGTCTCCTACAACGATGCACAGGCCTATGCCGAGTGGGCCGGCAAGCGCTTGCCGACGGAATGGGAGTGGGAGAAGGCCGCGCGCGGGACCGAGGGCTGGAAGCTGCCTTGGCAAGCGGATGACTCGAAGGGCTGGGACGAATCCGCGACCAAGCGCGCCGTGGTCGGTGGCACCTACCTCAAGTCGCCGCGCCTGCGATTGCAGAACTACCTCGACCAGGTTGCGCCGGTGGACTCCTTCCCGGAAGGCCGGAGTCCGTTCGGCCTGCAGCACGTGGTCGGCAACGCGGCCGAATGGACCGAGTCTCTCTGGTGTCAGCCGGACGGCTCCGGCGGCACCCGACCGGACTGGGACACGCACATGATGCGCGGCGGCGCATTCGACCTGCAGCCCGGCGGTTGGTCGGTGCTGGGCTTCGAATGGGGCCCCTCCAATCACTGGCAGGAGAATCCAAGGATCGGTTTCCGCTGCGCGAAGAGCGCTGCGCCCTGATCGCAAGCGAACCGGAAGCTACGAGTCCCCCCCAACCAGAAGGAGATCCAATGGCACAGTTCCAAGGCGGATACAGGCTCCTCTTCCAGATGCCGAGCATGTGTTTCCCGCGCTATCTCGCGCTCAGCATGAACGAGCAGAAGCAGGTCAACCGCGAGGCGATCGAAGCGATCATGGGCGTGATCGACTCGCGTCAGCTCGAGAGCTGGACATGGGAGCCGGGCAAGATCAGCGCCGATGCGGACGGGTTCAAGAGCGAGCGCGAAGTCCGTGAGGAGCTCAACGCCCGGCTCGAGTGCTTGGGAAACGATCGAGTCCAACTCGCCATCACCGACGCGGAGCCGGTCGAGATCGGTGGCAGCAAGAGCGCCGACTGCGGGCAGGACTTCCGCTACGTCTACACCGTGCAGAAGTTCGATCCCCGATCCCCTGCCGGTGCGCAAGCCTGGATCATTCCGAGCAGGAGCGTTCCGGAGATTGTTTACGAGGTCCGGGTGGCGCTCCACTGGATCGGCCCGCCCGGCCGGCGCTAGAGCGGATCTAGCCGCCTTCGCGCTTGAACTCGAAGCGCTGGGGGCGGCCGCCCTTCGTGGCGCCGATCGAGGCAGTCAAGCGACCCTCGGCCGAGAACTCGTACACGATGCGCTGCGGGGAGTCGTGGCGCGGGTTCTCGAACACGGCGCGCTTCGCGCCCAGCTCGGTGAGCACGAACTCCGTCGGCGGAACGCCATTGGGCTGCGCGATGTAGACCAATCCGCCCTCGCGCTCGACGATGCGCAGGAACTCGAACGCGGTCATCTTGCCGCGCGAGACCGTGCGCGACACGGCCAGCATCGCGCCGCCGAGCGGCGCGCTCCAGCGCTCCTCGATCGAGGTCGCTCCGCTCGCACCCCTCGTTCCGACCCACGCGCCGGCCAGCCACTCCATGCCGCTCAGCGCGGCCTTGGCCGGCGCAGGCAGCGCAATGTCCTGCGGGTGGCGGTAGAGCGCAAACGATGTGAACCCCGAGGGCGGATCGACGGAGACGCGCGCAAGCAGTCCTTCAGCGGTGACGCGCAGCTCCCAGCGGATCAGCCCCTTGCTCGGGCTGTCCGGCTCGCGCACGGGCTCGCTCTCGAAGGCGAACACGCCGTCCTTCCAGGTGCCGCGGTAGCGCGAAACCGAGCCCTCGGAGGAGACTTCGGTGGGCGAGCCGTCGAGCGCCATGCGGATCTCGCGGGTCTTGCTGCGCACCCAGACGAGCGCATCCGTCTCGAGGCGCAGCGTGATCTTCGCGTTCATGCTGGGCTGGTGCTCCTCGCTGGGACGCCCCTCGGTGCGGTCCTCGACGTAGATCCACACGCCATCCAACGCGCTCAACCCGTCGGGCTGCCCCGATTGCGGGCTCGTGGCCGAGCCCGTGCCGAGGGGTGCGAGGAGTGCGAGCGCGGTCGCGAGACACGTGTGCAGTTGCATTGCGGGGTCCCTTTCGAGGTGCGAGTCGTCGGCAAAGGATAGCCTTCGGCGTGGCGGATGCACTTCAACGCAGGACCGTTACACTCGGGTGCGATCATGCGCGCGACCTGGTTCGATCGTCTCGGTTGGCTGACGGCGGTGTGGCTCTCGTTCGCGCTTCCCGTCGCGGCGCAGGAACCGGCCGAGGGGCGCTGGACGGCCGACGCACGCCTCGGGCCCGAGGCGATGACGCTCCAGCTCGATCTCGAGCGCGCGGACGATGGCAAGCTCCGCGGACGCATCTCCGTGCCTGCCGAACGCGTGCTCGGGCTGCGGCTCGACGAGTTCGTGAGCGAGGCCGGCAAGCTCGCCTTCCGCATCCCGCACGCCGATCACCGGATGGACTTCGCGGGTCGGCTCGCGGCCGATGGGCGCATCGAAGGCCAGCTGGCCATGGGCGGGCGCGAGCTGCCGCTCGTCTTCCTGCATGCGGGCGCGACGCCGCGGCCGCCCTACCGCGAGCTCGAGGTGCAATTCGCGGGCGAGGGCCGCACTGTGCACGGTTCGCTGCTCGTGCCGCCCGGCGCCGGCCCGCATCGTGCGTTCGCGCTGTTCCACGCCACGAGCACGCCGCGCCGCGATCACCTGCGTTTCCTCGCAGACCTCGGCGCGCGCGCAGGTCTCGCCGCCCTGATCTACGACCGACGCGAGGTGCCGTCCGACGTGGCCCAGCTGACGCGCCAGGATTTCCTCGCGGTGCTCGCCGATGCGGAAGCGGCCGTGCGCTTCCTGCGCTCGCGCGAGGAGATCGACGCCGCGCACGTGGGTGTCGGCGGGCTGAGCCAGGGCGCGTGGATCGCGGCCATCAGCGCCACGCGAGTGCCCGAAGTCGCCTTCGTCGTCGGGCTGTCCGCTCCGGGCGTGCCGCTGCACGAGCTCGACCTGTATCAATCGACGCGTCGCCTCGAGGCCGCGGGCGTGCGCGGACCCGCGCTCGACGAGGCCCGCGCGCTCATGACCGCGTTGTTCGCCGCCTCGCGCGGCGAAGGTGGCGAGCGGGACGCGCTGGCGCGGCGCCTGGAACAGGCGCGCCGCGAGCCGTGGGCTGCGACGCTCGCGCTTCCCGACCAGGTGCCGCCCGGCGGTTCGTCCGCGACGCTCCTGCGCTGGACCGCCCACGACCTCGACCCGCTGCGCTTCTTCGAGCGCCTGCGCGTGCCCGTTTTCCTCGCGTTCGGCGCGCGCGACGAGCGCATGCCGGCCGAGGCCTGCGCCACGCGCCTCGCCCAGGGCTCGGAGCGCGCTGGCAACCGCACGGTCACACTGGAGCGCTATCCCGCTGCGAACCATGCACTGTGGCCCGCGCCGGCCTTCGAAGCGACCCTCGCGCGCTGGCTGCAAGAGCGCGCGCAAGGCACGCGCTGAGGCCGACGACGACGTCAGCAGCCTCGGGCTCGTGACACTCATTCGGGTATTGACCAAGTGGAAGGGAAGAGGGCGAGGTCTCCAGCGACAAAGGAGAACACCCGCGTTCGCCACGAATGATCGCCAAGATCCGCACCTCGAGCGCCGTCTGAACGTGTCCAGTAACTCGTATCCCCAGGGGGAGTAGAGCGGCTGGAATCGGCTCGCGTTGCCCACTTCCATGCAACTCGTCCTGCAACTCACTCGCGACTGCAATCTGGCCTGCACGTACTGCTACCAGCGGCACGTGAAGGGTCCGGGAATGACGGCCGCGGTGGCGCGCCGCGCGCTGGAGTGGGCGATCGAGGCGGGCCACAGCCAGATAGCGCTGACATACTTCGGTGGCGAGCCGCTCCTGAACCGCGAGCTGATCGAAGCCACGTGGCCTGAGTTCCGCCGGCTCGGACTTGCGCGCGGTGCGCTTGTAAGCGCGAAGGTAAGCACGAATGGCACGCGGCTCGACCACGCCTTCGCGCACTTCGCGCGTGAAACCGCACTGTTCGTGTCCCTGTCGGTCGACGGCGGACCGGCGGTCCAGGACGGCGGCCGACCGTTCGCCGATGGGACTCCGACCTCCGCAGCGGTGGAACGGGCGCTGGCCGAACTTGTGGCCGAACGCACGCCCTTCGCGTCGTACCAGGTGGTCACCCCGCGGAACTGCGGCGCGCTGGACGCGTCGGCGGCATGGCTTTTCGAGCGCGGCAGCCGCCTCTTGGCGTCGAGCTTGGCCATCGACCAGTCTTGGACGCAGGCCGACTTCGACCGCCTGCAGCGCTCGTATGCCCAACTCGCACAGCGTTACGTCGGCTGGCTCGAACAAGGCGAGCGCTTCTACCTCGCACCGTTCGACGCCAAGATCGATGCGCGCACGCAGCATTCCGCGTATCGCGAGGAGAGCTGCTGCGCTGGCGTGCGCCAGTTCGCGGTGGATCCCGAGGGCTGGATCTACCCCTGCATCGAGTTCCTCGAAAATGCGCGCTGGCGCATCGGACACGTCGATCGGGGGCTCGAGGAGGGCGCGCTGCGGCGACTGTATGCGGAACATGGCGGTACGCGCCCCGAGGAGTGTCGCGGTTGCGGCATTCGGGAACGTTGCGCCTCGAACTGTGCCTGCCTCAACCTGCGGGCACAGGGGTCTCTGCGCGCCGTCGACGAGCTCCTGTGCGCGCATGAGCGAGCGGTGACGCTCGCCGCGGACGGCATTGCGGCCAGGCTCTTCGCGCTTCGCAACAGGCGCTTCCTCGATCGCCACTACAACCCGCACCACCGCCCGCTCGAGGTGCTGGAGGACCTGTTCCAGGAGGTGAGCACGACATGAAGTCCAAGAAGTTCAAGCTGGCCCATGCTGCGATCCCACATGCGTACGCACCGGGGTATCCGCGTTCCCTGAGCCGCGAGGAGTTCCAGGCCCTCCTCGCGCCGCGCAACCGCGAGCGGGTGCGCAGCTTGTGGGGTGCGGCATGCGCGACGCTGGCACTTTCCGCTTGCGGGAGAGACGGGGCAGACCGCGAGACGCCGGTACTCGTCGGCGCCCCTGCGCCCGGTCCGGACCGCGAGACTCAAGTCCTAG
>Ga0315912_10005121_pt1 | contig 12138 bp, 12 predicted proteins | sample VfabasoilMG_FD_204469 | JGI IMG/M metagenome (GOLD analysis project Ga0315912, IMG submission 204469) | Garden soil microbial communities collected in Santa Monica, California, United States - V. faba soil | ecosystem: Environmental > Terrestrial > Soil > Garden | place: USA: California... | reverse complement strand
GCGTGAACGAGTAAGCGAAAGGGGTTCCCCGTTCGCTAGTTCACCCGCTCACTTCTTCTTCGGGCGGCAGTTTTCGCGCCTCGTCTTCCAGCATCACCGGAATATCATCCTTGATGGGATAACCCAAGCGACAGGATTTGCAGATGAATTCGCCCTCGGTTTTCCTGTAGACGAGCGGGCCTTTGCACAGCGGGCAGGCGAGGATGTCCAGCAATTTGGCGTCCATCAGGATTTCTTTCCGAGTCGTTCGAGTATCAGTGCGCCGAGCGCCGGTTCCACTTTCGCATCCACGCGCAACGCCCAGTGTTCCGCACCGGCGAATACCGCGCATTTTACCGCATCCTTTTCGGTCATCAGCACGGCGTCGCAGTCCGCGAATGCCAGATCGCTGGCGGCGTAAGCATGGTGATCGGCAAAAGCATGCGTCGTGAATTCGAGACCGAGTGCGCTTACGCTGTCGAAGAAACGTTGCGGGTTGCCGATGCCGGCCACCGCATGTACGCGACGACCCAGAAAATATTCGGCCTGCACCCGGCGCGCGGGCTCCAGCAGGTTGTAAAAATCGCGTCCATCGATATTCATCACGCTGGTCTTGGCGGCAGGTGGCGCCGTTTGCGGCGCTTTGCCGTTATAGACAACGACATCGACGCTGTTCAGCCGCGACATCGGTTCGCGCAGCGGCCCGGCGGGCAAGGTGAAGCCGTTGCCCATGCCGCGCGAGGTATCGACGACCGCGATTTCAAAAGCGCGCGCGAGGCGATAGTGTTGCAGGCCATCGTCGCTGATGATGACGTTACATTCGGGATGTTGTGCGAGCAGCATGCGTGCGGTGGCCACTCGATCCGTGCCTACCCAAACTGGGCAACCGCCGCGCCGCGCAAGCAGCAGCGGCTCGTCTCCATAATCCGCGGCCGTGCCGTTTAAGGCGACTTCACGCGCATGCTCGGCACTTGAACCGTAGCCGCGGCTGACGATGCCCGGCCGGAAACCTGCATCGCGCAAAAATCCTGCGAGCCATAGCACAAGCGGTGTCTTGCCGGTGCCGCCGACGGAAATATTACCGACGATGACGACCGGTACCGGTACTTGCTCGCGCGCCAGCACATTCCACGCGTACAGCAAACGTCGGATTTTTACCGCCAGGCGAAACAACCACGACGCCGGCACGAGCAGTATCGTGACCGAGGTAACTCGTCTCCACGAAACGGGGTAGGTGGACATGGCGACCATGGCAACGTGGGCGATGTCCCGCGAACCGGCTACTTCCGGACGGCCTGTATGGTGAAGGTGATCTTGCCGTAACCGCCGGCCTGCGCGGCTTCCATCACGCGCACCACCGCCTGATGCGAGGCGTTGGCATCGGCGCTGATGACGATGACCGGGTCTTTCATGTCGCCGGCCGCGCGGCGCAGTTCCCGCGCGAAACTGTCCTTGCCGCCATAGGCGACACCGCGCTTGTTGATCGCGTATTTGCCCTGCGCATCGACTTCGATGTCGATTTGGTCGATGCGCTCCGGCGGCTTGCCGGCCTCGGCCGTGGGCAGATTGATCTGGAGTTCGGTGCGTTTGGTGTAGGTGGTGGTGACGATCAAAAAAATCAGTATCACCAGCAGCACATCGATCAACGGAATAAAGTTGATCTCCGGCTCCTCGCGAAATGCACGCGGGCGGAATTTCATAGCTTGCGGTCGCCGTGAATGATTTCAACCAGCTTGGTCGCCTGGATTTCCATGTCCACCAGCAGCGTATCGACTTTGGCGCGGAAATGTCGGTAGAAAATCATGCTTGGCACCGCAACCACGAGGCCGTACGCGGTGTTGTAGAGCGCGATGGAAATGCCGTGCGCGAGTTGTGTCGGATTGCTGTTGCCGGTGGGCGAGGACGCGCCGAAAATTTCGATCATGCCCACCACCGTGCCGAAAAGCCCCAGCAGCGGCGAGATCGCGGCGATGGTGCCCAGTGTCGTCAGAAAGCGTTCGAGATCAATAGCCGCCGAGCGTCCGGCCTCTTCTATGGATTCTTTCAACACCGCCTGCGGGCTTTTGATGTTCTTGATGCCGGCAGCCAGAATCTGCCCCAGTGGCGAACCGCTCGCGAGCCGCGTAACGCTTTGCGTCGACGAACCGTTTTGCTGATATTCCTGCACCGTCTGCATCAGCAGGTCTCTGGGCATGACGACGCCTTCGCGCAGCGACCAGATGCGTTCGCCGATAATCGCCAGCGCGATGACCGAGGCAATGATCAACGGCCAGATCGGCCAACCCGCTGCTTCTATTATTGAAAACACTTGGCAAGCTCCATTAAGAAACTGCCCGAACTTTATAGGTCTTAAGGGTTTTCATCAACCCGCATCATGGGTTGCTCCACGCGTACGGCGCGGCGCATGGTTAACACCTGCTTTTTAGAAATTGCGCGATTTAAACGATGCTAAGCGACTGCTGCACAAGCATAATTTTACTTGTCCACAATCGCTGTGGATAAGTCTGTGCGCAGCCTGTTATCGGAACCGCTAAATCCAGCGCACACAACGGGTTTTTCCCGAAGCCCAAAAATCAGGCAGAATAAAAATATTAATAAAAACAAATACTTACAATCATTTCCCTATGAGGTGCGAAAAAAGCTTTTTTACAACAAGCGCTTGCAGCACTACTGTGGATGATGCCCCGGCACAGAGCCGATTTTCTTATACAAATCAAGGCTCAAATCCATCACGCGGTGGGGTTATGCGGTTCGCACTACAATTCACGCACCATGAATCAACCTGAACTTTCGCTGGCGCCGCAGGTTATTTCAGTCAGCGAACTGAACCGCCTCGCGCGCGGCGTCATCGAAAAGCATTTACCGCTGACCTGGGTAGCCGGCGAGATTTCCAATTTCAGGCGCTACGACTCCGGCCACTGCTATTTCACGTTAAAAGATGCGGGCGCGCAGGTCGATTGCGTCATGTTTCGCAACAAAGCGCTGTTGCTGGGCTGGCAACCGGCGGATGGCGTGCAAGCCGAAGTGCGTGCGCTGGCGTCGTTGTATGAAGCGCGCGGCAAGTTTCAGTTGACGGTTGAGGCCATGCGGCGCGCGGGGCTGGGCGCGCTCTACGAGGCGTTTGAGAGGCTCAAAACAAAACTCGCGCGCGAAGGATTGTTTGATGAACACATCAAGCGCGAGTTGCCAGAGTTTCCGCGACGCATCGGTGTCGTGACCTCGCCGCAAGCCGCCGCGCTGCGTGATGTGCTCACTACCTTGAAGCGCCGCATGCCGTCGTTGCCGGTGATGATTTATCCCACGCCGGTACAGGGCGAGGGCGCGGCGGCGAAAATCGCGCAGGCGATAGCAACAGCCTCCGCGCGAGCCGAATGCGACGTGCTGATGGTGTGCCGCGGCGGCGGCAGCATTGAGGATTTATGGGCGTACAACGAAGAAGCCGTCGCGCGTGCCATACGCGCGTGCACGATCCCCGTGGTGACCGGCGTCGGGCATGAAACTGATTTCACCATTGCCGACTTTGCCGCTGACGCGCGCGCGCCCACACCCACGGCTGCAGCGGAACTCGTGAGCCCCGACGGTGCGGAATTACGCGCACAAATCACGCAACTCTCCGGCGCGCTCATGCGCATGACCAACCGCATGCTCGAAGACCGCATGCAAAAGGTTGATTATTTGTCGCGCAGGCTGCTGCACCCCGGCGAGCGTATCCGCGAACGCGGGCGTCATCTGGCGCAACTGGCGGCACGTTTTTCGGCTGCGTGGACACACGCAGCGGGAAGCCGCGAGTGGGCCGTGCAATCGGCGGCGCAGCGATTGCGCGCAGCGTGCCCTGATTTACACGGATATCGACGCGATGTGCAAGAGACCGGGCGAAGGCTCAAAGAAGCGGCCCGGCGCGTGCTGGAAACTGCGGGCACGCGGCTGGTTGCTGCCGACGTGCACCTGAAACATCTCAATCCGCAGTTGGTGCTGGAGCGCGGCTACAGCATCGCGGAAACGGCGGCCGGCGTGATTGTGCGCGATGTTGACGCTGTGAATGCAGGTGACGAATTGCGGGTGACGTTCGCGCGCGGCTGGGCACGCACGGAAGTTAAAACGAAAGGGTGAGCGTTACACGCTCGCGAAGTGCGCTTCGAGCTCGTGTCGGATGTACTGCAACACCATGTTCGAGAGATCGGGCGCAACGCAGTCGAATTCGGTCAAATCCTCCATCGAACGCAGCCATGTAAGCTGGCGCTTCGCCAACTGGCGCGTGGCGGCGACGCCCTGTTTACGCAATTCCTCGATACCGAACTCGCCATTGATGTGCTGCCATGCCTGACGGTATCCGACGCAGCGCATCGATGGCATAGATCCTTCGAGTGCGTATTCTTCACGCAGGTCTTTCACTTCACGCACGAGACCGGCTTCGAGCATTTCGTCGAAACGCGTGGCAATGCGTTCATGCAAAACCGCGCGGTCGCTGGGGACCAGTGAAATCTTCATCGGCGTGTACGGAAAATAAACGTACTTGGGTTTTTGCAGCCATTCCGCCATCGGCTTGCCGGTGATGTGAAAAATCTCCAGCGCGCGCTGTACGCGCTGCGAGTCGTTCGGATCGAGCCGCGCGGCGGTTTCGGGATCGACCTCGGCGAGCTTTGCGTGTACCGCGGGCCAGCCGTTCTCCTCGGCCATGGTGTCGATCAGCAATCGCACCATCGGATCGGCTTCGGGTAAATCGTTCATGCCCTCGATCAGCGATCTGAAATACAGCATGGTGCCGCCAACCAGCAGCGGAATATTGCCGCGCTCGCTGATCTCGCGCATCAACGTCAGTGCGTCGTCGCGAAACTTCGCCGCCGAGTAGGTTTCGTGCGGCTCGATGATGTCGATCAGATGATGAGGCACGCGTTTCAACGTTTCGGCATCGGGCTTGGCGGTGCCGATGTCCATGCCCTTGTAGATCTGCGCGGAATCGACGCTGATGACTTCACACGACAGCGACTTTACGAGTTCAGACGCGACCGCTGTTTTACCGCTGGCCGTGGGTCCCAGCAGGATAATCGCAGGAGGTTGCAGTTGCCGGGTCATTGTCCGCGCATGAAAAGTTTGTCGAGTTCGCCGATTGTAATCTGCCGCCACGTCGGTCGCCCGTGGTTGCACAAGCCGGAGCGATCGGTGGCTTCCATGTCGCGCAGTAGTGCGTTCATTTCGGTCACCGTAAGTTTGCGATTGGCGCGCACAGCGGCGTGGCAGGCCATCGTTGACAACAGTTCATTGCGGCGCTCGGTCAGCACGCGGCTCGCGCCGTATTCGCGCATCTCGCGCAGCACGCCGGCGGCGAGGTCGCGCGCATCGGCGTCGGCGAGCATCGCCGGTGTCGAGCGTACCGCCAGCGAAGTCGGCGACGTCGGTGCAATATCGAAGCCGATCTGGTTTAGCGTATCGCCATGCTCCTCGGCGGTGGCAATATCGATAGCATCTGCGGTCATGGCGACAGGAACCAGCAATGGCTGCATCGGAATCGAGCGTGCATCGAGCGCAGTTTTGAGTTTTTCATACATGATGCGTTCGTGCGCCGCGTGCATATCGATGATGACCAGGCCGTGCTGGTTTTCGGCGAGGATGTAAATGCCGCCGAGTTGTGCCAAGGCATAACCCAGCGGCGGTGCTTCCGTGTCTTCTGCCGCGAGTAGTGCGGCGGGCGATGCGAAAGAGGCACCGCGCGTGCCGAACAGTGCTTCATAAAACGCGGGCGCCTGTGCCGCCGCAAGCGGCATCGCACCCTGCGAACGGTACTGAAAAAACTGTGGTGCGGTACCCGTCACCCCCGGCGCGGCCAATGTTTGCGGCGCATCGCCGGCACGCCCCGCTAGCGCCTTGTGCAGTACGTGAAACACAAACTGATGGATTGCACGTGCATCACGAAAGCGCACTTCGGTTTTCGTCGGATGCACGTTCACATCCACCAGCGCGGGATCGAGTTCGAGAAACAGCACGAACGCGGGATGCCGGTCGTGGTGCAGTACATCCTGATATGCTTGGCGCACCGCGTGTGCGAGCAGTTTATCGCGCACGTAACGGCCGTTGACGTAGAAATATTGTGCATCACGCGAGGCACGCGAGTGCGCGGGCATGCTGATGCGTCCGTACAGGTGCAGGCTCGCGGCGCGCTCATCGACGCTGCTGGAGGCTACCGTAAATTCATCGCCTTGCAGCGCAGAAATACGCTCGTCGAGGGACTGCGGTTTCAGGTGCTGTTGCACGCGTCCGTTGTGCTGTAACGTAAAACCCGCTTCGCACCTCGAAAGTGCTATGCGCCGGAATGCCTCAAGGCAATGCGCGTATTCGGTGGCTTCAGTCTTAAGAAATTTGCGCCGCGCCGGCGTGTTGAAATAAAGATCGCGTACTTCAACCGTGGTTCCCTGCGTGGAAGAAGCCGGCTCCGGCACGTCAATGTGCGCGCCTTCCGCGGCGATGCTCCATGCGTGCTTGTCGCCGTCCGTGCGGCTTACCAGCGTAAGATTGGAAACCGACGCGATGCTTGCCAGCGCTTCGCCGCGGAATCCCAGGCTGCCGACTTTTTCAAGATCATCGAGCGAGGCAATCTTGCTGGTGGCGTGACGCGAGAGTGCCAACGCGAGTTCGTCGCGCGTAATGCCGGTACCGTCGTCGCTGACCTTGATAAGTTGCGTGCCACCGCCGGCCAGATGCACGGTGATGTTGGACGCGCCGGCGTCGAGGCTGTTTTCGAGCAATTCTTTCAGTGCGGCGGCGGGCCGCTCAACCACTTCGCCGGCGGCGATCTGGTTTACCAAATGATCCGGCAGAACTCGGATTGCGCGGATTGGCGGCATGCTCAATTATAGGTTTGCCGCAGATAGGCGAAAACGGTCCCCGACAGGCGCGCGCAGGTGCGGGACAAGCGGCATTATTCGGCTTTGATCCCTGCGTCCTTGATCACTTTGCCCCAGCGCGCAAACTCGGTTTTGACAAAAGCCGCGTGCTTCTCAGGGGTATTGTGCGTACTCTGGTCGATGCCCTGTTTCAGCATGCGGTCTTTCAACTCCGGCGCGGCCAGCACTTTCGTCACATCGGCATGGATGCGCGTCAGGATGTCGCGCGGTGTTGCAGCGGGCAGGTAAAGCCCGTTCCAGGTCGCGGTGTCGAATCCGGGAATACCGGATTCCGCGACGGTCGGAAATTGCGGCGCGAGCGGCGAGCGCTGCGGGCTGCTGATCGCAACTGCGCGCAGTTTGCCGGCCTGCACATGCGGAATCGCCACCGGGAAATTCACGAACATGTAGGGAATTTGCCCGCCCAGCAGATCGGCGACACCGGGATTCTCGCCTTTATAGGGCACGTGAGTCACTTTCACGCCGAGCGATGAGTTGAGCAATTCGCCCGCCATGTGTGGCGTGGAGCCGATGCCGCCGGAGCCGTATGACAGGTTTTTGGAGTTCGCTTTGACGAACGCAACGAACTCGCGGAAATTCTGTGGTGGCAGCGACGGGTGGATCGCCAGCAGTTGCGGCGTGGATCCGACGACCGATACGGTGGCAAAATCGCGCTGTGAATCGTACGCGACTTTTTTGATGATCAACGGCGCGACCACGATGCTGGTCTGCGGCGACACTAGCAGGGTGTAGCCATCCGGTGCGGCTTTGGCGACGATCTCCGCGCCTATCATGCCGCTGGCACCGGGACGGTTATCGACGACGACCTGCTGGCCCCACGCTTTGTTCAGTTCGAGTGCGAGCAGGCGCGCCGTCACGTCGGTGGCGCCGCCGGGTGCGAAACCGACGACAATGCGCGCGGAGCGGGACGGGAAGTTTTGTGCGCTTGCACCGGTAGCAACGAAGGCAAGCGCTGCCAGAATAAAAAACAGGATGCGGAAGTTCAAGCAATACTCCATCGGAATAGTCGATGCATGATCATAGCATCGCGCACGTCGCGTCGTTAGCAGGTAAAATTTCAGTTGAGGATTCTACGATGCCGAACGACCATCGCTGGCCAGTACCGCAGACGGCGTAGGCAACATACGCGTTCGATGTGATAGCAGCGTTGACGAAGATAGGCACGGCGCGCGGCGTACTCACCCGTGGCGCCGCTAGGCCGACGCCGAAATCGACTGCATGGATGTGCTTGGCATGTACGGCTTTCGTTTCTTTCGCACGAGCGGCACCGGCGCGGATTGGGATAGCTTGCTGTTGTCGAATCCGGTGGCATGGTATCGATTTAACGACTGATATTTTATAAGTATTTGTTTTTATTAATTTTTTTATAATGGTGACAGGCCGTAGGTTATAATTGCGGCTATGCAGCAATCAGGGAAATAATAATGAAGTTCGGTATACCCGCGGAAATGCGGACACACGAAACGCGCGTCGCGGCCACGCCCGAAACCATAGGCAAACTGACCAAGGCCGGGCACCATCAAGTCATCGTTCAATCCGGCGCGGGCGTCACGGCAAGTATTCCCGACGAGCAATACACGGCGGCGGGCGCGACCATTGTCGCCGGTGCTGCCGATGTTTACGCGCAAGCTGAAATCGTGCTCAAGGTGCGTGGTCCCGATGCTGGTGAATTGTCACAACTGAAAAGCAGCCAAACGCTGATCGGCCTGCTCAATCCGCACAACAAGGACGGCATCGCTGCCATCGCAAGAACCGGCGTCAACGCATTTGCAATGGAAGCGCTGCCGCGCATCTCGCGCGCGCAATCGATGGACGTGCTGTCGTCGCAGGCCAATATCGGCGGCTACAAAGCGGTACTGATGGGCGCCAACACTTACGGCAAGATGATGCCGATGTTGATGACGGCTGCGGGCACGGTGAAAGCCGCGCGTGTCATCATCATGGGCGTGGGCGTGGCCGGCCTGCAGGCGATTGCCACTGCTAAACGCCTAGGCGCAGTGGTGGAAGCCACCGATGTCCGTCCTGAGACCAAAGAGCAGGTCGAGTCGCTAGGTGCGAAATTCATCGACGTGCCGCTGACCGATGCTGAAAAAGAACTCGCTAAAGGGCAGGGTGGTTACGCGCGTGACATGGGCGATGATTATCGCAAGCGCCAGGCCGCGTTGGTCGCCGAACGCATCAAGCAGGCCGACATTGTAATCACCACCGCGCTGATTCCGGGGCGTCCCGCGCCGGTGCTGGTGACCGAAGATATGGTGAAATCGATGAAGCCGGGCTCGGTGATCGTCGACATGGCGGTCGAGCAGGGCGGCAACTGCCCGTTGTCAGAACTGGACAAAACGGTCGTCAAGCATGGCGTGCATCTGATAGGTATTGCGAATATTCCCGCGCTGGTGGCGGCAGATTCCAGCGCGTTATATGCGCGCAACCTGTTGAACTTTCTCGGCCTGATGCTCGACGCCAAAACCGGTGAGTTCAAAATCAACCGCGAAGACGAAGTCATTGCCGGCACGCTGGTGTGCGCGGGCGGTGAGGTTTTAAAACCGTGAACGGGTGAACGACTGAACGGGTGAACGGGAAACCACCAGACCGCTGGAGTAGGTTTTACCTGTTAACTCGTTCACTCGTTAACTCGTTTACGCCTTTCAAGGACGTAAAATGACTGTAGACCCGTTAATAACAAACCTTATGGTATTTGTGCTGGCGATTTTTGTCGGCTACCACGTGGTATGGAATGTAACGCCCGCGCTGCACACACCTCTGATGTCGGTGACCAACGCGATATCGAGCATTATTCTGGTCGGCGCGATGCTTGCCGCCGGGCCCACCGATGCCGACTGGGGCGTGTGGGTGGGTGCGGTGGCGGTGGTGCTCGCTGCAGTCAACGTGTTCGGCGGATTTCTGGTGACGCAGCGTATGCTGGAAATGTTCCGCAAAAAAGAGCCCAAGAAACTGGAGACCAAGTAAATGCTCTCCGGTAATCAGGTCGCGCTGGCCTATCTGGTCGCGTCGGTATTTTTCATACTCGCGTTGAAAGGGCTGTCGTCGCCGCTGACTTCGCGCCGCGGCAATCTGTTCGGCATGATCGGCATGGCGATTGCGGTTGCTGTGACGTTGACGCTGACCAGGAACTGGACGGTGATCGTCGGCGGTATTGCGCTCGGCGGCGCTATCGGCGCGGTGGTTGCGCGCAAGGTGCAGATGACGGCGATGCCGGAACTCGTCGCCTTCATGCATTCGCTGGTCGGTATGGCAGCGGTGTTAATTGCGATTGCCGCGGTCAACAACCCGCTCGCGTTTGGCATCGTCAAAGCTGCCGGCGAAGCGATTCCAATGGGCAATAAACTCGAGCTGTTCATCGGCACCTTCGTCGGTGCGATGACGTTCTCCGGATCGGTGATTGCGTTCCTGAAACTTTCCGGGCGTATGAGTGGCGCGCCCATCGTGTTCAGCGGTCAGCACATGGTGAACCTCCTGATGGCCATCGGTATGTTCGGCTGCGGGCTGTGGTTCTTCGCCAGCGGCGGCACCAACTGGACGGCGTTCATTGCGATGACGGCAATCGCGTTCGTGCTGGGGTTTCTTATCATCATTCCCATCGGCGGCGCCGACATGCCGGTGGTGATCTCGATGCTGAATTCCTATTCGGGCTGGGCGGCGGCGGGCATCGGCTTTTCGCTCAACAACCCGATGCTGATCATCGCCGGTTCGCTGGTGGGCAGTTCCGGCGCAATTCTGTCGTACATCATGTGCAAGGCGATGAACCGGCCGTTCCTGTCGGTGATCCTCGGCGGTTTCGGCACCGATTCCGGTGCGGCGGTGGCCGCGGATGGTGTGCAGAAAACCCATCGCAGCGGCAGCGCCGACGATGCGGCGTTCCTGATGGGCAATGCAGATTCAGTAATCATCGTTCCCGGCTATGGCCTCGCGGTGGCACGCGCGCAGCATGCAGTAAAAGAGCTCGCGTACAAGCTGCGCGAAAAAGGCGTCACTGTGCGCTTCGCGATACACCCGGTCGCCGGTCGCATGCCCGGCCACATGAACGTGTTGTTGGCCGAGGCCGAGATACCGTACGATCAAGTGCTGGAGATGGATGAAATCAACAGCGATTTTCCGACCACCGACGTGGTGCTGGTGCTCGGCGCCAACGACGTGGTGAACCCTGCCGCGCACACGCCGGGCAGCCCGATCTACGGCATGCCGATTCTCGAAGTAGACAAGGCGCGGACCGTGATGGTGGTTAAGCGCTCGATGGCAGCGGGCTATGCCGGCCTCGATAATGATTTGTTTTATATGGATAAAACAATGATGGTGTTTGGCGATGCGAAAAAAGTTGTTGAGGATATGGTGAAGGCGGTCGGCTGATACCAGTTTTCCGCGGCGATCAAAAAGAAAAGGGCCACAAATGCGGCCCTTTTTCTTTTCAGTGCGGCATTTCCACCCTGTTAAGCGCGCACTGTTCCGACATCCTTTACGTTCAATGGTTTTCCGGTTGAAGCGCATTTTTTACGGCGAACATTGCGGCGCGGTTTGAGCTTAGCTCTGCAATTTCAGCCGCGAAACCGGCTGAATTTGCGCATGAGCTCCAGGAACACATGGACATGGCGGGGTTCGACGAGGATACTAGTACGAACGGAAACAGTTTCCTTGAGAAGGGGGACAACCATGCGACGCTCAATCCTGCTGATTTCGGTGATTATTGCGGTGTTGAATCTAGGCGCTTGTGCCGGTCTGCAGGGCAGTGAGCCGGTTCAGGTCAGCGTGGCCGGCATCGAATCGTTGCCCGGAGAAGGTCTTGAAATCAGGATGCTGGTAAAACTACGGGTGCAGAATCCGAATGACTCGCCGGTTCAGTATGACGTCGACTATGTGAAGCTTGACGTGCTGGACAATACCTTTGCCACCGGTGTCAGCGACGAACGGGGCAGTATCCCCCGCTTCGGTGAGTCCGTGATCGAGGTGCCAGTGACGGCCTCCACAGTGCGCATAGCGCTGCGCGCGCTCGGCTTCTTTCTCGACGGTAAGCCGACCGAGAAGGTCCGCTACAGATTGAGCGGGAAGCTCGATGGCCCAACCTTTGGATCGACGCGATTTCAGATGGACGGTGAGTTTGCGTTGCCGAAGCCCTAGCGCTCTGTTGAGTACGTAGCACGTAGATACCGTTATTTACATCACGCTTGACGTTAATAACGGCATCTACATAGCTTAGTGCGGTTTTTCTTTGTGCTCGCCCCAGCCGGTGGTTTTGGCGCCTTCGGTT
>Ga0315912_10005120_pt1 | contig 12139 bp, 13 predicted proteins | sample VfabasoilMG_FD_204469 | JGI IMG/M metagenome (GOLD analysis project Ga0315912, IMG submission 204469) | Garden soil microbial communities collected in Santa Monica, California, United States - V. faba soil | ecosystem: Environmental > Terrestrial > Soil > Garden | place: USA: California... | reverse complement strand
ATCGGGTTGAAAGGAGCCGAGGCGATCTTGTCCGCACGCAGAGCGGGAAAATTGCGCGACGTCACATCGCTCCGCAAATTGGGAATCGTCGTTGCCCGCGCCGTTCCATTCTTGTTGCTGGATGGGAAACGTCCGGCAAGTCAATTGGTGATGTTTTGAAAAGGATGAAAATATGTATGGGTTGATCGGGAAGATAAAAGCGAACGCCGGGCAAAGAGATGAGTTGATCGCTGTTTTACTGGAAGGGTCAGGTGAGATGCCGGGCTGTCTGAGTTATGTGATCGCAAAGGACACAACCGACAGTGACGCGATTTGGGTGACCGAGGTGTGGATGGATCAAGCCAGCCATCGTAATTCCCTGTCATTGCCATCGGTACAAAAAGCCATTGCACGCGGCAAAGCATTCATCGCTGGGTTTGGAGAGCGTTTTGAAACCTTCCCGGTCGGCGGACACGGATTGATCTCTGCAAAATAAGGAGAAAAATGGCGACCATTCGCTACCTGGTAACGGATGTGAAAACATCCATCGCTTTTTATATAAAGCACCTTGGCTTTGAACTCGTTGAACAAATGGGACCTGCCTTTGCCATCGTTGCCAAAGATAACCTGAACCTCTGGCTCAGTGGACCTCAAACTTCAGCCGCAAGACCCATGCCCGATGGGCGAAAACCCGAACCGGGCGGATGGAATCGATTTGTTATTGAAGTGGATGGTATTGAGACACTGGTCGCTTCGATGAAAAGCGCTGGTATTTCATTCCGCAACGAAATCATTACCGGACCTGGTGGAAAACAAATTCTGGTAGAAGACCCTTCCGGCAACCCCATTGAGATCTTTGAGCCTGCCTGATTACATTGCCACCCATCCGCCGCGCAAACCTTCACGCACGGCTTCGGCGCGGTTGGTCACGTTCAATTTTGTGTAGATCGAAGAGACGTGAAATTTCACGGTGTGTTCGCTGATCCCCAACACCGCCGCAATTTGTTTGTTCGCCAACCCTTTTGATAACAACCCCAACACTTCCGTTTCTCTTTCGGTCAGCGGACCGCGTTCAGATGGCTCGTCTGATTCAAACAACAATGTCGGTGAGCCAACGATCAATCCCTGAGATAGCGCGTGGATGGCGGCGATCAACTCATCTGCAGACGCTTCCGTTGGCAAGCCTCCCCACACTCGATAAGAGCGCCTCATTTCCTGGACGTTGAGCTGGTCGTCGCTTAAGAACAGGATCCCTGCTGAATCGTTTTCCCCCAGATCAACAGCCGAAGCCGACGTGACAACCACGTCGGCTTCGTTTTCATCTTCCAAAGATTCGTTCACTATCTTTATTGATCTGTCCGAAGCGAGCAGAGCGCGCAATCCTGCACGCAATGCCGGCGATGAGACATTCAACAAGACACGGATCACTTCCGTTCACCTACCGTCACATTGACCGTCTCTGGCTTGCCACCGCGTAACACTTCCACTGCAATGGGTTTGCCAACAGTGTCACTATTGAGCGCAGAGAATAGATCATCTGGGTCGCTGACAGATTGTCCACCAACGGCAACAAGAATATCGCCGACAAGAAGTCCGCCTTTTTCAGCAGGACCTCCCTCTTCAAGCCACAACACCAGTAAACCATTTGCCACCGGTTGTGTGCGAACACCCAAATAGCCACGTTTGACCGATCCGTATTTGGCAAGCGCATCGGCAATCCGCCACGCTACTTTGACCGGGATGGTCAACGATGAGCCACGTGATAGCCCTGAAGTGTTGAGACCAAGCACTTCACCTTCTGTGTTGATCAGAGGACCTCCCGAAAAGCCGGGATAGGGCGTTGTTTCGGTTTGAATGTATTCATCCAACAAACCGCCGCGGTGCGTACGAGCAGGTCCATTGATCGACGTGACGATTCCCCAAGAAGCCTGCACGCCATTGCCATTGGGTCGTCCTAGCGCCAAAACAAGTTGACCAACCTTCACATTGTTCGATGTTTTAGCGGGGGTCAATGCTTTTTCAGGAAGTTTGAGTAATGCAAGATCAGAGCCAGGGTCACGCCCAGCTATAGTAGCGCTGAGGCTTTTACCATCAGACAACAAGACTTTGATGTCTTCCTCACGCGTCACAACATGGTCAGCAGTAATGACAAGGTCCTCCGCATAAGCAATGCCGCTGGCAGGGTACCGTTTGCGGGCATCCACAAGGATTGTGCTTGTGCCGGCTTTTTCAACGGCGGATGTCAGTCCATTCGAAAAATCATTAAGTGGGTTTGTCATAGTTGCTCCTTATATATCATAGGTGATTGGGTTAAACCTAGTGATGCCAGTGTATCGCATACAAACTTTATATACATCGGGAGGATGGGTGGCGATAATCCTAGACTTTCGGCTAGGTATATTTCGCATATAATCGAGGCATGAAGTCCACGTTGCGACTGAATGCGAAGATACTCCCCGTCATTACCATTGTCGCATTCGTTATGCAGATCATTGACCCATCCCGTGTGTGGGTCATTTTATTGACCGGGATAGGTGGAATTTGGCTCCTATGCTGGTGGTGGGCGAATGGTCTCGCCAGGTCGCTTCACTTCAAACGGGAGATGCGGTTTGGCTGGGCGCAGGTCGGGGACAAGCTCGAGGAACGCTTCACACTTACCAACAAGTTCATCCTGCCCGCCACATGGATGACCATCTACGATCATTCCACGTTACCAGATCATAAGGCAACCATCGCTACGGGTGTGGATGGCTCCAGTGAATCGCAGTGGAGAATCCTTAATCAATGCACGCGGCGCGGTGTTTATACGCTGGGGGGAACAACCCTGGAGACAGGCGACCCATTCGGCATTTATACGGTTACATTCGAAGACTCCACTTCGTCAACGCTGGCGGTCATGCCTCCCATTGTGTCCCTGCCGCGGTTCAATATCCTCTCCAGCGGCTGGGCGGGTGACGGCAGGACCAATCCACGTTCGTTGGAGGAGACGATCAACGCATCGCATGCGCGCGAGATGACGCCAGACGACCCGATGCGTTTGATTCACTGGAAGACCACTGCACGAAAAGGCAAATTCTTTGTCCGTCAATCGGATGGAACACCCGCCGGTGATTGGTGGATTCTGCTTGACCTTCACAAGGACTCGCAACTTGGAACCGGCTGGGATTCCACAGAAGAGCATGGAGTCATCCTCACTTCCTCTCTTGTCGCGCAGGGTTTGCGCGATCAACATCCGGTTGGGCTTGCCATCAACGGGAATGAGCCTGCATGGCACGTGCCGCAACGCAATGAATATCAACACCAATCCATGCGAAAGTCACTGGCGGTTGCCTCGCCCGCGGGACTATCCCTGAAAGATTATCTGCAAAGAACAGGCAGGGCATTTGGCAGTCATTGCAGTTTGTTGATCGTCACCGCATGTGCCGATGTGGAATGGACTCAATCGCTTCTTCCTTTGATCTGGCGCGGGATTCTGCCCACTATATTTTTGTTCGAGTCCATTTCTTTTGGCGGGGATGCCGACACTGAAATAGTATCCAGTACTTTACATTCCTTTGGCATACCCTGTCATGTCCTTCCAAAGGAAGCATTAGACAAATCACAAGCGCGGCCCGGTCATGAAGGCGATTGGGATTGGCGCATTTCAGGGACCGGAAAAGCGGTGGCGAAGAATGTCCCGATCACCGACTGGCGGAGGCTGGAATGATTGCGCGGCTGGGTGAAAAGCTCATTCGCAAAATACTCTCGGCGGAGGTGATGGGCCTGATCCTTGTGGCGGTTGCCCTGCAAGCTCTGTCGTATGGGATTGCCTCCTCCTTGCTCGATACGGACACACGCTACTTTTTTAGAATCTGCCTGATTGCCGCGGCGATCAGCTTTGGGTTGAGCCGAAGCCGATTGAAACCGTATCAAGCCGCGCTGGGAATCGTTGCGCTGGGCGTCATCGGCGTGTGGATTTTAGGCGCAAGACTAACGGCTCCCCTGCTCGATCTTGGTGTTGCCATCCTGCGAATCGTTCAGGAAGTTTCCCCGCAGATCATCCCGGCGATCAGAGACCGCGTCCCCATCGGCGAGATCGATGCGACCAATGTGACAGCGGCGTGGAGCGTGATCGTGAATTCGTCATCGGCATTGGCAGAGCGTTGGAGCCTGTGGCTGGCGGGGCTTGTTGGAAAGTTTGAGATCAACGATGCGCTCATCCGCAACATGGTGTGGACGTTGATCATGTGGCTTTTTGCGGCATGGGCTGGGTGGTTCAGCTACAAACGAAATGCGGTGGTATCCCTGTTCCCCTCCGTGGGTCTGCTGGCGGCGGTTATTTCATACAGTGAATATCAGGCCGAGAGTCTTTGGTTACTGGTGACAACTCTTTTGCTCCTCATGGGCGTGTGGAATTATAAGAATCATGCGCAAGGATGGCGGCAAAAAAATGTGGATTACTCGGACAGCATCCGTTACGATCTCACACAGGCGGTCGTGGTCGCCACGATTGCCATAGGGATCATTTCCTTCATAACACCATCGATCACATGGAAGGATATTCGGGATTTCATACGGGATTGGAATCGGAACGAGACTGCCGAACTGCTCGGGGTCAAGCAAGAGCCGAATCCTGCAAAGCCTGTCAGTTCAGGTCCACAGCCGTCCCTGCCGCGCGATCATCTCTTGAGCGGCGGTTTCGCCCTGTCGCAAAATGTTGTCATGACAATCAAGACCGGAGAATTGCCTCCCATTCCCGACCCGGCTCTTGTCGAACGCGCATCAAAATACTATTGGCGAAGCGTGGTCTACGATAAATACGTCAGCGCCGGTTGGGTGACAAGCGCCTCCCTGAGACAAGTCTATCCACCCGACACACCGATCATCCCCGGCTTATTGACCGGGTACAAACCAGTTCACATGCAGGTCCTATTGGCGGAACCGGAGGGAAGACTCTTCTGGAGCGGCGTTTTATTCAGCGCGGATATTCCCTTCACTGCAAACTGGCGCTTCAAACCGGATGCAGACCTGTTCGCTGATCAATCGGTTTTGCTCCAGGCTGATTTGTTTTCCGCCAGCACGACGGCGACCTCCTACGAACTGGAATCGTACGTCCCGATGGCAAGTGTGAAGCAATTACGCTCTGCATCTACAGATTACCCTGAAGACGTTCAGGCTCGTTATTTCGTCCTTCCTAGCACCGTCCCCGACCGTGTGATTCAACTTGGGAGACAACTCACAAAAGGAGTTACGAATCCATACGAGAAGGCGAAGATCATCGAAGATTATTTGCGGGCTACCTATCCGTACGACCTTGACATCCCCACCCCACCAGAAGGACAGGATGTGGTTGACTATTTCCTGTTTGATTTGAAAAGAGGCTATTGCGATTATTTCGCATCCTCCATGGTCGTCCTTGCCCGCGCCAACGGGTTGCCCGCCCGCTTTGTGTCCGGCTACGCAACCGGGACATACGATCCGCCGACCGCATCGTATATCGTCCGTGAGTTGAACGCGCACTCATGGGTGGAAATATACTTCCCTGGAATTGGCTGGGTGGAATTCGAGCCGACTCCATCGCAACCTGAGATTCAGCGGTCGGGCATAGAACCCCTGACCCCTGTAGAGCAAAACAACAACTCGACGGCGTTCAACCTGTTGACCCGATTCAGGCTGGCAAGGTTGTCCACGTGGATTGCTCCCATCGTGTTGCTCATCATATTGGTGTTTATTTATTTTGCCGTGATCGAACAATGGTGGTATCTGAGACTTGTCCCCGCCGCGGCTGTTGAAAAAATTTATCGACGACTCTATCGTGCAGGACGTCCACTGGCTGGCGAATTCACGCAGGCAGAGACGGTATATGAATTTATGCAAAAGTTGAACAGCAGGGTGGATGACATCAAAGCCTACTCGAACTGGAAGAAATTCTATATGGACACGCAAAGGGATGTGCAATTATTGACGAACACCTATCAGGCATCCCTATTCAAGGACGTTCAAACAACCCGAAGCAATGTGATGCTCGCCGTTCAAACATGGAAGAGATTAAGATGGAAGTTGTTGTTTACAAGAATCGATCTCCATACAAAAAGAAAATACATCACTCCCATCGAATCATCGTGAATGTTTCAACCTTAAAGTTTTTAGAAAGGCATGTTTCCCTCTTGAAATTCTTTTCATAATCGTTATACTGATACAAAGTTTATAAAAATAATTTCGAATCAATGAAAGGAATTTGAAATGGCTTCCATGGAAACGCTAACGATCAAGACGGAAAACAAATTCAGGAGTTTGATATCAAAGCGCGCGTATGCACAGGGTGAATTGATCTGCGAGATCCCGACCGAGAAAGTCGTCAACAAACCGAATCGCTATACAGTACAGATCGCCAGCGACAGACATACAGACGTTGGCAAACTTGCCGCGCTGAATCATTCCTGTAACCCCAATGTGATCCTCGATACTGATCGTTTGTTGATGTTCGCCGCCAGGGATATCGAAAAGGGTGAAGAGCTTTCCTTCTTTTATCCCTCCACCGAATGGGAAATGGACGCACCCTTCATCTGTCTGTGCGGCGCATCGAACTGCATTCATGTTGTTGCCGGAGCGCGCTTCCTGTCGTTGTCCACACTTGAAAGTCATTATCTCAACAAACACATTCGTGAGATGATGGTCGAATTACTGAATAATACGGAACTGCATCTGACGAAGATAGAGAAAGTGTAAGCAGAAGAGAGGTTCAAACAAAAAGCCAGCCCATTGAACGGGTTGGCTTTTTTCATGTATGTCCTTAATACATCTCTAAAACTGCAGGGTTAAATAAAAAGAAATCATATGCCTTATCTGAAAGAAGCCAGCACCTTCGTAATAACCGCATCCAGTAAGGTTACATCCACCTGACCATCCAGTTTTGCCAGAACCAGTGATTTGATTTTCTGTTTCAATTCAGCGTCGGATGCTTTTGATCTTTCATGCACTGCAGAGACATACAGATTCACAGACGGGCTATAGGTTGCCTTGGGTGATGAGACAGTTTCATTCCGGTTGATCTTCATATCATATTTCATGGCGCGTTCCAATGCCAGGTCTGTGACAACCACGTTATCCGTTACATCAATGGATGTAACGCCTTTTGCATTCATCTCGTCAATATCGCGTTCGGTATAGAAGATTTTTGGCACGTAAAATCTCCGATCTCTAATTCTCAGTCTCGAATTGCCACTTACGAATTACCTACTTCTCCGGTCGACCGTCCAACTCTTCCAACGCCTTCACCGCCGCGTTGCGTGCAGAGACGATCTCTGCTTCAGAGCCAGAAAGCCACATACGACCAAAGCGCCCAACGGATGAAACATGCAAGATCTTGATCGTTGCACCTTTTTCCGCTTCATTACAGGCATAGTTGATATATGCGGCAGGCGCACATTCCAGCACCAGCATCGTCTCGCCAGGGACCAACATCGAGCCACGACGGAAACGGTTCAACAATTGAGCCTGATAAGGGTCCACGTTAGTGATGATCTGCACCGAGGCAATGAATGGCTTGATGCGCTCTTCTGGTTTCAGATGGAGTCGATCCAGCACGATGCGACCGGCTTCCAACACTTCCGATTGGGAGTGCGAATGGACTTCGAACATGCCGAACTCGCGTTCCACCAGTTGTGCGCCTGGCTTTGCTTCCGTGGACTTGACCGCAATGTCCACGAGGCGGAACACTTCGTTGCCCGGCGCAACTTCCACATACAGGGAAGCCATACCTTCTGTCGGCAGGTCGCCTTGTGTGATCGTGCCGACGAATGCCGCGTACTGGGGTTGCATTCGGTCGAGGTAGGAATACACACGTAATGAAAATTTTTCTGATGCCATTGAGTCTCCATTGTCTCATGTCATTGCGAGGAACGCTCTTGCTCTTTGCGACGAAGCAATCTCCACCTAATACGAGATTGCTTTGCCCCTATCGGGGCTCGCAATGACATAAAAATTATTAATTATTCATCGCAATCCCAAGCGGCGTAACGAACAAAGGATTGCCCGGTAACACAGTATCAATGCCCGTCATCTCCTGAATTACTTGATCCATTCCCGGATACGCACACGAGCCGCCCACGAGATACAACTTATTAACCTGATAACCTTCAACATGCCGATTGATAATGGACGCTATTTTCTCCATTACCGGTCTAATCACAGGAAAAAGCCGCGTCTGCTCATTCGGATTCTTCTTCAGCGCTTCCGCCTCGTCGAAGGTTGACCCTGTTGAACCAGCAATCACCAGCGAGAAGTGGGTTCCGCCTGTCGCTTCATCAGCAGTGTATACCACCTCCCCACTCTTGAAGATGGCGATACCCGTTGTGCCTCCGCCGACATCCACGATCGCGCCGTCACGGATTCTCAATACATTATTCGCCGCGGTCGGCTCATCAATGAAGCCTGTGCAATCGAGCCCAGCGCCATATAACACATTTGCGGTCGCACGGCGTTCCGCCTCCGGCACACCCGGCGGATACGCAGTTGCGGCAGATGTCAACACGAATCCAAGTTTTTGCTCGACTTTTGCTTTCATCTCACGCAACAGATCCACCGCGCCGACGAAATCCACAACAAGCCCATCGCGCGTCACCTGTGCGAATTGACACTTACCTGCAATCGGATCGTAGTTCTCGTCAAGCACCACCAACACCGTGTATGCCGTACCCAAATCCACACCAACATGGATAGCGCCGCGATAACTCGCGTCATATCCATTACCGCCAGCCATAATGTGATCTGTCTGCGCGAGAAGACGAGAAAGATTTGGATTCATCATTTATCCTTCTATCTTCATCATTTGCCTTCGTTCCAATTCGCCGGAAACACGACATACACAAAGCGTGTCCAATTTGGCGTTCCAAAAGTGATGCTTGAACCTTTGGGAATGTAGATCACATCTCCGGTTTTGCCGCGCACCTGCTCATTGCCGCGTGTGATCACCAGTTCGCCCTCAAGCACAATATCGATCTCATCGTAATTCAGAGTCCACTGCATCTCGCCCTTATCGAGCGACATGTAACCAGCGCCCATCGGCGAACGATCCTGCGTCACTACCACATCTTTCAGCCAGACGTTCGTACCCGGTGTAGTCTTGCCATCGAGAAATGGCTCCACCTGGACATTCGCCATCTTCACGACTTTCAAAAGTGGCAACGTTTGCTGGACGGCAGACAACGCTTCTCTTCTCAAGCTGGAAGCTGATTCTGTTTCTCGAATCAGTTTCACGCCTAGAGCGAACGCGGTATCCGTGGCTTCGTGCGTGACAATATCATCCGGCGCGAGCAATAGAGTCTCGACACGCTCACGCGCGAGACGACGAATATCTTCCGCAGTGAAAAGTTGACGCGGCATAAGAACGGTTCTTCACCGCGAAGCGCGCGAAGGACGCGAAGAAATAAAAAGATCTTTGCGCTCTTAGCGTTCTTTGCGGTTCAATTGCCGCTTATTATTTTTCTTTACCGCGTCCGCCGATGGCGCCTTTGCTATTCTGCGGCAGGATCATCTCAACATCAGAGTGTGGTCTCGGAATCACATGGACCGACGCAAGTTCACCGACGCGCTTGGCAGCAGCAGCACCAGCGTCTGTGGCAGCTTTCACCGCGCCCACATCACCGCGCACCATCACGGTCACATATCCGCCGCCGACATATTCACTGCCGATCAGCGTTACATTTGCGGCTTTGACCATAGCATCGGCGGCTTCAATCGCACCGACGAGTCCTTTGGTCTCCACCATTCCTAAAGCGATCATTGCAACATCTACGGGCATGGCTTAAATCTCCTTTTGCAATTTGTTTTTACTCCGATTAGACATCGGATTTCAGAAATTGAAACAATTCAATTCCTCAAATCTGAATTCTAATCAAGACATCACAGGTCTCTGAGACCTGTGATGTCTCTTCTATTTTTTCAACTCCAACAACACCTTCCTCACGATCTCTTCCACTTGAGAATCGTTTCCTGAAACAGAAGCAGGCGCGGACGAGGCGTGAGGCGCTCCACCAGTGAAGGCGCTACGCGCGGCTTGCGTATCTGTCGAACCCGGGGAAAATGCGGCATCGGGCGCAGTCCGAATCTCATAGGCAAGCCGCTTGGTGTTATACATATGATGCACAGTGATGTTATCGCCTGTGATCGCGCCGCCCACGCCACCGGAACCGAGAGTCATCGAAGGCATCAAGCCGGTGGTATAACCCGTAGTGCCGAGCGTGCCAAAAGTATTGACGACGATACGAAATACCGGCTTCTCCAAACCAAACTGCATAATGACATTTTCATCACGCGCATGAATGACCTGCGAGTGACCGCGCCCGCCGTAGTTGATGAGCTCCAACGAACGCTCACAACCTGCTTCCCAACCATCCACTTCATACCAGCCAAGGACGGTGGTGAGCTTTTCGCCAGAGAGTGGTTCTTCGGGACCAACACCGTTGAGACGCACAACAAGAATACGTGCCCAATCAGGAACATTGAAACCATATTGCTGTGCCAGTTGTTGCGGACTCTTGCCCACGCCTTTCGGGTTGGGCAAATGACCGACGAATAAATTCTTCGCGAGTATCGCTTTGATTTTGTCATCAACGAAATAAGCGCCTTCGGCTTTCATCAATTCTTCAAGTTGCGCGGCAATCGGACGATCCGCGACAACGGCTTGCTCAGTTGCACAAATGACAGAATGGTCGAAGGCTTTCGATGCAACGATATACTTTGCGGCTTTCTGAATATCTGCCGAACGATCAACATACGCGGGCACATTGCCTGGTCCAACTCCATACGCAGGCTTACCGACCGAATGCGCGGCACGCACCATATCCGAACCCCCTGTTGCAAGGATCAAGGCGACGTATTTATGCTTCATCAATTCCTGTGTGCCAGGGAGAGTCACTTTGGTCAGGCACGAGATCAAACCTTTGGGCATCCCAGCCCGCTCTCCTGCCTCTGCCATAATACGAATCGACTCGGCACAACACTTCGCCGCGAAAGGATGCGGCGCAATGACAATCGCATTCTTCGCCTTTACCGCGATCAAGGTTTTATATATCGTTGTAGAGGTCGGATTGGTTGAGGGAGTCAACGCGGCGACAACGCCCATGGGCCAGGCGATATCGTACACTCCTTTTTGTTTGTCACTGCGAATCACACCGACAGTGGGTATATCTTTGATCTCGTTCCATAATAATTGAGAAGCCAATAAGTTCTTGAGTGTCTTATGTTCGGGCACGCCATAACCGGTCTCTTCGCTCGCCATTTTGCCGAGCATCACTGCCGCGTCCGCCGCGGCTTGTGCTATGGCCGCGCAGATGCGATCCACTTCGGCTTGCGTGGCGTGCAAAAATTTCCGCTGGGCATCGCGTGCTTGCGTTGCCAGTGTGCGGGCTTCTTGGATGGAGAGCAGGTCTTTATCGAGTTCAGCCATAGTCTATCCTTATGTCGTTGCGAGGGCGATAGCCCGAAGCAATCTCCTATTGTCAGTCAGTTACCGGTTTGAGGAGATTGCTTCGTCGTCGCTACGCTCCTCCTCGCAACGACATACTAGTAATTAATCGGGTTCGCCGCTACCTCTAACACTTTATTTTGAAACGCCATCGCCGCGGCTTTGCAGGCGGGCTGGTCGCCCGTGAGCATCACACCCATGTAGTTTGTTTCGGACGGCGGCATAGTGAGCGCCACAATACTTACATCCGCAGATTTGAGTGCGGCATCGAGTGCGACCAAGCCCTCATTCGGTGTTGCCACCAAATAAGCGATTGGCGTCCCAACTGGGAGATTACATACTTGCGATAAATAGGTTCCCGTTCTTGAAATAACATGCGGGAAGAATGCGATAGAGTCATCATCGTTGGCTGAATACCAGATCGCCTTCGTTTTGATGTAATCCACTGCGGCATTCAACCCGGCTCGGACTTCAGCTGGGTCTGGTCCAGCCAGGATTGCCATGATCTCGCCTGACCATTTGCCTGAAGTGTGTTTTGCACCTGCATAAAACGACTTGGCATACACGACTTCGACATTTGCCATTTTAGTGGCTTCATCAATAGCTGTGTAGGTTGCATCATCGTTATCTACGCTGATGAGTCCAATGGAACGCTGGTCATCACGGAGTTTGAGATGTTCCGCAAAGTTGCGATCCACTTGTGGGATGAGTTGC
>Ga0315912_10005119_pt1 | contig 12141 bp, 15 predicted proteins | sample VfabasoilMG_FD_204469 | JGI IMG/M metagenome (GOLD analysis project Ga0315912, IMG submission 204469) | Garden soil microbial communities collected in Santa Monica, California, United States - V. faba soil | ecosystem: Environmental > Terrestrial > Soil > Garden | place: USA: California... | reverse complement strand
CCACGCCGACCACGGCCACGCTGCCGAACGGCCTCACGTTGATCCTGAGCGAGAAGCACGAGGTGCCGATCGTCGCGGCCAGCCTGGTGTTCCGCGGCGGCAGCGATTCGAATCCGGCCGACAAGCCCGGGCTCGCGAACTTCACGGCCGCGATGCTCGACGAAGGCACGGCCACGCGTAACGCGCTGGCGATTGCCGACGAGCTCGCGCGGCTGGGCGCAACGCTCAGCACCGGCAGCTCGATGGACTCGATGACGGTGTCGGCGCGGTCGCTCGCGAAGAATTTCCCCGCGACGTTGGACCTCGCCGCCGACGTGACGCTGCGCCCGTCGTTTCCGGCCGACGAGATCGACCGGCAGCGCGCGCAGCGGCTCGGTCAGCTGGTGCAGCAGCGCGACAATCCGGCCGCGCTCGTGGGGACAGTGGCGATGCAGGCGGCCTATGGCACGCAGCATCCGTACGGCTTCGCCGAGATCGGGACGGAAGCGTCGGTGAAAGCGATCTCGCGCGCCGACATGCAGGCGTTCTGGAAGGAGCGCTTCGTGCCGAACAACGCTGCGCTGGTCGTGGCCGGCGACATCACGATGCCCGAGCTGCGCGCGCTGGCCGAAAAGGCGTTCGTCAATTGGGAGCGCGGCTCCGCGACGCGGCCGCAGCTGGGCGCGCCGCAGATGACGCAGGCGCGGGTGGTGATCGTGGACAAGCCCGCGAGCCCGCAGACGCAGCTGCGCGTCGTCGGCATCGGCGCCGAGCGCTCATCACCGGACTTCCGGCCGCTGCAGGTGATGAACATGACGCTCGGCGGGCTCTTCTCGAGCCGCATCAACATGAACCTGCGCGAGAAGAACGGCTACACCTACGGCGCCAGCTCGCAGTTCACGTTCCGCCGCGCGCCAGGTCCGTTCCAGGTGGCCGCCGGAATTCGCACCGACGTCACCGCACCCGCCGTCGCCGAGGTGTTCAAGGAGATCCTCAGCATGGCGCAGAAGCCGATGACGGCCGACGAACTGCAGCGGGCCAAGGATTCGATGGCCTACTCGCTGCCGGGCGCCTTCGAGTCCAGCGCCAACGCCGTGGGCAACTTCTCGAACGTGTTCGTCTACGACCTGGGGCTCGACTACTACTCGCGCTACGCCGCCCAGGTGAACGCCGTCACCGTCGATCAGGCGGCGGCGGTGGCCCGTAAGTACCTTGTTTCAGAAAAGATGGTGGTGATCGCCGTGGGCGACCGCTCCAAGATCGAGATGCCGCTGCGCGAGCTCGGTCTGGGCCCCGTCGAGATCTGGGACGCCGACGGCAAGAAAGTGAATTGAGCCTGCTATATAATTTCCGACTGGAACAGTCGGATATGGCGGTGGTCACCCCAGGGCAGTCCCCGAGCGTCTCGTCTGTCGTCGACCTGATCGGAAACACACCGCTCATCCGGCTGTCGAGTTTCGAGGTGGGGCTTCGCAACGTCGAGCTCTACGCCAAGGCCGAGTGGCGCAATCCCGGCGGGTCGGTGAAGGACCGCGCCGCCGCGCGGATGATTGCCGACGGCGAGAAATCGGGCGCGCTTACCCGCGACAAGATCCTGCTTGACGCCACGTCGGGCAACACGGGCATCGCCTACGCGATGATCGGCGCGGCGCGCGGCTATCGGATCCGCCTGTGCGTGCCCGAGAATGTGACGCCCGAGCGGAAGCGGATCCTGAAGGCGTTCGGAGCCGAAGTGGTGTTCACCGATCCGATGGAAGGGTCCGACGGCGCCATCATCAAGGCCAAGGCGATGTACGCGGAGAACCCGGACCTGTATTTCTATCCGGATCAGTACAACAACCCGGGCAACTGGCGAGCGCACTACGACACGACGGCGCCCGAGATTCTCGAGCAGACGCAGGGGCGTATCACGCACTTTGTCGCGGGGCTGGGCACGAGCGGGACGTTCATGGGCGCGGGCCGGCGCTTTCGCGAGGCCAAGCCGTCGATCCGCCTGACGTCGGTGCAGCCGGATTCGCCGCTGCACGGTCTCGAGGGGCTGAAGCACATGGAAACCGCCATCGTGCCCGGCATCTACGATCCGGCGCTGGCGGACGAAGACCTGGGCGTCAGCACCGAAGACGCGTTCGACTACACGCGCCGGCTGGCGAAGCAGGGGCTGTTCGTGGGGATTTCGAGCGGCGCCAACCTGGCCGGTGCCCTCAATGTGGCGCGGCGGGTGCAGGACGCGGTGGTGGTGGTGATCTTCTGTGACGGCGGCGAGAAGTACCTGTCCGAGCGCTTCTGGGATCAGGCCGCGGACGGGCCAGGCTGATGGGACTGAAGCTGGAAGCAGGCGTGGCTGACGCGATTCGTGCGCACGGTGTGGAAACCTACCCGAACGAATGCTGCGGTGCGTTCTACGGCCGCGACGGCGTCGTGACGTCCACCTACGCGATGCCCAATACGACGGAGCTCGGTCCCCGGCGCCGGTTTCAGGTCAGCCCGCGGGACTACATGAACGCGGAAAAGCGCGCGTCTGAACTGGGCGCCGAAATGCTCGGGTTCTACCACTCGCACCCCGACCATCCCGCGAGACCGTCGCAGTTCGATCTCGACCACGCGTGGCCGTCGTTCTCGTACATCATCGTTTCCATCAAGGAAGGAGTGCCCGAGGACATGACCTCGTGGCGTCTTCAGGACGATCGCTCCGCTTTCGATCAGGAAAACTTGACTCATGCCTAACACGATTCACATCCCGACGCCGCTGCGCCCGTTCACTGACAAGAAGGAGTCGGTGGAGGTGTCCGGCGCCACCGTCGGCGAGCTGCTCAAGGACCTCACCACCCGCCACGACGGGCTGAAGAAGCACCTCTACACCGACGACGGGCGGCTGCGGAACTTCGTCAACGTGTATCTGAACGACGAGGACATCCGCTACCTGCAGAAGGAGCAGACGCCGGTGAAACCGGGGGATTCGCTGAGCATCGTACCCTCTGTAGCTGGAGGGGTGTGATGAGTACGGCAACCGAAACCGAGCTCCCGACGCTCAACGCCGAGGAGATCAAACGCTACAGCCGCCACCTGATCATGCCGGAAGTCGGCATGGACGGGCAGCGGCGCATCAAGCAGGGGAGCGTGCTCTGCATCGGCGCGGGCGGCCTGGGCTCGCCGGCAGCGATGTACCTCGCGGCGGCCGGCGTGGGGCGCCTCGGCATCGTGGACTTCGACGTCGTGGACTACAGCAACCTGCAGCGGCAGCTGCTGCACACTACCAACGACGTCGGCCGTACCAAGCTGGAATCGGCGAAGAACAAGATCAACGCGCTCAACCCGCACGTGCAGGTGGACACCTACGAAGAGGCGCTGTCGTCCGACAACGCGATGCGCCTGTTCAAGGGCTACGACGTCATCCTCGACGGCACCGACAACTTCCCGACGCGCTACCTCGTGAACGACGCCTGCGTGCTGATGGGCATTCCGAACGCCTACGGCAGCATCTTCCGCTTCGAAGGGCAGGCCTCCGTGTTCGCCACCAAGGACGGCCCGTGCTACCGGTGCCTCTATCCCGAGCCGCCGCCTCCGGGGCTGGTGCCAAGCTGCGCCGAGGGCGGCGTGCTGGGTGTCCTGCCGGGCGTGATTGGCGTCATCCAGGCCACCGAGTCGATCAAGCTGCTCTCGGGGATCGGTCAGCCGCTCATCGGGCGGTTCCTGATCTACGACGCGCTCAACATGAAATTCCGTGAGCTGAAGCTGCGGAAGGATCCCGAGTGCCCGGTGTGCGGCACTAATCCCACCGTGACGAAGCTCATCGACTACGACCAGTTCTGCGGCATCGTGCAGCCGGCGCAGGACCACTCCGCAGGAGCCACCGTGAGTGCATCCGAAATCACCCCGGCCGAGCTGAAGGCCAAGCTCGACGCCGGCGAGACGCCCTTCATCCTCGATGTGCGCGAGCCCAACGAGTATCAGATCAACAAGATCCCGGGCTCGACGCTCATCCCGCTCGGCGAGCTGCCGCGCCGTTACCAGGAGCTGCCGAAGGACCGTCAGATCGTCACCCAGTGCAAGATGGGCGGCCGCAGCGCCAAGGCGCAGGACTTCCTGAAAACGGTTGGCTTTACCGACGTGCTCAATCTGAAGGGTGGAATCCTGGCCTGGATTGATACCGTCGACCCGAGCCAGCCGAAATACTGACCCTAGGGCTTAGACCTTGGACCTGAGGGCTGGTGGGCCTAAGGTCCTCCAGGCCAAAGGACTAGGGCCCAAGGTCGGAGGTCTTTTAGAAATCCGACCATCTTGACCGGATTTCCAGCGATCGATAGAATTAGGACTGTTCGGGTCGGATTTCCGGAAATTTCCCCATGCTGCGGCTCTCAAAAAAGGCGGACTACGCCCTCATCGCGATGAAGCACCTGGCCCTCAACCGGGACGGGGCGGTGTCGGTGAGCGCGCGCGAGATTGCCGAGCAGTACGACATTCCGATCGAGCTGATGGCCAAGGTGCTGCAGCGCCTGGTGCGAAGCGGCCTGCTGGTGTCCACGCAGGGCACCCGCGGCGGCTACACGCTGCGCCGGCCGGCGGCCTCGATCAGCGTGGCCGACGTCATCCAGTCGATCGACGGGCCGTTCACCGTGACCGCGTGCTCGACGGAGAACAGCGGCTGCGAGCAGTACAGCAAGTGCAGCATCCGCGATCCGCTGTGGCAGATCCGGGAGCGCATTGCGGCCGCGCTCGGCACCGTATCGGTGGCCGAGCTCGCCGCGGATCACATCAAAGGCGAGGGGCTGAAGCCCGAGCCCGTAACTGTTTCCGCGCCGGTCGCGATCACGCGACGGGCGCAGATGTAGTAGCGGACCTACTAGGTCCGCTCGGAGTGAACGATGAAGCTGCCGATCTACATGGACTATCACGCCACGACGCCGGTGGACCCGCGCGTCGTCGAGGCGATGCTGCCGTACTTCACCCAGCACTTCGGCAACCCGGCCAGCCGCAACCACTCGTTCGGCTGGGAGGCGGAAGAGGCGGTGGAAACGGCGCGCAAGCAGGTGGCCGATCTGATCGGCGCCAACGCCAAGGAGATCATCTTCACGAGCGGCGCCACCGAGGCCAACAACCTCGCGATCAAGGGCGCCGCGGAGATGTATCGCGAGAAGGGCAACCACATCATCACCTGCGTCACTGAGCACAAGGCGGTGATCGACACGTGCAAGAAGCTCGAGAAGCTGGGCTCGCGCGTCACGTATCTGCCGGTGCAGAAGGACGGCCGCATCAGCCTCGACGAGCTGCAGGCCGCGATCACCGACAAGACGATCCTCATCACCATCATGGCCGCCAACAACGAGATTGGCGTCCTGCAGCCGATCGCCGAGATCGGCGCGATCGCGAAGGCCAAGGGGATCCTGTTCCACACCGACGCGGTGCAGGCGGCCGGCAAGGTGCCGTTCGACGTCACGCAGAACAAGGTCGATCTGGTGTCGCTCAGCGCGCACAAGCTGTATGGCCCGAAGGGCGTGGGCGCGCTGTACGTGCGGCGCCGCAACCCGCGCGTCCTGCTGGCCGAGCAGATCAGCGGCGGCGGCCACGAGCGCGGCATGCGGTCGGGCACGCTGAACGTGCCGGGCATCGTGGGGCTGGGCGCCGCGGCGGCGCTGGCGAAGGCGGAAATGGCCACCGAGGCCGCGCGCCTCAGCGCCATGCGCGATCGCCTGAACAAGAAGTTCCATGACAACCTCGACGAGATCTACATCAACGGGTCGATGGAGCACCGGCTGCCCCACAACCTGAACATCTCGTTCGCCTACGTCGAAGGCGAGTCGCTGCTGATGGGGATCAACGACGTGGCGGTGTCGTCGGGCTCGGCCTGCACGTCGGCCAGCCTCGAGCCGTCGTATGTGCTGAAGGCGCTCGGCGCGGGCGACGACCTGGCGCACTCGTCGATCCGGTTCGGTCTCGGCCGCTGGACGACGGACGAAGAAGTGGACTACGTGGTGGAGAAGCTCACGAGCGTGGTGCGGCGTCTCCGCGAGATGTCGCCCCTCTACGAAATGGTGAAAGAGGGCGTGGATCTTTCGAAGATGCAGTGGGTCACGCACTGAGGAGAGACTGAAATGGCGTATTCGAACAAAGTGATCGATCACTACGAGAACCCGCGCAACGTCGGGTCGCTCTCGAAGGACGACGCGAACGTGGGCACCGGGCTCGTGGGCGCGCCGGAGTGCGGCGACGTGATGAAGCTGCAGGTCAAGGTGAACCCTGAGACCGGCGTCATCGACGACGCCAAGTTCAAGACGTTCGGCTGCGGATCGGCGATTGCCAGCTCGAGCCTCGCCACCGAGTGGCTGAAGGGCAAGACCGTCGATCAGGCGCTGGCGATCAAGAACACCGACATCGTGGCCGAACTGGCGCTGCCGCCGGTGAAGATCCACTGCTCGGTGCTGGCCGAGGACGCGATCAAGGCGGCGATTGCCGACTACAAGAAGAAGCAGGACGAGAAGACGGGGTCCGTGCAGCCCACGGCCCAGCCGACCGCATAAGAAGATGATCGAAATCACCGACGTCGCCGCGAAGAAGATCCAGTCGTTGATGTCCAAGCAGGGCATCACGGAAGGGGGGCTTCGTGTCGGCGTCAAGGGCGGCGGGTGCTCCGGCCTCAGCTACACGTTCGCGTGGGAGAAACAGGCGCGCCTCGGCGACGAGGTGTTCGAGGGGCACGGCGCCACGATCTTCGTGGACAAGAAGAGCTACCTGTTCCTGAACGGGACGACGCTCGACTACGACACGGCCCTGCTGGGCAAAGGCTTCGTGTTCAACAACCCCAACGCGAAGCAGTCGTGCGGGTGCGGTAGTTCGTTCGGCGCCTAGCCCCAGGGGCAGGGCGCCGTCGCGTCGTCTTTCAAAATCATGAGCGCGCAGCCGCTGACCGTTCGTTCCATCACGCCGCCCGAGTGCCGCAGCTGCAACAGCAGCGTGCCGGTGGACGAGCACTTCTGCCCGAACTGCAGCCGCATCCAGTCGCTTGGGCGGCACGGGGACTATTTCTTGTTCCTCGGTCTGCCGCGCAAGCTCGTGATCGACTCGCAGGAGCTCGACCGCCGCTTCCGCGACTTGAGCCGGAAGTTCCATCCGGATTTCTACTACAACGCATCGCCGGCGGAGCGCCTGGCCAGCCTCGAGCGCTCGTCGTATCTCAACGACGCGTATCGCGCGCTGAAGCAGCCGGTGTCGCGCATCGAGCACCTCCTGACCATCGAGGGGCTGCCGCTCGGCAAGAGCGACGAAGGTGCCGCAAAGGTGCCTCCGGGCTTGCTCGAAGACGTGTTCGCGCTGAACGAGGAGCTCGACGAGATCCGCGATCTGCGCGAGTCGGGCGCCGACGCGGCCACACTGGCGGCACGGCTCGCCACGGCGCGCCAGCCGATCGAAGCCAAACGCGACGAGCACGAGCGCGCGCTCGCCGAGGCCAGCGAGCAATGGGACCGCCAGGCGGACGCGCCCGCGGACGCGCGGCGCGCCACGCTCGAATCGCTGCGTCAGCTGCTGCTCGAGCGCAACTACATCACCAACCTGCTCGCCACCATCGAGCGCGAGGCAGCGGCGCATGGGTAAGGTGGTCGGCATCGACCTCGGCACCACCAACAGCCTGGTCGCCTACGTGGCGAACGGCGGCCCGGTGGTGATTCGGGATTCGTCCGGCGACGCGCTTGTGCCGTCCACCGTTTCGGTGGATGCGGCGGGCACGGTGTTCGTGGGCCGCGAGGCGCAGCGCCGGCTGCTCACCGATCCGTCGCGCACGGTCTATTCGGTGAAGCGCTTCATGGGTCGCGGCGTGGACGACGTGCAGGGCGACGCGCACCTGCTGCCGTTCCGCGTGGGCGGCGAAGCGGGCGGCGTCGTGCGCATCGGCGTCGGCGACAAGGAGTTCACGCCGCCGGAAATCTCGGCGTTCGTGCTGCGCGAGCTGAAGCGCCGCGCCGAGGAGCACTTCCGCGAACAGGGCGAGTTCGACTTCGAAGTGGACCGCGCCGTCATCACCGTGCCGGCCTACTTCAACGACGCGCAGCGGACGGCGACACGGGATGCGGGACGTCTGGCGGGCCTCGAAGTGCTGCGCATCATCAACGAGCCCACCGCGGCGTCGCTGGCCTACGGCCTCGACCAGAAGAACCGCGGCACCATCGCCGTGTACGACCTTGGCGGCGGCACGTTCGACATCTCGATCCTCAAGGTCGAGGACGGGGTGTTCCAGGTGCTCTCGACCAACGGCGACACGCACCTGGGCGGCGACGACATCGATCGGCTGCTGACGGAGCTGGTGCTCACCGAGCTCGGGACGGCCGGGCACGGGCTGCCTCCCGAAACCGTGCAGGCGATTCGCAAGGCGGCCATCCAGGCCAAGATCGATCTCTCGAGCACCGACGAGGCCACGCTTGCCGTGGACCGGTCGCCCGGGTTGCCCGACGGGTTCACGCGCGTCGTGACGCTCCAGGAGTTCGAAACTCTGATCCGTCCGCTCGTCGACCGCACGCTGGTGCCGGTGCGTCAGGCGCTCGACGACGCCGGGCTCGAGCCGGGCGAAGTGGACGAAGTGGTGCTCGTGGGAGGCTCCACGCGCGTGCCGCTGGTGCGCCGCATGGTGGCGGAGCTGTTCGGCCGCCCGCCGCACAGCGACGTGAACCCTGACGAAGTCGTGGCCGTCGGTGCCGCGGTGCAGGCCGACATCCTGATCTCGGGCCGGCGCGAGATGCTGCTGCTCGACGTGACGCCACTGTCGCTCGGCATCGAGACAATGGGCGGCGTGACGTCGAAGATCATCCTGCGCAACTCCACGATTCCGGCGAGCGGCCGCGAGATGTTCACCACCGGCGTGGACGGTCAGACCGCCGTGGACGTGCACGTGCTGCAGGGCGAGCGTGAGCTCGCCACCGACTGCCGCTCGCTGGCGCGGTTCCGGCTGCGCGGCATTCCGCCCATGCCGGCGGGGCTGCCGCGCATCGAGGTGCGCTTTCAGATCGACGCCAACGGCATCCTCAGCGTCAGCGCGAAGGAGCTGCGCACGGACATCGAGCAGGCGATCGACGTGAAGCCGTCCTATGGCCTCACCGACGCTGAAGTCGAGCGCATGCTCATCGACTCGTTCGAGCACGCCGAGGCGGATTTCGAGGCGAGGCTCCTGATCGAGGCGCGCAACGAGGCGGAGACCATCGTGCACGCCACCGAGAAGTCGCTGCGCCGGCCAGATTTCGCGCAGCTTGCCGGGCGCGAGGTGTCGCCCGCCGAGGTTGCGTCCATCGAACAGGCGGTCGCCGCGCTGAAGGCGGCGATTGCCGGCACCGACCGTGAGGGGATTCACGCGGCGACGCACGCGCTCAACGACGCCACGCGCCACCTCGCGGAAGTGATGATGAACAACAGCGTGCGCGAAGCGCTCGCCGGCAAGAGCGTCGAGGACGTCTAGAGGACGATGCCCAAGGTCACTTTCATCAAGGACGGCAAGGAAACGACCGTCGAATTCGAGTCCGGCAAGCTGCCCTTCGACGGCCACGGCCTGCCGGAGTCGTTTCTCGACCTGGCAATGAACAAGGGCGTCCACCTCGAACACGCCTGCGGCGGCAGCTGCGCCTGCACCACCTGCCACCTGATCGTGCGCAAGGGGATGGAGAACCTGAGCGAGATGTCCGACGCCGAGGCCGATCGCCTCGACACGGCATGGGACCTCACCACCAGCTCGCGCCTCGGCTGCCAGGCCGTGATTCAGGGCGACGTCACCGTGGAGTTCCCGCTGTACACCCGCAACTACGTCCAGGAGGGCGGCGGGATTCAGCTCGGAAAATCCGACCCGAAGCCCGAAGCGGGAAACCAGGAGCCGGAAAAAGCGGAGGCACGGCCGTGAACTGGATCGACGCCGAGGACATCGGTATCGCGCTGTTCGAGAAGTTCCCCGCCGTGGATCCGCTCACGGTGCGCTTCACCGACCTGCGGGAGAAAGTGATGGCGCTCGACGGCTTCGACGACGATCCCAAGGCGTCGAACGAGCCCAAGCTCGAGGCGATCCAGATGGCCTGGTACGAAGAGTGGAAGGATAACCAGTAGAAGCCGCCCATGCGGTTTCTTTTCGTCGCGGCCACCGACCACGAAATCGCGCCGCTCGTGGCCCGGCTCACGCCTGTCTCCCACTCGTTGGAACGCTGGGCATCGTTCGGGTACGGTCCGCTCGCACCTCTCGGGCACGGCCCGCACGACGTGGACATTCTCGTGACCGGTGTCGGCATGACGGCAACGGCCGCATGGTGCTCGCGAGCGCTGGCGCGCCAGTCGTACGACCTCGCGGTCAACCTCGGTGTGTGCGGCAGCTTCGATCCGGCGTGTCCGCCAGGCACCGTCGTCAACGTAATGACCGACTGTTTCCCAGAGCTCGGCGCCGAGGACGGCGAGCAGTTCCTCACCATCCAAGAGCTCGGATTGCTACGGCCCGACGATCCGCCGGACGGACGGCTGGTGAACCCGTTCGTCCCACCCCATGCCGTGATCGGGACGCTGCCGAGGGTGAACGGCATCACGGTCAACACGGTCCACGGAAACGAGGATTCGATTGCGCGCGTGGTCGAGCGCGTGAAGCCTGACGTCGAGAGCATGGAAGGCGCGGCGTTCATGTACGCGTGCCTGGTGTCCGGCGTCCGCTTCGCGCAGGTGCGCGCCGTCTCGAACATGGTCGAGAAGCGCAATCGCGCCGCGTGGAAGCTCACAGAGGCGGTGTCGGCGTTGAACGACCTGGCCCTGCGTCTGATCGAACAGGCATGAAGCTTACGCTCGCGTATTCACCGTGTCCCAACGACTGCTTCATGTTCGATGCGATGGTGCACGGGCGCATCGACACCGAGGGGCTCGAGTTCGACGTGCGCCTGCTCGACATCGACGCCTTGAACGCCGCGGCGCTCGCCGGTGAGTTCGACGCCACCAAACTGAGTTTCCACGCCTATCCCTACTGCGCCGGCAGGTACGTGCTGCTGGATGCGGGAAGCGCGCTCGGCAACAACTGCGGACCGCTGCTGATCTCGAAGCGCGTGATCCCGCGCGACGAGGTGGCCGCCGGCGGCGTCCGAATCGCCATTCCCGGAACACTCACGACGGCGAACTTCCTGTGCGGGCTCGCGTTTCCGAACGCTCAGGACAAGACACCGATCATCTTCTCGGACATCGAGCCGGCGGTGCTCGACGGGCGCTTCGACGCCGGCCTGATCATTCACGAGAACCGGTTCACCTACGAAGCGAAGGGGCTGAAGAAGATCATCGACCTCGGCGAGTTCTGGGAGGGGGAGACCGGCGCGCCGATTCCGCTCGGCGGCATCGTCGTGCGCCGCGCCGCACCCGACGGCGTCAAGCAGGCGCTGAACCGGGTGATGCGGCGCAGCGTCGAGTTCGGGTTCGCGCATCCCGAGGCCAGCCTGCCGTACGTTCGCGCCCACGCGCAGGAGATGAGCGAAGAGGTGATGTACAAGCACATCGACCTCTACGTGAACCGCTATTCGGTGGACCTCGGCTCCGAGGGGCGCCGGGCGATCGAACTGATGTTTGCTCGCGCGGATGGGCTCGGCATCATCCCCAAACTGAGCGCGCCGCTGTTCCTGGCCTGAGCCGTATCCCGCGAATTGACGGATAATCTCGCGAGAGCCAGGCGCACCCCGGGAGCGTCTGATTGCACATGCGGACGATTCCCGTCGTCTTATCGGCGTTGCTGGTCGCAGGACTGCCGGCCGGCTCGAGCGCTCAGGCCGCGCCGGAGCCGGCACCGTCGGCGCCACCGTCCGCGGCGTCTTCGTCCAGCACGCAATTCGGGCTCAACCTGTCCCGCATCCAACGCGGTCTGCAGAAGTCCAGCGAGCGCCAGGACTACGACGGCCTGAACCTCCGCTACTACGTCAACGTCTTTGCGCCGGCGCCGTCGATCAACCTGTTCACGAAGCAGGACAATCTCGCCTTCGGCCTGGCTCCTTACGGCGGGCCGACGCACGGCGAAATCATGCGGCTGATCACGCCGCAGGAACACAGCGCGCCCGCGGCTGATTTCAGCGGCATCGCGCGCTGGTTCGCGAACAAGAAGAAGTAGAGGGCCGCCTCGCCTGATCACGGCCACCAGCACGCAGAGGCCGGTGCCGAAGAGCAGCGTGCCGGGCTCGTCTACCA
>Ga0315912_10005118_pt1 | contig 12144 bp, 15 predicted proteins | sample VfabasoilMG_FD_204469 | JGI IMG/M metagenome (GOLD analysis project Ga0315912, IMG submission 204469) | Garden soil microbial communities collected in Santa Monica, California, United States - V. faba soil | ecosystem: Environmental > Terrestrial > Soil > Garden | place: USA: California... | reverse complement strand
CGACTTCGGAAGCCCGAGCCGCCGGGCCGCGCCCGACACACCGCCTGCGTCCGCGACAGCCACGAAAGTCTCCAGATCGGCCAGATCGGTCACTTGCGTTCCACTTTCAGCAACACAGAAGCCCGCTTGGGACGTCTAGTAGCCCGCTTTGCGGAACGCCAACATGGGCTCCAACGGAACAGGAGTCAAGACCATGTCGAACATACTCGTGATCAACAGCAGCGCCGCCGGGAACGATTCCGTCTCGCGGGTGCTCGTCGCCGACACTGTCAGCAAGCTGCTCGAACAGGATGGGGCTGCGCGCCTGACACACCGCGACCTCGGTGAGAATCCTCCGCCGCATCTCGTTTCGCAGACGCTGAATGGCGTTCGCGGCACCGCGACCACGGACACCGAATTCTCCGCGCGCCGGCTTTCTGACGAACTCATCGCCGAGCTCAAGGCTGCGGATACCGTCGTCATCGGTGCACCGATGTACAACTTCAGCGTGCCCACCACGCTGCGCGCCTGGTTCGATCACGTGCTGCGTGCGGGCGTCACCTTCAAGTATGTCGACGGCGCGGTCCGCGGGTTGTTAGCCGGCAAACGCGTCATCGTCATCGAGTCGCGCGGCGGCCTGTACAGCGAAGGACCGGCGCAGGCCATCGACTTCCAGGAGCCGTACCTCCGGCACCTGCTCGGTTTCATCGGCATCACCGATGTCACTTTCGTGCGCGCCGAGAAGATCGGTTACGGCCCGGAGGCGCGAACCGCCGCCATTGAGAGTGCGAAGGCGCAGATCTCGGAAGCCGCGGGATTGCCCCTCGTCAAGGCAGCCTGAGAACCAGGAGTCGTCCACCTACATCCGCGTGCGGCGCCGGCTGATCCTCGGTCGCCGCCGCGGACTACTACGCTCGCTCATGGTCGAAGAACCGAAACCCGATCCGGTTCCCGCGGACGAGCCGCCTCCGCATCCCGCCGAGCCGCTCCAGATCACGACGCCTGTGATCCAGCTGGACGAAAAGCTCGCGCCCACGATCAACGATCTCGACCTGCCGGTGTTCCCCCCGGAAGACCTGAGTGCATTGTCCGCACTCGAGGAATTCTGGAGGATGATCCGCACCGAACTTCCGAACTGACTAGTTCGCGTATTCCCGAAAGCCCTCGCGCGCCGACGCACGCAACGTGCGCATCAGCCAACGGTCATTGTGTTCGTGGCCCGTACGCCCCACCGGCGCCTGGAGGTCGCGAAACCCATGACGCCCGTAGAACTCGAGCGCCGCCTGCATCTGCGTGATGGTCTCGAGGTAGCACCGCACGTACAGGAACTGCCGGGCGGCTGCGAGGCAGCGTTCTAACAATGCATCCCCGATGCCGCGACCGCGCACGTCCGCGCGCAGGTACATGCGCTGCAGTTCGCAGGTCAGCGGATCCGAACTCGCGAGCGGCGCCACGCCGGCTCCGCCCACGATTTCGCCGCCGAGCAGCGCCACGAAATACAGCGAGCGCTGCCGCTGGTAGTGGGCATACAACGCTTCATCGGCGGGTTCGAGCAGTGGGACTCCTCTAACGTCAATCCCGTATTCGCGGCGTGAATCCGCAATGATCCCGAGTAGCGCTGGCACGTCGGCGAGCGCTACGGGCCGGATTTCGAGCAGGTCTGTCTTGGGCATGTTCGCGTCCTTGAAGGGCCTCCCCCGCGGAGCGAACAAAAAAACGCCTCCGCTAGGGAGGCTGGTTTTGATTGAGCAGAATCGTCAGTTTCGTGCGCTCAAACACCGGCCTCCACGTTGAGTGGTTGCCACGAATACGAATTGCAGAAGTGATTGAGCACGGGAGGAAACTACGTCCCCGCGTCGCATGTGTCAACGCAAAACAACGATCCATCTGGTTATGTCGCCATATCGTCGACGCTCCAAAGGTCTCGCGCTTCCTACACGCTGTCCGCGTGGGCTGAAGGCCGTGCGCGGCGCAGTCCGGGCTCACGGCCGAGAAAGGCGGTCCACAGTGGCGCGCATGGAAAGACGCAAGACACCTGACCTCGACGCCCTGCTCGACGAGGCAGGCGAAATTCCGAAAGGACACGACATCGCTTCGCTCGGGCCGAGTGACAGCTCCGACAGCGGCGCCGACATGGTCGGCATTCCAGGCACGCACGACAGCACCAGCGACCGCCAGGGCACTGGCGAGCGTGCGACCGTCGGCAGCGAATTCGAAGCGGCCACGGGCGCGGACATCTCGGCGGATCGCGTCGTCGAATCCGAAGAGGCGGGACTCGGCGGCGGCCTCGACCAGGCGGAGGAGGCGCAGCTCGGCTTCACGGACGAGGAAGTCGAAGCCATCGTCCGCCACGAGCTGGGGCTCGACTCCGACAGGTGACGCCCGCGCACTGTCGGCGCCAAACGACAAAGTTGCTCTCCCGGCACGCCTAACACGCTTGCTCACAATCTCCGTCAGAGAATGCGTGTTTGTCCTACGCGGTTGTTAGCGCGCCCAACGCTAACCTGTCGTGCAGGGCGAAACGGCCCTAACAAGATTGGAAGGAGAGATCCATGCACATTTCGAAAATCGTCCTGGCGACGCTCGCGGCCACGCTGCTCGCCACCGGCTGCGCCAAACAAAGGGCGCCGGCGACCAAGGCGGTCGAATCCATCGAGAGCTCGCTCGCTGACGTTCGCGCCGATGCCGCGAAGTACGCGCCGGAAGGATTGAAAGGCGTTGAAACGCAGCTCGCGAACCTCAAGTCGAGCCTCGAAGCCAAGGACTACGACAACGTTCTCGCCGGCACGCCGCAGCTCGAGAAAGCCGTCGCCTCGCTCAAGGACGCGGTCGCCTCGGGCAAGGAACACGCGCGGCTGGCGCTCGCGGCAGCCAAGAACGAGTGGGCCTCGCTCAATACCGAAGTGCCGAAGATGGTCGAGAACATCCAGACGCGCGTCGATGAACTCTCGAAGAAGAAAATTCGTTTCAAGGTCAGCAAGGAAGAGCTCGAGTCCGCGAAGACGAGCCTCGACTGGATGAAGACCGAGTGGGCCGAAGCCACCGAGGCGTCGAGCTCCGGAAGAATCACCGCGGCCGCCGAAAAGGCGAAAGCCGTGAAGGCGAAGGGTGAAGAAGTGCAGAAGACGCTGGGGATGAAAGAGGCCTGAGCGGTTCGGGCCAGCCAAGGAGTCCATGATGCAATTTACGAAAGTACTGATGGCGCTCGGCGCGAGCGCGATGTTGATGACCGGCTGCTCGAGCCAGAAGGAGCCGGCAACGAATGCGGTGACGCAGGCCGAAGCGGCCGTGGCGGAAATTCGCGTCGATGCCGCGAAATTCGCGCCGAATGAACTCAAGACCACCGAGACCACGCTTGCGGCGATGAAAGAGAATCTCGCCAAGGAAGACTACAAGCACGTGGTCGCGGACGTACCGCAGTTCAACAAGGAAGTCGCGGCACTTCGGGAAGTCCTCGTGGGACGGCAGACCCAGGTCATCGCGGCCACGCGCGAGTGGGAAGCGCTGAATGACGAAGTACCGAAGGAGGTCGAGGCTATCCAGGTGCGCGTCGATTCGCTGGCCGCATCGCCGAAGCTGCCCAAGGAAGTGGACAAGCATGAGTTCGAAGCCGCGAAGGCGAGCCTCGAAACCATGAAGACCGAGTGGACCGAAGCGACCGCCGCTTTCAGTGAAGGCAATGCGACCGAGGCCGCGGACAAGGGCCGTTCGGTGCAGGGCAAGGTCGAGGAAGTGAAAGATCAGCTCGGCATGAGCCCGACCTGATCACGCTCGAGCATGTCGATAGGCCGCCGCACGGGAAACCGTGCGGCGGTTTGCTTTCTGCTCGCGACACCACTCGCGACTCAGGCCGGCTGAGTCGCTCCGCGTGTATTCGGCTGCAGCTTCCAGTAGGTGAGCGAGCGCCAGAGCCATTCCACCGGTCCCAGCCTGAAGTGCGCCATCCATGCCTGCGCCATGAAGATCTGCAGGACGAAGAACGCGATGCCGGCGCACGTCGCTGTGGCGACGCCAATCTTGCCCAGCAATCCGAGGCCGAGGCCGTAGAACACTAGGATGCCGAAGACCGACTGCATCAGGTAGGTAGTGAGGCCCATCCGCCCGAGCGGCGCGAGTGAAGGCAGCAACCCTTCCGTGGGCTTGCGCCAGAAGAGCAACGTGACCGCAGCCACGTAGAACGTCGACAGCGAAATCTGCTGCACGACGAAGGAGAACGAAGCCAGCAGGTCGATCGCCGATGTGGGCTGGAAGTTGCTCGGGTGAACGATCTCGACGACCGTCGCGACGACTGCCACGGCCAACGACGGCCACAGCAAGCGGCGGAAGAAGCCGCGATTCGTTTCCGTATCGCGGAAGATCTCCAGCCGGCCGGCGACCATGCCCAACAGGAACAACCCGAACGTGATCCACAGCCGGCCGGTGAACACCATGAATGCCAGCTTGCTGATCATGCCGGTCGTGAGATTGATCGGAGCCAGGTCCGCGAAGGTGCCGGATTGCTTGAGTTCGAACATGCGCTGGCCGGCCGCCAGGAATTGCGCCTGCATCTCGGCGCGCGCCGCCAGCTGTTCCGGTGTCGCCGGTGGCGCGTTGATCTGCAGGATGCCTAACAGGACGCCCGGAATGTTGAAGACCAGCAGCAGCGCGATGATGAGGAGCGTGCGTGTCTTGAGCTTGCGGAACGGAATCAGCAGCAGGCCGAGGATTGCGTAGACGATCAGGATGTCCCCCGTGAAAAACGCGCTGTGCGCGAGCGCAATGAGGGCGAGCACCACGAGGCGCCAGGTGAAGCGTCCCGAGAATCCGACGCCCTTCTCCACCGCATTGCGCAGCTGGATCGCGAAACTCAGTCCAAACAGGAAAGAGAAGATCGTGAAGAACTTGCCGAAGGTCAGCAGGTGATCGAGCTGGTTGACCGCGCGATCGAGAGGCCCGAACAGCATGAAATCAGGGCCGGGCGGCGGGCCGGCGAGGAAACCCACGGCCGAGTGCGTGATGATGATTCCGAACAGCGCGTATGCGCGCAGCACGTCGACGACCGCGATGCGGTCGCCCAAAACAGGCAGGCTGGATGTGGATTGCATGGACCTGGGACTCTTGCACGACTAGTTATACGAACGGACTATGCGCCACTCCGGTCGGTATCTCACCTTCAAAATTGGTCAACGTGCCGGAGTGCCCGGTCGATGCCCATGGCGCAATGGAGATCGTGGGACGCGGCGTTGACGCCGCCGCGACTTCCGAAGAGGCTGGTGGCCATGTCGTTCCGCTTTCGGGCCATGGTCTGCGGGCTCTCGCTGTTTCCGGTCTTCGCCATGGCGGAGACGAATGGCGCTCCGTACGTCGATCTCACCGATCGCTTCGCCCGCTTCGCCGATGAAACCGCCGGCATGGACGACGCTTCCCGCGTCACGCTCTTTCATGAACAGATGGATGAATTCCTGCCCGGCTTCTACGCGCCTCGATTCGGCGCCACTCGAGCAGAGTACGACGCGCACATCGCCCGGGCGCTGAAAGAATTTACGGAACTGCGCTCGCGCTATGAACAGGTGCAACGCGACTTTCCGGCGGCGTTCGAGGACGGCATCCAGCACTTCCGAAAGGTATTCCCGGGTTTCAGCCCGCACTTGCCCGTCTATCTATTGCATTCCGTCGGAGAAATGGACGGCGGGACGCGCGAACTCGGTGGCAAGACCTATCTCATCTTCGGCGCGGACGTGATCGCCTCCCTCCATGAGCTCCGCGATCTCACGCCGTTTCTCGATCACGAGTTGTTCCACGTCGAGAACGGCAAGTACTTTGCCGACTGCAGCGAGGCCTGGTGTCTGCTCTGGGCCGAAGGGCTCGCCACCTACGCCTCGAAGGTCATGAATCCCGGCGCGGACGATCAACAGCTCCTGCTCACGTCTCCCAAGCCCATTCGCGCCGCCGTCGATGCGCACTGGCCCGCCGCGCTTTGCTTTACGCGCACGCGGCTATCTTCCGGGAAGTCCGAGGACCTCGAGGCGCTCTTCGTCGGCGGCTCGGGTGCGAAGGAATTTCCGGAGCGGTTTGGGTACTACGTCGGGTTGCGCGCGATCGAGGAACTGGGTGGCAAATTCAAGCTGCCGGCACTCGCACGCATGCCTTCGAAGCGTGCGAAGAAGGAACTGACCGCGTCGATCGATCGGCTGATCCGGAAAGCCGGCGGCTGCAAATGAGAGGTCTGCAACCTCTTCAGCGATTCGTGGGCGTCTTGAACGGAATATAAGAGGAGAAAAGGCTCACGCTTCGCGCAGCGAAATCGGGGACCGGGTCGGGCGCGCGTGGGGCGTCGTCGGGACGCACCTCGCGTTCTTCGTGATCGATCAGGCTCTCGTAAGCCAGGCGCTGGATGTACTGCGCGATTCGCTGCGAACGTGGCATTCGGTGCTCCTTGCTGTGGGAGACACCCTACCTCGCCCCTATTCTGTCGTCAGTAGGAGTCAGTCCGAAAATGCTGTCGGTGAGTCGCGACGTGTAAAAATTTCCTAACCGTCCTACGCGACAGCGCGCGCAGCCGCGATCCGAGCCTGTTGGCCCCGCGAGATCACTTCATCGCGTTTCGGCGGAGAACCCGTTTCCGGTGGCGGCCCAATAGATGCCGCCATACACATGGTGCAGGAAGTTCGTGTCGCTCCACGACGCCGGCAGATGTCCCAGGCCCGTGTAGAACGCGCGGCCGCCGTCGTACTCCTGGTACCAGGCGAGCGGATGGAACTTGCCCATGCCCTTGCCCGATCCACGCGCGCCCCAGTTCGCCTCGGGCTTGTACGTCTTCTCGTCGACGCTCAGTAGATAGTGCAGCTTGTCCGAACGCGACGCGTCGTACTCGTACCATTCTTCGGTCCACAGGAAACGCTTCGCGAAGCGATCCATGCCGGGGAAGTTCGGATCCTCGACCTTGATCGTTCCGGTCTGCACCGCCGGGTGGATCTTGAACATGTGGCCGACCATCTTCGTGTACCAGGGCCAGTCGTATTCCGTGTCGGCCGCCGCGTGTATGCCGACGTAGCCGCCGCCCGCCTTCACGTAGCGCTCGAATGCCGCCTGCTGCTCGTCGTTGAGCGCATTGCCGGTCGTGCTCAGGAAGATCACGGCCTTGTACTTCTTGAGCTCGGCGTCGTTGAACACGCGCGTCGGGTCTTCGGTCCAGAACACCTTGAAGTCGTGAAGCTCGCCCAGGCTACGCACGGCCTGGACGGCTTGAAGGATGGATTCGTGATGCCACCCCGCGGTCTTGGTGAACAGCGCCACACTGAATTGTTCCGCGCGCGCGATGTTGGCGGCGAGCAGGCCGAAAACGGAGAGCAGGAGAAGACGACTGTGCTTGAACATGGACCCCTCGATGTACGCGTCGGACGAGGGAGTATAGACGCGTGAAATCGGGACGGCGCGCGGGTAAGCCGAACGTCGATACCCTGCGGACTCGCGCCAGAAGTGCTAAAAGGCACGCCCACAACCGCAAGGTCCCAGCGAATGCCGGTTTTTCGAAGCCAGAATTACGCCGCTTTCCTGTTCGACATGGACGGGACGCTGCTCGACTCCTCCGCCGTCGTCGAAAGAGTCTGGCTCACATGGGCCCGGCAACACGGCATCGACGCCAAGGCGCTGCTGACCGATCTTCATGGCGTGCGCGCCGAAGACACGATCCGCCGATTCGCCGGGCCCGGGCTCGACATCGCGCGCGAAACGGAATGGATTCTCCAGGCGGAGTTGCACGATGTTGAAGGTGTCGTGGCGCTCGAAGGGATCGGCGCGTTCATCGAGCGTCTCGCTCCGGATGCCTGGGCAGTGGTCACGTCGGCCACGTTCGCGCTGGCAACCGTGCGACTGCGCGCCGCCAACCTTCCACTGCCCGAGGTGTTCATCACCGCCGAAGACGTGAAACGCGGCAAGCCCGATCCGGAAGGCTTTCTGCTCGCCGCGAAGCGACTGGGCGTTCGCATCGAAGAATGCCTGGTGTTCGAAGACTCGCCTGCGGGTGTAGCCGCTGCGAAAGCTGCCGGAGCCCACGTCGCGATCGTGGGCCTGCACGTTCCGGCCAGCGAAGGACACTTCGCACTGACGGACTACCTGCCCCAGGGCTAGTTCAGACGAAGCGCGCCCGATATTCGGCCGGCGTGACTCCGAGCTCCTGCCGAAATGCGCGCCGTAACTTCTGCTCGTCCTCGAACCCGCATTCCCTCGCCACCTGTTTGACACGCACGGCACCGCCTTCGATTCGGGCACGGGCGCGCTCGACCCGCAGGCGGCGGACATAGGCGGCCGGTGTGGCGCCGATGCGTTGCGCGAACTGGCGTGCGAAGTGGCGAGTGCTCATATCCGCGCGCCGCGCCAGGCTCTCCACCGAGAGATCCGCGTCGAGATGCTCCAGGATCCACAGTTCGAGATTCCCGAACACATCGTCCCGGCGCTCGGCGGAAAGGAATCGACTGAACTGCGACTGGCCACCGGGCCGCTTGAGGTACATGACCAGCTCTTGCGCCACGGCGAGTGCGCAGGCCTTTCCCCAATCCGCTTCGACGAGCGCGAGCGCCATGTCCATGCCGGAGGTGACGCCCGCGGAAGTGTAGAGCGTGTCGTGGACGAATATCGCGTCGCGTTCGATACGCGCGCCAGGCGCAAGCTTCGCGAGACGATCGCAGTACGCCCAATGCGTCGTGGCGCGCTTGCCGTGGAGCAAGCCGGCCGCCGCGAGTACGAGCGCGCCGGTGCAGATCGACCCGATGCGGCCGGTTTTCGAAGCCTGCCGCCGGATCCAGTCGAGGAGGTCGCGATCCTTCAGCAGCGCCTCGTACCCGATTCCGCCTGCAATCAGCAGCGTGTCCGCCGCGCGCAGGTCGGCATAGCCGCGCGTCGCGAACAACTGGAGGCCACCCGAGGTTTCGAACGGGCCCGCGCGCGGGGCGACGAGCTCGATCTCGTAAGCGTCGAATCGAAGTTGCCGATGGTCCCGCAGCCAGCGCGCGGTACGTGCGAATACTTCGAGAGGGCCTGTGATGTCGAGGATCTGCGCGCGCTGGAAGCCGAGCATCGCGACACGATGTGGTTTGCTCTGCGAAATCCTGCTGCGCGTGATCATGGCGCGAGTATGGCCGAAAACGACGCTTCGTCGTCCGAAAGCCTTGTGCCGGTTGCGTGAAGATTTCGTGGGCAAACCGGAGGGACTCGCCATGCAACGCCGCCACTTCGTCACTCGCGCCCTTGGCGCATCCGCGCTCGCCGTTTTCGGTTCCGCCGGGCGCGCCGCCGATTCCGTGAAGCTCCAGCCTTTGCCGGAACGCAAGACCACGAAGATCGCGTTCATGCTCGGCGAGCATGCGAACGTGATCGACACGGCAGGACCATGGGAGGTTTTCCAGGACGTCGAAGTCGATGCACTCGTCGGATCGCGCAGTCCGTTCGAACTCTTCACCGTGGGGCCATCGGAGGAAGTTCTGACGATGACGGGCGGCCTCAAGGTCAAGCCCAACTACAGCATCGCGAATGCCCCGCAGCCGAACGTCATCGTGGTCCCCGCGCAGCGTGCGACCGACGAAACTCGCGCTTGGCTGAAAAGCGCGGCTGCCGGGACGGACGTGACGCTTTCGGTGTGCACCGGCGCCTTCCAGCTGGCGCGCGCCGGCCTCCTGAACGGCGTGGCCGCCACCACGCATCACGATTTCTGGGACAACTTCGCGAAGGAATTTCCCGCCGTCGAACTGCGCCGCGGCTTGCGCTTCGTCGACAACGGACGCATCGCGACGGCCGGCGGCCTCACCTCCGGCATCGACATGGCCCTGCACATCGTCTCGCGCTACTTCGGCGTCGAGACGGCGAGCAAGACCGCCCGGTACATGGAGTACTCGAGCGAGGCGTGGAAGGGCTGATCGCCAACTACTGGCTGGCGAGCGCATTCGAGAAGCGGGGCGTCAGCGTCTTCTTTCGCAAAAGAAAACGCCCCGGCAACTTTCGTCACCGGGGCGTTCCTGTTTCAGCGAATCGCGCGAAATCAGGTCTTCGACGCGTCGTAGATGCTCTGGATCGCCTTGTCGAGCGAGCCGTTGAACTCCGCATCGCTCTGCTGCGCGGTGAGACCTTCGCTCAGCGCACGCGAGAAGCTCGCGATCATTCCGTTCTGCTTCGCGAGTCGCTTGTTCGCTTCATCGCGGCTGTAGCCGCCCGACAGCGCCACGACCTTGAGCACGCGCGGGTGCTTGGTCAGGTCCTGGTACAGGTTGTCCACATCGGGAATCGTGAGCTTCAGCATGACCTGCTGGTCGGACGGCAGCTTGTCGAGTGCAGCCTTGAGCTCCGTCTTCAACACGGCTTCCGCGCCCTTCTTGTCCGGGCACTTGATGTCCACTTCCGGCTCGACGATCGGCACGAGGCCATGAGACAGGACCTGCGCGGCGACTTCGAACTGCTGCTTCACGACGGCCTTGATGCCTTCGGCGTTGTTCTGCTTGATGACCGAGCGCTCTTTCGTGCCGAAGATGCCCTTGCTCTTCGCTTTCTTGAGCAGATCGTCCAGCGTCGGCATCGGCTTCATGAGCTGCACGCCGTTGGCTTCGTCCGCGAGGCCCTTGTCGATCTTGAGGAACGGCACCACCTGCTTGCCCCACAGGTAGTCAGCCGCGGGCTTGCCACCGAACTCGCGATCCATCGTCGCTTCAAACAGGATGGCGCCGGCGATGCGATCGCCGGTGAACACCGGGCTCGTGACGATGCGCGTACGCATCTTGTGCACGAGATCCATCATCTGCTGCTCGCCCGAGTACGTGTTCTCTTCGATGCCGTACAACTTGAGCGCCTTGGGGGTGCTGCCGCCGCTCTGGTCCAGCGCCGCGATGAACCCCGGCTGGTTGCGGATCTTGGCCGCTTGCTGCTCAAAATTGCTCATTGAAATCGCCCCTTCTTGGTTTGCCTGTTTGCGAGAGGCGGGCATGGTAAGGGGGTGACCGGGCACCCGCAACAGGACGGGCATCGATGTCTTGTGGACAATCGGGCGCGCTCGCAAGGCCTTGAAATACCGGCCAAATGGCTCGCGCGCCGCTCTTATATATGTTGCAGCGGGTCAGGGCCCCGGAAGTTCGATCTTGCCCTTCTGCACCTTCCACACGAGGCCGCTCTCCGGAGTCTCCACTTCGAGCGTCCGATGCGAAACCCGGCTCACGAAGACCTGCCATTCCGTCGGTGCCGGGTCCGTCATCTCTTTCAACCGGATGACGTCGGCTTTCTCGCGGTTCTTCTTCTTGGGGATATCCAGCGTGAGGCAGCTCTCGCCAAACGTGCGCTGATCATCGATGCGCGTGCCATCGCCCGAAATCTCATACCGCACCTCTCCGCCGACGTGCGCCACGCGACGATCGTCGTTTGTCGGAAGAAGATAGACGAAGAGGAAGGGGTCGGCCGCGCTCTCGAAAAACGTCACGATGGCGTCGTAGCTCTCCGCGCAGCGTGTACGTCGCGCGGCGAATTCGCCGATCGCGAGATCCCGGGCCGCGACGCGGATGCGGTCGCTCTCGTAAAGAGGCTGCGCGGGCGTCAGTTTCTCCACGCCGGACGGTCCCTTGTCGTCGACGACGACCCGGTAGAGCGCGAGCGGCACTCCTGCTTCCTCGCCCGTGAAAGTGACGAGGATGCCGGGGGGGTGATTCTTCGGAACGGAGATCCAGCCGCGAATGCGTGAATCCTTTTTCAGAATTCCGAGTTTCTCGAGCTCGCCTCTGGCGATGCTTCCGGCCAGCTGGTGTACGTCCAGCAGCGTACCCATGATCTCGGATCGCGTGACTTCCAGCTGGTACTCGTCCGGGATTCCGGCGGCGGACGCGGGATTCGCAACGAAGGTTGCGAAAGAGAATGCAAAGAGCGTTGCACGGAGAGGCATCAGCGCACAACGCGGCCGGCGTCGTTGAACCACAGCCTGCCTTCGGCGGACGACAGCCGGGTGCCGCCGACCCAATCCTCGATCGGGTTGGTGGGGTAGTTTGATGCCTTCCCGTCGAGGACGGCTTCTCCGAAAGGTGTGAGCGCTACGTCGAGCTCGCGCATTTTCGTGCGATTCCCCTTCATCGCAAGGAGGGGCTTCGGTAGCCGCTCATCACCCAACCGCAGCAGGCGATCGAACAAGTACCAGTCTCCCGTCAGATCGGGATCGTCCCA
>Ga0315912_10005117_pt1 | contig 12145 bp, 13 predicted proteins | sample VfabasoilMG_FD_204469 | JGI IMG/M metagenome (GOLD analysis project Ga0315912, IMG submission 204469) | Garden soil microbial communities collected in Santa Monica, California, United States - V. faba soil | ecosystem: Environmental > Terrestrial > Soil > Garden | place: USA: California... | reverse complement strand
CACGTCGCGATCGTCGAGCAGCAGGTCAATCTCGCCCTCGAGGACGACCACATAGTCCAGGCTGCGCGTCCGATGGATCGCTGGATGCCGCGGCGGATGACCTCGCTTCACATCCGCGCCGATGCCAAAGTCGCGCAGCAGGGTTTCGTTGTCGCGCACCTCGCCGCCGACGCCGGGCGGAAATTCGGCCAGGCGGAAAATCGTGCCGCGGCGGGGCGGCGGCACGCCGATCTCGCGCGCGGCGCGATCTTCACCGCCGGACACGCGCGCCGGCGTTTCGTCCGAGACCCACAGCAGCGTCGAAGCGTTGCCGGCCTGCCTTTGCTTGACGTTGGGCGCGGCGCCGTCGAGCAGGACCGTCGATTGACCGTCGGCCCGGTGGCCGGTAACGACCCGACGGACCGGCTTCGCCACGACTACTTCGCCTGGAGGCGGCGCACCATCGCCTCGACCGCGGTGCGGTAGCCATCGACGCCGAGACCCATCATCACGGCCGTCACGACCGCCGACATCAGCGAGTTGTGATAGACCGCCTCGCGCTTGTGCACGTTGCTGATATGCAGCTCGACGATCGGCCCGGGGAACATCTTCAGCGCGTCCATGATCGCGACCGAGGTGAAGGTGAAGCCCGCGGGATTGATGATGATCGCCGCCCCCTTGTCGATCGCCTCGTGGATCCACTCGATGAGCTCGTGCTCGGCGTTCGACTGGCGGAACTCGAGCGGCCACTTGCCCGCGGCCTTGCGGCAAATCGCCCCGACTTCCGCGAGGGTCGTCTTGCCGTAGATCTTGGGCTCGCGCTTGCCGAGCCGGTTCAGGTTGGGGCCGTTCAGAACGTAGATCGCTTTGGTCATGGCTTGTCGTTGGAAGTGAGGGAATAGGCGGGACGATACAGGCCGGCGATGCCGTCGGGCTGAGAATCGAGCACGGCCTCCACCGCGCCGATATCGTAGCCCCCCACGAGCAGGACCCACTCGGCGGTCCCGTCGCCGCCGCGAATCTTCTGCTCCGCGGTCTGCACGCCGGGCATCGGCTGCGACTCGAGGAGATGCACCCCGGTTAGCCCCTTGCGCTTCGGCAGGTCAGACAATTTTTTCGAAAGACGAACCGTCGCCAGCGCATGGGGCAGCCCGCCGCCCCATCCCGCGCGCAGCAGGCACAGGCTGCGCACCATGTTGAGATGGTGCGGCATCATCCTTCGCGACCATGGCGTGGGATTGTTCAGGCGCTCGAGGTATGCCCCGCCGGTCATCGTCGCAAGATTCGCTACCTCATAGAGAACGAAATAGGACGGCTCGCCGGACTCGGCGACCCAGCGAGTGCCGCGCAGGAAGCCCGGGATGGAGAGGCGTTCGGGCATGTGCTCGCTGGAATGCCAGTGCTCCCACTCGACGCGCATCTCGGGCGCGACGGTCCACCACATGGCGACGGCGGCCGCGCCCAGCATCTCAGCCCTTGTAGCCCAGGAGCCGCGGCAGCCAGAGCGTCAGCTCCGGCACGAAGGTGATGAGCGCTAGCGCGCCGATCATCACCCAGAGGAAGGGCAGCACCTCGCGCACCAGGTCGCTGAGCGGCACGTCGGCGATTTTCACCATCATGAAGAGCAGCAGGCCGTAGGGCGGCGTCACCAGGCCGAGCATGATGTTCACCACGCAGACCACGCCGAAATGCACGGGATCGATGCCGAGCGCGTGCGCGGTCGGCAGCAGCACCGGGACGATCACCAGCAGGATCGTCGTGCCCTCGAGAAAACAGCCGAGGAGGAGCAGCAGGACGTTCGCCGCCAGAAGGAAGACGAGCGGCGAGAGCTCGTACGCCTTCAGCGCGGCGCTGAGCGTTTTCGGGATGTTCTCGACTGTAATGACGTAGTTGAACACCAGCGCGCCGGCGATCAGCATGCCGATCGAGATCGTGATGCGCGCGCTGGTGCGCAGCGAGTTATAGACGTCGACCCAGCGAATGCTGCGATAGAGAAAAGCGGAGACGATCAGGGCATAGAACGCCGCCGCGGCCGCTGCCTCGGTCGGCGTCGTCACGCCGGAGTACAGGAGGCCGAGCAGGATCACCGGCATCATCAGCGCCGGAAAGGCCTCCCAGGTGACGCGCGGCAGCTCTCGTAGCGGAACCTTGGCCTCGACCGGGAAGTTCCGCTTGCGCGCGGTAAAGGCGACGAGGCCCGACTGCACGGCGCCGATCAGCAGCCCCGGGACGATGCCTCCGAGGAAGAGATAGCCGATGGAAGTGTCGGAGACCAGCGCGAACAGCACCAGCGGGATCGACGGCGGGATGATCGGCCCGATGACCGAGGAGACCGCGCTCAGGGCCGCGGCATAGGCCGCGGGATACTTCCCGTCGCGCGTCATCAAGGACTGCATCAGCTTGCCCGAGCCCGCGGCGTCGGCGAGCGCCGAGCCCGACATGCTGGCGAAGACGACGCTTTGCAGCACGTTCACCTGCGCGAGGCCGCCGCGGTAGCGCCCGACGATCGCGTTGCAGAAGCGCAGCAGCCGATCCATGATGCTGCCGCTGTTCATGAACTCCGCTGCGAGGATAAAGAGCGGGATCGCGAGCAGCACGAAGCTGCCGTACATGCCGTTCAGCAGCTGCTCCGCGGCAGTCCCCATGTCCAGGCCCTTGGCGTAGAGATAGAGGATCGAGCCTCCGATCATGGCGTGGCCGATCGGCAGCCCGAGCAGGCTGAGGACGACGATCGCCGCCAGCGCGAGCGCGAAAGCGGTGGTCAGAGGCCCGAGCTCACTTTCGTCACGTCCCCCGCCTCGGGGTCGCGCCCGCGCACCAGCCGCCACAGCAGCCATCCATAGCGCGCGATGATCGCGACGAGGAAGATCAGGTAGATGGAATACAGCCAGTCCATGCGGACCTTCAGGTACGAGGACTTCTCGACCTTCATGAAGCTCACGTAGTCGAAGGACGGCTTGAGAGAGACGCCGTAGAGGACCACGATCGCGACGGAGAAGACGATCGCCATGGCGATGCGCGCGCGCGGGCCGACCGCGCTGTAGATCAGGTCGAAGCGGATCTCCTCCTTCTCGCTCAGCACGAACGCCGAGCCCCACAGCACCAGCCACAGCCACATCACCACCGTCAGCTCGGAGGTCCAGCCGACCGGGAAGTTGAACAGGTAGCGGAAAGCGATCTGGATGATGAAAGCGGCGAACATGACCGCGAGCATCCCCGCGGCCACGTTCTCCGCCCGGCGCGCTAACCAGCGCATGTCGGCATTTCTACTATTTCAGCGCGTTGATCTTCTCCAGCAACCCCTTCGGCCAGGCCTTGGCTTCATCGGACGCCAGGTAGACCTTCTGCGCGTGCGCACGGAAGGCTTTCTGGTCCGGGGTGTAGACCTGCAGCCCCTGCTTGCGGAAGCCATCGGCGAGCTCCGCCTCGCGCTTCGCGTGCTCCGCGGCGCTCCAGGCGATCGCCTTGTCGGCGGCCGACTGGAAGGCCTTCTTCTGCGCCGCGGACATGCCGTTCCAGGTCTTGAGGTTCACCGTCAGCAGGTCGTAGCCGACCAGGTGCGAGGTGAGCACGATCTGCGTCATCACTTCGTAGAACTTCATGTTCTGCACGTTCGGCAGCGGGTTGTCCTGGCCGTCGATCGCGCCGGTCTGCAGCCCCGTGTACACCTCCGCGTACGCCATCGGTGTCGGGTTCGCGCCGAGGGAGCGGCCGAGGAGCTGCCAGGCGTCGCCCGGCGGCATGCGCAGCTTGATGCCGGCGAGGTCCGCAGGCGTGCTGATCTTCTTGTTCGGCTTGAGCCCCACTTGGCGGGTACCGAAGAACGTCGGCCCGAGGATCTTCACCTTCACCTCGTCCTCCGCCTGCTTCTTGAACTGCGCGCCCAGGCTGCCCGACCAGAACTTGTTCAGGTGGTCGGCGTCGCGGAAGAGATACGCCGAGGTCAGGATCGACCACGCCGGGATCTGCTTCGAATAGTCCTGCGGCGCGATATTCCCCATCTCCAGGTTGTCGCGCTGCAAGGCGACGAGCTCGGTGCCCTGCTTGAAGAGCGAACCGTTGTAGAACGGCTCGACTTCGAAGTTCGCCTCGACCCCCTTCGCGAACATGCGGACCATGTCGGCGCGGATGTCCTTTTCGGAGAACACCGCGGCGAAGCGGATCTTGGGCTTGGCCTGGGACCAGGCGGGCAGCGCCGCCGAAGCGGCAAGGGCGGCGCCTGCTTGCAGCGCCGTGCGACGGTTCATCTTCATGTTGCTCCTCTCCTCTGTAGATAGCCGAGTATGACTTCCGTGACTGTCTCGCGCCTTCCGCGCAGGTCGCCTTTCGCGCCCATTTCGCGCTGGAAGATCGCGCCGAACGTGTACTGGTTGGTGACGTTGAACATGCCGAGCGCGGCGATCGCCTTGTGCACCTCGACCGGATCGATGTCGCGGGCGAACAGCCCTTCCGCCTGGCCGCGCACGATCACGCCCGCCAGCCGGTCGATGATCGGCCGGTTGAGGGTGCGCATGGTGCGCGATTTGCGCAGGTGGCGGCCGCGCGCCTGATTCTCGGCGACCACCAGGCGGACGAACCCCTCGTGCTCGACGTAGTAGCTAAAGGTGAACTCGACGATGCGCCGCACCGCATCGACCGGCGCCAGGTGGTCGAGGTCGAGCTTGCTCTCGGCGTCGCGGATCTCCGAGTACACCTGCTCGAGCACCGCGATGTAGAGCTTTTCCTTGCTGCCGAAGTAGTAGTTGATGAGCGCCCGGGTGGTATGGGTGCGCGCCGCGATGGCGTCCATGCTCGCGCCCTTGAAGCCGCGCGAGGCGAATTCATCGATCGCCGCCTCGACGATGCGCGCCCGGTTCGCCTCGGGCGCCTTGGGCTTGCGCATCGCCGCCGACCGCCCCGCGGCGCCGCTCACGGTGGCGGCTCTTGGAATTAACGACATTGCAAGGTAAATTTAACAGCCTCGCCAATTCGAGGCAAGACCATGCCCGCCCCCGACCCCGTTCCAGAGCCGTCCAACCCGGTCGGCATCGATGGCCTCGAGTTCATCGAGTACGCCACCTCGAAGCCGCAGGAGTTCGGCGGGCTGCTCGAGAAGCTGGGCTTCGCCGCGATCGCCCGCCACCGATCGCGCGAGGTGATGCTGTACCGGCAGGGGGCGATGAACCTGATCGTCAATTCGCACGACGCCACCCGCCCCACCCCCTCGCTGTCGGCGATCGCGCTGCGCGTGCGCGACGCGGCGTTCGCCCACAAGCATTCGCTCGATCGCGGCGCCTGGGACATGCCGACCCGCGCCTCGGCGATGGAGCTCAACATCCCGGGCATCCACGGCGTCGGCGAGAGCCTCATCTACTTCGTCGACCGCTACACGGATCTCTCGATCTACGACGTCGACTTCGTCTATTTGAAGAACGTCGACAAGAACCCGAAAGCAATAGCGGGCTTGCACTGGTTCGGCGTGGTGCAGGCGATCCTCAACGACCGCACCGCCGACTGGCTCGATTTCTACGAGAACCTGCTGGGCTTCAGCGTGCTGCCGCGCGGCCAGTACTTCGGCGTGCTGCCGAAGGGCACGCTGCTCGAGAGCCCGTGCCACAAGTTCTACCTGCAGCTCGTCGAGCCGCCGCCGGGATCCGAAGAAATCCACTGGGACGAAGGGCTGGTGCGCGTTGGCCTCGGCGCGCCGGACGTTCCCGCCGCCACCAAAGCGCTGCAGAAGCGCGGCCTCGTATTCATCGATCGCGGCTCGGTGCAGCCGAGCGACAAGGGCGCCCTCACCCAGGTCTATCTCGGCGGAGTCACCTTCGAGCTGGTGGTGAGCACCCTGGAAAAATGAACCTCGATCACTTCGGCATGGACACGATCACGCCGGCGGGCTCGCTGGAGGCGAAGCTGCACGCCATCCGGGCGGCGGGTTTCACCCAGGTAATGCTCAACGCCACCGACATCGTCGGCCATCCTGACGGCGAGCAGGCGGCGATCGCCGCGGTGCACGGAAGCGGCTTGCGCGTCACCGGCTTCCAGGTGCTGCGCGACTTCGAGGGCTTGTCCGGCCATCTGCACGCCTACAAGGTCGACATTGCCAAGGCGATGCTGGAGATGTGCCGCGCGCTCGGCTCGCGCGTGCTGCTCGCCTGCTCTTCCGGCTCGGCGCATGCGTCCGGAGAGCCGGAACTGTTGAAGAAGGACCTGCAGAAGCTCGCCATGCTCGCGCTGCCGCTCGACATCCGCGTCGCCTACGAGGCGCTCTCCTGGGGCCGGCACGTCAACCTGCTCACCCAGGCCTGGGAAATCGTGCAGGACGCCGACCGCTCGAACCTCGGGCTGTGCGTCGATTCGTATCACGCGCTCGCCAACGGGGGCGAGATCCGTGCCGCGGCCGACATCGATCCGCGCAAGATCTTCCTCGTTCAGCTTTCAGACTTCCTGTGGCAGGAGACGCGCTCGCCGCAGGATCGCATGGAGACCGCGCGGCACTACCGCGTCTTTCCGGGCGAAGGCGTCCACAGCGAGCAGGTGCTGGAGCTGGTGCGCATCCTCGACGACGGCGGCTATCGCGGCGACTACAGCTTCGAAGTCTTCAACGACGACTACCGGCAGATCTCGGTAACCACGGTGGCCGAGCGCGCGCGCAGCTCGGTGAAATGGATCGCCGGCCAGATCGGCCGGCGCACGCTACCGCAACGGCGCACGAATTCGGGGTCAGGGTAACAATTCCTTTCGTTGTCGGGTTGAATTGTTACCCTGACCCCGAATTCGCCTCGAGAGACCGGCTGTAGCGAGACATCGCGAAGCAGAAGACGAAGTAGACCACCGCGGCGAACAGATACGCCTCGACGCCGAAGCCGGTCCATGCCGGGTCGTTGAGCGATACCTTGATCGTCGACAGCAGGTCGAACAGGCCGATGATCAGCACCAGCGACGTGTCCTTGAAGAAGCCGATGCAGGTGTTGACGAGCGGCGGCACCGCGATGCGAAGCGCCTGCGGCAAGACGACAAGCAATGTTTTCTGGAAATAACCAAGTCCAAGCGCGTCGGCCGCCTCGTATTGGTGCTTCGGAATCGCCTGCAGTCCGCCGCGCACCACCTCGGCGAGATACGCCGCGGCGAAGAGAATCAACGCCACCTGCGCGCGCAGCAACTTGTCGACCGACACGCCCGCCGGCAGGAAGAGCGGCAGCATCACCGAGGCCATGAACAGCACGCTGATCAGCGGCACGCCGCGGATCAGCTCGATGTAGGCGACGCACAGCGCGCGAAGCAGCGGCAGCTCCGAGCGGCGGCCGAGCGCGAGCAGGATGGAGAGCGGGAAAGCGAAGGCCAGCCCGAACGTCGTCAGCAGCAGCGTGAGGATCAGTCCGCCCCAGCGCTCGTTTTCCACATACGGCAGGCCGAGGACGCCGCCCCACATCAGAACGCCGAGCACCGTCAGCCCCGTCGCCCACACGGCGATGAGCCTTGGCTTCCAGAAACGTCTCCACGCGGAAAGCAGCCAGAGGGCCACAAGGAGTACAGAGGAAAGCGCCGGCCGCCAGTGCTCCTCGTAGGGATAGGTGCCGAACGCGATCAGGCGATGCTTCTCGACGATGAACCCCCAGCACGCGCCGCTCGCGGCGCGGCACGCGGCGGCATCCGGCTGCCAGACCGCGCGCACGAATGCCCAATCGATGAATTTCCAGGCGAGGAATGCCAGCACGAGCGCGAGAAGGATCGTGACGAGCCGGTTCATCGCAGCCGCGCGTTGGCCCAGTTCATCAGCGCCGAGATGGCGAGGCTGATGGCGAGGTAGACCGCCATGATGATGGCGATGCCCTCGATCGCCTGCCCGGTCTGGTTGATGGTGGTGTTGGCGATCGAGACCAGGTCGGGATAGCCGATCGCGACGGCGAGCGAGCTGTTCTTGGTCAGGTTGAGGTACTGGCTGGTCAGCGGCGGCACGATGACCCGCAGCGCCTGCGGCGCGACGACATAGCGCAGCACGTGGCGTCGCTCGAGCCCGAGCGCCTGCGCCGCGTGCCACTGGTCGCGCCGCACCGCCATGACGCCGGCGCGCACGATCTCGGCGATGAATGCCGCGGTGTAGAGCGAGAGTCCGATGAGCAGCGCGGCGAACTCGGGCGAGAGCGCCGCGCCGCCGGTGAAGTTGAAGCCGTGCAACTCCGGCACGCCGGAGAAGCTCGGGAAGAACAGGCCGCGATTGGTGAGGAACACGCCGGGCAGCGGCGAGAGCGCTTCGCGCGGCGGCGGCAGGCCTTCGGTGATCAGGGCGTACCAGAAGAAAAGCTGCACCAGCAGCGGCACGTTGCGGATGAACTCGACGTACGTCGCGGCGAGATTTCTCGAAAGGGCATTCGGCGAAAGGCTCAGCAGGCCGATCCCGGCGCCGATCAGGGTGGCAGCGGCGATGCCGAGGATCGCGACCTTGAAGGTATTGGCGAGGCCGACCAACAACGCCCGGGCATAAGTGTCGGCGGCGCTGTAGGCGAGGAACGTCGACTCGCCGACCTCGAACCCGGCCTCGCGCCAGAGGAATGCGAAACCGCTCGCGATGCGGCGCGCCTCGAGATTGGCGAGCGTGTTAAAAACGAGGTAAGCAGCCGCGGCGACGACCAGCGCGGCGGCGAACGCCTGATAACCTAACCGCTTCGCTTTTCGATGATCGACCGCCATGACCGCCCGTAAGCTTACCCGGCAGGACCTGCGCGACGCCGCAGAGAAATTCAAGAACTGGGGAAAGTGGGGACCGAAGGACGAGATCGGCACGCTGAACTACACGCAGGCCGAGGACATCGTCGCCGCCGCCCGCCTGGTGAAGAAAGGCAAGGTCCTTTCGTTGGCATTGAATTTCGACCAGCACGGCCCGCAGGGCGCGAAGAGCAAATACCCGGCGATGGGCCGCATCAACCCAGTGCACACCATGCTGCGCACCGGCACCGACGCCTACTCCGGCGTGCTCGACCATCGCGGCATCCGCGCCGCCGACGACATGGTGGTCATGCCCTTGCAGTGCGGCACGCAATGGGACGGCCTCGGCCACATCTTCTACGAGAACTACATGTGGAACGGCTACGACTGTCGCGAGGTCACCTCGAACGGCGCGCAGAAGTGCGGCATCGAGAAGACCAAGAACAAGATGGTCGGCCGCGGCGTGTTCCTCGACGTGGCGCGCGCGCTCGGCAAGAAATGGCTGGACGACGGCTACGGCATCACCATCGCCGACCTGGACAAGACGGCGAAGATGCAGGGCGTGACGGTGAAGCGCGGCGACTTCGTCGTCGTGCGCACCGGGCAGATGGAAGCGAAGCTCGAAGCCGGCAGCTGGGACGGCTATCCCGGCGGCGACGCGCCGGGCTTCTCCTTCGAGACGCTGGAATGGATCAAGCGCACCGAGCTCGCCGCGCTCGCCTCCGACACCTGGGGCTGCGAAGTGCGGCCGAACGAATCCGAGCAGGGCATCAACCAGCCCTGGCACTGGATCACCATCCCGATGATGGGCATGACGATGGGCGAGATCTTCTACGTCAAGGAGCTCGCCGAGGACTGCGCCGGCGACAAGACCTACGAATTCCTGTTCGTCGCCCCTGCCCTGCCGATCACCGGCGCGGTAGGATCACCCACCAATCCACTGGCCATCAAATGAAAACGATCCTCGGATTGCTGTTGCTGGTTGCAGGAACGGCGTTCGCGCAGCCCTATCCGTCAAAGCCGATCCGCGTCGCGGTCGCTTTTCCGCCCGGCGGACCGGTGGACATCATCGCCCGCCTGCTCGGCCCGAAGCTCTCCGAGATCCTCGGGCAGCAGGTCGTGGTCGAGAACAAGGTCGGCGCGAGCGGCAACCTGGCGACGAGCGAAGTCGCGAAGTCGGCGCCCGACGGCTACACGCTCCTCACGCATTCCTCCGCGTACGCGGTCAACCCGTCGCTCTTCAAGAACGCGGGCTACGACCCGAACAAAGACCTGATCCCGGTCGCCGTGGTGGCGCAGCAGGCGAACATCATCCTGGTCAACGCGTCGTTCCCGGCGAACACGCTCGATGAGCTGCGCAAGGCGGCGATGAGCCGCAAGCTCGCCTTCGCCTCGCCCGGCACCGGCACTACGCCGCACCTCACCGCGGTCAACCTCTTCCACGTGCGCTGGAAAGCCGACATCACCCACGTGCCGTTCAAGGGCGCGGGGCCCGCGGTCGCCGGCCTGCTGTCGGGCGAGCCGCCGATCGGCTGCATGGCCGGCTCGGGGCCGATGTCCAACATCAAGGCCGGCAAGTTCCGCGCGCTCGCGGTGTCGTCGGCAAAGCGCCTGCCGCAGATGCCCGACGTGCCGACGCTGAACGAGCTCGGCTACACCGGCATGGAGGACTACACCTGGGTCGGCATCTTTGCGCCGGCGGGAACGCCGCGTGAAATCGTGCAGAAGCTGAACGAGGCGGTGCTGAAGGCGCTGCAGGCGCCAGACTTGCGCCAGCGCCTCGACGGCCTCGCCTTCGAGGCGACCGCAGCGCCGCTGCAGGAGACCGCCGCCTACGTACGCGCCGAAGTCGAGAAGTGGGGACGCGTGGTGAAGGAAACCGGCGCGACGGCCGACTAGGCGCGCCCGGCGCTAGATCCGGCCCCGGAGCCGGGACCAGGCCATCCCGAGGTATTCGGCGACGACGATCTGCGCAGTGTTGATCGGGGCGCCGCTCGGGTAGAGGTCTCCGGGATTGAATCCGCTGCTCGTCCGTTTCGTCAGATATTGGGCCGGCGCGGGTATCGCGTCGACGCCGGCCTTCGTGAAGAGGCTTATCGCGCGGGGCAGGTGGTACGCGGACGTGACGACGAGGCAAGGCTCGCCTTTGACCATGACCGCAACGTTGACCGCCTGGCTTTCGGTGTCCTGCGACCGATCGTCGAGGACGATATCCCGCGGCTGCACGCCGAGCGCCCCGGCGATGGCCGCCATCGATTCCGCGTCCGAGGTGGCGCCGAACACGGCGGCGCCGGAGAGGAGCAGCCTCGAGCCGGGAACCTGCCGCTGCAGGCGCACGCCCTCCACGAGCCGCGGCAGCGTCGCCGAGCTGGCCCGCGCGGTGAGCGGCAGGCTGGAATCGGAAGACGTGCCGCCGCCGAGCACGACCACCCATTTCGCGCGGGCGAGCGCGGCCGAATCCGGCACCTGGTAGGTCTGCTCGAGGGAGCGCAGCAGCGGATCGGAGATCCAGCCATAGGTCAGCACCACCAGCGCGGTGAAGGCGAAGGCAAGGATCGTCCTGGCCGCCCTCTGCCGCCGGGTGAACCAGAGCAGCGCCAGGCCCACGGCGAGGAGCAGCATGCAGACCGTGAGAGGAAACAGCAGCGGCGCCACGACCTTCTTCAGGAGGAACATCGCGAATTCCTAACGAATGGGCGGCGCGTACATCAGGCCGCCCTGGTTCCAGAGACGGTTCAGGCCGCGCTCGAAGCCGAGCGGCTTCAGGTTGGCGTCGAAGCTCTCGCCGTAGTTGCCGACCTGCTTGACGATGTTCCAGGCCCACTTGTTGTCGAGGCCCAGCATCTTGCCGAGGTCGCCGCTCGCGCCGACGAAGCGCTGCACCGACGGGTTGGCGCTGCCGGCCTCCTTGTCGATGTTGGACTTTGAAAGTCCCAATTCTTCCGCCTCGATCATCGCGTTGAGCGACCACTTGACGATGTCGAGCCAGCGATCGTCGCCGTGGCGCACCGCCGGCCCAAGCGGCTCCTTGGAGATGATCTCGGGCAGGATGAGGTGGTCGTCGGGCCTGGTGGCGCGCGAGGCGCGCAGAGCAACGAGCCCGGAGTGGTCGGTCGTGAAGGCGTCGCAGCGGCCGGCAAAGTAGGCATTGAGCACTTCTTCCAGCTTCTCGATCACCACCGGCTTGAACGTCATTCGGTTGGCGCGGAACCAGTCGGCGAGGTTGAGCTCGGTGGTCGTGCCCGGCTGCACGCAGACGGTGGCACCGTTGAGCTGCTTCGCGCTCTTGACCTTGAGCTTCTTCGGCACCATGAAGCCCTGGCCATCGTAGTAATTCACGCCGACGAAGTTGAGCGCGAGGCCGGTGTCGCGCGACAGCGTCCAGGTCGTGTTGCGCGCCAGGATGTCGACTTCGCCCGACTGCAGCGCGGTGAAGCGCTGCTGCGCGGTGAGCGGAGTGAAGCGCACCTTGTTGGCATCG
>Ga0315912_10005115_pt1 | contig 12148 bp, 7 predicted proteins | sample VfabasoilMG_FD_204469 | JGI IMG/M metagenome (GOLD analysis project Ga0315912, IMG submission 204469) | Garden soil microbial communities collected in Santa Monica, California, United States - V. faba soil | ecosystem: Environmental > Terrestrial > Soil > Garden | place: USA: California... | reverse complement strand
GTACCCGCCTTCGAGGGCCGCAGCCTGGACGTCAGCGGTCGCGGCATGCATGTCAGAACGACCTACGTTCCCAACGTGGGCGATCCGCTGATCTGCCGTTTCGAGAACCAGGGGCGCGAAATCGTGGTCGAGGGCGTGGTTGCCTGGCGGCGCGAGGGTGATACCGGCGGCGATTTCGGGATTGAATTCACCGCTTTGGATAGCCAAAGCGTGGACGCGCTGCGCGCTCTTTGCGGCGTGGCGCCTCCCGAGCCGAGCGAAGAACTGGCGGCCGAACCAGAACCCGAGCATGCGCCCGCGCCGCCCGAACCCTGTGTTTCGGGTGCCAAGGTGCGCCTGCACATCGATGGCCTCGGGTCCCCGATGAAGGCCAACGTGCGGGATGCCAGTCGCCGCCGAGTGAAGGTAGGCTCGCAGCTCCAGTTCTTGAAGGTCGGCCGGCACCTCGAGATCGAAGACGTCACTATGGGCGCGCGACTGAGTGCTCGGATCGACGCTGTCGATGTTCGCGTGGATCCGCGGACGCAGATTCCGGAGCTGGTCGTGGCCCTCCGCTACGAGCACGCGGAGGATGCGACTCCGGAGCCCAGTGTCGTCGACCAGGCGGAGGCTTCTCCGTACCCCGAAGACCCAGCTGGGCTCGACGATGCCGTTCGGGACGACCCCGAAGAGGTGGCCGCCCGCGAGGCAGAGGCCGAGATGCTGGCCGAGCAGAAGGCCGCGGACCAGGCGCGCCTCGCGGTGGATCGGCTCGGCAACGCCGCACAAGGTGCGGCGCAGGCGGCGAAGGTGACGAGCCGGCTGCTCGCGCGCTTCGGACAATCCGCCGCCGCTCGCGCCGGCAGCCTGTTCAAGGGGGCCAGCAAGCAGCTGGCGGAGCTCAAGAAGCAAGAGCCGCCGGCGGCGAAGCGTCAGACCGCTCCACCACCGGCCGGGCCGCGTACGTTTCAGAAGCTGCGACCGCAAGGCGGGCCGCGCCCGCCGAGCTCAGCGGCGCCCTCGCAAGCGCCGCGTGCGGCGAGCGGCGGCGCCGTCGCTGCGACGAGCGGTGAGACGGCGACGCTGCGGCGTCGCGGCTCGCGCGTTGCGCTCGTGGCCGGCGGGCTTGCCGTCATCGGTGCGACCGCTGCCTACGCCCTGCGCGATGTCGACGGCCCCGCCGAGACGCTGGCGATGCCCCCGCTGGCTGCCGTCGCGCCCGCGAGCTCCGTGGCGCTCGCGAAGCCGGCTGCTTCCGCGAAGCCGGAAGCACCGAAGCCCGCGGCCAAGGCCGCGGACGACTCCGGCGGCATCGTCGCCAACGTGCCGCTGTTCGGGCCCACGCCGATGGCCACGATGGAGCCAGCCCCGCTCGAGCCCGAACTGGCGCCGGGAGACGAAGAGGCAGCCGAGAAGGCGGCTGCCGCAGCCGCTGTCGACGACGCCGCGTGGCCCGAGGAAGCTCCTGCCGCAGCGACAACCCAAGTGAACCCGGCGGATGTCAAGCCGTGGGGCAGGGGGCGCATGCACCTACCTACCATCCACAAGTTGCGGCTCGACGCGGCAGGCGCGTCCGTCAGCGGCAGCATCAACGACTCTGGGTTCACCGTGGTGGTCCCCGGACGCAAGGTGATGGAGTCGGGACGGGCGATCCAGCGGCGCGACGAGCGCATCGTTCAGGTCAAGACCAGCAACACGGCCGCTGGCGCGCAGGTCACGTTTCAGTTCCGAGGCAAGGTACCTGCCTACCGTGTGCGGCTGCGCAACGACTTCGCCGAGTTCCTGATCAGCGCACCCGAAGAGTAGCCCATACATCTACGGCTCGATCGCAACTCGAGTTAAGCCGGCGCCGCCAGGCTCTCGCCTGGATCCGAGTTCACGTTTCCCTCGTGAAACGTCAAACAACGGCTCAGGTTTGACTACAAAACGGCTGGGTGCCTCGTGCCGCCTGGACGCACCCAGTACATATTGAAAGGGTGACCAGACTCTGCTCAGCGCTCGCCTTGCTGATCTTCACCGGCACGGGCTGCGCATCCACGGCCACCCCAACGGTTCAGGCCCCCGAAACTCGAACGCACGCCGCCAAGAACCCCAACCTCGAAGCGTCCATCGAACGCGCGCTCAGCCTCCAGCGCCCGGCGACGCTGTACAACGAGCCGACCGCTCCGCGCGAGTCGCTCGACCTCGACGGCTTGCGCTTCGTGGGCATGGACAACGGACCGGTGCCCGACTTCTCCGTCGAAAGTTTCGACGGCCGCCAGCTGAAGTCGGAAGACCTCGTAGGCCGCGAGCCCTTCGTGGTCGTGTTCTTCGCGACCTGGTGTCAGGTCTGCGACATGAAGATGCCCGTGCTCAAGCGGGTGCTCGACGAGCTCGGTCCCATCACCACCATCATGGTCAGCGTCGATGACGCCGAAACCTGGCCTCACGTGCCCGGCTACCTGAAGGAGCACGACGTAAAGTTCCCCGTCGTGAGCGCGCTCGCCTATCCGCGCTTCTCGGCCTCGTACAACCCGTTTCAGGCGGTCCCGCTCGTCGTCGTGGTCGGGCAGAACGGCGGTCTCGTCGATTACCAGATGGGCTTCGCCGATACGCACCAGAAGCGCCTGAGCGATGCGATTCGCGTCGCGCGTAGCATCGGACCGCTCAAGGCGGGCGCTTCCGCCCCACCGCCCAAAGTTGGAGACTCGGGCGCGAAGGCCGCCGATTACGCCGACGACGACTGAGTGCCGGGTGCGGGGCGCCGGCCGCGGCCCTTGCGCGTGACCGTCGGCAACAGCGTGTGCGGGCTCATCTCGAGCCGGCCCGAGTCGTCTTCGCCTCGTTCGAGCCGCATCGCGCCAGCGTAGGCGATCATCGCGGCGTTGTCGGTGCAAGCGCGGAAGGGCGGGATGATGAACTCGAGCCCCTGCGCCGCCGCGCGTTCGGCGCCACGCGTCCGTAGCTCTCGGTTGGCGGCCACGCCGCCCGCGATCACCAGCCGCCCGATGTCTGCTTGTTTGGCGGCGATCAGCGCCTTGTCGAGCAGCGCGTCGACCACGCGCCGTTGAAACGAGGCACACAGATCGCGCAGCGTCTGATCGTCGCCAGGCCGGCCGTGTTTGGTGACCCAGCGCAGCACGTTGGTCTTCAACCCAGAGAAGCTGAACTCGAGGGCGCTCTTCTGCGGCATGGGCTTCGAGAGGATCACCTTCTCGGGATCGCCCTGCGCGGCAAGTTTGTCGATGATGGGGCCGCCTGGATAGCCGAGCCCGAGCAGCTTCGCCACCTTGTCGAAGGCCTCGCCGGCGGCGTCGTCACGCGTGGCGCCGAGCTCTTCGATGTTGCTCGCGAGCGGCCCCGACACCTTGTACAGGGCGCTGTGCCCGCCCGAAGCCAACAGACCGATGAAGGGAAACTCGGGGCTTTGTGCCTGGGCCGTGTCGAACTCCAAGAACACCGCGAGCAGATGCCCGATCAGGTGGTCGACACCGACGATGGGCTTGTGCGCCGCCCAGGCCAGCCCCTGTGCCGTCTGCATGCCTACCAATAGGGCGCCGGACAGCCCCGGGCGGCAAGTCACCGCGATGCCGTCGATGTCGGCGAGCGAACAGCCCGCGCGTGAGAGCGCCGCCTCTATCACCGGGCGAATGTTGCGAAGATGATCGCGCGAGGCAAGCTCGGGGACGACGCCGCCGTAGGGCGCATGCAACGCGACCTGGCTGTGAACGACGTCGCTCTCCACGCGCCGGCCGCGAACTACGGCGGCTGCGGTCTCATCGCACGAGGTCTCGATTCCCAACACGCGCTTCATGGTTTCGGGTGCCCTATAGCAGCTCGCTCAGTAACCACAACTGGCGGTTTCGTATGGCTCCAGATAAAACAGCGCGTAGCCCGACGATTCCGCCGCGGTTGCATCGCCGTCCGCGATCGGCGCGGGCTTGAACAGACGCACCTCGACGTTCTTGCTCTTCATCAACGAAACCACGGCCAGCATGGTGCCCTGGCAGCTCGAGTCGACGTACGCGAAGAAGCTGTGCTCGCGCCCCTGCCCGAACTCGAGGGTAGAAATCGGGTCGTGCAAAACCTCGGGGATCGCTCGCAGCGGCGCCTCGTCGAACAGCGGTCGATCCGAGGCTTTGCACAAGCCGCGCGTGCGGTCGTCGCTCGTCAGCGTTCCCGGGTTGGTGGTGAGTGCATCGACGTCCAGGTGCAGCCGCAAACGCAGGTTAGGCTTCCCTCCTTCGGGGATGAACCCGCTCTGGAACAGCGGGGCGCTCACCATCGATCCGCAGTACGCCTCGTTTTCGTCCAACTGAAACTCGGAGAGATCGGTGCAGGCCAGCGAAAGCAAGCATAGCCCGAGCGACGATAGGCCGATGCGAGGGGTGCGCGCAGGAAGCACAAGCGCCCCTTAGCACGGCCGCTTACGGGCTGGCACCCGCGAGCACACTGGTGGCCAATTCTCGAACTTTGGGCTCGGGATCTTGCTTTTTGAGCTGCTCTGCCACGCGCCGCGCCGCGGCCGGGTCGACCTGGTTCAGCGCGGACAAGGCGGCCTGGCGCACCAGCGCGTAGTCGTCGCGGATGGCGCACTCGGTGAGGGCGTCTGCTGTGGCTTTACCTTGCCCTTGGCTGTCGAGCTTGCCCAGCGTGCGGGCCGCGTGCGCACGCACCGCCCAGCTCGTTTTGTCCCGCAAGAGACGGCGCACCGCGGCGGCAGGCGCTGGGCTCTTCGCCCGCGCCACCGCCTCGAGCGCCGCGCGCTGCACCGAAGGGTCGCGGTCCATCAGGGTGTCGACGACTGCCTGCTTGGCGGCGGGTTCGGGGCGAAATGCCAGGAAGCGCACGCTCGTCGCGCGCACGTCCGGCGTGGGATGATGCGCCAACATGACGAAGGGGGTCACGGCAGCGGACGCGATGTCCTCGGCCACCTTCAGCGCCGCTTGCTTCGGCTGCGCCGCGACCTCGTCGATCTGGGCAGTGAGCGCCCCGAACGCTGGTTCTCCGTCGCGGACCAAGAGCAAGTCGAGCACTGCGCGCGCGCGCTCGGGGGAGCTCTGCGCCGCGGTTACGGCCGCTTCCGTGATGGGCGCGTGAAGCTTGACTAACGCCTCGGCCTCTTCGGTCGCGCTGTAGCCTGTCGGTATCAGGTCTTCCAACACCTGTTCGACCTGAACCTGGCCCTGTGAGGTATCCAGCGGGTCGCCTCGCAGCTCGTAACGCCGCGTGGTGTAGACGAGGGCCGCCGAAACGGCGGTGCGCGCCAACTCTGGATCCGTGCTCACCAGGTTTTGCGCGATGGTGCTCGGTGCCGACGCCGCCCCGAGGCGGGCCAGCGCCAAGGTGGCTTGCGCTCGGATCAGCGGGTCTGCGGACTCTGCGAGCTGCGCCAGCGTTTCGCTGCCGCTCTTGTAGCCGAGCTCGCCCAAGGCGAACGCTGCCGCCGCGCGTGGCACAGGGCCCGCATCTAGCGAACGAGCCACCGCCTCGAGCGCCTTGGCGTGAGCGTCGGCGTGCAGAAACCCGAGCCCGAGCGCGCCCAGGGACCGAATGCTCGGCGCCTCGCTGTCGAGCAGCCGGCGCAGGAGCGCCACCGCCTTCTTGTTGCCGACGCGTGCCACCGACCAAGCAGCCGCAACCGCGACCGGATCCGATTCGTCGCTCTTGATGACGCCGTCGTGCACGAGCACGCTTTCGAGCCGCGGCAGCATAGCGGGATCTTCCAGGGCACCGACGGCGAGCATGGCGCGCACCCGAATCTCGAGATCACCGTTGCCCGTGGCGTAGGCGAACAGGGCGGGCCCGGCACCTTTGTTCTGGATGTGAGCCAAGAGCTCGATGGCGGTGCGTTGCTGCGCATCGCGGTCGTCGTTGAGCGCGTCCAAGAGCGGCTTGACCGCGCGCTCACCGATGCGGCGCAACGCGGCGCGGGCCTGTTCGGCTTGTTCGCGCGTGCCGCTCTCGGCCTGATGCACCAGCGGAAACGCCATGGCTCCGTAAACCTCGACGAGCAGGCGTCGATACAAGGGCCGCCCAGGGTTGCCCAGGGCCACCGGCAACAGTTCTTTCTCGAGCGATTCGAGCGTGCCTCGCCCCAAGTTCACCTGCATGCTGAGTCGCGCTGCTTGTGCGACCAGCTCTTCGTCGGGCGCGGCGCGCACGACGCGGCGCAACAGCTGATCTGCTTCGTCGGCCTTACCCTGGCTGAGCAGCAGCTCGGCGAGCTGAAAGTAAACCACGAACAGACGATCGTTCTTGGCAATGGCCTGGCGAAAGGCAGCGATCGCCCGGTCGGTGTCTTGGCGCCGCCGGTACATCTCGCCGAGCTTCTTGTGGCCTTCGGCGTCGTCGGGGCTGAGCTCGACGGCGCGCGCCGCATACTCGACGGCACGGTCGTCTTTGTACAACTCGGCCGCGTACTTGGCCATACGCTGGTAGTACTCGCGGGCTCGCTTGGGCTCGGCCCGGGTGAGCCGCTGCAGCACCTCGATGGCTGCCTCGAGCTTGCGCTGCTGCACCAGCACTTGCTCGAGTCGGAGCAGCGAAACGGTGTCGCCCGGCGCATGCTTCACGATTTCGCGCAGCGTCTTTTCCGCGCGCACGTATTGGCGTAGCCGGAATTGAACCTCGGCGAGCAGGCGCCCCGCCTCCAGATCGGGCGGACTTGCGCCGAGCCGCAGTGCGAGCGGCCGTTCGCGCTGTTCGAGTTGCCCCGCGAGACCCCAGAGGGTGACGATGTGCTGGCGGGCTTCACGGGCGAGCAGCGGGTCGTCGCCGGACTCTTGTAGTACTTTTTCCCAGATGTCGCGCGCCTCGTCGTACTGCTTGAAGCGTTCCGCACGATCGCCGGCTGAGGCGCCCGTGCGCTCGAGCGCCAGCGCGTAGGCCTTGCGATACCGCATCATTTTGGGCTTCAGACGCACGGCTTCGCGCAGCGCCTCGAGCCCTTCGGCGGGCATCTCGTGCTCGAGGTAGACTTCCCCCAACGTGAACAAGGCACGTGCACGGTCGGGCACCAGCGCCTTGATGCGAAGCCAGGTCTGCCGCGCCTTGTCTTTCTGACCTTGCTGCCAATAGCGGTCGCCCAGCTCGACGACGTGTCGCGGATCGCGCGAGCCGACTTCAGTGAGCCGCTTCAGGATGGCGAGCGCCCGATCGCCTTCTTCGACGCGCTCGTAAAAGTCAGCCAGCGCAGCCAGGATCTCTTCATCGTCGTGAGAACGCGCCTCGAGTTGCTTCAGCTGCGCCAGGGCGCGAGCTCGGTCGCCCTGCTGGATCAAAGCCTCGGCCAGTTGGAACACGAAGTCGGGATTGCGAGGGGCCGCGCGAATCAACGCTTCGTATTCCTTGATGGCAAGGTCGAGCTCACCCTGAATTTGCAGCAGCTGAACCACCTTCACGCGTGTGCCCACGTCATTCGGGTTCTTGGCGAGCGCTTGCTTGTAAGTGGTCAGGGCCAGCTTCATTCTGCCGGTTTCTTCGTACAAGCTGCCGAGCAGGCGCAGCCGTTCGAAGTCGTTGACCTGTTGCTTTTCCAGCTCTGCGATCAGCTCGCCGAGCTTCTCGTCCTTGCGATACACCTCGACGATGATCTCGTAGATCTCGCTGCGCACGCCGGCTTGGGCACCGGCGATGGTGAGGGCGCGCTTCAAATGCTTCAGCGCTTCGTCGCGCTTGCCGAGCGCCGCGTATGCCTTGCCCAGGTCGCGCAGGGCGGGCGCCAGCACGCGGTTGTCACCAGCTGCTGCCTTGACGACCTGTTCGTATTCCTGGACGGCGCGCTCGTAGTCGTTGCGCAGGAGCAATTCGCGACCTAGCTCCGCCCGCACGAAGAACGAGCCCTGCGCGAGGCGTACCAACTCTTGGTGGTAGCGCTTGGCATCGTCGAACTTGTTCAGATCCAGCGAAAGCTGCATCAGCGTCCGCAGCGTTTGTTCGCGATCGGCCCCCGTGAGTTTGCTGACGGCTTGGTCGAAGCGTTGCCGCGCTGGCTCGAGCTGCCCTTTCTCTTGATACAGGTGCGCGAGGGCCGTGAGCGCGGCGGGATTCCCCGGCTGCTCGGTGATCGCCTTCTCGTAGGTCCGGATGGCGTCGGAGGTGCGCCCGTCCTGCTTGTAGATACCGCCGAGTGCTACCAGTGCGTTCCATTGACTCGCGCCCGGTTGTGCGGCGCGCGCCTCGAAGTCTTTCACCAACTTGTCCAGGCTGCCGTCTCGTTCGCGGTAGAGCTGTGCCAGCCGCTGCAGCGGAAACTGCGCCCCCGGCTGACTCATCACGATCGCCGCGTAGCGCGCGATCAGCGCATCGTTCGATGGACCTTGGGGTGCTTCGGCCTGGCCTCCCGCCTCGTCGGGTTCGTCCGTCGGGACGGGTGGTGGCTTCGGAGCGGCGGGTCGGGGAGCAGCTTGGGGTCGAGGCGCGGCTGGCGGTCGGGGACGCGGCTTCCGCCGTCCCTCGGGATTGAATTGGGCGTAGCTGTCATGACTTGCGGGCAGGGTGGACCCCAACGCCACCAAGAGAGCAACGATGACAGTCCGCGTCCGCATCCTCGTAGCCTAGTGGCCCTCGGCGCTGCTCGCTAGCGCCCGTCCTTTAGGCACGCCGCACGCCGGATTCTTGGCTGAAACTGAAGCTGTCGCACATGCAGGCCGGATCCGTGTGCGTGGGGGTGGGGCCAAGTGCCGCCGAGTTAACGCTGGGGCCGGAACGCTACTGTTCGAAGTCGCAGCTGTCACCACACGTCATCGCAGCACAGCTCAGGGCTTCGGCGAGCGCTTGCGCAGCGAGTAGGTCGCCATCGTTGCAGTCTATGAAGCACGGGATGCTGGGTTCGCCTTCGAAACACTCGTTGATGGTGCACAGCAGTCGTTCGTAGCAAACGGGGTCCTGCGCGCAGTCCACGAGGAACGGACAACCTTGTGCGACGCAGCCCAGGCACTCCAAAGGTCCGCTGGTCGTGCTGCTGCCGCCACTGCCTCCGGTGCCACCGCCTCCCGTTCCTGCCACGCCGCCCACGCCTGCCACGCCGCCCATGCCTGCCACGCCGCCCATGCCTGCCACGCCGCCCATGCCTGCCACGCCGCCCACCCCTCCGGTGTCACTGCCTCCGGTGTTGCTGCCTCCGGTGTCGCCGCCGCTGCCGCCAAAGGGGCTGCCGCCAGATCCACCGAAGCCGACGCCGCCGCTGCCGCCGAACGGGTTGTTGCCGCCGACGCCAAAAGGATCGCCGCCACTGCCTCCTGTGGCGGAGCCTCCGGTCGCGAAGCCTCCGCTGCCGGGGCCGCCACCGAAAGCGTTCGAGCCACCTGTGTTGTCGCTGCCACCATCGCTGCCGCCGCCGCTGTTGCCGCCACCACCGTTACCGCCCGGTCCGAAGCTGCCAGTGGAAGCGACGGAATCGTTGTAGAGTTCGCCAGAGCGCCCCCCACAGGCTACGAACAGACACGCGGCGGCCACCCACCAAGAACCGGCTCGACCCTCGTACCGCCTAACCATCCCCTCGATTGTATCCGACCTCTCGACGGATGACCACTGACCTCCACGTTTCCGCATGTTCGCGGCATCAACCGCCAGCCCTTCCGCCGGCGTTTGCAGCTCGGGCGTTTGTCGACTAGTAGGACCCCCCGAGCGAAGCATGCAATCCGCCACGGAATCGACGACTTCAGAGCGAGTACCCGTTCGAGCCTTTCTTCGGGAGCATCGGGCTGCGCTGTTCGCCTCCGTCGTGGTGACGGGTGGGCTCGTCTGGGTGCTCCATCAAGGCGCGTTGCCCGTTCTGCCAGATCCGGCTGCCCAAGCGCGCCTCGACCCCGCGGTCGCAGTGGGCTACGCATTTTCCTTCCTGCTCGTGTTGACGCTGCGTGCGGCCCGCTGGCACTGGCTGCTGGCGCCAGTGCACCCGGTGAAGTGGGGGCGCATTCTGCTCGTGAACTTTCTTTTCTTCGGTGCCTCAGTGACGCTTCCGTTCCGATTGGCAGAAGCCGTGCGTCCGGCGCTCATTCGCGAGAAAGACAAGCTCTCGGCGTGGGCGATCATGGGTACCGTTGCCGCCGAACGCGTCGTCGACGGTCTGTTTGCCAGCTTGCTGCTCTTCGTTTCGCTGGCCCTGGCGATACCGTTGGATCCCCTGCCGGAGAAGATTGGCAGTCTGCCGGTGCCGGCGGCGTTGGTGCCCAAGGCCGCCTACTCGGTGGCGGGGTTGTTCGTCGTCTTGTTCGTGACCTTGGTGGTCTTCTACCTCTGGCGCAATTGGGCACGGCGCACCACCGAGGTCGTGATCGGCATCGTCTCGCCGAAACTCGCGAGATGGCTGGCGGACAAGGTCGATCATCTGGCCAGCGGTCTCAGTTTTTTGCGGCAGCTCAAGTACTCGGTGCCGTTCCTGCTCGCCACTGCATCCTATTGGGCGCTCCACGTGGTCGGGACTTGGGCTTTGATGCGGTCCGCCGGGCTCGACGGGCTCGAGGTCGCTCAGGCTGCCGCCGTCGTCGGGGTACTCGCGTTGGGCATGTTGGTGCCGAATGCGCCGGGCTTCTTCGGGACCTTTCAGATCTCGGTCTACGCAGGGCTCGCGATGTATCGACCCGGCGCCGAAGTGATCGGTGCGGGATCAGTCGCCGTATTCTGGTTATACGTCATACAGATCGGTGTGGCGCTAACGTGTGGTCTCGTGGCGCTGGTGTTCGAGCTCAGGATGCGCCGGCGCCGCGTCAGCTGACTAAGAGCGCTCTAAGCCGCCGCCCGCGCGCGCGGTAGCAAGAGCCGCGTAGTGAGCCCCTCGGGTCCGAGGGTGTTGTCGATACGCCCTTTCAGTTGCTCTGCGAGGGTTTCGGCGAGCTGCATCGGCACTGCCCAGCGCGCGCCGCGCCCCAAGCGAATACTGGCCAGATCGGCTCGCATTCTGTTGGGTAACTGGGTGGCGGCGCTGCTGATTTCGCAGGCGGCTTCGTTCGCGAGCGTATGCACCCGGATCTTGAGTACGACTTCGGGTACGTCAGACGGCACGCCTTCGATGTGTGAAAAGGCAATGTGATACAAACACTGCAATAGCACGGCTTCCGTAGTGAACACTGGAGCGGGTTCGAGCCGAGTGATGACGCGGCAAGGCCGTGTGCGAGGCAACAGGGCGCCGACGCGCTCGCTCGCTGCAGCTAGATCGACCAGTGTGCGTTCGGTCCAGTCCCCCTGCAGCACATGAACCATCTCGAAGATCACCTGTTTCATGCGCTGCACCGCCTGCCGCGCCACATCGATGGCGGCGGCCTCGCCGGGTGCCCCAGAGACGCCGTCGAGCGTGACCATCGCTGCCATTAGCGGGTTGTTCAGTTCGTGGCTCAGCGCGGCTACCACGCCGGCCATGATGGATACGCGCTCTTGCTCTGCCAGCACCATCGCTGCCGCACGAGCGCTGAGTGTCGCGTTGTGTTCATCGTGTATGTCCCGTGTGATGCACACGATCTGTTCGATACCGCGCGCTGTGGTGCGCGCGCGGCTGTGCGTTTCGACCCAGCGGTACGCCCCGGATTTGCAGCGTAGGCGGTAGCGTATGGACTGCTCTTCACCGGCGTGCGCAGCGTGATCTTGAGCGATGCGCGCGAGATCGTCCGGATGAAAGAGCTCATAAGCATTGGTCCCCGACAGCTCGTCCGCGAGCCAACCGAAGAGCCGTTTGCAGGACGGGGACGCGTAAACGTAGTCGCCGTTCGGTTCGTGCACGGAGATGAAGTCGCTGCCGTAGTCGTTCAGCAGGATTCCCAGCCATTCGCTGAGATTCGAGGGACGAGAGTCGGGCGGTGCCCCGCTATGCTCGACGCCGAGCTCTCGCTCGAGGCGAGCCACTTCTTGGTGCAATGCACCGAGAGTCGCGAATCCTCGTTCGCGCTCCGAAGCTTCCCTCTTCGACGTCACCTAGCCTCAATATACCCCTCGGAAACTCACGGACTCAACACCGTACCGGAGACTATTGGCGGGCCTGCTTCGCTATTGGGCAACCCGCCTGTCGCGGTGCTGGTCATTGTCTATTTCCATGTCCTTGGCGCTTCGCGCCTGCGGCAGTGGCTCATGGGGCCCCAACGCCCCAACCCCATTCGCGCGTGACCCCTGTGATTGAGTGGCGACCTGCCGTCAGCGGGCTGTGTCTCCTGGGCGGCCTGGACTTGAAATCGCAGTTTCACCACACCAGGGCGTT
>Ga0315912_10005114_pt1 | contig 12148 bp, 13 predicted proteins | sample VfabasoilMG_FD_204469 | JGI IMG/M metagenome (GOLD analysis project Ga0315912, IMG submission 204469) | Garden soil microbial communities collected in Santa Monica, California, United States - V. faba soil | ecosystem: Environmental > Terrestrial > Soil > Garden | place: USA: California... | reverse complement strand
TCCGTTCGGTGTCGGGGCCTCGACATTGCTCACGCTCATCGTCATTCCATTGCTGTATTACCATGCGCAGCGGCGCTCTGCTGTTCCCGTCAGTGCTCCCTGAAAGCCGGATCCAGAATAGGAAGCGGCCTCCGTTGCGTCGTAGGAGCGGAAGGTTCATTATTTGGAGACTGGCGCATTCCGCTACAGCTCGTCAGAGAGTGCTGGGGAATGGTTCCCCTGTTAAGAGCGTTCGATCTACATCGGCTTCCGGCAACTGCTGGAATTGACTGCTGAGAAGCATAATTGCTCTTGTCAGCCATTCAGGTCTTCTGCTTGCACTCTTCCACAATGCGGAGTTTTGCCATGACTGAAATCTTGGAAGGGCGATAGGTTCATGGTATCGGGACTGTTCGTCTGAGGGGGAGTTCCTTATGCCGTCATCAGACATGGTGTTTCTGTTTGATGTCGATAACACGCTGCTGGACAACGATCGGGTCACGGAAGATCTCGCGGATTACCTCGAACAGGAAGTCGGGCGCGAGCGTCAGCAACGTTATTGGATCATCTTCGAACAATTGCGGACCAAGCTGGGCTATGCAGACTATTTGGGCGCCCTGCAACAGTATCGGATCGAGTATCCTCACGATCCCCATCTCTTAACGGTCTCTCGCTTCATGATTCATTATCCGTTTGCCGACCGGCTGTATCCGAAGGCGCTCGCAGTCGTGGAACATGCCAAGCGGTGGGGTAAGGTCGTCATCCTTTCCGATGGTGATGTGGTGTTTCAGCCGAGAAAGGTCGAACGGTCGGGATTGTTTGAGGCCGTCGACGGGAATGTATTGATCTATGTGCATAAGGAACAGGAGTTACAGGATGTGGCGCTGCGGTATCCGGCTCAGCAGTACGTGTTGATCGACGACAAGCTGCGCATTCTTGCCGCAGTGAAACAGATCTGGGGATCACGTGTGACGACGGTGCTTCCCCGTCAGGGGCATTATGCGTTGGATCAGCAGCTGCCGGGCCGGTATCCGTCGCCGGACGCGACGGTCGAGCGCATCGGAGACTTGCTGGATCATGATTGTTCGGCATTGCTATCCTCTCTTCAGAGGAGGGCCTGATGTCGTCATCGCCTCAGTCGGATCATGCGGCCTGTGTCGGGCCTCTGCTGGATCGGGTTCCGTTACACGGGTCTCGCGCCGATTATGTGAGACAGGAGATGCGTGACAAACTCATCGAACACAAACAATACATCACCGAACATGGCGAAGATCTGCCGGAGATTCGCAACGGGACATGGCCGGGAGTCCGGCGATGAATAAGAAAATCTCCTTTTCCATCTGGTACGTGTTTCTCGCCATCTGGGCGGTGATCCTTGTCCACGATTTGATCCATGCCCTCCAGAAGATCGAAGAGCTGCCCTACAGCGAATTCAGGCAGCTCGTGGTGGCCGGCAAAGTTGCCGAGGTCGCGGTCGGCAGCCACACCTTGACGGGGACGCTCAAGCCGGAGGGCGATGCCAAGGAGCCGAAGCTGTTTTCGACCATTCGAGTGGAAGATCAGGATCTCGTCCGGGAATTGAATCAGCACGGGGTGAAGTTCGTCGGGGTCATTGAGACGACCTTCTGGCGCGATGTCTTGTCCTGGATTCTGCCGGCCGCCATTTTCGGGGCCATTTGGTATTTCTTCATTCGCCGGCTGGGGCAGGCCCAGGGCGGCTTTATGCAGGTCGGTCAGTCCAAAGCGAAAATTTACGCTGAGACCGATATCAAGATCACCTTTGCCGATGTCGCCGGGGTGGACGAGGCGAAGGAGGAACTCCGCGAGGTGATCGAGTTCCTCAAGACGCCGGAAAAGTTCACCAGACTGGGAGGAAAGATCCCCAAAGGCATCTTATTGGTCGGCCCGCCGGGAACCGGCAAGACGCTGCTGGCCCGGGCGGTTGCCGGAGAAGCCGGGGTGACGTTCTTCAGCATCAGCGGGTCGGAGTTTGTGGAAATGTTCGTGGGAGTGGGGGCGGCGCGCGTGCGCGATCTCTTCGAACAGGCGAAGCTGAAGGCGCCCTGCATTATCTTCATCGATGAACTTGATGCGCTGGGAAAAGCGCGGGGCATGGGGCCTATGGCCCACGAAGAACGCGAACAGACGCTCAATCAATTGCTGGTTGAGATGGACGGGTTTGATCCCCGCATCGGCGTCATTTTGATGGCGGCGACCAATCGTCCGGAAATACTCGATCCGGCGCTCTTGCGCGCAGGCCGGTTCGATCGCCACGTTGTCGTGGACCGTCCGGACAAGATCGGGCGTCTGGCCATCCTGCGTGTGCATGCCAAGCAAGTGCCGCTGGGTCCTGATGCGGATCTCGAGAACATCGCGGCCATGACGCCGGGATTTTCCGGCGCCGACCTGGCCAATATCATCAACGAGGCGGCCTTGCTGGCGGTGCGGCGCGGCAAAGACCTGGTGGGGATTGCGGAATTGCAGGAAGCGGTGGAACGGGTGATCGCCGGATTGGAAAAAAAGAATCGGGTCCTCAATAAGATGGAGAAAGAACGGGTGGCCTATCATGAGACCGGCCATGCGTTAGTGGCGATCTCATTGCCGGGTTCGGATCAGGTGCAGAAAATCTCGATCATTCCTCGCGGGGTGGCGGCGCTCGGGTACACGCTTCAATTGCCTACAGAGGACCGGTTTCTGATGACGAAGTCCGAACTGGAGAACAAGATTGCGGTGCTCTTAGGGGGACGGATTGCCGAGGAAATGATCTTCGGCGAGGCCTCCACCGGCGCGCAGAACGATCTGGTCAAAACGACGGACATTGCCAAGAGCATGGTGAAGGCCTACGGAATGAGCGAGAAGCTGGGCACGATTACGCTGGAACGGGAACGGCAGCCGCAGTTCGTCCAGATCCCGGTGGCCTCTGAAAAAGGAGACTACTCCGAAGAGACGGCCCGGGAAATCGATTGTGAAGTGCGGCGGATTATCGACGAACAGTACGAGCGGGTGAAGCGGCTGCTCGAGCAGCGCAAAGCCGCATTGGTCGAAGGCGCGCGGGTCCTGCTGGAGCGGGAAGTCATCAGCGGGAGCGAGTTGAGAACGATTATGGATACGCACTGATCGGCATGACGGATGCGCGGCGACCGGGATGCGCCGTACGGCGGGGCCGGGTGACACGGGGTGTGAATCGAACATGACGATGGAACGGCAGGCCTCGATCGAGCGCGTGGACAACGTGATGTATTGCCGCGGCCGGTGGATTCTGTCGAATGTCACGGACCTCGAATGCCAGGCCGTCGCGCTCGGCTGGCCTGAGAGGGGCGGTGTGATTTTCGACGCGAGCGGGATTACCGCGATGGATACGGGCGGGGCGGTGCTCCTGCGCCGGAGTCTCCGTGCGGCCGGTCGGGGTGGACGAACGTCGTCTCTCCAAGGCGTGCCACCGGAATTTTCCGCGTTGCTCACAATGGTCGAGGCTCAGTCGGGGAACGCGTCCGGAGCGGTCCACGCGCAAGGGGGGCAAGGGGGATGGATCGAGCGAGTGGGAGAGGCCGTGTGGTCCCAACTGGAGTCCGGTGGTCGAGGTCTCGCATTTCTCGGCGAGTGGACCGTGGCTTTTCTCCGCGTGCTGCGTCGACCGGGGTCGCTGCGCTGGCGCTCTCTCTTACGGATGCTGCAAATCGACGGGGTGAATGCCCTGCCGATCACGGGGTTGCTGACGTTTCTCATCGGCGTGGTGATCGCCTATCAGGGCGCCGAGCAGCTACGAAAGTTCGGAACGAACATTTTTATCGTCGATCTGGTGGGTATCTCGTTGCTCCGTGAGATTTCACCATTGCTTGTGGCCATCCTGATTGCCGGCCGGTCGGGATCCGCCTATGCGGCCGAGATCGGCACCATGAAGGTGACAGAAGAGCTGGATGCCGTGCGGACGCTGGGCATCTCGCCGATGGCGCTGCTCGTCCTTCCGCGGGCGCTGGCGTTGGTCATCGCCTTGCCGTTGCTGACGGTGTACGCGGATGTGCTGGGAGTCTTCGGGGGGATGCTGATCGCCTCGGGTCAGTTGAACGTCAGTTTTACGGAGTTTGTCTCGCGCTTTGAAGAAGCCGTCCCAGTCCGGCACTTGTTCATCGGGATCGCCAAGGCTCCCTTCTTTGCCATCATCATTGCGCTGGTCGGATGCTACCAGGGATTCCAGATTCGCGGCGGGGTGGACGATGTCGGGCGGCATACGACCATCAGTGTGGTGCAGAGCATCTTCCTGGTCATTGTGTTCGACGCGATCTGTAGTATTTTGCTGAACTGGTGGGACTTGTAGGTGAGAAACATATATGAAGGCTAAGGTTAAGGTCGAGGAATGTTCGGGGATTCCATCAGCCTTAACCTCAACCTGTCTGAGAATCCAAGCATGATGCCGCTAGCCACGCACACCGAGACGCCGATTATCGAGGTCAGCCATGTGGCGACTCGATTCGGCCAGGCCGTGGTGCACGCGGATGTGAGCCTCTCGGTCCGGCGTGGCGAAGTCTTTGCCATTGCCGGCGGCAACGGTTGCGGGAAGTCGACGCTGTTGCGGGAGATTGTGGGGTTGCTCAGACCCTCGTCCGGTTCGATTCACCTTTTCGGTTTGGACAGCCGGGTGCTGGAAGAATACGATGGTCGACTGATCCATCGGCGGTTCGGGGTGATGTTTCAGCAAGGGGCGTTGTTCAGTTCGTTCACGCTGGCGGAAAATGTCGCGGTGCCGCTGCGGGAATTTACCGGCATCAGCGCGCAGCTGATCCGTGAGATTGTGGCCGTCAAGATTGCGATGGTGGGATTGCCGCCGGACAGCGCCACGAAATTCCCCAGCGAGCTGAGCGGCGGGATGCGGCGGCGGGCGGCGCTGGCCAGGGCGCTCGTGATGGATCCTGAATTGTTGTTCCTCGATGAGCCGACGGCCGGCCTGGATCCGAACATCGCCGCAGGATTCGATGATCTGGTGCTCTCTCTGAAGCACCTGCTGGGGTTGACGGTGGTCATGGTGACGCATGATCTGGATTCGCTATGGCGTATCGTCGATCGGGTGGCCGTCCTGGGCAACGGGAAGGTCCTCGGCGTCGGGACGATGCAGGAGTTGTCGCAGTCCAACGATCCCGTCATTCGTGAATATTTCCAGGGTCCGCGGGGGCGGGCGGCGCAGGAGCAGGCGGCCTGGAATCAACAAGGTCGCCGCACGTGATGCGTTCAGGAGATCCGGAAGCGAGTAGAATGAGGGTGTCATGGATCCGAAGGTAAATTATTTTCTCGTGGGCTCGTTCGTCGTCGTGCTCGGCGCGGCGATGGTGATCGCCATGTTCTGGCTGGGGAAAACGGATTACCGCGGCGTCAATGACCGGTACGAAGCGTATATGCGGGAGTCCGTCGCCGGGTTGAGTGTGGACTCCACGGTCAAGTATCGCGGCGTGGACGTGGGCCGGGTGAAGGACATTGCTCTCAACCAGAGCAATCCCGAAGAGGTGCGGCTGACGTTAGACATTGCCCGCGGGACGCCGATCAAGACGGATACCATCGCCGTCCTCGAGACCCAGGGACTGACGGGCCTGGCGACGGTCAATCTGACCGGGGGAAGTCGGGAGGCTCCTCCGCTGCAGGCGGCGCCAGGACAGGAATACCCCGTCATTAAGACAGGGCCGTCTTTGTTTTTCCGTCTCGACGAGGCGATGTCGAGGCTCTTATCTGAAAAGGGGCTGACCAAACTGCTCACCGATCTTGATGTGTTGGCGAAGGGGGCGTCGGAAGTGGTGGATGAGGAGAACCGTGCCCGGTTAAAGCAGACGCTCAAAGACCTGTCCGAGGTGGCGCAGACGATCGCCGCTCATAAGGATCAACTGGATCGCGGCCTGACCGGCGCGGAGCGGAGTGCGGACAATCTCGCCAAGATGACCCTGTCGCTCAATGAGCAGGTGCCGTTGCTGCTTGCGCGGATCAACAAGAGCGCCTCGGCTCTTCAGCGACTGACCGACGAGTTGGCGGTGACGAGCAAGGCCGTCGGGGCGTTGGTCAATGAGACAAAGCCGGAGGTGGAGCAGTTCTCACGCCAGACATTGCCGGAGTCGAGTCTGCTGGTGAGTGAACTGCGGCAATTGACCGGAACCCTCAATCGCGTGTTGCGTGATCTGGAGCGGGAGCCGAACGCGCTGGTGTTCGGGAAACCGGCGCCGCGCCGCGGGCCCGGCGAATAGGGAGGCACGGATGAAATCGTGGTCCGGACGAACGTTATTGACCCTAGTGTTCTTGACGGCAGCGGGTTGTCTCTCGCCGCGGGGCGATGCCCTGCCGGTTCATACCTATCAATTGAGTGCGGACGGAGGGTCTGACGAAGGGCTTCCCGTTCCAGCGGATGGGCCCGTCTTGCTGGTGAGCCTGCCACAGGCGGAACCGGGGTTTGAGACGCAGCGAATGGTCTATGTCACGCGGCAGTTCGAGTTGGAATACTACGCCACGAATCAATGGGCCGAGAGTCCCGCGCGCCTGTTCTCGCCGTTGCTGGTCCAGACGGCCGGACGAACCGGTGACTGGCGGACGGTCGTCGCCTTGCCGAGTTCTATTCGAGGGGACTATCGGTTGGATGTGGCGGGGGTCGCCGTCCGGCACGAGTTTTTGCAGCGGCCGAGCCGCGTGCGGATGACGCTCCGTAGTCAGCTCGTGGATCTCAAAGAATCTCGGGTCGTGAGCACGAAAACATTCGAAGCAGTGGCCCAGGCTCCGAGCGAGGATGCCTACGGGGGGGTATTGGCGGCGAATCAAGCAACCGCCGCCATGCTCACGCAGGTCACGTCATGGCTCCAGAGCTGTGTGCGGCATACACCGGAGTGCAACCGGTGAGCGAGCGGGGTGCCGTCCGATGTGGAAAGTCAGGGAGATCATGATGGATTTCCGCATGCAGATGTTTGGTGTAGCAGTGGCCGGCTGGTGGCTGGTGATGGCTATTCCGGGACTTGCAGCAGGCGAAGCAAATCTCCATCGAGGGAAGCAGGTCTATGAGAAATACTGCCTGGCCTGCCATGGATCGCAGGGGAGAGGGGACGGCACGACGCAGTTCGATCCGCCGGTAGCCGACCTGACGTCAAGCGAGGTCCTGGTGAAACCCGATTCGCGGTTACTCCGGAGCATTCATGACGGCCGGACGAATACGGCGATGGACGCGTGGAAGTCGACGTTGTCGGATGAGGCGATCCGGGATGTATTGGCCTATATCCTGACGTTTCCCCGGTGAGAATGAAGTGATCGAAGGAATGGCTGTCGTGTCATGAGAACCTCATGGAAGACCGGGTTGAGTTTCGGGTTGACGTCGGGTGTCATCACGACGCTCGGCTTGATGGTTGGGCTGCATTCAGGAACCCATTCCCGTCCCATCGTCATCGGCGGGATTCTGACGATTGCGATCGCCGATGCGATGTCCGACGCCCTCGGTATCCATCTGGCCGAAGAATCCAAGAACAACGGTCCCACCATACAGATCTGGGAGGCGACGCTGGCGACGTTTGTCGCGAAGTTCGTGATCGCCATGACCTTCCTCATTCCGGTCTGGGTCTGGCCGCTCGACCAGGCGATTGTGGCCAGTGCGATCTGGGGTCTGCTGTTGCTGGCCGCCCTCAGTTTCTTTGTCGCCCGGGCCCAACGCGTCGCACCCTGGAAGGTGATCGGCGAGCATATGCTGATCGGTCTGTCTGTAATCGCGATCACGCACTATGTCGGAGATTGGGTGCGTGATCGTTTTTCCTGATGGTCATCCTATGGACGGACAGATGATGATCACGCCGCCGCTCGTGGCCTATTTTTCGATGGAGATCGGTATGGACTCCCTCATGCCCACTTATTCGGGGGGGCTCGGGGTTCTTGCCGGCGATACGGTCCGGTCGGCTGCCGATCTCGAAGTGCCGATGGCCGCCGTGACCCTCATCCATCGTCGCGGCCACTTTTATCAGCGACTGGATTCCCATGGTTGGCAGACGGAGGAGCCGGTAGCCTGGCCGGTCAACGACTTTCTCGAAGCCCTCGAGCCGCGGGTGACGGTCGAAGTGGAAGGGCGCACTGTTTACGTGCGGGCCTGGAGATATATCGCGCGGGGGGTGACCGGTGCGACGGTGCCGGTGTACCTGCTCGACACGGATCTGGTGGATAATTCACCGTGGGATCGTACGATCACCGACGTCCTGTACGGAGGCGATCTTCACTACCGGCTTTGTCAGGAAGCGGTGCTCGGCTACGGAGGCCTCCGCATGCTGCGGGCGCTCGGCTGCGGCGATATTCCCCGGTTCCATCTCAACGAGGGGCATGCGGCCCTTCTGGTCCTGGCTCTCCTGGAGGAAAAGCTTGCCGCCCGCGCGGAGCCCGGAGAACTGCCGGCGGACGTCATTGAATCCGTCCGGGACCAATGCGTGTTCACCACCCATACGCCGGTACCGGCCGGGCACGATCAGTTTCCGGCAGATCTCGCGCATCGCGTACTCGGGACGAGACGCTGCGGCCTGCTGAAGGCTTGCGAGCAGAACGACACGCTCAACATGACAAAGCTTGCGCTTCGGGGGGCCCGGTTCGTCAACGGCGTGGCGATGAAACACGGTCAGTTATCCCACACGCTGTTTCCCGAGTATCCGATTCATTCCATTACCAACGGGGTGCATGCGGCGACGTGGACGGCTCCTTCGTTTCAGGCTCTCTATGACCGGCTGCTTCCGGACTGGCGGAAGGACCAATTGTCGCTGCGTTATGCGGTCGGCATCGCGGACGAAGAACTCTGGGCCGCGCACATGGAAGCCAAGCGGGCGCTCATGGACTTTGTGAACCGGGAAACGAACGCCGGGTTCGATCGCGATGTGCTGACCATCGGGTTCGCGAGGCGCGCGACCGGATACAAGAGAGCCACGCTTGTCCTGTCCGATCTCGAACGGCTCAAGAAAATAGCCGGCAGGGCAGGAGGCCTCCAGATCGTCTTTGCCGGGAAGGCGCATCCCAACGATCAGGAGGGGAAGGAGTCGATCCGTCGGATTCACGAGATCCGTGACAGCCTGAAAGGGACGATCCCCGTGGCCTATCTGAACAATTACGATATGACGCTGGCCCGCCTCCTTTGCAGCGGAGTGGATGTCTGGCTCAATACGCCGTTGCCGCCGATGGAGGCATCCGGCACGAGCGGGATGAAGGCGGCCATGAACGGCGTGCCGAGTCTGAGCATCCTGGACGGCTGGTGGATCGAGGGCCACCTGGAAGACGTGACCGGATGGTCGATCGGGGACAAGATGGAGGCCTGCATCGAGCCGGGCGCAGGGGGGGACGAATGTCACGCTGACGCGCTCTATGCAAAACTGGAGCAGAAAGTGTTGCCGCTGTTCTACCGTGATCGTGCGAAGTATATCGACGTCATGCGCCATACCATTGCAGTGAACGGCGCCTTCTTCAACACCCAGCGCATGATGTGGCAATACCTCCGTAATGCCTATCGCCTGGCGGGGCAGCCCATCGGGAGAGGCTAACATTATGTCTTTGGAGCAGGCCACGCTGGAATCCACCTACGACCATCTCATCACGCTCTGGACCTCCGGGGTGCGGGATTATCATACGATGCTTTCCGATTACCTCACGGCCAACTCCATTTTCGTCGCGGTCATTGGGCTGATCGTGTCCAGGGAGTCGCCGGCGATGTCCTTTACCGTGCTGATTCTCCTGCTGGGCATCTTTGGGATTCTCCTGTGTCTTCAGATGGCTATCGTCCTTGGGCGTATGTCAGGCCAGAATGCTTTATGGGAGTGGCAGTTGAGGGGAATCGAACTGGCTCAGGAATGGCAGGGACAGAAACTTATCACAAGCCTCCATCAGCTCCATGAGACGAGGCAGCCGATCCAAAATCCACGGAACGAGCCGCCGGTATTCTTGCCGAACTGGGCGTTCCGTCAACATCGGCAGTGGTGGGCTCATCGCGCCGTCAGTTTTCCCTGGTTCTTCGGATCGGTGTACGGGGTGTTTTTCGTCTGGGCGGGGACACAGTTAATTCGACTGGTTGCAGGCGGTTCACCTTAATATCGCAAATGACGGGGGAGATATGTGGAAACCATGGGTCACAGTGGCGGCGTTCGTGGTCGTGTTGGCGTCCTCACATTTCCTGCCCGGGGAGAGTGTGGCTCAGCAGAATCCGTCGGATCAGCAACATCGTGTCGTCATGCATCTGAACTCCGGCGACGAGAAAGTCCAGCGGGGCGCGTTGAATAATATCCGGCACCTCTATCAGGAGGTAGGTCGCGAGCGGCTCCAATTGGAACTGGTCGTCCATGGGGCCGGCCTGAGTTTGTTCACGAAGAGCACGACTGCTTTGAGACAGGATCTGGCGCAGTTGAAGACTGAATATGGTGTGAGTTACACGGCCTGTTCGAATACGATGAAAGCCATGAAGGTCGTGCGTGAGGATTTGATCCCGGAGGTCGGGGATACGGTACCGGCGATAGTCCGGTTGATGGAGCGGCAGGAACAGGGGTGGGCGTATATAAAACCATAGGGCTAGTGCTGAGTCCTGAGTTCTGAGCGGAGGCAGCCCGTCAGGGTCTGCCCCATCTCTATTCACTCGCACCTTATTACGCCTAACTTAGGACTCAGCGCTCAGGACTCACCACTTAACCAGGAGGATGGCATGGACGTTCGCAGCAAAGTGTACACGTACCACACGGCGGTGAAATGGACGGAGAAACGCAAGGGAGTGATTTCCTGCTCGGGCAAACCCGATGTGCAGGTCGCGACGCCGCCGGAATTCAAAGGACATGACGGCATCTGGTCGCCGGAGGATCTATTCGTGGCCTCCGCGAATATCTGTCTGATGACGACATTCCTGTCGGTGGCGGAGCGCGCAGGTCTGGCCTTTATCTCCTACGAGAGTGCGGCTGAAGGAAAGCTGGAATTGGTCGATGGCAAGTTCCAGTTCACGACCATCACGCTGAAACCGGTGATTACGCTTCCAGCTGGTGGCGACGCCGCCAAGGCGAAGGAGCTGATCGAAAAGGCTGAAGCCAACTGCCTCATTTCCAACTCCATGAAGGCCCGCGTCCACCTCAATGCGAGTATTGCATAGAGGGGCGTCGTCTGACGCATCACCGGGATTTCCCCTTTCCTCCCGTGCGTGGTGAGTGATCGTGCGGACGCAGGATAGCTTGGCTCGCTGCAGCTTGCGCACAGAGTGTATTGTCTTGATCCGGTAAGCTTGTTATCCTTTTCCGGCCACCCGGAGCTTGCTGTCATGGAAAGCCGGCATGCAGATCACGCGTACGCTTCCTCAACGCATTTCTCCTCCTCACCTGTATTCGATTCTAGACTTCTGTGCGACCCCGGATGACCGGCTGATGGGGGCCGCCCCCCATTCAGCTACATGCGCACTGCAACACGCTTCGGGCGTATCCAAACGATAGTTCCAACGGGACGATCGTAGCGAACCGGGCCGGATTTTCGAAACGCGGAGAATAAACGAGTTGACTCCTGACACACACGTGACATTGGCCAGACCGTGGTGGATGGGAACTTCCCTTCCGCTGGCACTGCTTCTGTCTTTTTCCATTGCAGTCGGGATGGGGGTCTATGCGTTGGTTTCTTTGAGGGCCGTGCTGGTGCAGGAGAAGGGAGCCGATCTCGCCAGAACGGCAGTCCGGGTCGCAGACACGCTTGATCGTGTCTTATTTGAGCGGTTCGGTGATATTCAGCTGTTTGCGAATGACAGAGTCATCCTTGAGGGCAAGGGGGACGAGAAAATAAAGAGATTACAGGAATACAAGAAGCTGTACGGGTACTACTCCTGGATAGGAGTCACCGATACCACGGGTCGTATTATTGCAGCAACTGACGTCGTCGGCCCACAGGAGCAAGGTGAGTCGGACGCACGTTCAATAGAAGGTAGTACGGTTCTCCATCAGGGGGATTGGTTTGGTCTGGTGAAGCAGAGCGGGAAGGTCCACCTGCAGGAGGCTCACTTTTCTTCCGAGTCGCAGGGCGGTATGGCGGTGGGAATTTCGGCTCCGATTTATGGGCCGGGGGGAGACTTTCGTGGAGTGGTGACAAGCCGGGTTCCGCTTGAGAAGCTACGGGCCGTTCTTGATCAAGAAGGGGGGAAGCAGCAGGGAGAAGAGGCCAGTGACTGGTTGGTGTTGAATCG
>Ga0315912_10005113_pt1 | contig 12150 bp, 8 predicted proteins | sample VfabasoilMG_FD_204469 | JGI IMG/M metagenome (GOLD analysis project Ga0315912, IMG submission 204469) | Garden soil microbial communities collected in Santa Monica, California, United States - V. faba soil | ecosystem: Environmental > Terrestrial > Soil > Garden | place: USA: California... | reverse complement strand
GCGAAGGCGGAGATGCCCTCGCCGGCGCTCCACGTCACATCTTTCGCGAAATGACCGTTCCCGGTGGCGAGCAACACCCCGATGGTCGAGGCATCTTCCCGCGTGATCAGATCCGGCCAACCGTCGCCATTGAGGTCTACGGTTGCCGTGGCCTCCACGCGTAGAGTGGTCTCGTGCGCGTCGGGAGCAGAAAATGTGCCATTGCTGGCGCCGAAGAGCACGCTCACCGCGCTGCGGCCCGTACCGCCGTGATATTCGTGGGTGCCTATGGAGATGACGTCCAGCGCGCCATTCTTGTCGAGATCTGCCAGAGCGAGCGAACGCGGCATGTACGCCGCCTCATACACCTCATTGGCTCCGAACTTCCAGTCACCGTCCCCGAGGAAGACCTTCACCCAATGATCGCTGGCGGTTGCCAGGTCGAGCCTGCCGTCGCCGTTCCAGTCGCCGAGGTCGAGAAGATTGCCACTGCTCGCCTTCGAACTGATGCGTCCAGGAAGGAAGCTGCCATCGCCGTTGCCCAGTAGCGCGCTGACCGGTGAGGTGATCACATCAGCGGCATCGTCGCCGTTCACGTCGGCGACCAAGATGCGCTCGAAGCAAGTGGACCCCGTGTCGTAGCTGACGCTGTTCGCGAACGTGCCATCGCCGTGACCGAGCAAAACGTAGACCGAGGTATCCTTGTAAAACGAGGGCGAGCAGGTCGCGCCGACTGCGAGATCCGCCAGCCCGTCGGCGTTGAAGTCGGCGATCGTTACCGCGGTGCTTTGATACCAACTCTGGTAGACCTGCGCCTTGACGAAGCTGCCGTCGCCGTCGCCCAGCAGCACGGCCATTTCGCTATCGCCGACGGTCACGACGTCCAGGCGCCCGTCCCGGTTCAAATCGGCGCTAGCAATGCTCTTCAGGCGATCGCCGATGGTGGTGACCACCGCTTTGCTGGCGAACCTGCCATTGCCCTGGCCGAGCAACACGGATACCGCGCCAGTCTCGCTGGCCGTGGCGATGTCCACGACACCGTTGCCGTCGAAGTCGGCGAGCGCGATCGCGCGCGGGCTGCCGCCGGTGCCGTACGTCACACCGGGAGTGAACGTCCCATTCGCCGCGCCCAGCAGCACCCCAACCCAACTCGCACCTCGATTGCCGACGACCAAGTCGCGCAGCCCATCTCCGTCCAGATCGTCGGTTGCGATCGAAGTCTGCCCGTCTTCCGTGAGCAACTCTTCCAGACCGCTGCGATACACGGCACTGGATGCGAACGAGCCATCGCCGTATCCGATGAGCACGCTGACGCTGCCATCCTTGTTGCTGCCGGCCAGATCGAGCTTGCCATCGCCGTTCCAATCTCCAGCAACTGCGCTGTCCACCAAGCCCTGCGTTTCTTGCACGAGCGGGCCGTCGAGGGTGAGCGTGATCGCGCGGTCGCAGGTCGGCACAGGGCGCACGGGGTCGTCCGCACCGCCTTCGCCGCCTTCGCCGCCTTCGCCGCCTTCGCCGCCTTCGCCGCCTTCACCGCCGGGCCCCATGCCTGACCCGCCGCCAAGCTCCGCGCCTGGCCCACCGCCGAGGCCCGCGCCCGGCCTACCGCCGAGGCCCGCGCCTGGCCCACCGCCGAGCTGGTTGTCATTGCCTCGACCGGCGCTCCCACTTTGGCCGATCGCGGTAGCTCCTGCTCGCGCTTCCACGCCAGCGTTGAACGTGCCACCCGCCGCGGTCACTTCGCCGTCCCACGGTTGCAGCAAGGGCTGGGTGCGCGCGCACGCCACGAGCGTTGCCGAGACGGCCGCCAAAATCAGCGTTCGAATGGGGAAGCGCCTACTGTCGCGCGCGCCTTTCCGCACCCCGTCTAGGTCACTCATCCTCTCGCAATCTATCCGCGAATTGGGCGCGTCAACGGGAGCCGCAATTGCCTTTGATGAGCCGCACTCAGGTGGCGGAACTCGACACTTCGGCACCACGGCAGTCGCCCGGTCGGGCGGCCCGTGGCGCCTAGTATGGTATTGCGACCAACGAAGCGCCGGCCCGCAATCTTCTTATTCCTAAATCCATTTTGAATGGTGGACCTCGTCCCGCGCTGCATGCTAGTTGCCAAAGTCTGGGCGCGACTTGAAGTGGGGTGCCCGAAGGAGTCTTTGAATGGCGATCGGGAGAGTCTGGGATTTCAAGGGAGCGAACGGCGTGAGCCTAGCCAAACGCCTCGCAACGCTCGTCGCGGCAATGACGCTCGCGGGCTGCGCAACGGGCGGCGATGAGCAAGGAGAGCTCGTACTTGCCAACCAAAACGGCGTCCAGTCGGCGTACGTGGGCTCGACCGAAACCACGACCGGTTTCGGTGTGCATCTCGTGAAGGCCTGGGCCTCTGGTCGCAAGGCAAAGTCCGTCGGTACGATTCGCCCGAACGGCGAAAATTGGCCCGTCGACGGGAACGAGGCCAATTGCGGCGCGACCTTCATCTCGGATCGTCACGCCATCACCGCGGCACATTGTGTCGACAGGCTCAATCTGCCCAACGTCTACGGCACGGCCAGCCCGTCGCCGTTCCGCATCCAGCAGATTGACACCACCAGCCTGAATGCCACCGAGTACAACGACCAAAAGCAGGTCACCGGCACGTGGCCGAATTGGACGCGCAATGACGTGCTGACCTCGGCTGAAGGCTACAGCCCCGTGACGTATACCTGCTACGTCAAGGTCCGCTGCGATTCGGCCACCGGGTTGGGCCGCAACAATTGTCCGGCGAGCTTCGGATCGACGATCGTCGATATCGCGCTCGTTTATTGCCCGGGTCGTTCGACGACCGGCAACAACTGGAGCGCCGTCGCCTCGAGCGACAGCGGGACGGAGACCGTCCAGCTCTGGTGGTTCCACGAGGTCGTCAACTTGGCCATCTCTGGCAGCGGCAGTTCACCCTACCAACCCGCGAACAACTGGGATCATTACTTCTGGCTGGGCAGCGACCGCTACAATCAGAACTATCACTACAAGAACGTGACCCAGAACCACCAGCTGTTGCCGTTGGTCTCGTATCGCAGCTCGAGCAACGTGAACTACAAGGGCGTCGAGGTCACTGACAACGGCAACCAATACACCGAGACCAATATCCCCGCTTGCCACGGTAGCTCGGGCTCCGGCGTATTCAAGAGCAGCGCGTTCGACGCAGCCAATCCGGAGTTCCTCGGACCGTTGGTCCATGGCAGTGAAGATTGGGTGGGCACCAAGCTGTGCGCACCCATCAGCACCGCTCCCGGGAGCACGGAGTACAAGAGCCGTTACGCGAAACGCATCCATTCAGCGAACCTCCAGGCGCTGAGCGATGTGACGGGTGACCGCTGATCGCAGCTAGCCGCCACGAACTGCAGCGAGGCTGAGCCAACCGGAGCAATCCGGCGGCCAGCCGAGTGAACCCAGGTCGCGCCCCTGTCGGCGGGACCTGGGTTCGTGCATTTGCAGCAATGCTGTTGGCGCCGTGCGTCGGTTCGCGCTAAACGATCTGCGCGGCGCTGCGCAGGAGGCAGTCCTGATCATGAGACTAGATTTTGCGGTTCTGGTGTTGGCTGGCGCCGTTTCGCTCGCGTGTGGATCGAGCGCGATCAACTCCGCAGCAGGGGGTGGCGCGGGTACCGGTGGGGCCGGTGCCGCAGCGGGTGGCGCGTCGTCCGGCACGGGCGGCTCCCTGAGCGGCGACGGCGGAAAGGCCGGCGCGACGGATCCCTCGACCCCACCGATCGATGGCCGACCGGAACGGCCCGCTTGGAACCCACCCATTCAATTAGGAACTCCGGGGTGGGAGGACAGCACCGAGCCGCTGTGCGAGACACATCAAGGGTCGACCCAAGCATTCAGCGTTTGGGCGGACGAGCGCGGCGTATCTGCGTTCTTCTCTACGGATTGCAACGAGCTCGCCGAAGAGACGTGCAACGGCACCCGGGGTTCGGCGCTTCAATTCAATGATGGCTCGGGCTGGAAGTGGCTGTCTCAATGGGGCACCACCGTGCCGCGACTGTCGGGCCTCCCCGGCAAGGCGCTCGTGCTCACCGGCTCGCTCGACGGCAAGACGGGCATTTTTCTGCTGCAAGACGGAAAGCTGACACTGAGTTATCCGTTGGATGATGCGGGACAAGCGAAGGTGTTCGGCGCCGGTCCGGAGCTCGCATACGCGACCGTCGGTTCGGACGTCATGGAATACCGTGCCGGAAAGTGGAAGCTGCTTCAGACACTTCCTGAGCCGCCGCTCGCGCTTTGGGCCGATGAGCAGACGCTGGCAGTCGTTGGTGGCAACCAGACCTTCCTGGTCAGGTCGGGAGACAACGGCAAGCTGACGCAAATCGCCGATGCTCCAGCGGGCGCGTACACAGCGGTCTGGGGATTTGGCGCCGACGATCTGTGGGCTGGCAATGGCGTGGGACAGCTCGTTCACTACGACGGAAAAGCGTGGACAATCACCGAGAGCGGCAGCCACGACATGACGGGCAGCGGCATCACCGCGCTCTGGGGCGACGCGGGCGTCGTCTACTTTACGACGTTCACGGAGTTCGGTCGCATCGACGATAAAGGTGTGGAGCTCTTGTACGCGCGCGATCCCAACGCCCCGCCGAGCGAACCTTACTTTTCACCGCAGTCGCTCTGGGGCCGCTCGGCGTCAGAGGTTTTCCTAACCATCTCCGATGAGCGCTTCGAGCAGTACGCGTGCGGCTCTGCTTTCATCGTTTGGTTCGACGGCAAAGAGTTTCATCAGTTTTGAAGCGGAATTACGGGTCCAGCTGGCCCGCGGTCGCAGGCCTCACCGTTCTCCTGATTGCGTTCTCCGCCTGCGGCGGCCGAACTTCGCTGGTGATCGACGCGGACATCGCAGCCAGCGGAACGACTTCGGGCGGTGCCTCGGGCAGTAGCGCGAATGCAGGCAGTGGGGCCACCAACGCAGGTCGTGGAGGCTCAACGGCTGGCGGCGCGGCTGGGCTCGGGGGCGGCGGCGCGGGAGTTGCGGGCTCAGCCGGTGCTCCGAATCCCCCGGCCCTGTGCGCGGGTCCCTCACTCTTCGAAACCCACGAAGTGGTGGATGTGTGGAGCGATCCCGCGGGAGCATTCGTCAGAATCGAGGGGAAGATCTTCGCCAACGCCGGCAAAGGCTGGTCGGTGCTGACCGAGCGAAAGGGCGGCGGAGTGGGCGGGCTCACCGGGTTTGCCTTAGGCCCGCTGCTATTTTACGGCTCCTTCGATAGCTGCGGGATCAATCTCGTCGAGCGCTCGGGAACTTCGAGGTGCAGCGGCGCAGCTGAACCAGTGCACACGCACGTGGTGAGCGACGATCTCGCGCATGCGGTCTACGGCGAGCGGGTCCTAGTCTACGATGGTGTATTCTGGACGCAGCGCGGTGATGCCCTGGGCGCAAATGGCGAGGTCGGAGCGCGTCAGGTGTGGGCGAACGAGAACACGCTGGTCGTTGCCGCTCGCTCGGGTGTGTACGTTGCGCGGGGCAACGACCAGCCGGTGCTGCAAGCGGAGCTCCAACCGAGCGATGGCTCGGAGCCGGATTTTACCGCGGTTTGGGGATTTTCCGACGACGCGTTGTGGGTTGGAAACGGCAAGGGCGAGCTGTTCGAGTTCGACGGCAAACGTTGGCTTCGGCGACGCACGGCGCAAGCCGGCGAGTGCGCGCAGATCCGTCACCTCTGGGGCAGCCAGAGCCAGCTATTCGTGGCCAGCGAAAGTCAGGTCTTCTCCATGAACTCGGGCATGCCTTCGACAATCTTGAGCTTGCCGTGCGAGGAGGCTTCGCGCGTCTGGGGGCTCTGGGGCAACAGCCCGCAGGATGTGCTGATTGCGTACGAAACGGGGCTCTCGGACTCTGAATGCGGTGACATTCACCTGAGCCACTACGACGGGACCCAGCTGACGCCGCGCTGATCGTTGCTGCTGCGAACCGCAGATGCGCTTGCTCAGGGATTGGGCTTCGGCCCTGTCGCGCCGGGTCTTGCCTCCGGCAAAGGGCGGCTCTTGAGGCCCCAGACGTCGAAGCCAGCAGCCTGCGGCAGCGGCGTGTAGTCGCCCATGGCTCGCTCGAAGAGCCCGCTCTTCTGCAACCATTCACTCGGAGTGCAGCCCGGCCGAATCGCTTGTTGGCTTTGGTTCTGAGCGGCAATCAGCACCGGCTTCCGGGCGCGAATATCTGCGGCTAGATCCTCGAGGACCTGGCGTTCGGCGGGCAGCCCCTCACCCCACTTGCGATAGGTACAGCTGTGCTTCGGACCGTCCGGGTAAAACATGCCCAGAAAGGGATTCCAGGCGAATCGGCTGCCGGATCGCACCCCCAACTGCAGTTGCATCGGGTAGGGCCCGAGCACGCTGGTCGACACGATCAACACCGATTCACCCGGGCGCGTCATGACTTGGACGGCGCGTCGCAAGCCAGCGATGTCACGCTCCTCGGGCAAAGGCATGGCAAAATTTCGGACGTTCCAGGCCACGCTTGCGCCAAGCGCGCCGACCGCAGCCAGCAATGGCACGAATCGGGAGAGCGGCAGAACCATGGCAACCGCGACCGAGCCCAGCGCGAAGGCGGGAAATATCTGATACAGCCAACCGCGGTGCTGAGCGAGATAGACCGTGATCGCGCCGACCAAAAAGACGCCGAGCGGCCGCGCGAACCTCGAGCCATCGCGAGACCCGGGGCGTACGAGCACGAAAATCGCGCACGAGACGGCGATCCAAAGCTCCGTGGGCAAGAGCAGCTCGCGAAACGAACAATCGTAGACGCGATAGCCGGTCGCAAACAGCGCCAAATACCGGCCCAAGAACTCGCGGCGCATCCCCGGGTAGGCGAGGAACAAGCCCGCGTAGAGGGCTGCGACGCCCAGCGCACCGTACAACTCGACGCCCATGAGGCGGCGCAGCGTGCGGTGACGGAGTAAGAACATCGCCTCGAACAGCAGCACGGGCCACAGGTAGTGCGGCTTGATCGCGAGCGCGGTGAACGCGGCAAACCCAATCGACACGGCGAGCGCGTTGGGCAGGCGGTGCCCTTCGTGACGAAGCCAGCGCACGAGCAAGAACGGCAGCAACGAAAGCACGATGAAATGCTCGCGTTGACCGAAATGAGCGCCTATCCAAGCCACGTGGTTCGCGAAGGCAAAAGTGAACAGCACCGCGAAGCGCCGCTCATCCGAGATCCGCAACTCGGGCCGCTTCAGCAGCCAATTCACGGCGCACGCGCTGAGGATGGCCGCGGCGAGCACGTATAGATTGAAGGAGAGCGGCGCCGGAAGCCCCGTCACCCGCGCAAACCACGCGGCAGGCACGTGCAGAAATTGGACGAGGGGCGGATTGACGTCGACGATATCTACGAAGGGCACCTTTCCGCGAAGGATCTCGTCACCGGCTTGAACGTAGCTCGCCGCGTCCCAACCGATCCGGAACGGATTCATCCAAAGGAAGAACTTCAGCGTGGCGAACAGCGCAAACAGGCTTCCGATTCGAGCCCAGCCGATCGCTCGGCGGGCGCCGACGCTGCTCGAGGCTCCCTTCGAAAAAACGTGCGTCTGACCCGTGGAACCCGCGAGGCTGCTCATACTCGGCCGCGCGGATGGTACCACGAACCTTCGGTCACGCGCGCCTTTCGCGCATTCCTGTTGCAATGGTCGACGTGGTTCAAGAGGATGCGCCCGGAAGCGATGAACGGTGCCGCGCGCTCTGGCTGGTCTGCCAGCTTGGAAGACTTCGTGCGAAGACTTGCGAGTTTTTGGCGCTGGCAGAGCGCAGCCATTTGGAGCGCGGGCCTCTTGGCCTGGCTCGCGTTGCACTTGGCGCTCGTGCCGTACCTCGTCGAGGACAGCTATATCCACTTCCGAGTCGCGGAGAACCTAGTCAACACTGGCAATCCCTATTTCAACCCTGGCGAGGCCGTAAAAACCAGTTCGTCCACGCCTTGGACTTGGTTGCTCGCTCTGCTGTTGTGGCTCGCACCGCGAAACCTGAACTTGCTCGTGGTCTTTTCGGCGTTGGTCTCGGCCGCTGGCGCCGTCGCAACGTTGGTGTTGCTCCGCACCACCGCGTCCCGCAAGCTGCTCTGGTGGGAAGTGCTGATCGCACTGGTGACGTATCTCTCGATCGTCCAGTCCGCGAGCATCGCGACCATGGAAACCGCGCTAGCGCTGACCTTCGCCACCGCTGGGCTCGCCGCCTTCGCGCACCGTAAGCCGTGGGCATTTTGCCTACTCGGCCTAGCAACCGCGACGCGGCTCGAGTTTGCTGCCCTACTCGCCTCGACCGCGATCGTGACCTTGGCGACGCGCGCCATGCCCCTCCGAGCGTGTCTGCTGTGGGCCGTCGCGGGCAGCGCCCCGAGCGCGCTCTTCGATCTCATCCAGTATCACACGCTCGTGCCGCACGCGGCCGTCGCAAAGCCCATCATCCACCAATTGTCCTGGGTCGGCGCGTTCAGCCTGCTGCTGCCAGAGGCGATCCTGAGTGAGTTTTACTACCACGGGCTCGTCTATGCCGCGTACGCGACGCTTTATGTATTGATTGCGACGCTACCGCTGCTCACGCTTACGTGGTCCCGCGACACGGTTCGAGATCCCGCCGTGCAGGTCATGGCTATCGCGGCCGTGACCGGGCTCGTCATCGCGACGACGTATGCGGTCGCGCGCAGCATCATCTTTCCCTGGTATCGCGCGCTGTATTTGGGGCTGCTGTTCTTGCCTGCGTTGATGGGCGCGCTGCGCAACCGAACACTCGGTTCGTATCTCTTGATCGTTGCGGCTTCGCTGCCGCTCCTGTTCGACTTTGGCGGGTCCGTGCTGGCGGCGTGCGGGCGTCCCGAGGTCGCGCGTCATTTTCTCGAGGGCGCACGGGCGCGCCACACTGGTAAAGTAGCGGCCGAACTCTATCGCGAATATCCAGAAGCCACGCTGATGACTTCGGAGATCGGCGCGGTCGGCTTCGGTTTTCGCGGGCGCATTCAGGATGGCGCTGGCATCGCTTCACCCGAGGCGCTGCGCTACTACCCGCTCCCGGTCCCGGCCGAGCGCTACGACGCCGCTGACGCACCCGTGCCGCTACGCTATTTGAAGGATCAACGCCCCGGACTAGTGATGGCCGTCGATCGACACCTGGATGCGGTGCTTTCGGATCCGGTGCGCGCCGAATACGTCCACGTTCGGCGCCGGCTCTACGACGCCAACGACGACGCACGTCGAGCCAGCGAGACGCTGTTGTGGGACAGCATTCGCTACTTGGATGTGTTGATTCGCAGGGATCTGTGGCGAGCTCGGCACGCTGAGCCAGTCGAGGAACCGTGACTGCCGCAGCCAAGCACGAGATCGCAGGTCAACCGCTTTCGTCGGAGCCGACGGCTTCGGGCTACGTGATCAAGGCATCATGGCTAGTCGCCTTCTACTTGGCCGTCTTCGTTGCCTTCGGCCTGATCGTAAACCTGAACTGGAAGCGACTCAGCCTGGTGCAAGATGTCACCCAAATCGATGTCAACGTGCGACGGCTGATCGTCACGCGTCAGGACTCGATCAAGCCGAAGCTCTCGGTGCAGCATCGCCATGAGGGCTTTCGTCTCACGGGGAGCGGAATGCGCGGTATCCAACTGACGGCCTTCGCGCCACGCTTCGAGCGCCCGTGCAAGCTCGACGTCCCTCATCGACATTCAGCGCTCGTCGCGGAGGATGAGATGGTGATAGCGTTTGCTGCCAAGACACCACGGCCCGGCGCGCAGATCTTCGTCTCGCTCGGGTTCAAAGGTCCCCGGCGCGACGAACCGATCCACGAGTATCTCACCACCGTGCCCATGGGTAAGGATTGGCAGGAGGTCCGACTCAAAGTCGAGTCCTGGCGGCCTAATGGCCCATTTCCGTCGGCGCTCAACCCAATCACCAGCGTCCTGTTCGATTTCAAGCCCACGAGCGATTTCGACCTCTGGCTTCGTGAGCCGCGATTCGTGGCGCAACCTCGCCAGTCCGCGGGCCTGGCTCCCCCCGCCACGAACTGAAATTCAGTGGTGTGCGCGGCCAAGTCTCGAGGCCCCGCGCAAAACGATTGTGGCGTGAGTCGCGCAGCACTAGGAACTCCAAGTTCGAATGGCTTCCAAGTCAGATGATAGTTCGCGTTTTTCGGCGCGCTCGAAGGGGGCGCGGGCCGGCCTCATCGTCACCGGCTTGCTGGTGATGAGCTGTGGCAAAACCGATCCCAAAAAGCAGGCCGCTCCCGCACCCGAAGCAGAAGTGAGCGCGACTCGCGCTCCGCAAGCCAAGCTCCCGCCAGCTGATCCGTGCGAGCGCCAGCCAGGCCTACTCGTGTTGGATAACTTCGAGGACGGCGACAACACCACGATTCCGCTCCAAGGAGGAACCGGGACCTGGTTCGTCAGCACTGACGGCACCAAGGACGGCATCGTTCACCCCGCAGCGGGACCGGCAAATCCGGAGCGACTCCAACCCCAGCGCTGCAACAGTACCTTTGCCCTCCACCTGAAAGGCCAAGGGTTCGCTACCTGGGGAGCGATCGTCAGCGTGACACCGCGCTTTCAGCGCAAGGCCCAGCCGGCGAACCTCAGTGAGTATCGCGGCATTCGCTTTTGGGTTCGTGCGGGCAGTAGCCAGCTCGGCGCCGTACGGTTCAAGATCGACGACGTGAGCACGCATCCAGACGGCGGTCGTTGCACCGCCGACGCGGGCGAGAGCGGCGGCGGCTGTTGGAACGCTTTCGGGGTAGACATGTCGACCATCGACGGCAATTGGGAGGAAAAAATCGTGCCTTTCGACTCGCTCACCCAGAGCGTCCCAGAAAGCACACCGCGCGCGCTCGACCGCGCGAATATCTACACCATCGGGTTTCGACTCAGTCCGGGGAATCCGTTCGATCTTTGGATCGACGATCCCGCATTTTACAAGTAGCGCGAGGGGTTCGTGGCTGAGATCGATCTGTTGGTGGTTGGGGCAGGTCCGACGGGGTGCGTGATCGCGGAACGCGCGGCGCGCGTCCTCGGTTGGCGCTGTCTGGTAATCGATCGGCGCGCACACATCGCGGGCGCTTGCTACGATCGAATGCACGAGTGCGGCGTGCTCGTGCACCAGTTCGGTCCGCACTATTTCCGGACCAACGACAGCGACTTGCTCGACTACTTGAAGACCTTCAGCGCCTTTCACCCCGCGGACTACATCGTGCGGTCGTCGGTCAAAGGACAGCTGTTCCCCTTTCCGATCAACCTCACGACGCTGGAGCAGTTCTTCGGCAAGCGCGATCTTTCCGCGGAGCAAGGACAGCTGCTACTCGAGTCCAAGCGCGAGCGCATCAGCAATCCTGCGAACGCCGAGGAGTTCGTGCTGTCCCGCGTGGGGCGCGAACTCTACGAGGCCTTCTACCTCGAATACACACAGAAGCAGTGGGGGTGCCATCCGCGCGAGCTCGAGTCGGAAGTATCGGGGCGCATCCCCGTTCGGCTCTCGCGCGACGACCGCTACGTGGACCACCGCTATCAGGTGATGCCGAGCGCCGGGTTTACCGCCATGTTCGCGGCTCTGCTCGATCATCCCAAGATCGAGGTGCGCCTCAACACGGATTACGCAACGCTGCGCAAGAGCCTTCGGCCCAAGAAGGCGACAATCTATTCCGGCGCGGCTGACGAGTACTTCGATTATGACCTCGGTCGGCTGCCCTGGCGCTCCCTGGCCTTCGACTTCCGCGTGGTCGAAAAGGAGTGGGCGCAGCCCTGCGTGCAAATCAACTACCCCAACGACCACGCCTTCACCCGCTCGGTCGAAATCAAACACGTGACCAAGCAGCGTCACCCGCACACGGTCGTCGTGCACGAGTATCCCCGAGCGGACGGCGATCCGTTCTATCCCGTCCCGTCACCCGCCGTGCGCGCGCTCGCTGCGCGCTACGCGGAGCGCGCCCTCGAGGAGCGGCGGCGTAATCGCGTGTATTTTTCCGGCCGGCTTGCCGAGTATCGTTACTTGAACACGGACGAAACCATGCTGCGCGCGCTCTCGTTGTTCGAAACGCTGCAGAGAGACTTCGCGGCTTCGGTATGACCGCAGAACTTTGGGTGATCCTGCCTACCTACAACGAGCAGGACAGCATCACAGAGGTCCTGCGCGCTTGGGCCCTCGTGCTGCGCGCGACCTGCCCGAGCTTCGTGCTCTG
>Ga0315912_10005112_pt1 | contig 12155 bp, 7 predicted proteins | sample VfabasoilMG_FD_204469 | JGI IMG/M metagenome (GOLD analysis project Ga0315912, IMG submission 204469) | Garden soil microbial communities collected in Santa Monica, California, United States - V. faba soil | ecosystem: Environmental > Terrestrial > Soil > Garden | place: USA: California... | reverse complement strand
GTCCGGTTTCTCTTTGCGCTGTTCCTCATCATTCCCTTCGGCTTCTTCGGCATCGACTTCTACTTCAAGAGCCCCGTCGGCGGCGACACGCTCGCGAGCGTGGGCCCCGCCCGGATCGGCAACCAGGAATTCGAGAACGCGCTCCGCCGCCAGGCCGAGATCTACCGCCAGCAGTTCCGCGGACAGTTCGACCCCTCGCTCATGGAGAACCCGGAGATTCGCCGCAACGTCCTCGACGGGCTCGTGAACGAACGCCTCGTCGCCATCGGCGCCGAGCGCGCGGGCGTCCGCATCGGCGACAAGGAACTCGCGCGCCGCATCAGCGAGGAGCCCTTCTTCCAGATCAACGGCCAGTTCTCGAAGGAGCGCTACGAGCAGACGGCGAAGGGGCAGGGGATCTCGACGGTCGGGCTCGACCAGCGCATGCGCGAGGACTACCGGCAGCAGGCCTTCCGCCAGTCGATCCTGGAGACCGCCTTCGTGCCGAAGGCGACGCTCGACAGCTTCATCAGGCTCTCGGAGCAGACGCGCGAAGTGAGCGTCGTGAACATCACGCCCGAGTCGCAGATGGCGAAGGTGCAGGTGAAGCCCGAGGAGATCAGGAAGTACTACGACGAGCACGCGGCGGAGTTCACGACGCCCGAGCAGGTGCGCGTCGAGTACGTGGAGCTCTCGGCCGACTCGCTCGCGCCGCAGATGACCGTGGCACCCGAGGAGGTCTCGGGCGTCTATGAGCAGGGCGTGAAGTCGGGCCGCTACGGCGCGCCGGAAGAGCGCCGCGCGAGCCACGTGCTGATCGCGGTGAAGGCGGACGCGCCGGAGGCGGACAAGAAAGCCGCCGAAGCGAAAGCGAAGGCGATCGCCGACAGCGTCCGCAAGAATCCGAAGGCCTTCGCCGACGTCGCGAAGAAGGAATCGCAGGATCCGGGCTCCGCCGCGCAGGGCGGCGACCTCGGCTTCTTCCGCAAGGGCGCGATGGTGAAGGCCTTCGAGGACGCCGCGTTCGAGGCGAAGAAGGGCGACATCGTCGGACCGGTTCAGAGCGAGTTCGGCTATCACGTCATCCAGGTCACGGACATCAAGCCGGCGAAGGTGAAGACGCTCGCCGAGACGACGCCCGAGATCGAGGCGGCGCTTCGCAAGCAGGCGGCGCAGCGGCGCTTCGCGGAAGTCGCCGAGCAGTTCACGAACATGGTCTACGAGCAGCCGACCAGCCTCAAGCCGACCGCGGACACGCTCAAGCTCGCGGTCCAGCAGTCGCCCTGGATCACGAAGGGCGCGCCGGGCTCGCCGCTCTTCTCGAATCCCAAGTTCCTCGCCGAGATCTTCTCGGCCGAGACCATCAAGAACAAGCGCAACACCTCCGCGGTCGAGATCGGATCGGGCGTGCTCGTCTCCGCGCGCGTCCTCGAGCACAAGGCGCCGCAGCTGCGTCCCTTCGAGGCGGTGCAGGCGGAGATCCAGCGCAAGATGCAGCGCGACGCTGCGATGAAGCTCGCGCGCGCCGACGGCGAAGCGAAGCTCAAGGAGCTGCAGGCCGGCAAGCCCGCGGACGTCAAATGGCCGGCGGCGCTCGGCGTGAACCGCCAGAAGCCGGGCGGTCTCTTCCCGCAGGTGATCGACAAAGTCTTCCGCGTGGACGGGAAGAAGCTGCCCGCGTACGTGGGCGTCGAGACGCCGGCGGGCTACTCGCTCGTGCAGGTGTCGAAGGTGATCGACATCGACAAGGTGGATGACGCCAAGCGCGAGCAGATGGCTTCGCGGTTGAGGGAGGCCGTGGCGGCCCAGGAACTCGAGGCGACGCTCGCGAGCCTGCGCGGACGCGTCGGCGTCACCGTCCGCAAGGACGCCCTGGAGAAGAAGAAAGAACAGAACTAGGCGTCGGAGTCGAGGCCCGCGGTGGTCGTGCTGAACCCCGCGTCGACATAGGTGATCTCGCCGGTCACGCCGCTCGCGAGGTCGGAGAGCAGGAACGCCGCGACATTGCCCACCTCATGAATCGTCACCCCCCTTCGAAGGGGTGCATTCTTTTCCACGAAATGCAGGATCTTCGAGAATCCCCCGATGCCCGCGGCCGCCAGCGTCTTGATCGGCCCGGCGGAGATCGCATTGACGCGAATGCCTTCGGGTCCGAGGCTCGACGCCAGGTAGCGCACGCAGGCCTCCAGGCTCGCCTTGGCGAGGCCCATCACGTTGTAGCTCGGAATCGACCGTTCGGCGCCGAGGTAGGAAAGGGTGACGATCGCGCCCGGCCGTCCCTTCATCATCGGCGCCGCCGCCTTGGCGAGCGCGGCGAGGCTGTAGCTCGAAATGTCGTGGGCGATGCGGAAGTTCTCGCGTGTCGTCGCCTCGTGGAAGGGGCCCTTGAGGGCCTCACGCGGCGCAAAAGCGATCGCGTGGACCACCCCGTCGAGGCCGTCCCATTCCCTGGCAAGCGACACGAACAGCGCATCGATCTGGGCGTCGTCCGTCACGTCGCATGGGTAGATGCGGGTGGACCCGAATTCCTTCGCGAGGTCGACGACCCGCTCGCGGATCCCTTCGCCCTGGTAGGTGAAGGCGAGCTCGGCGCCTTCGCGCGCGCACGCCTTGGCGATGCCGTAGGCGATCGACCGGTTCGAGAGCATGCCGGTGATGAGGATTCGGCGGCCTTGCAGGAAACCCACGCGATGCGCTCCTACGCTGGAAAAGGGGAAGAATAATGGTTACAGACGGGGTCGAAGTTTATCCCATAAATTACGGATATCTCTGCAGGGGAGTCCCATGGTGACGCGCATTCTCGTCTCGCTCCTTGTCGCCGCGGCGCTGCCGGCAGCGGCCGCCAATTCGAAGGTATTCCGCTACGCGTTCGAGATCGCCGAGACGAGCTTCGACCCGGCCGAGATCTCCGACCTGTACTCCGGATACCTCACCGCGAACATCTTCGATACGCCCCTCACGTACGACTACCTCGCGCGTCCGGTGAAGCTCATTCCGAACACGCTCGCGGCGATGCCCGAAATCACCGAGAACGGCACCCTCATGACGATGCGCGTGAAGCCGGGCATCTACTTCCAGGTGCCGCCCGGCGAGGAGGACGTGTTCAAGGGCCAGAAGCGCGAGCTCACCGCGCACGACTACGTCTACTCGATCAAGCGCATCTTCGATCCGAAGCGGCGCTCACCCAACCTCTATCTCCTGGAAGGCAACATCGCCGGCATGGACGAGGTGCTCGCGAAGGCCCGCAAGGAGAACAAATTCGATTACGAAGCCCCGGTCGAGGGACTGCGCGCGCTCGACAAGTACACGTGGCAGATCCGCCTCAAGCAGCCCGACTACAACTTCATCTACTACTTCGGGTACTGCCAGCTCACCTGCGCGGTGGCGCGCGAGGCGGTCGAGCACTACGGCGACAAGATCGGCGAGCATCCGATCGGCACCGGGCCGTTCATGCTCACCTTCTGGAAGCGCTCCTCGAAAATCGTGCTCGACGCGAACCCGACGTACCGGGAGGAGTATTTCGACGGGACGCCCGCCCCCGGCGACACGTACAACGAGGGGATCCTCGCCGCGAACAAGGGCAAGCGCCTGCCGATCGTGGGCCGCGTGGAGGTCAACATCGTCGAGGAGCAGCAGCCGCGCTACCTCGCGTTCCTCAACAACGAGTTCGACATGCTCGAGCGCCTGCCCGCGGAGTTCGCGAACGTCGCGATTCCCGGCAACGAGCTCTCGGGCGACCTCAAGCGCAAGGGCGTCACGATGCAGCGCACGCCCGGCATCGAGCTCACGTATTCGTACTTCGGCATGAAGGACCCGGTGGTCGGCGGCTACGAGCCGGAGAAGGTCGCGCTTCGCCGCGCGATGGTGCTGGGGCAGGACATCGACGCCGAGATCAGGATCGCGCGCAAGAACCAGGCGATCATCGCGCAAAGTCCCATCGGACCCGGCGCGCTCGGTTACGACGCGAACTTCCGCTCGACCGCCACCGAGTACAACCCGCCGAAGGCCAAGGCGCTCCTCGACATGTACGGCTACCTCGACTGCAACGGGGATGGTTATCGCGACCTGCCGCGCAAGGGCGCGTCGGAGCCGTGCGTGCCGTTCACCGTGGAGTACGCCTCGGCGCCGACGGCGGCGCAAAAGCCGCTCGACGAGAACTGGAAGAAGAACATGGACGCCATCGGCATCAACATGACGTTCAGGAAGGCGAAGTGGCCGGACCTGCTCAAGGAATCGAAAGCCGCGAAGCTGCAGATGTGGGGCCTGGGCTGGAGCGCCGCCATTCCCGACGCCGACGCCTTCTTCGTGATGCTTTACGGTCCGAACAGTGGGCAGGCGAACCACTCGCGCTTCAGCGTCCCCGAGTTCGACAAGCTGTACCAGCAGGCAAAGCGCCTTCCCGACGGTCCCGAGCGCAACGCCATCTACCGCGAGATGAACCGCCTCTTCCTCGTGTACGCCCCGTGGCGCCTCGGCGTCCATCGCATCTACACCGACCTCATGCAGCCGTGGACGCTCGGCTACAGCCGCCACCCCGTGATGCGCGCCTGGTGGAAGTACATCGACATCGACCAGACCAAGTACGCGAAGGTCGCCGGCAAGTGATGGTTCGCCGCCTCACCCTCGCGGCCGCGCTCCTCGCGGCCGCACTCGCCGGACCCGCGCATGGCGCGGCGCAGAAGGTCCTGCGCGTCGCGTACCTGATCGCGGAGACGAATTTCGATCCGTCGTTCGTCTCCGATACCTATTCCAGCAATATCGTGGAGGAGATCTTCGAGCCGGCATTGACCTACGATCCACTCGCGCGGCCGGCGAAGCTGAAGCCCCTGACCCTCGAGGCGCTGCCCGAAGTCACCGACAAGGGCCAGACGTACACGCTGCGCGTGAAGCCCGGCATCTATTTCACCGACGATCCGGCGTTCGAAGGGAAGAAGCGCGAGCTCGTCGCCGCGGACTACGCGTATGCGATGAAGCGGCTCATCGATCCCAGGCTCTCGTCGCCCAACCTCTGGCTCATCGACGGGCGCGTCGCCGGCGTGAGCGAGGCCGCCAAGGCCGCGAAGAAGAGCGGGAAGTTCGACTTCGACGCGCCCATCCGGGGCCTCGAAGTCGTCGACCGCTACACCTTGCGCATCCGGCTCGAGAAACCCGACTACAACTTCTCGTACATCCTCGCGATGTCGACGATGGGTGCGCAGGCCCGCGAAGTCGTGGAGCGCTACGGAAACGAGATCGGCGCGCATCCGGTCGGGACGGGCGCCTTCAAGCTCGCGGAGTGGAAGCGGTCGTCGCGCATCGTGCTCGTCAGGAACCCCGACTACCGCGAGATGTACTACGAGGCCGAGCCGCCGGCCGACGACCCGATCTCGCAGCAGCTCTACGCCGAGATGAAGGGCAAGCGCATTCCGCAGATAGACCGGGTCGAGGTTTCGATCATCGAGGCGCCGCAGCCGCGCTGGCTCGCGTTCCTCAACAAGGAGATCGACTGGGTCAACATCCCCCTCGAGTTCCTGAACATGGCGGTGCCGGGCGGCAAGCCCGCCCCGTGGCTCGAGAAGCGCGGCATCCGCTACATCCCGTCGGTCGACGCGGACGTGACGTACATGTACTGGAACATGAAGGATCCGGTCTTCGGCGGCTACGAGCCCGACAAGATCGCCCTGCGGCGCGCGATCTCGCTGGCGTACGACAACCAGACCGAGATCCTGCTCGTGAGGAACGGCATGGCGCTGGAAGCGCAGTCGCCGTTGCCACCCGGCGTCGTGGGGTACGACCCGGCCTTCCAGCTCGGCAAGACCTACGATCCCGCCAAGGCGAGGGCGCTCCTCGACATGTTCGGCTACGTGGACAAGGACGGCGATGGCTGGCGCGAACGGCCCGATGGATCCCCGCTCGTCTTCAACTACGCGACGACGCCGGAGGCAACCTCGCGCATGTTCACCGAGCTCTGGAAGAAGAACATGGATGCGATCGGCGTCCGCATGGAGGTCGAGATCGCGAAATGGCCCGACCTGCGCAAGAAATCCAAGCTCGGGAAGCTCGCGAACTGGCACCTCGCCTGGACCGCCGACTATCCCGACGGCGAGAACTTCTACCAGCTCCTCTACGGCCCGAACTGCGGGTCCTCGAACGACGGCTGCTTCCAGCTCAAGGAGTTCGACGAGCTCTACGACAAGATCGCCACGATGCCGCCCGGACCCGAGCGGACCGAGCTTTTCAACAAGATGGCTCGCATCGTCACGGTCTACGCGCCGTGGAAGCTCCTCTCGCACCGCAAGCGCAACCAGCTGGTGCAGCCCTGGGTGCTCGGTTGGCGCAAGCACGGCTTCCTGCACGAGACCTACCGGTTCGCCGACATCGACCTGGAACGCCGCGGCCGGGAAATCCACTGAGGCGGGAAGGCGCGTCGAAACGATATAATTCCGTGATTTTGCTCAGGATTTTTCGAACTTGAAGCCTCTGCGCATCGCCGCCGCCATCGCCTGCTGCCTGCTCGTCCTCGCGGGCACGGCGGCGCACGCGCAGAAGAAGGTGCTGCGGATGGCGTTCCGCACGGCCGAGACGGGGTTCGATCCGCAGCGGATCGACGACCGCTACTCGGTCGGCATCTGCGAGAACCTCTTCGAGCCGCTCCTCACGTACGACTACCTCGCGCGCCCCGTGAAGCTCGTGCCCCTCGTGGCGGAGGCGATTCCCGAGCCCGAGGAGGGCGGCACGCGCTATACGTTCCGCCTCCGCCCCGGCATCCACTTCGCGGACGACCCGGCCTTCAAGGGACAGAAGCGCGAGCTCGTCGCGAAGGACATCGAGTATTCGATCAAGCGCTTCCGCGATCCGAAGAACCGCAGTCCCTATGCGTGGCTCTTCGAGGACAAGCTGGTCGGTCTCGACGAGCTCGCCGAGAAAGCCCGGAAGTCCGATTTCGACTACGAGGCGAAGATCGCCGGCATCGAGGTCCGCGGCAAGTACCTCATCAGCTTCAAGCTGAAGGAGCCGGACTACAACTTCCTCTACGTGCTCGCGATGCCGAACGTGGTTCCGGTCGCGCGGGAGGTGATCGAGGCGTACCCGTCGGACACCCATGCGCATCCCGTGGGCACCGGTCCCTTCGTGCTGCGCGAGTGGGTGCGCCGCTCGAAGATCGTCCTCGAGAAAAACCCGAACCATCGCGGATATGAGCTCGACACGCGCTACGCCAATTCGGCCGACGAGTGGGATCGCCGCGCGATGGACGCCCTGCGCGGCAAGCGCATGCCGCAGCTCGACCGCGTCGAGATCTATCCGATCGAGGACGACCAGCCGCGCTTCCTCGCGTTCCTGAACAAGGAACACGACGTCATCGACGAAACGCCCACGCAGTTCATCCACCAGGTGCTGCCGAACGACAAGCTCGCGCCGAACCTGGCGCGGCAAGGCGTCAGCGTCTTCCGGGAAGAGCAGCCGGAGATCACGTTCGACTCGTTCAACCTCGAGGACCCGGTCGTCGGCGGCTATTCCCCGGAGCGGGTGGGCTTGCGCCGCGCGCTCGTGATGGCCCACGACCGCGACGCCGAGGTGAACACCATCCGCAAGGGCCAGGCCATCGCGGCGCAGTCCCCGGTTCCTCCCGGCATCGTCGGTTTCGACCCGGCTTTCCGCACGCAGGCGCAGAACCATGACCCCGCGAAGGCCAAGGCGCTCCTCGACATGTTCGGGTACGTCGATCGCGACGGCGACGGCTGGCGCGACCAGCCCGACGGGAAGCCCCTGCAGCTCACGTACAAGTACCAGGTCGGCGGCGATGGCCGCGCGCTGGCGGAGCTCTGGGTGAAATCGCTCTCCGAGATCGGCGTCCGCCTCGAGGCCCAGCCCGTGCAGTTCTCCGACCTCCTCAAGGACAAGAAGGTCGGCAAGTTCCAGATGGCCGGGTCTGCCTGGATCGCCGACTATCCCGACGCCCAGAACTTCCTGCAGCTGCTCTATGGCCCGTACACGGGCCAGTCGAACGAGTCGCGCTTCAAGCTCGCCGACTATGACAAGCTCTACGAGAAGTCGATCGCGCTCCCGGACGGCGACGCGCGCAACCGCATCTACCGCGACATGAACCGCCTGCTTCTCGCGTATGCTCCGTGGCGGCTCGGCGTGCACCGCATCTACAATCACCTGCAATACCCGTGGGTGAAGGGATACAAGAAGCACCCCATCCTGTACACCAACTTCAAGTGGCTGGACGTCGACGTCACGGCGCAGACCGTGGCGATGAAATGAGGAGGAAAAGACCTTGACCGCATACGTCGTAAGACGGATATGGCAGATGATCCCGACCCTCGCGGGCGTGATCCTGCTGATCTTCCTGCTGTTCAACTGGGTCGGCGGCGATCCGGCCCACGTGCTCGCCGGGAAGATCTCGAACCCCGAGCAGATCAAGAACATCCGCAAGCAGCTCGGCGTCGACGAGCCCTACCTCGTGCAGCTCTGGGTCTTCGTGAAGCAGGTCTTCACGTTCGACTTCGGGCGCAGCTGGTCCACCAACGAGGAAGTCTCGCGCATCCTCCTCACGCGCATCGGGCCGACGCTCACCGTCATGGTGCCGGTGCTGGTGATCGAGACCGTGCTCGCGGTGATCTTCGCCGTGATGGTCGCCTACGTGCGCGGCCGGCCGACCGACCGCGGGATCATGGCGATCTGCACGGTCGCGATGTCGATCAGCTTCCTCGTCTACATCATCTTCTTCCAGTGGCTCTTCGGCTTCATCCTCGGCTGGTTCCCGGTGCAGGGATGGAGCGAGAGCTTCACCAAGAACCTGCTCACCTACGCGCCGCTGCCGATCATGCTCGCGGTGGCCGTCGGGCTCGCGCCGTCGCTGCGGCTCTACCGCTCGTTCTTCCTCGACGAGATCAACCAGGATTACGTGCGCACCGCGCGGGCGAAGGGCGTGCCCGAGAAGGTCGTGATGATGAAGCACGTCATGAGGAATGCCCTCATCCCGATCCTCACCAACGTCGGCATCCTGCTGCCCGGCGTCTTCGTGGGCTCGTTCCTCCTCGAAGTCTTCTTCTCGATCCCGGGCCTCGGCCGCGAGATCATCACGGCGGTCAACCGCAGCGACTTCCCAGTGATCAAGGCGGTGACCGTGTACCTCGCGATGCTCACCATGATCATCAACCTGCTGGTCGACGTGATGTACAAGTTCGTCGACCCGAGAGTGAGCTTCAAATGAGCGCCGTCCTCACCCATCCCGTACCCCCGCCCCGGCAGGAGTCGCCGGGCCTCTGGACGCTCGCCTGGCGCCGCCTCAAGCAGGACACCGTGGGCATGGTGTCGCTCGGCGTCGTCGCCTTCTTCCTGCTGATGGTGGCCGGCGTCGCGACGGGCATCGTCGCCGGCGACTGGAACAAGGAGAAGGGCGTCTCCTACGCCAACCCGTCGTTCATGGCGGGCGCCGAGAACCTCGAGGCGAAGGCGCTGCAGCAGCGCGACGCCGCGAAGGCGGCCCCGGTGGACCTCTCCGACATCGACCCGCTCGCGCCGCGCTACAAGGAGTGGGAAGAGCGTGCGGCGAAGATCTCCATCACCGAAACCAAGCGCGCGGAAACGCTGCCGCTGGGCGGGGACAAGTGGGGGCGCGATGTCCTGAAGAAGGCGATGAAGGGCTCCGAGATCTCGATCCTCGTCGGGCTCACGGCCGCGCTCTTCGCGACCGTCCTCGGCGTCATGCTCGGCGCCGCCGCCGGCTACTGGGGCGGCTGGGTCAACGACTTCCTCGAGTGGTTCTACAACATCTTCACGTCGATCCCGTACATCCTGCTGATCCTGGCCTTTGCCGCCGTCGCTGCGGCGACCGGCAAGTTCGGCAAGGGAATCCTCCCGATCATCCTCATCCTCGCCCTCACGGGGTGGACGGGGATCTACCGCCTGATCCGCGCCGAGTACATCAAGCATTCGAACCGCGAGTACGTGAAGGCCGCGCAGGCGATCGGCGCCTCGAACGCCTCGCGCATGTTCGTGCACATCCTGCCGAACGTGAGCCACGTGGCGCTCGTGCAGCTCTCGCAGCACGTCGTGTCGTTCATCAAGGCGGAGGTGATCCTCTCCTTCCTCGGCTTCGGCGTTCCCGTCGACATGGTGTCGTGGGGCACGATGCTCGCCGAGGCGCAGAACGAGCTCGTCATCGGCAAGTGGTGGCAGCTCTTCGCCGCCGGCGCCAGCATGGCGATCCTCGTGACGGCCTTCTCGTTGTTGACCGACTCCCTCCGGGACGCCCTGGATCCGAAAATCAAATGAACGACAATCTTCTTCTCCAGGTCCGCGACCTCGACATCCGCTTCCGCATCGACCGGAAGTCGGAGCCGTTCCAGGCGGTGAAGGGCATCTCCTTCGACATTCCGACCAACAGCACCGTCGCGCTCGTGGGCGAGTCCGGCAGCGGCAAGACGGTGTCGGCGATGGCGATCCTGGGGCTCCTGCCGGAGAACTCGATCATCCCGGCTTCCAGCAGGATCCTCTACGGCGGCCGCGACCTCCTGAAGTGCCCCATGAGCGAGATGCAATCGATCCGGGGCAAGGAAATCTCGGTGATCTTCCAGGAGCCGATGACATCGCTGAACCCGGTGTTCACCGTCGGCGAGCAGATCGCCGAAGTGCTGCGGCTGCACATGGGGATGGGCATCCGGCAGGCCTTCGACCGCGCCAAGGAGCTCCTCGCGGAGGTCGGCATCCCGAACCCGCAGCTGCGCGTGAATTCCTATCCGCACGAGATGTCCGGCGGCCAGCAGCAGCGGGTCATGATCGCGATGGCGATCGCCTGCGAGCCCAAGCTGCTGATCGCGGATGAGCCGACCACCGCGCTCGACGTGACCATCCAGAAGCAGATCCTCGACCTCATCGCGAACCTCCAGTCGAAGCACCACATGTCCGTGCTCTTCATCACGCACGACCTGGGTGTCGTCGGCGAGATCGCGGACCACGTCGTGGTGATGCAGAACGGCCTCATCCAGGAGCAGGGATCCGTGCGCCAGATCTTCGAGGCGCCGCAGCATCCGTACACCAAGGCGCTCCTCGCGTGCCGCCCGCGCCTCGACCGGCGCCCCAAGCGCCTGCCCGTGATCGACGACTACCTCAAGGGCGACGGACGCCCGCACCACCTCGAGGAGCGCCATCGCGGCTCGGCGCCCGGGGACCAGTTCATTCTCGAGGTGAAGGGACTCAACAAGACGTTCTTCCTGAAGGAGGGTCTCTTCGGCAAGCGCGCCGTGCCCGCCGTGAAGGACGTGAGCTTCAAGCTGCCGAAGGGCAAGACGCTCGGCCTCGTCGGCGAATCGGGGTCGGGCAAGACCACCGTCGGCCTCACCGTGATGCGCCTGCACGACGCGACCAGCGGGGAGGTGCTCTTCGAGGGCCGCAATCTCCTCTCGCTCACCGACAAGGAGATGATGGCCTATCGGCGCCGCATCCAGATCATCTTCCAGAATCCGTACGCGTCGCTGAACCCGCGCTTCACCATCGGCCAGATCCTGATGGAGCCCATGCGGATCCACTCGATCGGCAAGGACGACCGCGAGCGCACCGAGATGGCGTTCCAGCTGCTCGCGAAGGTGGGCCTGGCGGAGCAGTCGTTCTACAAGTATCCGCACGAGTTCTCGGGCGGCCAGCGCCAGCGCATCGCGATCGCGCGCTGCCTCACGATGAAGCCCGACGTCCTGATCTGCGACGAGTCGGTCTCGGCGCTCGACGTGTCGGTCCAGGCCCAGGTGCTGAACCTGCTGCAGGACCTGCAGGACGAGTTCGGCCTCTCGTACATCTTCATCTCGCACGACCTCGCCGTCGTCAAGTACATCTCCGACATGGTCATGGTGATGAACGACGGGGCGATCGTGGAGATGGCCGATTCCGACCAGATCTACCTCAACCCGCAGCAGGAGTACACGCGCAAGCTCCTGTCGTCGATTCCGCGCGGGCTGGAGAAGGCCGAAGCCGCCTGAGCTACTGCAGCCGAAGCTTGAGTCCCGGCTTCACCACGCTGGCGGGGTTCAGGCCGTTCATGTGCAGCAGCCGCTCGAGGGCGACGTTCGCCCGCCGGGCGATGCCGTAGAGCGTGTCGCCCGTGCGCACGGTGTACCAGGCGCCCGATGCGGGAATCGGCGCCGCGGGCTTCGAGTCCGCGGCGACGGCGTCGTTCGTCGGCGCCGCCTGGGCCA
>Ga0315912_10005111_pt1 | contig 12156 bp, 10 predicted proteins | sample VfabasoilMG_FD_204469 | JGI IMG/M metagenome (GOLD analysis project Ga0315912, IMG submission 204469) | Garden soil microbial communities collected in Santa Monica, California, United States - V. faba soil | ecosystem: Environmental > Terrestrial > Soil > Garden | place: USA: California... | reverse complement strand
ACTGCGAAAATCGTCCAGAGCGGCGGGGTTCGTGGACAGGGAAGGGGTACGATGAAGCCCGTGGCACGTCCGATCGTCACCGCTCTGCGCGAAGTGAATCCCGAGCTGCACGGCGCAATCCGCCGGTAGCTCGCCGCGATGGTGCGAGCTTCGATGGACGAGCCCGTTCGGTTAACCGTCAGGGCACCTGGCAACCAGCGCAAGATAGCGGGAGAAGCGCTGGGTCACTGAGCTCGGTGGAAAAATCACAGCGTGACGGTTCAGCCCGAAAGGCGGGTGACAACTAGACCCTCGCGCTTGACGCTCTTGGCGCGTGCAGGCTAATTTCGGCCCTGCGGGTCAGCAGTGGTGTGAATGCGAGGAGCATGGCTCCCCCTGGTGGGCGCCCTGAATTCCTCGAAAGGAAGAGGAGCCCATGCGTATCGCGTCTTTGTCCGTGGCGGCTGTTGCGTCGATGGCCCTATTTTCGGCGGTCCGTGCGGCAGCGGATTGCGGCACGTCGTTTTCGACCCAGGCGTCGCTCGCGGCGCTCGAACAGCTCGGTGGGGGCTCGAGCGTGGCACCCCCGTACTACGACGAGACGTGTAGTGGCAGCATCCACCTGCACTTCGCCCCCATCAATTACATGCATTTTCATCTCAACCCCAACGACCCGTGCGTTGGGCCCCACTACCCGCCGCCAACCTGCGCCGGCTACAACCAGAAAAACACCAACTGCGGTGGCACCACGGCCGTCTGCACCACCATCGACATCACAGCGCAGCCTCGGCATCTGACGCAGCACGTCTACGACGCGAAGGTGACGCTCACGGTGCTGCCGTCGCCCGGCCAGTACTGCATCCCCAATGGCGGCACCGGTCAGGCATGCGTGAACCTCTCTGGACACTGGGTCGCGCCTCGCTTTTTCCGGGGTTCGCCGCTCAGCCTGGATGGCGACAACGCCCCGACCCGCATCTGGGGTCAACGCTGGGACAGGATCGCCGTCGGCACGCCGTCGGGTACCCGGTACACCCTGGCGGGTGTGACGGCGCTGGTCAAAGACGACCTCCAGCCGGGTGTCTACACGACGATGACCCCGAGCGTCATCTACGACCACCTTTGGACGGCCCTCAAGAGCATGAGCGACACGTCCAAGCGCGTCGGCATCGCCAATATGGGCGTGGCCTATCAGTAGCGTGACAGCGCGCGTGCGCGGACGGAGGACCACGCTGGCGGCTGCCTCTGGTGTCGTGCTCCTCGTGATGTTCGCGGCGCTGCGGCTAGATCGCGCGCCCACGGCCGCACCTCACCTCGAGACGGCAGAGTCACGGGCGGAACCACCACGCGTCGCTGCGGCGCACCCTACCCGCCCATGGCTCGACGCGCGGCAGATAGCTCTTGCCGTTCGCCCGCCGGGACCCGTTGCCGAGGTTTCGAGCCCACCGGGTGCGGCCGCCCCGTCCGACTCGGCTTCAGCGCCCGCTCCGGCGCCAGTCAACAATCCGCCGCCGGAGGAGGTCGACCCCTACGAGCTGCCGGACGGTGCCGTTCTGCCTCCCGACACCCGCGTCGTCATCAATGGGCGCCCGGTCGGGCTCGAGCCGAAGTACCTCGTACCCGTGCCGGAGGACCAGCGTCCTTCGCGCGCCCAGCTCGAGGAAGCGGAAGCGGAAGCGCTCGAGGAGCGAGCGCTCCAACCTCCGCCGGGGCCTCCTGATCAGGATCTGCTGACAGGCCTCCTCGTTGCAATCCGTCAGGTCAAGGAGAACCCCGCCCTGCGTCTCGGGCTCATCAACAGCTACCTGGACGCGATAGCGGGCCTCGACGATCCCGAGACCGCCGAGGCCATGAAGAAGCTCGAGGAGGCGCGTCGCGAGTCCGCGAGTTGGGCGCCCTGAAAGGCCGCTCGCGCGGCTCCGGTTCGCTCACCCGGGCCAGGACTTTCATGCCCTACAGCCCCCGCATGCGCCACCACACATCGAGGTACGTCAACACTGCTTCGAGCAAGATGCCGATCGCTTCGCCACCCTACAACTGTAGCCCGTCGCCGAGCGACCCGGCGGCGAACGAAAACGGCTTGGATTCTGGTGGGCGGGACAGGTCTCGAACCTGCGACATCCGGCATGTAAAGCCAGCGCTCTACCGCTGAGCTACCCGCCCGGGGTTCCGGGAGACTAGCAGCAGACGCGCCGCTCGGGCGGCTTGTGCGAAGTCTGCCGTTACGGTAAGCCGAGCGCCTCGTTTCGAGGCGACCATGCCGAACTTCGTGCTCCTGGGTGGCTTGTCGGCGGCGCTGTCCGTGGCGCTCGGGGCGTTCGGTGCGCATGGGCTGAAGAAGGTGGCGTCGCCGGAGGCGCTCGGGTGGTGGGAGACGGCGGCGCGCTATCACCTGGCGGTGGCGCTCGCGACGGTGCTGTTCGGGGCGATTCGGCTGCACCGGCCGGGTGGACCGGTAGCGGGCTACGCGCTGACGCTCGGAACGGTGCTGTTCTCGGGGTCGCTGTACGCGATGACGCTCGGCGCGCCGCGCTGGTTCGGTGCGATCACGCCGTTCGGGGGACTCGCCATGATTTTGGGGTTCCTGGCGCTCGCTTTTGCGAGCCGGTGAGCTGGCGGTTCGGGGCGGCGGGCACTACGTTCTGATCTCGTGAAGCTACGGCGGCACGTGATCGTGATCGGGGGCGGTTTTGGTGGGCTTGCCGTCACCAAGGCGCTCGCGAAGGCGAGCGTGCACGTGACGCTCATCGACCGGTCGAATCACTTCCTGTTCACGCCGCTGCTCTATCAGGTGGCCATGGCGGGGCTCGCCCCGGGGGAGATCGCGTCGCCGACGCGCAGCGTGCTGCGGCATCAGGCGAACGTGCGCGTGTTGCTCGCGGACGTCACCCGCGTGGACCTCGCCGCGCGGCAGGTTCACACGCGCGAGTTGCCGCCCCTCGAGTACGAGTACCTGGTGCTGGCTCCGGGCTCGCAGAGCTCGTACTTCGGGCACGACGACTGGGCGAAAGTCGCGCCCGGGCTCAAGGATCTCGACGACGCGATCGAGATCCGGCGGCGCGTGCTTTTGGCGTTCGAGGCCGCCGAGCGCGAGCCGGATGAGGCGCTCCGGCGCCGGCACCTGACGTTCGTAGTGATCGGCGGCGGGCCGACGGGGGTCGAGCTGGCCGGCGCGATTGCGGAGCTGGCCACGTTCGTCCTGGCGCGCGATTTTCGCAGCATTCGCCCCGATGCGACGCGCGTCGTCTTGATCGAGGGCTCGGAGCGCGTGCTCGCGTCCTTCGATCCCGTGCTCTCGGAGCGTGCGCTGCGGAGCCTCGCCGCCATGGGCGTGGACGTGCGCACGAAGACCCGCGTCACGAGCATCGACGCGACGGGCGTCAGCTGCGGCGACACGCGGCTCGAGGCGTCGACCGTGCTCTGGGCCGCGGGCGTGCGAGCGTCGTCACTGCTGGCGACGCTCGGGTTGCCGCTCGACCGTCAGGGTCGCGTTGCCGTCGAGCCCGACTGCAGCATCCCGGGGCACCCGGAGGTGTTCTGCATCGGGGATGCGGCCGCCTTTCTGCCGGCGGGGGCGGAGCACCCGCTCCCGGGGGTGAGCCCGGTCGCGATGCAGCAAGGGCGGTTCGCGGCGCGCTGTGTCGCGCGCGCGGTGAACGGCGAGACCGAGCGGGGCGTCTTTCGCTACCTCGACAAGGGCATCATGGCGACGATCGGGCGCAGTCGCGCCGTGGCGATGATCGGCGGGGTGCGCCTCTCGGGGTTCGTGGCCTGGGCGGCCTGGCTCCTGCTCCACATCGTCTACCTCATCGATTTTCGCAGTCGGGCGCTGGTGCTCATCGACTGGACCTGGTCGTATTTCACCTACCAGCGCGGCTCGCGCCTGATCACCGGGCACCGCCTGCAAGCAGGGGCGCCTGCGAGCAGCCCTCGAAATGTTTGAACGGTTCGCACACTCCCGGGAACCAAGCGCATGACCAGACCAGCCGCTGCCGTTTTTCTGAGTGCTTCCGGCGTCTTGTTCGGAAACGTCGCACTGGCGCAGCCCGTGGCACCTGCACCAGCGCCCGCAGCACCCGCCCCCGCAGCACCTGCCCCCGGAGCACCTGCCCCCGCCCCCGCCCCCTCTGCTCCCGCTCCCGCTCCCGCCCCCACCGCTGCCGCTCCCGCTGCCGCTGCCGCTCCCGCGCCCGCTCCTTCCGCCCCCGCTACAGCGCCCCCGGCCCAGCCTGCGCCGAACCCCGGTGCCACGGTATCGACCAGCACCCCCTACGACGGCCCGCCCCTGCTCTTCACCACCGGCCCGGGCAAGCCGAAGCTCGGCGCCTACGGCGGGATCGGCGTGGCGTACACGCACATGCTGCACCGCGACGGCGTCGTCGTCGATTTCTCCGGAGCGATGCTCGTCGACCATCGCGTCTCGCTCGGCGTCGCGGGGTACTTCTTCTCGCGCACGCCGAGCGGCCCGAACTACCTCCTCACCCCGCGCGAGTACCGCGCTTCGTACGTGGGAGCCTTCGTCCGCTACCATGTCTACGGGGATTTCCCGGTGTACGCATCGGTCGGGGCGCTCGTGGGCGGTGGCATGCTGTGGCTCGGCGAGGACTGGGATCACAATCATCACGACGACGACGAATGGAACTCGAACGCGTCGGAGCTGCGCGGCAACTTCGTGTTCCAGCCCGACTTCTCGCTGCACGCGAACGCGACGCGCTGGCTCCGCTTCACGCTGACGGGCGGCTATCGCGTCGCTACCGCCGTGAACGACTTCGGCTACGACGCCGAGGCCATGAGCGGCGTCGTTGCGGGCGGCAAGGTCGAGCTGGGCTGGTTCTGAGCGAGGGCCACCCGCGGCCGAAAAAGGCCGCCCCAAGGCCGGTCGTCCGCTCTATGCTCGATTTCGACGTGTCCGAGCGCCAATTTCTCGAGCCTGCCGCCAAGCTTCGGACCGCGGAAATCGTGCGCGCGGTGGAAGCGCAGACGGCCGTGGAGGTCGTCGTGGCAGTGCGGCATCGCGCTCAGCACTACGTGCTCACGAGCCTGCTCTTCGGGCTCGTCTGCGCGCTCGGTAGCTTCATCGTCATGTGGTTCGGCCCGACGGTGTACGACGTGCGCACGATTCCGCTCGACGTCGCGCTGACATTCGCGCTCGGGGTGGCGCTCGTCGCGAGCGTGCCGTCGCTGCGCCGGTTCCTGACGCCGCGCCCGGTGCGCGTCCGGTGCGCCGAGCGGGCCGCGCAGGTGGCGTTCGGTGCGCTCGGCATCGACAAGACGCGCGGCCGGACGGGCCTCCTCGTGTACGTCGCGCTCTTCGAGCGAACGGCCATTCTGGTGCCCGATCGCGGGGTTCCAGGCGGGCTCGTGAGCGGGCCGCTCGCCTCGATACGCCAGCTGCTCGAGCTCGCCGTCGAACGGCGTGACATGGACGGCTTCTTGACGGCGCTCGGCCGCCTGGGCCCCGCGTGCGGGGCGGTATTGCCGCGCCAAACCCACGACGAGAACGAGCTGTGCGACGACGTGGCGTGAGGGGTCGCCACGTGCCGCCGTGGCCGCGTGTGACGCGCGCTCGCCTGGTCGCGCTGCTCGTGATCTTGGGGCTGGCGCTCGTCGCGGGCCTGGCGCTCGCACGGCCAGGTGGCGGCGAGGCGTACAGCGGCGGGACGCGGCCGAGCCACTCGAGCAGCAGCAGCTCGAGCAGTGGGTCGAGTCGCAGTCACTCGGGTGGGGGAGGGGGCGACGTCGACATCGGGTTCGTCATCGAGCTCGTGGCGCTGTGCTTCCGCTACCCGCTGCTCGGCATGGCGGTGGTCGTGGGGCTCGGCGGTTTTTTCTACCTGCAGGGGCGAGGAGTGCGCGGGCTCAAGGACTGGTCGACCGGCATGCCGGAGCGCGTCGAGGCGCGCTCGCGCACGGCGAGCCTGCGCTCCGAGCTCACCGTGATCCGCGGCGACGATCCGGGCTTCTCGCTGATTTTATTCGAGGATTTCGTGTACGCGCTCTACGCCGAGATCCAGGTGAGTCGCGCGCGAGGTGGCATCGGCCGGCTGGTGGCGTTCCTGAGGCCCGAGGTCGCGCAGCTGCTCTACGATCCCGCGCTCGAGCGCGTGGACGGCGTCGTGATCGGGTCGCTGCGCTACGTCGGGGTCGAACGCGGGACGGAGCACGTGACAGTCACGCTCGAGCTCGAAGCGAACCTCACCGAGCTGCGGCCTGGGCAGGGGCAACGCTACTACGTGGTCGATCGGGTCACGCTCGGGCGGGCTCGTGCGGCGCGCTCGCGGCCGCCGGCGCGCGTCCGAAAGCTCGACTGCCCGAACTGCGGCGCGCCGCTCGAAGGCATGCGCGGCACGACGTGCGCCTACTGCCAGACGGAGGTCGGTGGCGGGCGCCTCGACTGGGTGGTCGAGCGCATCGAGCGCGTGACGACGGAGATGCGGCCGCCGGCCGTGACGGGCGACGTGCCCGAGAGCGGCAACCAGCTGCCGACGCTGGTGGCTCCCGGGGTGAATCAGCGTCTGGTCGAGCTCTTGCAGCGCGATCCGGCGAACGATCCGGCAGCGCTCTGGCAGCGGATCGGACTGATTTTCGCGGAGCTGCAGGTCGGCTGGTCCGCGCGCGACCTTTCGCGCATTCGCCCGTTCGTGACGGATCGCTTGTTTCAGTACTTCGGCTACTGGATCGACGTGTACGTGGTCTCGCAGGCCCGGAACATCACCGAAAACGCGCGCCTCTTGAACATCGAGCTCGCCGAGGTGCTCGCCGACGCCACCTACGACGCGGTCACGGTGCGCATCTTCGCGACGGGCCTCGACTACACGCTCGCCGACGATGGCCGCCTCCTGCGTGGCAGCCGCTCGAAGGAGCGCTCCTACAGCGAATACTGGACGCTCATCCGCGGCAACGCCGCTCGCGGCCGCCCGCGCGCCGATCCGTCATGCCCCTCCTGCGGGGCTCCGCTCAAGATCGCCATGGCCGGCACCTGCGAGTATTGCCAGGCGCGGGTGGTGAGTGGAGATTTCGATTGGGTGTTGTCGCGGATCGAGCAGGACGAAGCGTACGGGGGCTAACCTTACGGAAATATGCTCGCCTTCGCGGCAACGAGCGTGAGATTGCCGTGCGCCGTATTGAACGGTGCCGTGTCTTTGCCCCACTCGGACAACGGCCCGTCCCACTTCGCGTTCATGTTCAGCTCGGGGTATTCGGTGTCGCCGTACCAGAGCCAGGGCGTGTAGCCCTGCCGGTTGGCGTCGCCGCGCTTCATGATGGTTGCCCACTCGACCGCACCGCTCGAGTGCGTGTTGCCGAACTCGCCGACGAGGAGCGGGAGGTTGGCCGCGAGCATGTCGTCCATGCAACCCTGCACCATCGCTGCGGTGCCGCCGTGGGAGCCGTCGTAGGTGAGGTAGGTGTAGATGTGCGCGTCGAACACGATGTTCTTCAGCGGATCGGCGCTGACAATCGCGGCGCCACCGAGCAGCGAATCGCAGCCCTGTCCCCAATCGTTGCCGGTGATGACGAGCGGATGATTGAGGCCCGCGTCGCGCAGGATTTTCACGGCCGCGTTGTACTCGGCGTTGTAGCTCGCGGCGGGGATGTTGTACTCGTTCGCGATACCGAGCAGGAGGTACGGCTCGTAGGCCTTGAGCACGGCCTTGTACTCCGCGCTATCGACCATGAGGTGCGCCATGCGCTGCGCCTCACCCGTCTTGGTCTGGCCGGTCGTGTCGTTGATGGCGAGGATGGGCACCATCTTGAGCTCGACCACCCGGTAGAGGATCTCGGCGAGCAGGTTCGCGTGCGTGCCGATGACGTTCTTCTGAGGCTTGTCGTCGGTCGGCCCGCCGGGGTCGATCGTCTGGAACGCCCAGCCCACGCGCACCGCGTTGGCGCCCGCCGCAGCGATGCTGTCGAGGGCGACGAAGGCCGAGTACTGGCCGCAGATGTCGTACCAGGCATGCGAATTGTTGACGCCGCGCGCGACGAACTCGTTGCCGTACGGATCGAGCACCTTGGCGCCCGAGGTCTTGAAGTACGCCTGCTTCGTTTTCGCGGCATCGAGCGCCGGAGGCTTCAGGAAATCGGGCAGGGGCGCGCCCCAGGTGCACTTGCGGGGAGGCACGTCGTAGCCCTGGTTTTCCTTCGATTTGGGCACGATCGTGGCCTGGGTACTGCCGGGAAGTACGCAGGCGTTGTTGTCCTCCCAGCTCCAATCCGGGTACGCGGGGTCCGAAGGCGTGGTGACGACGCGGCAAAGCGGAACGCAGGCGGTGGTCTTGCAGCTGTCTTCCACCAGATCGCTGTTGACGTAGATTCCGGGGCGCGGCTCGGGCGCGGGTAGCGGCTCGGTGAGCGTCATGCACGGCGTGTTCGCTGCCGTGCCGGTGCCGGGGATGATGCAAGGCGCACTGTGCTCCCAGGCCCAGTCGTCGGCGAAGCCGTCGTCGTTCGCGCCGTCCTGCGTCTTCGACAGGTAGAACGTGCAGGTCGCCGCGCAGGTGAGAGGACCGTCGACGCCGTCGCGCACCTCGACGCCCGGGCGCGGCACGTCGGGGGGGATCGGCATGCCCGTCGTGCAGGCGAGGTTCGTGACCGCTGTCGCGGTGCCGGGGATCACGCAAGACGCGTTGTCTTCGTAGGACCAGCCGTCGCCATCGGGGTCCGTCGCCGGATCGGTCGTGACGGTGCAGAGGGCAATGCACTCGGCTGGCTTCGCGCCTTCTGTCACGACGACGCCGGGTCGCGGCACGGGGGCCGGCACGTCCATGCAGGTGTTGCAGGTCTGATTCTTGGAGGTCGGCGAGTTCGGAATCACGCAGGAATCGCCGTACTCGAAGTCCCAGTCATCGGGCGTGGTGGGTACGCTCGGATCGGTGCAGAGCGCCGAGCATTGGCGCATGTTCGTGCCGCCCGAGTCGAGCGTGACGACGCCCATTCGCCCGCAGAGTGCGGCCGGATCGGGCAGCGGCTGGTTGGTCGTGCACGTCTGCGCGACCGCGGTGTGCGTGCCCGGAACCACGCAGGACGTGCCGTTCTCGAAGTTCCAATCCGGGTGATCGACGGTGCCCGCCGTGGCGACCTCGCACAGGGGAAAGCACGTGCGGGCGTCGCCTTCGCCGAGCACGACGCCGGGTCGCGGGGTCATGTCAACGGGAGGGAGCGGCTCGCCGGTCGTACACGCCTGGCCCGCCGCGGTGATCGTCCCTGGAATGATGCACGACGCGCCGCTCTCGAAACCCCAGTCCGTCTCGCCGTTGCTCGGCGTCGTTCCCGCCGAGCAGAGCGCGTAGCACATGCGCGCATCCCCCTCGCCACGCACGACGCCCGCCTTGCCGGGCACCTGCATCCCCCCGCCGCTACCCGAGGCGCCGCTCGCTCCGCTCGAACCGCTCGAGCCCGCCGAGCCGGAGTTGCCGGAGGAGCCCGAGGAGCCCGAGGAGCCGGAGTTGCCGGAGGAGCCCGCCGAGTTGCCGCCGCCCCCGCTGCCGCCGTTCTTGTCACCCGCCTCGCCGCCGCAAGCTGCGACCGTCGAAGCGAAGAGCGAAGCACAGAGCAGCGCGTGCGTGCGCGCGGGAGCGATCATGAGGCCCGAAGCTTAAGCGTTTTAGTTGCCTCAAGCAACACGGTCGGGTCGGCCGGGCAGAGAGGTTGGATTCATTCGCTATCGCTGGAGCGGGCGAGCTCGGCGCGACGTGGTTGGGTCGGGCCTTCGGGTTGCCTGGCCGGCTAAAGCGCTTAAGCTGGGCATCGCATGCGTTTTCCTTTTGGCCACGCGCTCTTGCTCACCACGCTGCTCACGGGATGTGGTGGTTCCTCGGGTGGAGACAGTGACGGTGCCGGCAGCGGTGGTGCCGCGCCGGCGCAGGGTGGGTCGGGAACTGGCGGGACGAGCGCAGCCGGTGGCACGGGTGGCGGAGGCGCGGTGGGTGGCGGCAGCGGGGGCGGCGGCAGCGGAACGGGTGGTGGTGGCGGGACCGGCGGGACGAGCATGCCGACCCCCGGGCTTCCGGGCGTGGTCGTGACCGACAACGAAGCGGGCACGACGAAGTGTTATCCGCTGTGCACGCTCGCGATGGAATCGGACGGGGACGATTGGTCGTGGGAGCACGAGCAATCGTGTGTGATTCCCGGAACGCTGACCGGTCACAACACGACCTGCACGACCGGTGAGCCGATTCCGCCTCCCGAGCCGCGACCCGGTGTGCTCGTGTCGGACGACAGCGGAGCGACCGAGGGCGTCATGTGCGCGCCGCTCTGCCGCGTCGCGACCGAGCCGACCACGGCGGGCGCGGATTGGGCGTACGAGGACAACGAATCTTGCGTGCTGCCGGCGACCGCCACCGCGATGGGCCGCCGCGCCTGCACCTACGGCGAAGAGCCCGATTACACGCCCCCCGCGCTCACGGGGACGAAGCTGACCGACGGCTTCAGCGTGAAGGACGGCCTGCTCTACGACGCCTACGGCGGGGAGTTCGTGATGCGCGGCGTGAACAACGCCCACGCCTGGTTCGACGGCTACGCGCAGTACTACGCCTGGCAAGCGCTCGACAACATCCAGAGCTACGGCACGAACACGATCCGCGTCGTGTGGGACACGAAGTCGTCGCCGGCGCTGCTCGCCGACGTGCTCCACCGCATCGTCGAGCTCAAGATGGTGCCGATGGTCGAGCTCCACGACTCGACCGGCATTCGCACGGACGAGAGCCTGCTGACGACGGCCGCCTACTGGACGAAGCCCGAGGTGCTCGCCGTGCTCGAGCAATTTCGCGCCTACCTGCTCGTGAACATCGCGAACGAATGGAGCGGCGGTGACTCGTACTCGGCGACGTACACGACCGTGATCGGCAACCTGCGCGCCGCAGGCATTCGCCACACCCTCGTGATCGACGCCAGCGGCTACGGCCAGAATGCGCAGTCGCTCGTGGATGCCGCGCCCGTGCTGCTCGAGGCCGATCCCGAGCACAACCTGCTCTTCAGCATCCACATGTACGACCTCTTCACCGACCCCGCGCGGGTGGACAGCGTGCTCGAGGAAGCGAAGCAGAAGAAAATTCCGTACATCGTGGGTGAGTTCGGCACGGAGCTCAACGGCAAGGCCGTCGCGTGGTCGGAGATCCTGGCGAAGTGTCAGGAGCTCGGACTCGGCTACATCGCCTGGTCGTGGATGGGGAACGACAGCGACACGGCCCACCTCGACATGGCGGACGCTTGGGAGGGCCCACTCACCACGTGGGGCCACGACGTGATGGACGGCGCAAACGGCATCACCGCAACGGCCAAGCGCGCGTCGATCTTCGACTGAACCGTGACGCTCGGGTGACGTCAGTCTTGCCCGCTTGCAGCGCGCCTCGAATTCGTGTGGGCTCGTCGGCATGAAGCCCACGCCGCCGGGGTGGCCGCGGAGCTCGTCGGCGATCTGCTACGAGCAGGCGACCGAAGCGATCGACTGGTTGTGCCGCGCGTTCGGTTTCGAGCTGCGCAGCAAGGTGCTGGGGGAAAACGGCAGCGTGGTTCACTCCGAGCTCACGTACGGCGGTGCGCTCTTCATGGTGGCGGACCTGAAACCCGACAAGTTTCCGATGCGCAAAGCGCCGACTCAGGTGGGCGGCACCAACACGCAGGGGATATTCGTGTACGTCGATGATATCGACGCACACTGCGCGCGAGCTCGTGCGGCGGGCGCGAAGATCGTCACCGAGCCGACCACCACGGACTACGGTGAGGAATACTGGTCCGATCGCGGCTACGAGTGCGTCGATGGCGGCGGCCACCACTGGTGGTTCGCCGAGCGCGTGCGCACGTCGCCGAAGCAGGGCGGCTAGGCCGCCAGGGGCGGGTCAGCGCGCCGTGACGTAGAAGAAGTCGCGGTTCGACGCATGGCCCACGTACTCGTCGGGCGTGTACAGCAAGCCGTTCACGGCGCCCACGGCCGTGAGCGCACCCGTCGTCGCGTCCGACTCGTAGACGAGGAAGCGCGGAAACGAGAAATTCACGTCGAGCTGGGCGACCGTGACGGCGCCCGCCTGCTGCATGCCGAGCGCCATGGCGCGAGCCGTGGTCGAGTTGCTGATGCCGACGAAGAGCGTCTTGCCGTCGGCGGAGAGTCCCACCGCCGAGCGGCGGATCACGGTCTTGCCGTCGATGGTGGCGCCCCAGTTCTTGGTGTCGGCCGTGCGTAGCCCG
>Ga0315912_10005110_pt1 | contig 12157 bp, 11 predicted proteins | sample VfabasoilMG_FD_204469 | JGI IMG/M metagenome (GOLD analysis project Ga0315912, IMG submission 204469) | Garden soil microbial communities collected in Santa Monica, California, United States - V. faba soil | ecosystem: Environmental > Terrestrial > Soil > Garden | place: USA: California... | reverse complement strand
CTCGGTTTCGTCCAACGAGCCGGAGAAGGCGTTCTCCTCGATCACTTCGCGCAAGCCTTCGACGATCGCGCGCGCGCTGCGCGGATCCTGGCTCGAACCGGCCACGCGCAGCAGTGCACGGCGCAGGATCTCGAACAGGCGCACGATGCCCGCGATCGGCAGTTGCAGCACATGGAAGGCCGGCAGCGTCCTCGCGATCAGCGCATCTCCCAGCCGCAGCGCCAGGGCCGCCGGCAGGGCTTCCGCGCCGACGAGCAAGGTCGGCAAGGCGATCAGGGCGCTGATGAGCAGAGTCCGCGCATCGAGCGCGTTCCCGCCGGCGACGTGCGCCACCAGAGCCAGGGTGAAGGCGACGCCGGAGGCCAGAGCCAGGATCCCGGCGCTCTGCGCCAGGTGATCGGCCCGCGTCAGCAGCGCCTCGATCCGTTCCCGTCGTGCGGCGACGGGCAGGCGCGGCAGGATTCGGGCCGGGTTGGATCGCTGCAGCGCCAAACGCACCAGCTGGAACGCCGCGCAAGCGCTCAGGGCCAGGAGCACCCAGGCCAGTTCGCGCGCCTGGACGGTCAGTTCTCGGAAGTCGAAGGCCCCGGAAGCCAGATCGGTGAGGGCCATGGCGGGGGTCGAAGATAGCGCTCGGAGGGGGAGGTCGTGCATCCGGACGGGACTCGTGCGTTACGTCTGCGGAACAGCCCCGCCGGAGCAGTCGCGCTCGGGTGAACGCCCTCCCGACACAACATGAACTTGCACAAAGCCTTGCGATCAGAGCTACATCGATGCGCGGCGCTGGCACACGCCATGCAATCTGTGCCGCTCATGGTCCCGGTCCCGCCCCCCGACTCCATCGGTCCGCTTCCGCACAACGCCGCCGTCCTGAGCCGGCTCTGTGCGCGTGGGCTCGTCCTCCAACTCCTGCCGGGCGAGACTCGAGATCTCGGCCGGGCGCGACTCGAGACCGGTCTGATGGCGCTCTTCCGAGACGAGCGCGAGGAGGCCGTCTTCGCCGCGCTCTACGAGTTCGCAAACGACGACCTGCGCGTCTGGATCGAGCTCCTGCTCGCCGGCGCGGGCCGCGGGCGCGGCGGGGCGCTCGATCCGGCCGAACTGGTGCAGGACACGCTGGTCAACGTCTACCGCTACGCCAGCGGCTTTCGCGACGAGCACGCACGCAGCTTCCGCGTCTGGACGCACACGATCGCGACGAACCTGCTGCGGCGCTCGTGCACGCGGCGCGAACGCGAAGCCTGGCAGGTCCTGCCCGAGGGCGCTTGCGAGCCTCGCGATCCGCACGGCAGCCCGACCGAGGAACTCGTGCTGCGCGAAGACCGGCGCTCGGTGCTGGCGGCCTGGATGATCGTGTTGCTGCACTATGCCGAGGCCTACGAGCAGCTCTCGCCGCGTGACCGCCAGGCGCTCGACCTGATCGAGGTCCAAGGCCTGTCCTACGCCAGCGCCTGCAGGCACCTGCGCGTCGGGCTCTCGAACATGAAGATGATCCTCTTCCGCGCGCGCCGCAGGATTCGCGCGCGCATCGCCGAGCGGCTCGTGAGCGCGAGCACGCGCCGGACCGCGCTGGCCGGCTGAGAGCGCCGCTCCCCTGGTTCGCGCTGTAGTGGCGCGCGCCTGCCTGCTAGCTTGGGCGCCCTGCATGGGCCTGACCCTCTCGGTGGTGATGCCGGTCTACAACGAGCGCTTCCTCGTGCGCGAGTCGATCCGGCGCGTGCTCGCGGTCGAGGATCCGATCCTGGAGCGCCTCGACCTGATCGTGGTGGACGACGGCTCGACCGACGGCACGCGCGCGATCCTGCGCGAGATCGCGGCGGCCAACCCCGGGCGCGTCCAGTACGTCGAGCACGAGCGCAACGGGGGCAAGGGCGCGGCCGTGCGCACCGGGATCGGGCTCGCGCGCGGCAGCGTGACGGTGATCCAGGACGCGGACCTCGAGTACGACCCCGCGGACCTGCCGCGTCTGCTCGTACCTTTCGCGCGCGACGCGGCGGACGCGGTCTTCGGTTCGCGCTTCCTCGCCGGCGAGTACCGGCGCGTCCTGTACTACCGCCATACGCTCGCGAACCGGCTGCTGACCACGATCTGCAACCTGCTCACGGACCTGAACCTCTCCGACATGGAGACCTGCTACAAGGCCGTGCGCACGTCGCTGCTGCAGTCGATTCCGCTGCGCTCGAACGACTTCCGCATCGAGCCCGAGCTGTGCTTCAAGCTCGAGAAGCGCGGCGCCCGCATCTACGAGGTGCCGATCTCCTACTCCGGTCGCACCTACGAGGAAGGCAAGAAGATCCGGCCGCGCGACGCCTGGTTCGCCTTCTGGACGATGGTGCACTGGTGGCTGGTCGACGACATCTACAAGGAGGACGAGTACGGCTCGAAGATCCTCGTGCGCATGTCGAGCGTGCCGAAGTTCAACCGCTGGATGGCCGACGCGCTGCGGCCCCACCTCGGCGGGCGCGTGCTCGAGATCGGCTCTGGTATCGGCAACATGACGCGCCAGCTCTGCCCGCGCGACCGCTACACCGCCAGCGACATCAATCCGCACTACCTCGACTACCTGCAGCGCGGCTTCGAGGGCCGGCCCTACCTCGACGTCCGCCGCGTCGACCTGACGCAGCCCGCGGACTTCGCGCCGCTCGCCGGCGGCTACGACACCGTCGTGTGCCTGAACGTGCTCGAGCACCTCGACGACGAGGACGGGGCGCTGGGGAACATCCGCTCCGCCCTCGAGAGCGGCGGGCGCGCGCTGATCCTCGTGCCGCAGGGGCCCGGGCTGCACGGCACGCTCGACCAGGCGCTCGGACACGTGCGACGCTACACGCGCGCCAGCCTGCGCGCGGCCCTCGAGCGCAACGGCTTCGAGGTCCAGGAGCTGTTCGACTTCAACCGCGTGACGACGCCCGGCTGGTGGTGGAACGGGAAGGTGCTGCGCCGGCGCAACTTCAGCCGCCTGCAGCTCAAGCTGCTCAACCTCAACGTCTGGTGGGTGCGGCGACTGGACCCCTTCCTGCCCTGGAGCGGGACCTCGCTGATCGCCGTCGCGCGCCGGCGCTGAGCAGGCCTTCTTCGGCTCGGGAAGGTACCTTGCAGGCATGCAGGTCGACCTCCTGATCGTCGGCGCGAGCGAGTCCGCGACCGCGCTCGGCACGCGCGCGCGTGCCGGGGCGGAGCTGGGCCGGATCGAGGTCTGCGCCGGCGCAGCCCTGGCGATCGACCGCGGACAGATCCTGGACCTCGGTCCGCAGGCGGAGATCTGCGCGCGCTACCAGGCGCGCGCGCGACTCGACGCGCGCGGCGGCCTGGTCATGCCGGGTTTCGTCGATGCGCATACGCACCCGGTCTTCGCCGGCACGCGCGAGGACGAATTCGAGCAGCGCACGCGCGGCGCCAGCTACGTCGAGATCGCGCTCGCGGGCGGAGGCATCCTCTCCAGCGTGCGCGGCGTGCGCGCGAGCTCGAAGGAGCAGCTGCTCGCGCTGCTGCTCCTGCGCCTCGACCGCTTCCTGGAGCTCGGCACGACGACCGTCGAGTGCAAGACCGGCTACGGGCTCTCGCTGGCCGACGAGCTCAAGTGCCTCGAGGTCCTGCGCGTGGCGCAGCAGCTGCACCCGGTCGAGCTCGTGCCGACCTTCCTCGGCGCGCACGAGTACCCGGAGGAGCACCGCGAGAAGAAGAGCGAGTACGTGCGCATCCTGCTCGAGGAGCTGCTGCCCGCGGTGCGCGCGCAGGGAGTGGCCGAGTACTGCGACATCTTCACCGAGAGCCACGTGTTCGGGATCGACGACTCGCGCCGCATCCTCACGCGCGCGCGCGAGCTGGGCCTGCGCCTGCGCCTGCACGCCGATCAGCTGTCGCCGCTCGGCGGCGCGCTCCTTGCGGCCGAGCTCGGCGCGGACAGCGCGGACCATCTCGAGTTCGTGGACGACGCGGGCATCGAGGCGCTGGGCGCGGCGGGCGTCGTGCCGGTGCTCTGCCCGCTGGTGCCGATCTACCTGCGGCAGGCGCAGGAGGCGCCCGGCCGGCGCATGATCGACGCCGGACTCGCGCCCGCGCTCTCGACCGATTTCAATCCGGGCAGCTGCCACCTGCAGAGCATGCACGAGGTCCTGACCTTTGCCGCGCTGCGCTACCGCATGAGCGCCGCCGAGACGCTGACCGCCGCGACGCTGAACGCCGCCTGCTCGCTCGGCCGCGGCGATCGGCTGGGCACGCTCGAGCCGGGCAAGCAGGCCGACGTGCTCGTGCTCGACCTGCCGAACCACCGGCACCTGTGCTACGAGTTCGGGCGCAATCCGGTGCGCGCCGTCGTCAAGCGCGGCCGCGTGGTGGTCCGCCGCGAGCCGGCATGTTCCAATTCGCGCCCATGAGCCTTGTCGAGTGCGTACCGAACTTCTCCGAGGGCCGCCGGCCCGAGGTGCTCGCGCCGATCCTGGCCGCCATCCGCGCCGTGCCCGGCGTCGAGCTGATCGACTCCAGCATGGACGCGAGCCACAACCGCGCCGTGGTGACCTTCGTCGGTTCGCCCCAGGCCGCGGGCGAAGCCGCCTTCCGCGCCATCGACTGCGCGCGCGCGCAGATCGATCTGACCCGGCACCAGGGCGAGCACCCGCGCATCGGCGCGACCGACGTCGTGCCCTTCGTGCCGCTCGAGGGCAGCAGCATGGCCGAGTGCGTCGCGCTGGCGCACGCGCTCGGCGCGCGCGTCGGCCGCGAGCTCGGCATCCCGGTCTACTTCTACGAGGCCGCGGCGCGGCGCCCCGAGCGCCGCAACCTCCCGGATGTGCGCAACATCGGCTTCGAGAAGCTGCGCAGCGCGGTCGCGACCGACCCCGCGCGCACCCCCGACGAGGGCCCGCAGACCGCGCTGCATCCGACCGCCGGCGCGACGGTCATCGGCGCACGGAACTTCCTGATCGCCTTCAATGTCAACCTGGAGACCGAGGAGCTGGCGCTGGCCAAGGAGATCGCCAAGAAGATCCGCGAGAAGGACGGCGGGCTGCCCGGCATCAAGGCCATGGGCTTCTTCCTCGACGACTTGAAGTGCGCGCAGGTGAGCATGAACGTCTGCGACTTCCAGGCGACCGGGCTCGAGCGCGTCTACCGCGAGATCGAGGCCCTGGCCAAGGCCCGCGGCGTCGCCGTGCGCGAGAGCGAACTCGTCGGCCTCGCGCCGCGGGCCGCCATGCCGTCCGGGCTGGCGCAACGCGTCGGATTGCGCGGTTTCGACCCGCACAAACAGATCGTCGAAGAGCTCATCGGATGACTCGCCTGCTGCTGTGCCTGCTGCTGCTTCTGGGTTGCGCGCCCGGGTACGCGCAGGCCCAGGACAAGCCCAGCGGCGGGATCTGCACCAAGTGCAAGAACGTCGGCCGCCTGTGGTGCAGCGAGCACGACAAGAACGTCGAGGAACGCGAGTACATCGACGAGGACGAGCTGCAGTACTGCAGCGTCGTCGCCGACTGCACGGTCTGCGCCGGCACGGGCTGGCTGCTCTGCCCGCAATGCAAGCCGCCCGAGGTGGCCGAGGCGCTGGAGAAGAAGAAGGCGCTGGTGGAGAAGCGGCGCATCACGCTCAAGGCCCTCGACGACAAGATGAAGCGCCCGCTGCGCAAGGCCGAGAGCGAGCACTTCCAGCTGGTCTGGGAGATGGACAAGCACAAGGTCGACAAGAAGTTCATCAGCCCGCACCAGGGCCTGCACCTCTTCAGCCACCGGCTGGAGCAGATGTACACCGACTACCGCGCCACGCTGGGCTGCAAGGACAAGGACTTCGCCCAGAAGCAGCGCGTGATGGTCTGGTACCTGCCCTCCGATCAGGAGCAGGGCTCGAACGCCTTTACCGGCCAGTCAGGACGCTTCGGCGTGAAGCTGATGGGCCACGACGGGACGTATTCGGTCTGCGGCAACAAGCAGAACTTCCAGAACGACCAGCGCCTGCACCGCAACATCGTACACGCCGTCTCGCACCTCCTACTCGCCGCGCAGCAGCCCGAGGCCTGGATCGGCAACCAGAAGTACGGCTGGCTGGACGAGGGGCTGGGCCACTGGTGGGAGGACCGCTACTGGAACCTGTGCGACACGTACTGCTTCCAGGAGCAGAACACCAACGTCGACTTCAAGGGCGGGCGCTACAAGCTCGCCGTGCGCAAGATGGTCGCGGCCAACGAGGCGCCGCCCGTGGCCGAGGTGTTCCAGAAGACTTCGGATTCGCTCTCGCTGCCCGAGGGCGCGGTTGCGATGAGCTACGTGGACTTCCTGATCTTCAAGGAGCCGACCAAGCTGCTGGAGCTGGCGAAGAAGATGAAGGCCAAGGTGGTCGGTCGCGATGCGTTGCAGCAGGTCTACGGCATGAACCTGCTCGAGTTCGAGGCCCAGTGGAAGGCCTGGGTGCTGGGCACCTATCCCAAGCAGTGAACCTGCGCGTCCACTGGCTCGTGATCCTGCTGGCGCTCGCGCTGGCCTGGCCGCTGCGCACGCGCGCGGGTGCGGGCAACGTCGTCGAGCCGGGCGAACTGTACGGCGTCGCGGCGCTCTACGCCGACGGCGAGAGTTACCTGCACGCGCGGCGCATCGCCTGTGCGCTCGAAGGCGCGGGCGTCGGCAGCCGGGACGGGTTTGCCGGACATCCGGATGCCGCCGAGATCGTCGCGCCGCCGCTCTACGACGCTGCGCGCACCGCGCTGGTCGAGCTGCGCGTCCCGCCGCAGGACGAGCTCGCTCGCGAGCGCTTCCTGGCCGGGCTCGGGCCGTGGATCGGCGCGCTGGCGTGCTTTCTCGCCTGGCTCGCGGCCCGCGCGGCCGGCGCAGGCGCGCTCGAGGGCCTGCTCGCGGCCCTGTGGGTTGCGGTTGCGCCCGCCTGCGTGCATGCGGCGGAGTGGGGTCGTCTGAGCGATGTCGCGCTCGGTCTCGTGCCGCTGGCGCTCACGGCGCGCTTCAGCCTGCACGCGATCTCTTCTGACGAGCCGCTGCGCGCCATCCTGGGCGGGATCAGCTCGGGCGCGCTCGCGGGCCTGCTGCTCGCCTGCTCGCCCGCCGGCAGCGTGGTCTTCGCCGCGGGCGTGGCCGCGTTTTCGCTGTGGACCTTCCGCGCGCAGGGCGACATGGCGCGCTTCGCGGCGCGCGCCGGGCTGCTCTACTGTCTCGTCGCGGCGCTCGTCGCGCGCATGCTCGTGCTCGACGGACCCTGGCAAGCCGAGCCCGCGGGTCTCTTCGCCGCCTGGGTCGAGGCGGCCTCCGTGCTGGCCTTCGCCTGCAGCGCGCCCTTCATGATCGCGATGGCGCGCGAGCAGGTCTCGGCCAGGCGCTTCCTGCCGCTGCTCGTGACGCTCGCGGCCGCGGTGGTGATCGTGATCCTGCTCCTGCGCTCGCGCCAGCCGATCGCGCGCGTGTGGGCGGCCTGGGCCCAGGCACGCGAGCTGCGGCCGCTCTTCGGAGCTCAGGGCGCGCGCGAGGTGTTCCTCGAGCTCACGCCGCTGGTCTTGCTCGTGCCGGCCGGCTGGATCGCGATCGTGCGCCGGAGCTTCGACGCCGTCGGACTGTACCTGCTCGTCTTGTCGGTCGGAACGCTGCTCGCGACCTGCATCGATCCGCGACTCGCGCCCTGGTGCGTGGTCGCGAGCGCGCTGCTGCTCGCGCGCGCCGCGACGCAGTGGGGGAAGGGCGTGCGCGAGCGGCGCTGGGCGCTCGGCGCCGGTGCGCTGGTGCTCGCGGCGCACGCGCTCGCGGGACTGCTGGCCGAGCCCGACATGGCGCTGCACGAGACGCGCGTCGAGATCGCGCGCGGCCTGCGCTGGATGCGCGAGAACACGCCTTCGCCCGGCCCGTGGAACGCGCCGCGCGCGCAGCCAGACTGGGGCGTGCTGAGCGTGCCGTCGCGCGGCGCGGAGATCGCCTGGCAGGCGCGCCGGCCGGCGGTGTTCAGCGAGGCGGCGGCGTACGGCAACCTCGACTCGCTACGCATCGGATCGAAGGCGCTCCGCGGGGAGGATTTCGAGCGCTCGATGCACGCCTGCGGTGCACGCTACCTCGCGTTGACCTCGTTCGACGAACCACTGGCCATCGACCCGGGTTGGGGACTGCAGCGCGTGTATGCCTCCCCGCGTACGGCCTCCGGTGCGCCGGCGATCTCGATCTGGGAGCTGCCGCGTCCGAAGCGCGAGGACTCCGGGCCGCAGATGCTTCCGCGCTGAGCACTCGCTAGCATCGCGCGAATGGCCCTGATCGAAGCGCGCACCCTCAAGGGTTTCCGCGACTACCTGCCCGAGACGATGATGCCGCGCGAGCGGCTGATGGAGACTGCGCGGCAGGTCTACCGTTCCTACGGCTTCGCGCCGATCGACACGCCGGCGCTGGAGTACGAGGAGATCCTGACCGGCAAGGGCGGCGAGGAATCCGACAAGCAGCTCTACCGCTTCGAGGACCACGGCGGGCGCAAGGTCGCGCTGCGCTTCGACCTGACGATCCCGCTCGCGCGCTTCATGGCGCAGTACCACAACGAGCTCGGCCTGCCCTTCAAGCGCTACCACATCGGGCCGGTCTGGCGCGGCGAGAACACGCAGCGCGGCCGCTACCGCGAGTTCGTGCAGTGCGACTTCGACACGATCGGCGTCGAGTCGATCACGGCCGACATCGAGGCGGTGCTGGTCGTGCACGACCTGTTCCGGGCGCTGGGCTTCGAGAAGTTCCAGATCCGCGTCAACAACCGCAAGCTGCTGAACGGCCTGCTCGAGTCGCTCGGACTGGCCGGGAACTCGGCCGCGATCCTGCGTGTGCTCGACAAGCTCCCGAAAATGGGCTCGGGGAAGGTGTTCGAGGAACTCGTCGAGTCGCTGCGCATCCAAGGTGACCTGGCCAAGGAAGTGATCGGAATCGTCGCGATCACCGGAAGCAATGCGGACATCCTGAGTCAACTCGCGCCCCTGGCGCGCGGAGAGAACGGCCAGCGCGGCCTGGCCGAGCTCGGCGAGATGTTGCGCTGCGTCGAGGCTGCGGGCGTGCCCGCGGGGCGCGTGCAGCTCGACCCCTCGATCGCGCGCGGGCTCGACTACTACACCGGCACGATCCTCGAGACCTTCCTCGGCGACCTGCCCGCGATCGGCAGCGTCTGTTCGGGCGGCCGCTATGACAACCTCGCGCAGGTCTACAGCAAGGAGCGCATGCCGGGCATCGGCGCCTCGCTCGGGCTCGACCGGCTGCTGGCTGCGATGGAAGAGCTCGGCATGCTCGAGAAGCGCCGCACGCCGGTGGGCGTGTTGCTCGCGTTCTTCGACGCGCAGCACTTGCCCGACTACCTGCGCCTCGCTGCGCGCCTGCGCGCCGCGGGCATCGGCGTCGAGTTCTATCCCGAGCCGAAGAAGCTCGGCGCGCAGCTCAAGTACGCCGACAAGCGCGGCTTCAAGCTGGCGCTGATCCTCGGTACCGACGAGTGGAAGGCCGGACGCTGCCAGCTCAAGGATCTCGCCAGCGGCACGAGCCGCGATCTGGCGCTGGAAGACGGGCGAGGAGCCCTGTCGCCAGAGCTCCTCGCCGCCTTGACGGGCTGATCACCCCCCCGGGCTCAGCCTGCCTGGACCGCGATGCGCCGCGGCGAATCCGCGGTCGCGCGCGGCAGCTCGATGTCGAGGACGCCGTCCTTGGCCGTCGCCTTGACCTTCTCCGCTTCGATCGGGAACGGCAGCTTGAAGCTGCGTTCGAACACGCCCAGCTCGTGCGCGTCCTCCGACTTGCGCTTGCCGCGCAGCGTCAGCTCGTCGCCACGCACCGTGAGCTCCAGGTCCTCGATCGCGAAACCAGGGACCAGCGCGCGCAGGTGCACGCCGGTCTCGCTCGTCTTGGACTGGATCTGCGGCCAGTGCGGCGTGAATGCGTTCCAGTCGCGCTCCAGGCGCCGCAGCTCGAGCCAGGGATCCCAAGTCCTCATCGTCTTCGACCAAACAACCATGTGTGGCTCCTTGTCTTGATTGCGGAGCCCCACGCTCCGCGCGGCCCCGCAATTGCAAAGCGGGTGCCAGCACGTCGGGCGGCCGCGCATGGCCGCGGGAGCCGCGCGATGTGCCGCTCTGGCAGAATGGCGACTGCCACGGCTGCCAGGGAGGATTCAAGTGAGCATCTCCTTCAAGGACTACTACGCCGTGCTCGGCGTCGCGCGCGATGCAAGCGCCGACGCGATCCAGCGCGCCTATCGCACGCTGGCGCGCAAGCGGCACCCGGACGTCGACAAGAGCGCGGGCGCGACGCAGCGCTTCCAGGAACTCCAGGAGGCGTACGAGGTCCTCAAGGATCCCGAAAAACGCGCGCGCTACGACCAACTCGGCGCGAACTGGAAGGAAGGCCAACGGTTCACGCCGCCCGGCGGAGACGCGCAGTTCGAGGACATCGAAGGCTTCAGCGATTTCTTCGCCTCGCTCTTCGGGAACCATGCGGGCTTCGGGCGCCACGCCGAAGCGCAAGGCGACTACGACCTGCATGCGCGCCTGGACATCGCGCCCTGGGAGGCGGCGCTCGGCGCGAAGGTGCCCTTCCGCCACTTCGACGGCAGCGAGGTCTCGCTCACGATCCCGGCCGGTTCGCCCAGCGGGCGCGAGCTGCGCTTGCGCGGCCTCGGTCGACCGCGACGTGGCGGACGGCGCGGCGACCTCTACGTCGAGCTGCGCATCGTGGTGCCCGAGGCGCGCGACGAGGCGCAGCGCAAGCTGTGGCAGGACCTGGCGCGCGTCTCGCGCTTCGATCCGCGCGCCTAGGGCCGCACGGCGCGGCCGAGCTTTTCCGAAACCGTGCTGCCGATGCGCTCGAGGAGCGCATGCGCATCCTTGTCGTCCAGCCACTCGCTGCGTGCCTCGTCCCAGCGGTAGTGCCAGGCACGCGCACCCGCCGCCAGCCACATCTGGCTGGCTGCGCTCTGGCGGTTGAGCACGAAGCGTGCGCCGTCGGCGAAGGAGAGCGTCAGGACGCCGTCGCTGCTCGTGTAGTCGAGCTCGTCGGGGTCGAAGTCCTCGAGCCAGCGCGTCACGCGCTGCAGGCACTCGTCCGCGCGCTGCTGGAACTCCCGGGCGTCCACGCGCGCATCCTAGCGCACGGCCTGGAACAGACCTTCGGCCATGAAGCTCGCGCAGGCGGCCTGGATCCGGCGCTGGAGGTCCGCTTGCGAGCCGCGCTGCAGGCGCGCCGCCGAGCCGAGCGCCTGCGCCAGCGTCCGGCCGCGGCACAGGGCCGAGAGCAGCTCGAACTGCAGCGCGTCCAGGTCCATGCGCCAGACCGTCCAGTCCTTGCGGTAGACGACGACGCAAGTGCGCTTCCGTCCGAGCGGCGGCAGCGGCTCCTCGCGCCGCACGGCGCTGGCGATCGCATTGCAGCGGTGCTCGAACGCCAGCAGGCGCAGCGCTTCGATCGGAACCAGCCTGCGCCGGGCCCAGTCAGCGGGCGCGATGCGTTGGAGTGCGCCCGGAGCGAGCGTCGGCGAGAGCGGAGCCTCGAAGACCTCCTGCATCGCCCACTCGAGCCGGGCGAGTTCCGCCAGCAGGCCGATACGCGGCCCGCGCGGCGCCTCGCGCGCCAGGAAGCGCGCGAAGGCGTGCCCGAGCGGATTGAGCGACCAGTGCCGGGACGGGTGAGCCTCGAGGTAGGCGCGCACGAGCTCGGCGAAGCGCGCTTCGCCGGCGACGCGCCGCACGGCGATGAAGTCGGCCTGCATGCACTCCTGCAGGCGCAGCATGTAGCCCTGCTGGTAGATCGCGATGCGCTCCGCGGCGCCAAGCGAGCGCGAGGGCAAGAGGTGGTGCTCGGCTCGCGCTCCCGGTCGCGCGGCGCGCCGGTGCGGGCGCAAGACCTCGGCCTGGAACCAGCGCTCGAGGCCGGCGAGCGCGTGGGGGCGACTAGGCGCGGCCGGCATGCAGCTTGCCCTCCCGCGCCCGCGCGCGCTTGAGCCACTTGCCCGCGCGCAGCGCCTCGGCGTGCAGCTCCTCGAAGGTCGGGATGTCCTCGTCCCATTCGAGCAGCGTCGTGCGCCCGCCCGAGAGCGCCAGGCTGTGTTCGAACACGCGCCAGACCTCGTCGATCACACGCCCGTTGTGCGAGTCGATGATGTGCGTGCCGTGGTTGGTGTGGCCGGCGAGGTGATACTGCACCACGCGCTCGTGCGGGATCGCGTCGACGT
>Ga0315912_10005109_pt1 | contig 12159 bp, 1 predicted proteins | sample VfabasoilMG_FD_204469 | JGI IMG/M metagenome (GOLD analysis project Ga0315912, IMG submission 204469) | Garden soil microbial communities collected in Santa Monica, California, United States - V. faba soil | ecosystem: Environmental > Terrestrial > Soil > Garden | place: USA: California... | reverse complement strand
GGATCGAGGGCCACGGCGCGCGTGAAGAGGGCGAGCGCCTTGTCGGGAGCGAGCTCCGCTCCCACCCTGGCCTCGGCCACTCGGTAACAAGCGTCCGCATGGCGCGCGCGGAAGTCGGCTCGAGGGAGCGCCGCGAGATAGGCTTCGAGCGCGTCTATTTCCTTCGTGCTGTCGCCGGTCCAAGCGTATACCCGCGCGAGGTCGCGCCAGGCGGCGGCGTGCCGTTCGGTGGTACCGAGCGCGCTCTGGAGTCGATCGGCGTGGCTCACGACGGACTGCACGCGCGCCTCTTTATCGTCGAGCCGCGCGTAGACGGCCGTCAATTCCGCGAGCGCGGCGATCTTGTCGATCTCGTTGGTTGACCGCGCGAGCCGGCTCTCCAACGCGCGCTTCAAGAGTTCGTCTTTGCCGCGCGCCTTCAGGCTAGCTTCGAGCTGCGCGGCCTCCTCCGGCCCCTCCAACGCAATCTCGAAGGCCGATTCCAGGAAATCTTTGGTGGCGAGCCGCTCACCTTTTTCAGCAGCGACCTCGCTCAAGCTCATGTACACGTCGGCGCGCGAAACGCTGATCGGAGCGTCGTTTGCAGGCCGGTGCAGCAAGAGCAGCGACGCTCGAAACGTCTGCTCGGCGCGTTCGAGATCGTGCGCCGCCAGAGCGGCGCTGCCGTACTCGAACAGCAAGCTCGCGTCCGTCGCACTAATTTCGGCTGCTTGCGCGAGCTCCGTCAAGGCTTCGCTGGGCCTGCCGGCTGCCGCCAGCGCTGCGGCCAGCGTCTGGTGCACGCGGGCCCGCGCCTTGGGACGGCGCACGCCATACGCCTCCAAAAGTTGCCGCAGCGCCAGCATCGCGGACTCGTGCAGCCCGGCGCCACTTTGGGCACCCGCGAGCGCTAGCTTCAGCTCTTGGTCGTCGGGACCGAGGGCTATCGCTTGCGCCCACAGCGGGATGGCAGCCGCGGGATTGTCGAGCTTCTGCTGGTACAGGGTCGCCGCTTCGGTCAGCAGGGCGAGCCGCTCGCTGGGATTGCTCCTGTGCGGGACCTCCAGAGCGAGCAGCGTCGCGAGCGCCTGATGCGCCTGCTCCTCGCGGTACAGTTCGGCGAGGCGCGCCCGCAGCGGCAGAACGCCAGGCAGGCGCTGCACCGCGAGTTCGAGCCGGGTACGGGCCCGATACCGCTCACCGAGCTCGAGACAAAGCTCGAACACCGAGAGCGCACAAGCCGCCAGGGCTTCGCCGGACGACAATTCGAAGATGCGTTCCAGCGTTTCGAGCGCAGCCTGCTTGTTGCCCTGCGCCAAGTACAGCCGCGTCAAGGCTTCGAGCGAGGGCACGGAGTTCAGATCTGCGGCTCGCTGATACGCGGCAATCGCGAAGGGAGCTTCTTCGAGCTGCTCCCAGAGCTGACCGGCGTGTTCGAAGTAGCTCTTCGCCCCGGCCTCGTCACCGCCGCGCATCAGCGCCCGCGCGATCCGCTCCCACAGCTCGGCGCGGTCGACGTGACGGCCCGCCTGCTCGAGGAGCTCGGAATACTTGGTCACCGACTTGATGGCAGCGCTGTCGGTCACGTCCTCTTCGAACATGCGCCGGAAAATCTCCAGCGCAGCTTCGGGCTCGTGCAATGCGTCGGCGCTGACCAGAGCCGCTGAACGCTGCAACGAACGGCGCCGCGACACACTGAACGGCAGCGCAACTGCTTCGTTCAAAAGCTGGAAGGCTTTCTGCTCCGGCGAGCCCGACTTGCGCCGGCGCGCTTTCGACCCGCCCTCCGCCTCGATCAGGTCGAGCAACTGCTGCGCGCGGCTCTTGATGGCCCAGTAGGCCGCGTCTTCCGCCAGTTCGTCGCCGGCGTACCAGCGCTCGATGGCTATGATGCGCAGGCTGTCGGTCAGCTCGGCAGCTCGCTCGACGCTGTCGGCGGATTCGATGATCGAGACCGCGTCGCGCCATTCGCGCGCGGCGACGAACGCCTCGAGCGCACCGGAAAAGTCCCCGAGTTGATCGCGTCTGACGTTCGCCAGCTGCACCAGGTAGAGCGCGCGCTGCTCCCCCTCCGCGCTCTGCGCCTCGATCGACAGCAAATCGGCCAGCGCATCCCAGCGGGTCTCGGCCTCGAGCAAGCGAGCGAGCACAGCGAAACTCTCCGCGTCCGCACCAAAACCTTCGCGCACGAGCTGCCAGCGGTCGATTGCTCTCGGGTTGTCACCGAGGCGCTCGGCGAACGTGCGTGCGATGAGCACGTGGTCGGCGCGAGCGCGCTCGCCCTCGAGCAGGCTGGCGCGCATCTCGAGCACGGGGATGACGTCGACCCACTGCTTCGCCCCCAATAGGACCGCCACGAGACCGTCCAGCGCTTCGCGGTCCTCGGCCGCCAAGCTGAGCACTTCACGCCAGTTCTTCGCCGACCGCTCCCAGTCCCCCAGGGCGTCGGCCGCGATCTTCGCGGCGCGCACCAGCACGTCACGGCGCGCTGCCAGCTCCGGTTCCACACCGGCGAGGCGCTCCAAAACCTCGCAATGGTGGTCGACGTCTTCGGTGTCCGAGAGCAGGCGATCGAGCGCACGAGCAGCGACCAGCACGGTCGCGTCATCGGCGGCGAGCTGCAAGACACGTTCGAAGAGCTCGGTCTCGCGCAAGCGATCCGCGAGCTTGTCCTTGTACACGTGCGCCGCCTCGAGAAAGAGTTCGCACTCGACCGAGCTATTTTCTGCGGCGCGCACCAATATCTCGGCGTAGCGCTTGGGTTCGCCCAGTTCTTCCGCGAGCGAGCGCAGTTGCTTCCGCGGCTCTTTCGCGGCTGGCTCCAACGTCACTAGCTTGCTGAGGCTGGTGAACGCGCCGAGCCGATCACCGAGGTCGCCGAGCTTCGCGGCCACGATTTCGCGCAGCACCTGGCCCCGCCGCGCCTTGTCGTCCAAAAACTCGAGCTCGGTCTCGGCGATACGCACGACGTCGCTCAGACGCCCCATGCGCTGGTAGGTCGCTTTCAACAGCTCGGCTGCTTGCTCGCGCGTTTCCGTGAGCTCGGAGGACACCACGACGGCGGCATCCGCAAAATCTTCCGTGCCCAACACCCGTTCCATGATCTGACACGCCCTGTCGCTCTCGGGCTCGAGATCGAGGATCTGGCGCACGCAGGCGAGTGCCTCGTCCGCGTGATCCAGCTCGAGCCAGCGGCAGGCGATCTGGTCGAGCATCGCGATCAATTCGGGACCCGTCAGATCCGCGAGCCGCTTGGTCAAGAGATCGATCAGCTTGCGCGTGTGGCCGCAGCGCTTGTACAGCCGCTCGAGGGTCGACTGAGCCCGCGCATCCTCGGGCGTGAGCTCCACCAGCTGCTCGAGGTAGTGGATGGCGCGCTCGGCGTCGTTCGCCAGATCTTTGGCGGTAAGTGCGGCTTCATCCAGCAGGCTGATGCGTTCTTCGCCCTCCGGCGCGAAGGTAATCGCAGCGTCGAACAGGCCGAAGACCTCTTCGAAGCGACCCTGCGCATTCAGCGCGAGCACCGCTCGCCCGAGCGCCCAGCGGGCGTGGGGCGTCTGCTTCAGCAGGTTGAGCAAAGCAGGCAAGAGGACGGCGCTGTCGCCGAACCACTGCTCGTGAAACGCGAGCATGCGCTGCCCGAGCGTGGCCACCAGGTCTTGCGACAGATCTCGAGCGAGTGCCCGCTCGTAGGCCTGCGCCACGGGCTCGGGAAGCTCGAGGTCATGGGCGAACTTTTCGGCGCGGTCCCAGAGCTCGAGCGCCTGCGGCAACTCCGACGCTGCGACGCAGGCGAGCTTCAGGGCTTCCGGGCCCTGTTTCAGGCTGATCAGCTGTTCGTACCAACCGAGCCGCTCGTCAGCGAGCTCGCCGTCGCCGGAGAGCGCCTCGAGCATCCGCTCGAGCACGGCCTCACGCTCGCTGAGCGTAACCAGCGAGGCTGCAAGCGCACGGGCGGCCAGCACGCGCTCCACCGGTGACCCGAGCCCCTCGAGCGCGAGCTCGAGCCCCGCTTGGCTCTCGGGATGGGTCAAGAGTAGTGACGCGAGTTCGGTGTAACCCTCTTCGGGGCGTCCGAGCTCGCCGATCAGGAGCGAGGCGATGCGTAGCTGCACTCCGGGTTTTTGGTCGGGCGCGGCGACAGACTCGAGCTGGCGCAGCGTTTCGAGCGCGCCCTCGTAGGCGCCACACTGTAGTTTCAAGCGCGCCGCTCGCTCCAAGGCGCGCCGCTCGCCCGGATGTGTTTGAATCAAGCGATCGTAGACGGCAATCGCAGCCGCCGGGTCGGCGAATTCTTCTTCTTCGACGCGTGCCCATTCGAGCAGCACACTCGCCGCATCGCCCGCCGCAGCGCGCCGTTCGAAGAGCCAGCGCTGGTCGTCCGTGCGGTCGTCGTCGAGGGGCCATTGCCTGATGAACTGCTCGAAATGTCGCTCGTCTTCCGGGTTCGAGAACGCTTCGATCACCGCCCGGTAGGCCTGAGACGCGGCCAAACGCTGACCCGAGTCCGCCGCCAGGGCGCGCGCTTTCGCTGCCATTAGCGGGCGGCGCTCCGCCTCCTCGAGCCTAGGAGCCTCGAGCACGTCGTCGATGACGGACGCGTAGCGAGCGGCGGCGCTTCCCTCGTCGGCACGCTCCGCCAACCCGAGCACGAAAGCCGCGGCGTGCTGGGGGTTACTCTGGACCATGGGATTCACGCCGATGGAAATGCGGTCCCAGTCACCCGTCTCCACGCAAAAGCTCACGAACTCGATCGCTGCCTCGGAGTCCCGCGGCTTGAGTTCCAGCGCGCGCTCGAACATGGCTTTCGAATACTCGCGGTCCGCCGCGTTCGGGCGGGCCGCGCGAGCCGCAAGCTTGAAAGCCTCTGCCCCGGCGTCCGCATCGTCGAGCCGTTCGCTCAAGAGTACACCCAAGCGCTCGAGCTCGCGCGCGCGCGCGGCGCCGTCGAGGGCTTCTGCGACGCGCCGCTCCTGAACCCGCCGCAACAGCGCGGGACTATTCTGTCGATCCGCCAAGTCGGCGATCGCCTCGAGCTGGTCCAATGTCAGGCTGCCGGTGTCGAGCAGCTTGTGACACAAGTCGACGGCGCGTGTCTGATCGCCCACATCTGCGCGCAACATCGCGAGCGCAAACTCGGCTCCGAGCCGGTCCGCGCCCGAAAAAACCGAGATGGCGCGCTCGAGTTCGCCTGCCAGGGCCTCCCGGTCACTGGCTTCGTAGATTTCGACCAACGCACGGTGCGCTTCACGATCGTCCGGAGCCCGTTCGATGACTTCGTGGTAGGCGCGAGCCGCAGCCTCCAAATCGCCCAGGCTCTGATGGATGGCGGCGATGGCGCCCATCACGCGGCACCAACTCGGTACGTTCTCTTCGACGTCAATCAATGACAGCTCGAGATAGGCCACGCGCTGAGCGCCGGCGATACCCTGCTTCGCCCGGAGTGCGTCGAGCCCGAGCGCCAAGTCTGCGGCCGACGGGTCGTACATCAGGGCTTTCTCGTACACGGCGCTGGCGGCGTCGAAGTTCCCAGCGTGCGTCAAGGCCAAGCCGGCGTCCCGCGCCAGCGTGAACAGCTCCGGACCATCGATGTCCTGGTCACCCAGCGCCGCCGCGAGCACGCGCGCCTTCAACGCCAAGAGCTCGTCGGGGATGGCCAGCGTGCGAATGCGGGCGAGCCACGGCCCCAACGCGGCCCGATCGCGAGCCGTGGTCTCTTTCAGCACGCGCGCGGCGAGCGCCAACGCGCGTTTCGGATCGCCCAGCTTGTCACGAAACAGCTCGAACGACTCGATGTCAGCAGCCTTGCGCACGTCTGGGTCGTTCGAAAGCTCGGAACGCACCGCGAGCACATCGGAGAGGAGTGCGTCGTTCGAAGTGCGGCGCGCGACGCTTTCCAGGATCGCCGCAGCGTCCAGACGCCGGTCGCCGCTGCTGAGCGCGTCCGTCAAGGCCCGGAGCGCTCGAGGCTCCGCGGGGTGCAGCTCCAGCGCGCGCTGAAATGTGCGGAACGCCAAATCCGGGCGGCCGGGCTCGGAGAGCTCGATTTCTCCAGCTCGTGACCAGCACGCGGCAGCGTCGGCCCCCTGTAGAGACTGCGCTGCTTGTCGCAGAAACTCCCCGAGCTCAGGCGTTCGGCCCAAAGCCTCGAGCAGGCTAGCCACGCGCAGCGCGCCAGCGGAGCGCTCCGGAAAGCGACCGTGGTACTGCTTCCAACGGCCGAGCGCCAGCCCGAGGTCGTCCGTCGTCGCCTCGAACGACTCGGCCGCCTTGAAGGCGAAACGCGCTGCCTCTTCGGGATCGGTCGCGAGCTCGGCGCGGCGCTCGAGCACACGGCTCTGCCCGGCTTTGTCGTGGGTGCGTTCGCACAGCTCCTCCAACCCGTCCAGAATGCTGGCTGCCTCGGCAGCGTCGAGCAGAGCCATCCATGCGGTCTTCTTCAGCGCATCCGTGAGCACCACACCACCCGTCCCCGCGAGTTCGAGCAGGCGATTGGCAGCTTCATGACGCTGCGCCGCGTCGTGCGAGCTTGCGGCCACCGCACCCAAGCACAGCACGCGCTCTTCGGGCACGAGCACAGGGAACGACTCGATGAGGAGCTCGGCCGCCGACAGCGCCGCCTGCGTAGCGCCGTTCTGCGTCAGCGCCGTCACCAGCTCTGACTTCGCTTGTTCAGCCTCTCCGATGCGCAGCAGAACACGCGCCAGGTCGACGCTGACACGCATGCGCGCTTCGGGATCCGTCAGCGCCCCGAGCGCGCGCGCGATCCGCCGCGCGGCATCTGGCAGCCGATCTTGCGCCGCGCAGATCTCGAGGTAGCGTTTGCGCGCGTCGTCGTGAGCTGGGTCTCGTGCCACCAAAGGCTCGAGCAGTTCCATCGCACCATCGGTGTCGTCGAGAAAGTCGTGCCTGAGCGCCGCCAGGCGGCTCTGCACCTCGGTCAGTCGAGCGCCGCGAGCAACCTCGAGCTCGCGTGTGAGTACGCTGAGCTCTTGCGACGACTTCCCCAACCTTTGGTACGCAGACGCCAGCGCTGCACCGAGGTGCATCACGAGACCGCGCGTCGCGAGCAATTCTTCTGCTTGCTCCAGCCACATGGGCTCGGGGTCGTCACCCGCAAGCAGCACGGCGAGCTGGCGAGCGGCGTGCACCTTGTCGTCCACTTTGTCGCGGTAGAGCCCGTACAACTCCTGCCCGAGCTCGCGCGCACGCCCGCTCTGCATGCTTCCGGAACGCTGGAACAGGTCTTCGAGCAGTCGGATCAGCTCGCGATGTTTTTCCGTCGATTCGTAGTACGTGCGCACCGCATCGAAAGCGTCGTCGTCGTCCGGATCCAAACGCACGAGCTCGTGCAACAGCCAGGACACCTGCTCTTGACTCTCCGCCAACTGGGCGAGCGAGTGCACCCCCTGACGCAGACGTTCCGCACTCAGCTTGGCGTCGGACTCTTGTGCGGCGTAGCTGAGGTAGAGCCGGGCGAGTTTGACCGCGTCCTGAGCTTCCAAAAAGGACTGCTCGAACAGCTCGAACTTCTTGGGATCGATTGCGGGAAGAAGGCTGGGGCGACTGGGTCGTGCGGAGGGGTCCGTCATCTTGGAATGCCTGAAGGTGACGCCTGCGACGAGCCCGATGAAGAGCCGTCTCGCCGCCCTGCGCCGGCCGAGAGGGAGAAAACAAAGTTACAACATTTGAGGGGATCCGTTTCTAGCATTCGAGCGAAATGCGTGCGTGCCTAGGGCCGTGAAAAATTGGTCTGTGAACGCTGCGAACGATCACTTCTGCGACAGCGCTACTTTCTGCGAGAGCGCACGGCGAAGCGCACGAATTCGTTCGGAGATGCAAAACCACGCGCGAGAGTGCGGTTCCCTACGGTTTCTCGCACCAAGGGCGGCGTTACAGCCGTTCGACCTACACCAACCGCACAGCGCTTTTTCCGATCGAGGTCTCACTCTGGTGCCGCGCGTGAGCTCTCTTGGGTATGTCTTGCGGCGAAACGGCAACCTCGAGCGCACCGATGGTCATTCGAAAGCACGCAGCGCTTGGCCTGCGAGTGGAGACTGGGGCGGCCTGCGCACCTGCACAGGACGTGCGAACGCGATGGATGAACGTGAGAGCGGGCGAATGGTAAGCAGCTTGAAAAATTGTACAACGGATTTTGTGATACAGCCGGCACCAAAAGTCAGAGTGCACGCAGTGCACGTTGTCGTTGACAGCGCCCGTATCTGGATGCGATGGCCCGCGCGTTCCGATGTGCGCGGGCGTAGCTCCGGCCCGTAACGTGGACTGTTAGACAGTTCCAAGCTGCCTTCCGGCTGCGTCGTGAAGGCTCAGCGCGATGCACGTCGCGCCAATGTCACCAGCGCTCACTTCGGGTGACCGACCAGTTGAGCCGGGTAAACCGGCTGAGCGCCCGCGAGTTCGCATCGCTCGGTCCGCGCTTGGGGTGCCTTTCGTGCAGCTAGCAGGCAGCCGAAACCCTCGCGCAACACTCCAGGACCCCACCGGTTGCAGACCTGCGGCTTTCGTCGCGGTAACGGGTGAGCTCGATGGAAGAAATCCCGCTGCGTCATGCACTCGACCGGTACTACCGACAGATCCAGGCGATCATCATCGACAAGCAGAACCCGGTCACGGGCTTGTTGCCTGCCAGCACTGCGATCACGAGCCACGGCAACTATCGCGACGCTTGGGTTCGGGACAACGTCTACAGCATCCTAGCGGTGTGGGGCCTCGGGCTCGCCTACCAGCGGCTCGACAACGACGATGGCCGTGGCTACGAGCTCCGCCAACGCACGGTAAAGCTAATGCGGGGCCTGTTGCGCTCGATGATGGCGCAAGCTCACAAGGTCGAAGCATTCAAGGTCAGCCGGCACCCGAAAGACGCACTGCACGCCAAGTACGATACCGACACCGGCGCGGTCGTCGTCGGCGATCACGAGTGGGGGCACCTGCAGATCGACGCAGTTTCGCTGTACCTCTTGATGCTGGCCCAGATGATCGCCTCGGGGCTCGAAATCATCTGGACCAAAGAGGAGGTGAGCTTCGTTCAGAATCTCGTCTACTACATCGAGCGCGCCTACCGCACGCCCGACTACGGGATCTGGGAGCGAGGCGCGAAGTCCAACCGCGGTAACGTCGAATTGAACGCTAGCTCGCTTGGGATGGCCAAGGCGGCGCTCGAAGCCCTGGCTGGCTTCGACTTGTTCGGGGCACGCGGCTCGCAGCGTTCGGTGATTCACGTGGCCCCGGACAACATCGCACAATCCAACATCACGCTGTGCGCCATGTTGCCGCGCGAATCGAACACCAAGGAGATCGATGCTGCTCTGCTCAGCGTGATTGGGTTTCCTGCTTTCGCGGTCAGGGACAAGGCCCTGGTCCAAAAGGTGAGGCGCGAGATCGTCGGGAAGCTCGAAGGTCGCTATGGGCTGAAGCGCTTTCTGCGCGACGGTCACCAGACGGTGCTCGAAGACGAGGGTCGCCTCTACTACGAACAGGAAGAACTGAAGCGCTTCGAGCACGTCGAGTCCGAGTGGCCTCTATTCTTCGCGTATCTGTACCTGGATGCGATTTTCCGCGGTGCCCGCGATGAGGTGGCGCACTACAGAAAACGACTCGAGGAGGTCAGGGTCGAGCAGGACGGCTTCGGACTCTTGCCGGAACTCTACTTCGTGCCCGCCGAAAGCGTGGACGCGGAACGACAGAACCCGCATTCGCAGCTACGCCTGCCCAACGAGAACGTGCCCTTGGTCTGGGCCCAAAGCCTGTATCTCTTGGGTGGCATGCTCGAAGAGGGCTTACTCAGACGCTCGGAGCTCGACCCGCTCGGCCGGCGGCGCGCGCGCCCCGCCAAGGTGCCCGTGATTCAGGTCGTGCTCTTGAGCGAAGACGAAGAATTGCAAGCAGAGTTGACCGCGCACGGCGTCCCGACGGAAACGCTCGCGAGCATCGCGCCGGTGCGCGTGTTTCGCCCGCAAGACATCGCCGAAGCCCACGGTCAGGTCGGGCGCAGCGATCGGCTCGGACTCAGCGGACGCGCCGCGCGCGCGCTGAAGAGCCTGACGACGAGCCGCATCTATCTGCTGCGCAAAGAGCGTGTCGTCTGCCTGGCTCCGTTCTTCCTACCGCAGGATTTCTACCTGACCTACGACATGGACTTTCTGGTGCGCCGCTTCCGCAGCGAGCTCAGCTACCTGCGCCGCAACTGGACCGAACTCGGGCGCCCCACGGTGACCTTGCTCTTGACCAAGAGCTTGCTCGATGCCGATCGCACGTCGTTCTACAAGTTGATGCATGAAATTAGGGCCGGCAACGTGGGCAAGACCCCAGTGCGGCGCGGGCGTCTCGCGGAGCTGATTGCGACCGCTTCGTTCGAGCGCATCGACGAGCTCTACGATTGGAAGCCGCCCGAGGAGCCGCTGGCCGAGCTCTTGACCCAACCGAGCGTGCTCTCGATGCCAGGCCACCCGATCCCGCTGACCCCTTCCGAGGAGCTCGCCATCGAACGCGCGGCCGAGCCGGCACCGTTGCTCGAGCGCTTGGCGCACTCGAACAATCTGTACGAGGAGATCGAGTTGCTTTCGGCGCTCACGCAGCTGATGTCCATCGACGCAGAAGTACCGCTGCGCGGGCAGGTGCGCACGCTCAGGGAGCTGATCGAGGAAGTGTACGCTCAAGCGGGACGGCTACGCCTGTGGTCGGTGTTGCGTCATGCGGCGGGGCTCTTGGACAAGGTCGAAGGGGACCTCAGCTTGGCAGTCGGCGCCCTCTTGGTGGCGCAAAAGCACGTCCAGGTGGGCCGAGCATACAGTGACGACTCGCTCATCACGCGGCCGCTGCCCGAGCACGAGCTACTCGACAAGATCAGGACGTTTTGTCGGGAAGACGTGCGCGAGCGCGTGCTGACGCAGGAGGTGCTGTTGTACTTGGGCTCCCTCGTGAAGGCGCGCCCAGAGCTCTTCGCACAACTCATGACGCTGCGTGTGAGCCATCTCACGGTTCTGCTCACCAGCAAGCTCGTGCGCGCCGAACAAACCACGGCCGACGAGGCTTACGAACGGCTGATCTCGCTGCCTCCCTCGGAGATCCAGAGTCGCCTCGAGGCTGTGCTCGAAGAATACCGGACGCTGCAGGCCTTGCCCCAAGAGCTCGAACAGTTGAACGCCGAAGCCGCCACCCCCAGCGAGCTCGGCTGGCAACAAGATTTGGGTCTCGAGCGCCTGGAGGCTCCCAGTGGAGGCTGGCTGGCCTGGCGTCAACATCAAGGCGTGCTGGATCGACGGCCGCCGGAATTCTATGCGCGGGTCTGGGAGATCTTCCACCACGCTCCGGGCCTCGTCATCGGCAGCAAATGGGACAAACGCAGCCGTCTGGAAAGCAACGTGGTGCTGAGCGACATGACGCCGGGCGAAAAGTCCTTCGCGCTCTTGATCGAGCACATGCTCAACCACGCGCCGAGCGCGGAGTACCGTCAACTCACCGTGGAAACGCTCAACGCGCTGGCCAGCTTTTGCCAGCAGAACCCGAGCCTGAAGATCGATGAACCGCTCGTCGTCGACACCATGATCGGGCACGCCGTGCACCAGGCCTATCTCGACCAGCACCCCGAGCACGAAGCCAACTACGCCGAGCACAAGAGCGACGCCTGGGAGGCCTACTATGCGCGTTCCCCCGCAGAAACCACGCTGTTTCTGGTATCTGCGCTGCGCAACTTGCTCACCCTGCGCGCCGCCTGACTCAGCCGAACGCTGCCGTGCTAGGCTCCCCTGCGCAGGTGGCGCTTCGCTCATTCCTCGCTCACAGCCTCAGGTGGCCGACATTTACCGATTCGCCGCGAACTCTGGCGGCGCTCCGCATCGCCGTCGCCGCCACGTTGCTCGGTTCTCCTGAGCTCCACCAAGCCGAGGCCGCCCTCGCGCGTGCCCTCGCGAGCGCGGCGCCGGAGGGCCTCGGGTGGCTCGCGGCCTGGCTGCCGGCGCTCAAGTCCCATCCGAGCTGGCTCAGCCTGGCAGAAATGCTGGCACGCGCGAGCGGCGTGACGCTGCTGCTCGGTTATTGGTCGCGCCTATCGAGCCTGGTACTTGCGCTCAGCGGCGGCTTCTTGTGCGCCCTGTCCTCGCTCGGCGGCGCGGTGCTGCATGACATGCACCTGTTCTGGTTCACGCTGCTGCTGTCGGTGAG
>Ga0315912_10005108_pt1 | contig 12159 bp, 12 predicted proteins | sample VfabasoilMG_FD_204469 | JGI IMG/M metagenome (GOLD analysis project Ga0315912, IMG submission 204469) | Garden soil microbial communities collected in Santa Monica, California, United States - V. faba soil | ecosystem: Environmental > Terrestrial > Soil > Garden | place: USA: California... | reverse complement strand
CGTGGCACCTGACGAAAACGCCAAGTCGCTGGGCCCCCGCGTTCGCGGGGGCGCCGGCTTGTTTTCTCGAACCTCAGCGCGCGTGACTCCTGACCCGTTCGGACGTGGGCCGCGGTCGAATCCGGTAAACTGGCAGGCCACACCGTGCCGGTAGCCGCCATGATCGCTCGCACCCCCTCCGCCTCCCTGCTGGTCGTGTTCGGACTCGTGCTCGCGGCGGCCGCTTCGCGCCTGCTGCCGCATCCGCCGAACTTCAGCCCGATCGAGGCCTGCGCGCTGTTCGCCGGCGCCACGCTCGCGAGCCGGCGCACCGCCGTGCTCGTGCCGCTGCTCGCGCTGCTCGTATCCGACCTCGTGCTCGGCTTCCATGCCCTGCTGCCTGTGGTCTACGGCTGCGTGGCGCTGATCGTGCTCGCAGGCGGATGGCTGCGCACGAACGCGACGGTGACGCGCATCGCCGGCCTCGGCCTCGCCAGCGCCCTCGGCTTCTTTGCGGTCACGAACTTCTTCGTCTGGCTGACCCAGGGCATGTACCCGATGACGCTGGACGGCCTGGTGACGTGCTACGTCGCGGCGCTGCCGTTCCTGCAGAACCAGCTCGCCGGCGTCGCGGTCTACTCGACCCTGCTGTTCGGCGGATACGCCCTGCTCGCGCAGCACATGCCCGCGCGCCCTGCCGGCGCGGCCTGAAGCGCGCCCGGTTCGCGGCGCGCGTCGCCATGGGACACCGCCTCAGCAGGATCTACACGCGTACCGGCGACGACGGCACCACGGGCCTGGGCGACGGCACGCGCGTCTCGAAGGACTCGGCGCGCGTCGCCGCGTACGGCACGGTGGACGAACTGAACAGCGCGATCGGCCTGGTGCTGGCCGAGGCCGTGCCCGATTCCGTCGCGGCCGTGCTCACCCAGGCGCAACACACGCTGTTCGACCTCGGCGGCGAGCTGTGCATCCCCGGCAGCGCGCTGATCGCCGATGCCGACATCACGACGCTGGAGACCCAGCTCGACGCGCACAACGCCGACCTGCCACCGCTCAAGGATTTCATCCTCCCCGGCGGCGGACGCGCGGCGTCCCAGTGCCACCTCGCGCGCACCATCTGCCGCCGCGCCGAGCGCGAGACGGTGACGCTCTCGCACCACGACGCGGTGCGCCCCGAGGCGATCCGGTACCTCAACCGCCTCTCCGACCTGCTGTTCGTGCTCGCACGCGTGCTCGCGCGCGCCAGCGGCCAGGGCGAGGTGCTGTGGCGCCACGAGCGCCGGCGTTGACCGGGTCGGCGCACGCCCCATGATCATCACCCACCCCGCCTGCCTCGCGCACGAGATGGGCCCGGGCCATCCGGAATCGCCCGAGCGCCTGCAGGCCGTGCTCGAGGCCCTCGAGGCGCCGGCGTTCGCGCCCGTCCCGCGGCGCGAGGCGGTGCGCGCGACGCGCGCGCAGCTGGTGTCGGTGCACGACGAGCGACTGGTCGATACCCTGATCGCGTCCGCGCCCGAATGCGGGTACCTGCACATCGATGCCGACACGCGCATGTCGCCGGGCTCGCTCGAGGCGGCGCTGCGCGCGGCGGGCGCGCTGGTGCAGGCCGTGGACGCGGTGATGGCCGGCGAGACCAAGCGCGCGTTCTGCGCCGTGCGGCCGCCGGGCCACCACGCCACCCACGACGTGGCCATGGGCTTCTGCCTGTTCAACAGCGTGGCGATCGGCGCGCGCCACGCGCTGGAGGCGCACGGGCTGATGCGCGTCGCGATCGTCGATTTCGACGTGCACCACGGCAACGGCACCCAGGACATCTTCTGGAACGACGCGCGCGTGCTGTACGCCTCGTGCCACCAGTGGCCGCTCTATCCGGGCACCGGGGCGCCGACCGAACGCGGGGCAGGCAACATCGTCAACGTGCCGCTCGCCCCCGGCACCGGCTCGCACGAGTTCCGCACCGCCTGCCGCGAACGCCTGCTGCCCGAGATCGAGCGCCAGGCGCCCGAACTCGTGCTGATCTCCGCGGGCTTCGACGCGCACCGGCTCGACCCCCTCGCGAACCTGAACCTCACGGCCGAGGACTACGGCTGGATCACGGGCGAACTCGTCGCCATCGCGGAGCGGCATGCGAACGGCCGCGTGGTGTCGACGCTGGAAGGCGGGTACAGCCTCACCGCCCTGCGCGCCAGCACCACCGAGCACTGCACGGCGCTGTTCACCTGATCCCGCTCGATTGCCGTGCCCGCGCCCTTCCGGCAAGCTAGGCGGCCTTTTGAGCCTGGCCGACCCCGCGTGACCTCGATCCCGTTCCGCCGCCCGATCCCGATGCTGGCCGCCGCGCTGCTCGCCGCCGTGGCCATGCCCTCGCGCGCGGCGGAGCCGGCGTCGGACGCGCTCGAGGGGTCGTTGTGCCGCGCGCCCGACTGGCTCGAGTTCTACGATCCCACGCTGCCCGTCACCGGCGACCGCGAACAGGCCGAGACGCTGGTCGATGCCGATGCGGTCGAATCGCCCGATTCGATCGTCTACACGCTCACCGGCAACGTGCGCATCACGCGCGCCGACCAGCGCCTGAGCGCCGACAAGGCGAGCTTCGACCAGGACAAGAAGCACGTCGAGGCCGAGGGCACGCTGCGCTACCAGGACCGCACGCTGCTGCTGGCGGGCGACAAGCTCGTCGGCGACCTCGACCAGAGCAGGACCAAGGTCACGCCGGCGCGCTACCAGCTCGTGGGCGCGCGCGGCAACGGCAATGCCACGCTCGTCGAGACGCTGGATGCCGATCGCGCGCACCTGGAGAACGCCGACTACTCCACGTGCGAACTCGGCGCCACCGACTGGCGCCTGTACGCGCGCGAAATGTGGCTCGATCGCGAGACCGGCGTGGGCCGCGCGCGCGGCATGAAGCTGGCACTGGGCGAGGTGCCCATCCTCTACCTGCCCTACGCGCGCTTCCCGCTCGACGATCGCCGCCAGAGCGGATTCCTGTATCCGGGCATCGGTGCATCGAACGACGGCGGTTTCGACATCGAGTTGCCCTATTACCTGAACCTAGCGCCGAACTACGACGCCACCATCACCCCGCGCGTGGTCGGCCGGCGAGGACTGATGATGGGCGGCGAGTTCCGCTACCTCACGCCCTCGATGCGCGGCACGCTCTCGGGCACGTGGATGCCGAACGACCGCGACGCGGACCGCTCGCGCGGTTATTTCCGCGTCCAGCACGGCCAGTCGCTGTGGACGGGATTCAGCCTGCAGGCCGACGTGCGGCGCGTGTCCGATCGACGCTACTTCGAGGACTTCGGCGATTCGCTCACCACCGCGGCGACGAGCGCGCTGCCCTCCTCGATCGCACTCGTGGGTCGCGGCAGCTGGTGGACGCTCGGGCTCTCGGCCGATTCCATCCAGCTCACCGATCCGCTGCTGCCCGACAGCGCGGAGCCGTACAAGCGCCTGCCGCGCTTCACCGTGGAGGCCGAGCACGCGCTCGGTCCGGACTGGCTCGTCGCCGGCCTGCGCAGCGAGATCGTGCGCTTCGACAAGCCCGACGCGCTCGACGGCAAGCGCTTCGACTACTACCCCTACGTGGCGCTGCCGTTCGAGACGGCCGCCTGGTTCGTGCGCCCCGAGCTCGGGTACCGCACCACGCGCTACGACCTCACGCCCGATACCACCGACACCCGCACGCGCAGCATGCCGATCGGCAGCCTGGACGCGGGCCTGGTGTTCGACCGCGACGTGAACTGGTTCGGCAAGGACTACGAGCAGACGCTGGAGCCGCGCCTGTACTACCTGCGCGTGCCCTACCGGGACCAGGACGACCTGCCGGTATTCGACACGCGCGAGCTCACCTTCGGCCTGTCGGAGCTGTTCCGCACCAACCGCTACGCCGGTGCCGACCGCCAGACCGACGCGAACCAGCTCGCGCTCGCGCTCAGCACGCGCCTGATCGCCGACGACACCGGCCAGGAACGCGCGCGCCTGAGCCTGGGCCAGATCCGCTATTTCGATCCGCCGCGCGTGCAGCTGCCGGGCGTGCCCGTGGTGGAGCGCTCGGAATCGGCGTTCATCGCGGAGGTGGAGGTGCGCCTGAGCGAGAACTGGACGGCGGCGGTGGCCGAGCAGTACGACCCCAAACTGTCGCGCACGGACTTCTCCTCGGTGCGCCTGCAGCGCCGGTTCTCGGGCGACGGCGTGTTCAACGCCGACTACCGCTACCGCGTGGGGCAGCTGGAACAGATCGACTTCTCCGGCGCCTTCCCGGTCGCCGACAACTGGCGATTGATCGGCCGCTACGACTATTCCCTGCGCGACCACAAGCCGCTCGAGGTGCTGGGCGGCTTCGAGTACGAGAGCTGCTGCTACGCCGTCCGCCTGCTCGGCCGCCACTACGTGCGCAACGTGGAAGGCGAGACGAACGACGCGATCTATTTCGAGCTCGAACTCAAGGGCCTGGGCGGCCTGGGCCGCGCCTCGGAACAATTCCTCCGGAAAGCGATCCAAGGCTACCGGTAGGGCCGGCCTACCTTCGTAGGAGCGCGCTTCAGCGCGCGATCTTTTCGGCATGCGTGGGCATCCGGATGGAAAGATCGCGCCCTGAAGCGCGCGCCTACAAGGGGTTTGCGGGCCTGGTGGATCCTCCTAGCGACTCCCTAACGCCAATCCCGCTAGACTCCGCGGTCGCATTCGCCGGTACCCCCACATGCCCTGGACCCCATCGATGAAATCGATCGTCGCCCTCGCCCTGCTCGTCCTGGCCTCGACCGGTCTCGCGCCGCGTGCGCAGGCCCAGGCCCTGGCCCTGATCAAGGAACCCATCGACCGCGTGGTCGCGGTGGTGGAGGACGACGTGATCCTCAAGAGCGACCTCGACCGCGCCGTGGGCAACGTCGTGAACCAGCTCCAGGGCCGCGGCCAGGTGCCGCCGCGCGAGGTGATCGAGCGCCAGGTGCTCGAGCGGCTGATCCTGATCCGCCTGCAGATCCAGCGCGCCGACAGCACCGGCATCCGCATCAGCGATGCCGAGGTCGACCAGGCCATCGCCGGCATGGCGCGGCAGAACCGCATGGACATGGGCCAGCTGCGCGCCTCGCTCGCGCGCGACGGCTTCGGCTTCGAGGAATTCCGCGGCACCATGCGCGACGAGATCACGGTGCAGCGCCTGCGCCAGCGCTTCGCGCAGACGCGCGTGAACGTGAGCGACACCGAGATCGACCTGCTGATCCAGAACGGCGGTCTCAAGCGCGGCGAGGTGCGCCTGGGCCACATCATGGTCGGCGTGCCCGACGGCGCCAAGCCCGAACAGATCACCGCGGCGCGCTCGAAGGTGGAGAAGGTGGCGGCGGAAATCGCCGGCGGGCTCGACTTCTCCGCGGCCGCGATCCGCTATTCCGAGGGCCAGCAGGCCCTGGAAGGCGGCGACCTGGGCTGGAAGCGCTTCGACGAGGTGCCCTCGGTGTTCGCCGAGACCGTTTCGGGCCTGAAGAAGGGCGAGGTGACCAAGCCCATGCGCGGTCCTTCCGGCTTCCACATCCTCAAGCTCGTGGACGAGCGCGAGGCGAGCAAGCAGGTGGTGCGCGAGTACAACGCGCGCCACATCCTGGTGAAGGTGAGCGAGGTGGTGTCGAGCGACGAGGCGCAGACCGCGGTCTCGAACCTGCGCAAGCGCATTGCCGGCGGGGAGGCGTTCGAGCCGCTCGCCAAGCAGTTCTCCGAGGACAAGGCGACCGGCACCCTGGGCGGCGACATGGGCTGGTTCCCGATCGACGGCTATGGCACGCGCGTGGCGCAGACCATCGAATCGCTCAAGGACAACGAACTCTCCGAGCCGTTCCAGACCGAGGCCGGCTGGCACGTGCTGCAGCGCCTGGGCTCGCGCGAAGTGGACCGCACCGCCGAATTCGAACGCGAACAGGCGCGCGAGGCGATCCGCAACCGCAAGTTCGAGGAGGAGTACGACCAGTACCTGCGCCAGACCAAGGCCGAGGCGTACATCGAGGATCGGCTGTCGGGCAAGTCCACGGCGCCGGGATCGGACTCGAAGGGTTGACCTTGCGCAGGGCGGAAGCCGAAGGGGTTCCGCCGCCAGCGCCGAAAGGATCGCACGTACCGGCGGAACCCCTGCGGGTTCCGCCCTACGCGCTGCGTCCCCGCGCTGACATGATCGCTACCCTGCCCCGATGATCCCCAGACTCGCCCTCACGCCCGGTGAACCGGCCGGCATCGGCCCGGAACTCGTCGTGCGACTTGCGCACCATCCCGATCGTCCGCAGGCCGAACTCGTCGCGTACGCGGACCGCGAGCTGCTGCTGGCGAGTGCGGAATCGATCGGCATGGACCTGCCGCTGAGGGAGTTCGATCCGGATTCGCCCGCGCGCGCCACCGCAGCGGGCGAACTCGCGCTCGTGCACGTGCCGCTCGCGCACGCGGCGCGGCCGGGTACGCTCGATCCGGCGAACCGGCCCGCGGTACTGGAATCGCTCGCCCGCGCGAGCGATGCCTGCCTGGCCGGCCATTGCCACGCGCTCGTCACCGGTCCCTCGCACAAGGGCATCCTGAGCGTGCCCGGCGCGCCCTTCTTCGGGCACACGGAGTTCTTCGCGATGCGCGCGCGCAGCGACGTGCTGATGCTGCTGGTCGCGCCCGGCCTGCGCGTGGCACTGGCGACGACCCATCTGCCGCTTTCCGGCGTGCCGGGTGCGCTCACGCCCGACCTGCTCCGGCGCGTGCTCACGCTGTTGCACCATGGCCTGCAACGCGACTTCGGCCTGGCCGAACCGCGCCTCGCGGTGCTCGGCCTGAATCCGCACGCGGGCGAAGGCGGCCACCTGGGGCGCGAGGAGATCGACGTCATCGCTCCCGCGCTCGACGTCCTGCGCGCGCAGGGGCTGCGGATCACCGGACCGCTCTCCGCTGACACCGCATTCGTGCCGACACGACGCGCGGACTTCGACGCCTACCTCGCCATGTACCACGACCAGGGCCTGCCGGTGCTCAAGGCGCTCGGCTTCGGCGAGTCGGTGAACGTGACGCTCGGCCTGCCCTATCCGCGCACCTCGGTCGACCATGGCGTGGCGCTGGATGTCGCGGGCCGGGGCATCGCGGACGTGCAGAGCCTGCTCGCCGCCGCCGTGCTGGCGTGCGAACTCGCACAGCGCCACGCGCGGACGTCCGCCCCGTGACCGGCGAACACGGCCACGAGGCGCACCGCCCGCGCAAGCGCTTCGGCCAACACTTCCTGCACGAACGCGGCGTGATCGAGCGCATCATCGCCTCGCTCGCCCCGCAGCCGGGCGAGCGCATCGTGGAGATCGGACCGGGCGAAGGCGCGTTGACGCTGCCGCTGCTGGCGCGCACGGGCAGCCTCACGGCGATCGAGCTCGATCGCGACCTGATCCCACGCCTCGCGGAGGCGGCGCGCGCCGTCGGCGAGCTCGAGATCGTGCAGTCCGACGTGCTGGACGTGGACCTGTGCGCGCTCGCCGCCGGGCACCCGCTGCGCCTGGTCGGCAACCTGCCGTACAACATCTCCACCCCGATCCTGTTCCACGTGCTCGGCCAGCTCGGCTGCGTCACCGACATGCATTTCATGCTGCAGCGCGAGGTGGTCGAACGCATGGCCGCCGGGCCCGGCAGCAAGGTCTACGGCCGGTTGAGCGTGATGCTGCAGGCGCGCTGCCAGGTGGATTCGCTGTTCATCGTGCTGCCCGGCGCGTTCCGGCCGCCGCCCAAGGTCGATTCCGCCGTGGTGCGGCTCACGCCGCTCCCCGGACCCGCCCCGTCGATCGCGGTGCAGGGCGCCCTCGACCGCATCGTGCGCGCCGCCTTCTCGCAGCGCCGCAAGACCCTGCACAACGCCGTGCGCGACGTGGCCACGGATGCGGACCTGGTCGCCGCAGGGATCGATCCGCGCGCGCGTGCGGAGGATGTCGCGGTCGACCGCTACCTCGCCCTCGCGACGCACCTCTCGGAGGCTTTGTAGGAGCGCGCTTCAGCGCGCGATCCTTTCGCCCCGCCTCGAACGTTGCGCAGAACGGAAGGATCGCGCGCTGAAGCGCGCTCCTACGAAGACCCCGGAATGCTTCCGCGACAAGGCTTGATCCGCATCCCCCCCTTGCCCACAATGCCCCCATGCCCAAGCCGCACGACATCGACGTGGAGGTGGCGACGCGGTACCTGGACGAGAAGTCCGCGCCGCGCGACAACCGCTACGTTTTCGCCTACACCATCACCATCCGCAACGCCGGATCGGTGCCGGCCCGGCTGGTCTCGCGCCACTGGATCATCACCGACGCGAACGGCAAGGTGCAGGAGGTGCAGGGCGACGGCGTGGTCGGCGAACAGCCCTGGATGCGCCCGGGCGACGACTACCAGTACACCTCGGGCGCGGTGCTCGAGACCGCGATCGGCACCATGAAGGGCAGCTACCGCATGCTGGCGGACGACGGCACCTGGTTCGAGGCGCCGATCGCGGAGTTCACGCTCTCCATCCCCCGCACGCTGCACTGAGACTTGGCCACCTACGCGATCGGCGACCTCCAGGGCTGTCTCGATCCGCTGCTGCGCCTGCTCGACAAGCTCCGCTTCGACACCGCGAAGGACCGCCTGTGGTTCTGCGGCGACCTGGTCAACCGCGGCGGCCAGTCGCTCGAGGTGCTGCGCATCGTGCGCTCGCTGGACGCGCAGAGCATCGTCGTGCTCGGCAACCACGACCTGTCGCTGCTCGCCATCGCCACGCGCGATCCCGACGAGCAGCGCCGGACGAATTCGGACCTCCGGCGCGTGCTGGAGGCGCCCGACGGTCCCGAACTGCTCGACTGGCTGCGCCTGCGCCCGATGATGCACGTCGATCCGGTGCTGGGATACGCGCTCGTGCACGCCGGCATCCTGCCGAAATGGAACCTCGCGATCGCGCTCAAGCGCGCGCGCGAGGTCGAGCGCCGGCTGCACGCCGACGACTACCGCAAGCTGCTGCGCCGCATGTACGGCGACAAGCCGGCGCTGTGGTCGACGAAGCTCGAGGGCTACGACCGGCTGCGCGTGATCATCAACGCGCTGACCCGCATGCGCTATTGCGATGCGCGCGGACGCATCGCGTTCGCGGCCAAGGGTCCGCCGGGGACCCAACCCCTGGGCAGCTACCCCTGGTTCGAGGTGCCCGGCCATCGCGCGCGCGAGCTGCCGGTGATCTGCGGCCACTGGTCCGCGCTCGGGCTGTTCCGCGGCCTGGGCGTGTACGGGATCGACACCGGCTGCGTCTGGGGCGGTCCGCTCACCGCGCTGGAACTCGGCCCCGATCCGCGCGTGATCCAGGTGCCAGGCAACAGCTCGCCGGCGAGCGGCGGGGATTGATCGATGTACGCGTAGGGCGGAACCCACAGGGGTTCCGCCGGCACTTGCGATCCCTTCAGGGCGTGCGGCGGAGCCCTTCCAGGTTCCGCGCTGCATGGACGCACGGATGTCGCGATAGGCTGGATGCCGTCAGCGTCAGCCCCATGGCAACGCCGGCCGCGTGCGCACGTAGTCCACGAACTCGAACGCGTGGGCGTGGCGCGCGTCCGCCGGATGGGGTACGCGCGCGACCTCCGCCCACTCGGCGGTGTTCCAGGCGGGAAACCAGGCATCCGCATCGACCACCTCGGTGTCGACTTGGGTGAGCAGCATCCGGTCCGCACGGGGCAGCGCGAGCGCGTAGACCTCGCCGCCGCCGATCACCATCAGGGATCGATCCGCCGCGGCCTCGCGCGCGGCCGCCAGGCTCGCGACGGCCCGCATGCCGGCCAGCGGTGCGATGCCCGAGCGGGTCAGCACCAGGTTCTCGCGCCCGGGGAGTACGCGCCCGATCGCCTCGGCCGTGCGCCGCCCCATCAGCACCGGCAAGCCGCTGGTGAGGGCCTTGAAGCGCTTGAGGTCGCTGGGCAGGTGCCAGGGCAGCGCGTTGCCGCGTCCGATCGCGCGCCTGCGGTCGAGCGCGGCGACCAGCACCAGTTCCGGCGCGCCCGGCGCGCGACCGTCGCTCACGTCCCGATGCGCGCCAATTGCCGGTCGTGCACGCGGCCGAGGGCCAGCAGCGCGCAGGCGGCGCCGACGAAGGCCATCGCCATGTCCTTCTGGGTATCCCAGACGTCGCCCTGGGTGCCCAGGAACGCATCGGCCGATTCGCCGCCGATCACCGCGGCCTGCCACTCGATCAGTTCGTACACCGCGCTCACCGCGAGGCAGATCGAGATCACGATGAACGCGAGCCACGCGCCGCGGCGCACGACGCCGTGCCGCAGCAGCAACTCGCGCGCCACCATCGCCGGCACGAAGCCCTGCGCGAAGTGGCCGATGCGGTCGTAGTGGTTGCGCGCGAAGCCGAAGGTCTCCTGCATCCAGAAGCCCAGCGGCACTTCGGCATAGGTGTAGTGGCCACCGAGCATGAGGATCAGCGCATGCACGCAGATCAGCACGTACAGCAGCGGGGTGAGCGGAAAGCGGCGGAAGGTCGCGAACAGGATCGGCAGTGCGAGCAGGTACGGGGCCACCTCCAGCCACCAGGTGAGGCGATCCCTGGGCCCGATCGCCGACGCCGCGAGCCCCGCCAGCGAGACGGCGAACAGGACCAGGGGCAGCCTCGCGTTCGGCGTCATCGCGACTGGGCCGCTGCCGCCTGCTCCCCGCGGTTCACGTAGTGGTCCGACAGCACGCGCGCCACCGCCGCGGTGAGCCGCTTGCCGGTGGGGATGTGCAGGAACTCGTTCGGCCCGTGCGCGTTCGACTTCGGTCCGAGCAGCCCGGTGACCATGAACTGCGCGTCGGGGAAGCGCGACTGCAGCATGCCCATGAACGGGATGGTGCCGCCCTCGCCCATGGACGCCGACTTCGGGCCGAAGTAGCTGCGCGAGGCGGTGTCGATGGAATCGGAAAGCCAGGGCGAGAGCAGCGGGGCCGCCCAGCCCACCGCGGACTTCTCCACCTCGAACTCGATCTTCGCGCCGTAGGGCGGATCGCGTTCCAGCGCGTCCTTCAGCGCCTGCGTCGCGCGCCCGGCGTCGAGCGTGGGCGGGAGGCGGATCGACAGCTTCACCGCGGTCTGCGGGCGCAACACGTTGCCGGCGTCCTCGAGCGCCGGCAGCCCCTCCGCGCCGGTGACCGACAGGGTCGGCCGCCAGGTGCGGTTCAGCACGAGTTCGGAGAGATCGTCCGACATGGGTCGGGTGCCGTCCAGCCACGGGAACTTGTCGTAGACCTGCCGGCCGAGCACGCCGGCCACCTCGCGCGCCTGGGTGATGCGCTCGCCGGGAATGTCCACGTACAGCGCTTCGGGGCGCAGCCTGCCCGTGAGCGGGTCCTCGATGCGGTCGAGCAGCTGGCGCAGGATGCGGAAGCTCGACGGCACGATGCCGCTGGCATCGCCCGAGTGCACGCCTTCCTCCAGCACCTTCACGCGCAGCGTGCCGCCGGCCATGCCGCGCAGGCTCGTGGTGAGCCACAGCTGGTCGTAGTTGCCGCAGCCCGAATCCAGGCACACCACGAGCGAGGGCGTGCCGATGCGGGCAGCAAGGTGGTTGATGTAGAACGGCAGGTCGTAGCTGCCCGATTCCTCGCAGCCTTCGATGATGACCACGCAGCGCGAGTGGTTCATGCCGCGCTCGGCCAGCGCCATGATCGCGGTCAGGGAGGCGTACGTGGCGTAGCCGTCGTCCGCGCCGCCGCGGCCGTACAGACGATCCCCCGCCAGCACCGGCTTCCAGGGCGCCAGGTCGGTGTTCCAGCCGATCATCTCGGGCTGCTTGTCCATGTGCCCGTAGAGCAGCACGCAGTCGTCGCCCTTGCCCGGGATCTCGATGTAGAGCAGCGGCGTGCGCCCCGCGATCTCGATGCGCTCCACCGTCATGCCGCTGATCGGCTGCTGGCGGACCCAGTGCTCGATCAGGTCCATGGCCTCCTTCATGTAGCCGTGCTCGACCCAGTTCGCGTCGAACATCGGCGACTTGTTCGGGATCTTGATGTACTCGGAGAGCTCCGGAACGATCTGGCGGTCCCAGACCTCGGAGCAGAAGGCCAACAGTTTTTCGTCGTTCATGGCGGTCCCTCTGGATGCGCAAGTCTAGCCCCGGCCAAGCGCGTGGTGGGAGCCCGTAGCGCGGCGTGCGCCGCAGGCGCTCTGCGCGGCCTTGGTCGTCCCGAACGATC